>Ga0068862_100001271_pt1 | contig 23694 bp, 30 predicted proteins | sample KBSSwiS52_FD_66598 | JGI IMG/M metagenome (GOLD analysis project Ga0068862, IMG submission 66598) | Switchgrass rhizosphere microbial communities from Kellogg Biological Station, Michigan, USA - KBS Switchgrass S5-2 | ecosystem: Host-associated > Plants > Roots > Rhizosphere > Soil ... | reverse complement strand
GTGGATCGCGGGCTTGTCGAGGTCACGGGTCGACTCGGGAAGTCGGAACCCTGCCAGCACTGCGGCTACAAGAAGCCCGGCGCGCTCGCCAAGATTTACAGCCTGGTCGCGCAGAAGAGGGCGGCCTGATGGCGCGTATTCGCACCGTGAAGCCCGAGTTCTTCCGCGACGAGGACCTGCAGGACCTTGAGCTCAAGCACCCCGAGAACCGCCCGATGCTGGTGTTCGCCGGGCTCTGGGGACACTGCGACAAGCAGGGTGTTTTCGAGTGGAAGCCGCGCGTCCTGAAGCTCGACATCCTTCCGTTTCTGCCGTTCGACATGGACGCAACTCTCGACATCCTGGCTGGCGCCGGATTGGTCGAAAAGTTCGAGCATGAAGGCAAGGCGTACGGATTCATCGACAGCTTCACCGGCCACCAACGTATTGGCGGGAAAGAACATTCCGACCCCGCGAAGCATCCGGGAAAAACGCGGAAGCAACGGGGCAGCACTGGGGAAGCACCTGAGCAGCACTCGGGAGCGCAGGAAGGGAAGGGAAGGGAAGGGATCGGGAAGGGAGAGGAAGGGAAGGGAATGGAAGGGAAGGGAGACGCGCGCGCGTGCGACCCATCCTCACCTGCCGAAGACCCGGATTTTTCTGGACCGAAATTTCCCCCTCAAGAGCCCCCGAGCCGAAGAGGCGCCGCCGCCGAACGGCGCAACGGGGACTTCGAGGAGATCCTCAACGCCGCCAGCAAACTGCTGACGGATGGTGGGTACAAGTCCACCGACTACGCGGGGCTCGCTCAAGCGCTGCACGTGAGCAAGCTGCAGGCCGAAGTCGCCGTCCGCCAGCTCCGCGACCGCGGCCGGCTGCCCACCGGAGTCGCCGCATGAATACACGCGCGCGCGTTTGCGATTCCTGGTCGGCCGATGCTGGTCACCGATTGCGCCAGCATCTGATGCGCGCTGTTACGCGCGGCAAGAACTTCGCGCCCGACCAAACCTACGAGCTCAGCAAGGCCGGCCAGGTGGGCCCGAAGTCCGCGGCGATCGCGGAGATCTTCCAGCACCACGCGGATCTGTGGGCCGAGGACGTGCGCACCAGCGCCTCTCGCAACGCCTCCGACTGGCCTGAATTGCATTGGCGCGAAGTGATGGCCGACGCCGAGCTCGAGGTCGGCCGCTTCCTCGCCGGCCACCGGCTAACTACGGGGCACGCAGCATGAAGGCCGCTCAACCCGTCGCCCCGATCGCCAAGCTCTCCCAGCACCGCAAGGACGCCGAGCTCGAGGCCTGGATCTGCACGCGCCTGAAGCTGCGAGATCTCTTCGCCGGCGTCACCACCACCGAGATCCGGCGCGATCGCCTGAAGGTCGTGCTGCTCGAGCGCGAGCTCATCGAATCCATCGCGGGTCGTTTCGAAGGCAACGCCATCACCTGGCGCGCGCTTTTCGAGCGGCTCTATCACACACCACTGACCGAGGTCTAACCACATGGCGAAGAAATTCACACTGCCCGAGAAGCCCTGCCAGCTTGGCGGGAAAGTCATCACCACCGGAGACGGCGAGGGCAACGATCGCGAAGAGCTCGTCAAGTTCTCGCTCGAGGGCCTAATGCTGAACGCGAAGGAGATCGATCGCGTGCTCGGCAGTGGCGCGCATGGGCGCCTGTTCGTGCAGCACAAGGGCGATGACATCAAGCCGGCGTTCGGCGACGACATCAACGAGCTCAAGCTCGCGCACCGGTACGTCGACTCGACCGTCACGCTCTCGCTCGATGGTGAAACCGTCACGCTGCCCGCGGCGAAGATCACGAACGTCGTGCTGCAGCCGCAGATCGGCGGCATGACCTGGATGGCGTGCGACATCGAGGCACCGGCGAAGCTCGCCGATGGCGTCGAGGAGATCGGCAATCACGCGGGTCTCAAGATCGCGGCTCAGCTCGCCTTCGGACAGAAGCCGGTGCTCGACAAGCGCCAGAAGAATCTGCCGCTCGGCGAGGGCGCGGATGACGACGACGAGGATGACGAGGCGCCGCTCGCGAAAGCGAAGAAGTCGAACGGCAACGGCAAAGGGGTGCACGCATGATCAAGCCAACAATCGGCCGCCAGGTCTGGTTCTGGAAAGCTGACGCAGTCCTGCCAGCGGACGACATCACGCAGCCGGATCAGCCGGAAGCGGCGACAGTCTGCTACGTGTGGGGCGACTCGATGGTCAACCTGCAGGTGATCGACCGCAACGGTGTTGCGCGCGCCGAGACCAGCGTGAGCCTTCGTCAGCCGGAGGATCCGCAGTGGCACACCACGCCGTTCTGCGAGTGGATGCCGTACCAGAAGGGCCAGGCGGCGCGCACCGAGCAGCTCGAGAAGGGGAGCGCGGCGCCATGAACGAAGCCAACAGGCTCGAAGACATCACCGGCCAACCGGAAACCGTCGAGCAGGAGATCCAGCGCAAGGGCCTCACAGCGCCGCGTGTCACGCCGGCCGACATCGAGGCGAACATCGCCAGCGAGCACTACTTCACGGCGATGGAGGGATGCGTCGGCGCACACCAGGCTGGCGCAGCTTTCGGCGCCGTTCCGGAGACGCTCGGTTTGCTCACGTTCTGCGTGCTGGTGCTGCGCAACGGTTTCACCGTCACGGGTGAATCCGCGTGCGCGTCGCCGAAGAACTTCAACGCCGAGCTCGGCAGGAAGATCGCCCGAACGAATGCCGTTGCGAAGATGTGGCCGCTGATGGGCTACGCGCTGCGCGAGGAACTCGTCCGCGACGCCGGCTTGCCGAGGACGCAAGAGTGAGCCCCGCCGACATCGCGCGGATCTGCCATGAGGCGAATCGAGCGCTGTGCCAGGCCTTCGGCGATCACTCGCAGCCCAGGTGGGAACAGGCGCCGCAGTGGCAGCGTGACAGCGCGGAGTCGGGCGTCGCGTTCCACCTGGCGAATCCGAACGCCGGCCCGGAGGCATCGCACGAGAACTGGATGCGCGAGAAGTTGGCGGCCGGCTGGCAGTGGGGCCCGACGAAGGATCCCGAGCGCAAGCTGCATCCGTGCCTGGTGCAGTTCAATTCGCTGCCTGTCGACCAGCAGGCGAAGGACCACATCTTCCGCGCGATCGTGCATGCGGCCGCGACGAGTGTGGACGAACGCTGATGCAAGTCGGCTCCCTCATGCTGATCGCCTTGCTCGGCGCGCACTGCTTTTTCGATTACGCCGGGCAGGGCGATTTCATGGCGAAGGCGAAGAACCCGGAGGCGCCGCTGCCTGGCGTGCCGTGGCGTGTCGTGCTGATGGCGCACGCCACGATCCACGGCGCGGCGGTGGCGCTGATCACCGGCATCTGGTGGTTGTTCGCTCTCGAGTACGTACTGCACTACGTTACGGACAAGCTCAAGTGTGAGGGCGAGATCGATTTCCGGCAGGACCAGGCCGTGCATATCACCTGCAAGCTCGCGTGGTTCGCGATCGCGTGGGCGGCTGCATGACTTTCGCCGAGCGCGCCGCAAGGATTGCCGAGCTCGAGCGCCGTCATGCGGAGTCGAGCGAAATGATTCGCGCGCAGTCGGCGGCCTGCGAGGCGCAGCAGCGCGCGTTTGATCTCGCACTGCAGGCCTGCGTCGACGTGATCACCGCGCCGTGGCGCGCGCTAGCCGAGGATCTGCGCCGATGAGTCGCCGTCTCCGCGCCTCCGACATCAACCCAGCGGTGCTCGCGGCCGCCGGCGTTGGTGCGGGCGAGGAGAAGCTCTCTCGCGCGAAGCTGATCGCGCAGAAGTTTGCTGACCAGGTGGCGGCGCGAGGGCTGCCCGAGCCCGAACGCGAGCTGCTATTCGCATCCGAGCTCGGCCGGCGCTGGCGCTTCGACTTCGCGTGGCCGGATCACAAGGTCGCGCTCGAGATCGAGGGCCTGGTCGTCATGCGGGTGAACGGCGAGCTGCAGGTGAAGGGCCGGCACGCCTCCATCACGGGCTTCAAGGACGACTGCGAAAAATACGCCTGGGCCGCTGTGCTCGGCTGGCGCGTGCTGCGTTTCGAGCAGAGTCAGGTCAAGTCGAAGTTTGCGATCGAGATGCTGGAGCGCGTGCTCGCAGGCGTCACGCCGACGAAGCAGACCGCGTGCGCTGGGAAGCGTGACAAGCGGCGCGGCGCTGGGGCTCCCCTGCCGCTCGACTTTGGACCGCCGTTTTGAGCCGCCCCCACGCCCTCACGCCCGCCCAGCAGCGCCACCTGCGCCGCATTAAGCTTGCGCGCCGAGAGCTCGTGCGACAGCTGAAGTCGCTCCCCACGCGAGCAGCGCTGGCACGTGCCTGGAAAGTGAGCGAGACGACGATCGGGCGGTATCTGGCCGACACCGAACCGACGAAGGCCTCGAGCGGCATGATCGCGCTGTCGGAGCTGTTCCTGTGAGTGCCAACACCGACACCACGCGCGGTTGCACCGGGAAGAAGCGCTATTGGTTCTTTCGCTCCGCCGAGCGCGCCGCGAGTGCGCTAGCCGAGAAAGAGCGCGAGCCTTTTCACGCCTACAAGTGCCGCCGCTGCAACCGATTCCACGTCGGCAGCCATTTCCGCACCCCGAAGGTTTCGATATGACCGAGAAACGCAAACCACCAAACGCCGGCAAGGGCCGCGTGAAGGGCGTGCCTAACAAAGTCACCTCCGATGTGCGCAAGGGTTTTCAGCTGATGGTCGAAAGTTCCGTGCCCGAGCTGCAGCGCTGGCTCAGGCGGGTGGCCATCAAGGACCCCGCGCGCGCGCTATCGATCGTTGCGGACATGGCGGAGTTCTGCATCCCCAAGCTCTCGCGTACCGAGATCACCGGTAAGGATGGCAAACCCGTCACGGTGCAGGTGACGCCGCCCGATCAGGCGCTGTGACTCTTGAGCAGAGATGGAAGCAGGTTCGCCAGCTGATCGCGACAGCGCCGCGACCTTGGGATAAACGCACGCGCGGACGTTTCGAGCGCCGCATGGTCCGCATCGTCGATCATCTCGTTCGCCACAAGCCGCCCTTCGTGAGGTGGTCGTGACCTTCGAGCTGACACCGAAGCAGCTCGAGGCGCTCGGAGTCGCCTCGGGCCCGGCGAGTCACATCATGTTCGAGGGCGGTGGCCGCTCGGGGAAGACCTTCCTGCACGTGCGCAATACCGTCATGCGCGCCGTGAAGGCACCGGCATCGAAACACCTGGTGGCGCGCTTCCGGTTCAATCACCTGCACGCCTCGATCATCTCCGAAACCTTCCCGAAGGTGATGGCGAACTGCTTTCCGGGCATGGGCTACGACCTATCGAAGTCACACTGGTACGCGGAGTTCTTCAATGGCGCGCAGATCTGGTTCGCAGGCCTCGACGACAAGGAGCGTCTCGAAAAGATCCTGGGCCAAGAGTTCGCGACCGTGCTGCTGAACGAGTGCAGCCAGATCACCTGGGACGCCCGCAACATGATCATCACGCGCCTGGCGCAGAAGGTCATGCAGGAGATCGAAGGCGCACCGCCGGCGCCGCTGAAACTTCGCGCGTTCTACGACTGCAACCCACCTAACAAGGCGCACTGGACCTTTCGCGTCTTTCACCAGGGCCTGGACCCTGAGACGCTCGAGCCACTCCCGAATCCAGAGCGTTACGCGCGGATCCTCATGAATCCGCGCGACAACGCCGCCAACATTTCGAGCGAGTACCTGCAGTTCCTCGCGGGCCTCTCGCCACGCATGCGCCGGCGCTTCGAGCACGGGCTGTATGCAGAAGCCGCGGTCAATGCGCTGTTCGACGAAGCCACGATCGACAAGTGGCGCGTACTCGATGGCAAGTTGCCCGACTTCGTGCGCGTGGTCGTCGCGGTGGATCCGTCAGGCTCCGGAGATGAGGACAACGCCGACAACGACGAGATCGGGATCGTGACCGGCGCGCTCGGCACGGACGGCAACGCCTATCTGCTTGAGGACTGCTCAATCAAGGCGGGACCGGCGACCTGGGGGCGAACCTCGGTGAGCGCGTACACCCGCCACGAAGCCGATGCGGTCGTGGGCGAGACGAACTTCGGCGGCGACATGGTTCGCTTCACCGTTCAAACCGCGGCCGCCGAGCAGAAGGTGCGCGTGAACTTCAAGAAGGTCACCGCGAGCCGCGGGAAGGTGGTGCGCGCCGAGCCTTTCAGTGCGCTCTACGAGCAGGGCAAGGTGCGCCACGTCGGCATCATGGCGCGCCTCGAGGATGAGCTCTGCGCGTTCACAACCAACGGCTACCAGGGCGCGCGCTCGCCGAACCGCGCGGATGCGGCGATCTGGGTGCTGGCCGAGCTCTTCCCGTCGATTGTCGCGGGCCCGAAGAAGGACCGACCGAAGACCGAACGAGTGGGAAGACATGCGCGCGGATGGATGGGCTGAGCGGAGTTTTGAACATCGGAAGGTCTTTTCGATGCCGCGCGCGGGCATAGTCTCGCGGCGGATTGAACGCTGACCCTCAACACCCAAACACAGCGCGAATCCCCAAGGGGATGCGCCCGGGCCGCCGCGAGTTCAAAGCCGCGTCGCTGACCGTCGCCATCCCCGCGGCTCTACCCGAGCACATGCGCGCATCCACGCGCGAGATCACCCACGTTTTCTGCGAGCCTGAGTCGCGCCGCCAGCACCTGGCGACCGCGCTCATGAACTTCGTCTGCCAGGAAGCCGATGCCTGCCACATGACGCTCGTGCTCACCGCGCACGAGTACGACGAGCCGGCGATGCACGACGACGAGTCCACCGCGATCGTCCCATCGCCCGACGAGGAGCAGCTCGTCGCCTGGTACGAGAAGTTCGGCTTCAAGAAACTTCAGGACACCGAGAAGGGCGCCTTCATGGCGCGACAGGTGCTCGAGCGTCCACGGATCAAGCCGATCGCGCTCGCCATCAATCGGGCATTGCACTGATGGCCGCAGGCGAAGACGACGTGCCGCAGATGCCGCTCGCACCAGAGGACCCGGAAGCGGTGGCCGAGGATGAGGATCTCGAGACAAAGCTCGACTTCGATTCCGACGAAGTGATCCAGGATGCCAAAGATCACCTCGAGGCCTGCAACATCGCCTACGGCGCGAACCGCGGCGAGGAGCTCGATGACCTGAACTTCCTCGCCGGCGAGCAGTGGGATCCGGAGATGAAGCGGCTGCGCGAGCTCGACGGTCGCCCCTGCCTAACTATAAACAAGCTCCCGACCTTCCTGCACCAGGTCACGAACGATCAGCGGCAGAACGTGCCGGGCATCAAGGTCTCGGCCGTAGGCATGGGCGCAAACTTGAAGGGCGCCGAGATCCGCCAGGGCATGATTCGGCACATCGAGTACGAGAGTAACGCCGACATCGCCTACGACACCGCGGTGAACTCGGCGGCCGCGATGGGCGAGGGCTTCTTCGAGATCATCACTGATTTCTGCAAGCCCGACAGCTTCGACCAGAACATTCGCTTCAAGCGCATCGCGAACGCGTTCACGGTGTACCCGGATCCGCTCTCCGATGAGCCTGATGGGAGCGATCAGAAGCGCTCGATGATCTCGCTCAAGATGACGCGCAAGGCGTTCGACAAGGACTACCCGCACGCCGAGGCGACATCACAGCAGTTCGACCTTGCCATCGGTGATCCGACGAACAAGGACTGGGTGGGCAAGAATTTCGTGCGCATCGCGAAGTTCTATCGCATCGAGGAAAAACCCGCGGTCGTCGTCGAGCTCAGCAACGGCGAGACGGGCTACGAGGACGAGCTGCTCGAGGTGCCCGCCGGCGTCACCGTCAAGCGGCGCAGAAAGTCCTTCAAGCCGCGCACGATGCTCTACAAGCTGACCGCGGTCGAAGTGCTCGAGGCGACCGAGATCAAGTGCCCGTGGATCCCGGTGTTCCCCGTATACGGCGATGAGCTCAACGTCGACGGAAAGATCATCCGCGCGGGCCTCATCCGCAACGCGAAAGACCCCTCGCGCATGTACAACTTCTGGATGACCTCGGCCACCGAGGAAGTGGCGCTGCGGCCGAAGGTGCCGTACATCGGCGCCGAGGGCCAGTTCGAGGGCTACGAGGAAGACTGGGAACAGGCGAACGTTCGCAGCTTCCCGTTCATGGAGTACCGGCCCGTCTCCCTCGAAGGATCGCTGGCGCCACCGCCGCAGCGCCAGCAGATGGCCGACATCCCTGTCGGTGCACTGCAGATGGCGATGCACGCGAACGACAACATCAAGGCGACCACCGGGCTCTTCGACAGCTCGTTAGGCGCTCGCGGCAATGCGACGTCGGGGATTCAGGAGCGCGCTCAGCAGCGCCAGGGCGACGTCGCGAACTTCCACTTCAGCGACAACCTCTCGCGCACCGTGCGCCATGCGGGCCGCTGCATCCTCAAGATGATCCCCGCGTATTACGACGCGCACCGTGTCGTGCAGATCATGGGCGAGGACGAGAAAGTTTCGTCGGTTGAGATCAATCAGCCCGCGGCGCCGGCGCCGGCGGACATCAACGGCGCGGCCGCCGGTAGTGAGTCCTCAATTGACTCTTCGGTGTCCAAAACTCTTAACGACATGAGCGAGGGTGACTACGCTGCGACCGTCCGAGCTGGCCCGAGTTACGACACTTTGCGACAGGAAGCAGCAATTTCGATGGCCGAATGGGGCAAGAACTGGCCCAAGCTCATGGACATTGCCGGCGACAAGGTGATGCGCGTGCAGGACTGGCCTGGCGCCGATGAGATCGCCGATCGCGTCGCGAAGACCATTCCGTCCGAGCTGCGCGATGACGAGGAGGGCGAGACGCCCCCGATGGTGCAGACGCCGCGCGGTCCGATCCCGCTCGAGCAGGCGGCCCAAATGCTCGTCGAGATGGACCAGCAGATGCAGCAGATGGCCCAGCAGCTGCAGGAAGCCACGAGCGGAATCGCGAAAGCGAAGATCGACGCCGAGTCTCGCGTGCACGTCGCCGAAATCAACGCGGTTTCGAAGTCCGACGTGGCTGAGCTTCAAGGCCTGATTCAGCTACTCGTCTCGAAGATGCAGCCGCCGCCGGCGCTCGTCGCGGAAGTCGCCTCCGATGTGGCGAAGGACGGGGGCAGCGCCTCGACCCGCTCGATGGGCGCGCCCCCGCCCCTGCCGCAAGCACAACCCAACGGCGCCCCGGTGCAGCCGTGAACCGCTTTCATTTCGCCCCTCGGCATTGCCGATCGAGGAACAAGGCGCCCATGGCTAGCTACCGTCGAGCTTCCCTCACGGGTCAGGAATTCGCTCCATGAGCGCGCACGAAGAAACGAACACCGCAATCGAACCAGTCACGCCACCTGGCGCAGACACGCAAGCCACGCCCGAAGGGGCCGCTGGCGCAGATCCTGCCGCCGAGGGCGCTCGCGACGAGAAGGGACGCTTCCGCAATCCCGTCCAGCCTCGAATCGATGAGCTCACCCGCAAGGCCCGCGAGGCCGAACGTGAGCGTGACTATTGGCGCACTCAAGCCGAGTCGACTCGAAAGTCTGAACCCGAAGCCAAGGAAATCCCGAAGCCCAAGGTCGAAGAATTCGACAGTTACAACGACTACGTTGAAGCGCTGACCGACTGGAAAGCTGATCGGAAGGCCGAAGCAATTCGCGAAGACATCCGCAATGAGCGTGCCGCAGAACGCGGTAGCGAGCAGGCGAAGTCTGTCTTCGAGAAAAGCGCGGCCGATGCACGCAAGGCGCTCCCGGACTTCGATGAAGTCATGAAGGGCGCCCGAGCGGTGAAGATCTCCGATGGCGTGGCCGCGGCGCTTCGCGAAAGCGATCGCCAGGCCGAGCTTGCCTACCAGTTGGTGAAAGATCCCTCGATTGCTGATCGCTTGAGTAGTTTGTCGCCCGCACGCGCCGCGATGGAAATCGCACGCATGGAGGCGGCTCTCGAGCCCGTTTCTGCCGAACCTGATCCTGAAGAGAAGCAGGCGGACGAGCCTGCGAAGCCGGTGCTCCCGGTTCGCAAGACCACGTCCGCGCCCGCTCCCATCAAGCCCCTTGGCAAAGGCGCTTCCACGCAGACCGACCTCTCGAAACTCGGGATGGACGACTACGTGAAGCGCCGTGCTGACCAGGGCGCGAAGTGGGCGAGGCGCTAACCATGCACCACTTCAGAGGATCACATGTCCAACCAATTGGCGACCTGCAGCCTTCTTGCAAAAGAATCGCTGGCAGTGCTCGAAAACATGCTCTCGTTCGCGAAGAACGTGAACCGCGACTGGGAAGACGAATTCACGTCTAACCAGAAGCGGGGCTATTCCCCCGGCCAGACGATCAACATCAAGAAGCCGCCGCGCTATACCTACCGCGCCGGCCGCGTGGCGGTGCCGCAGGCGACCGTCGAAGGCACCGTTCCGCTCACCTTGAGCCAGGGCGGTGGCGACATGAACTTCACCGGCGTCGAGCGCACGGTCTCTCTCCAGCAGATGGAAGGGAAGGTGCAGGCGATGATGGCGACGGTGGCGAATGAGGTCGACCGTCAAGGTTGCGCGCTCGCTCGCTTCGCGACTCCCAATGCGATCGGCACGCCCGGTACGCCGCCCAATACCCAGGCGCTCGCGCTGCAGGCGATCCTCGGCATCAACCAGCGCCTGGATGAGCTCGGCGCACCGCGCGACAAGCAGCGCGCGCTGATCATGAACCCGGCGTTCAACGCAGCCGCGGTGCAGGGCCTAGCCGGCATGTTCAATGCGCAGGACAAGCTCTCGGATCAGTACGACAAGGGCATGCTGGTCAACTCGCTCGGTCTCACGCCGGCGATGGATCAGAACATCGACGTGCACACCAACGGCACGGCGGTCGTAGCGACGAACACAGTGAACGGCGCGGGCCAGCAAGGCTCGACGATCACCGTGAACGCCCTCAACGGCACGGTCACCCGTGGCACGAAGATCACCTTCGCCAACGTGTTCGCTGTGAATCCGCAGAGCCGTCAGTCGACGGGCACGCTTGCGCAGTTCACGGTGACCGCGGACGCGGCGGCCGCGGCGACGTCGCTTCTGATCAGCCCGGCGATCGTGAACTCGGGCGCCTTCCAGAACGTGACGGCATCGCCCGCAAACGGCGCGACGATCACGATCTTCGGCACGGCCTCGGGCACCTTCAACGCGAACGTCGGCTTCCACAAGGATGCCTTCACGCTCGCGATGGTGCCGATGTACGCACCTCCCGGTGGCAAGGGCGTCATCGACGTCGCGCAGGAAACCTACAAGGGCATGACCGTCAAGGTGACCGAGTTCTACGACGGCATCAACGACAACTACATCATTCGCTTCGATGTGTTGTTCGGGTGGGCCGCGACGTACCCCGAGCTCGCCTGCATTTACGGCACCTGAGGAACACACCATGACCGTCCTTCTCAACAAGGCATACGGCGGCTCCCCAGCGGGCGCCGTCGTCTCCTACACGACCGAGCTGGAAACTGCGCTGATCGCGCAGGGCCTGGCCACGGCCTCCACGCGCGCGAGCACCACGACCGGGGCTCAAACGCAGAACACGCTTCAGGGCACCGCCGCGATTCCGATCGGCGCCTCGAGCGTGGTCGTCACCAACAACCTGGTCGATGCGAACAGCCACGTGACTGCCAAGGTGGCGCAAGCCGCGGCGGATGGCACTTTGCTGCGAGTCGAACGCATCGTTTGCGCTGCCGGATCTTTCACGATCTTCGGCACGGCGAACGCCACGGCGATCACGCTCATCGACTGGGAAATCGAAGTCAACTCGGGCCAGAGCCAGCGGCTCTGAGCGAGGCCTTGTCGCCGGGGGCCTAACAACCCCCGGCACTTTTCACTTACCGGAGATTTTCATCCATGGCAGAGCAAGAGACCAAAGAGCAGTTCATCCAGCGGCTCACCGAAGAGAACGCGCGCAAGCCGTTCGAAGAATTTCCGAAGATGCTCTATCACCCCGACGGCTCGAGCCTCACGGTGCGCAGCCGCAAGGAGCAGGACGCGAAGGGCGAGGAGTACTTCGAGTCGCCGCAGGAAGCGATCGACGAGAAGGCGAAGCGCGACAAGCGCGACTCGGAAAAATTCATCGCGGCCGCCAACGCGGAAGCGTCTGAAAAGACCGGCAAGGGCAAAAAGTAATCCATGCCGAGCCCGACCACAGCGTACGACCTCATCAAGGGCGCGATGCGCAAAGTCGGGATCACTGCGGCCGGCGAAACGCCGACAGCGGATGAGGCCAACGATGCATTGGCGGACCTCAACGATCTGATCGAGGGGATGAGTATCGACAACCTGTTCGTGTGGGGCAGCGCATCGGTGCCCTTCACGACAGTTGCCGGCCAGGCCACGCGCACCATCGGCCCCACGGGGCAGTTCGTCTCCGACCGCCCGGTGCGCATCACCAATGCGTTCTGCACCTACGGTGGCGTCGACTACCCGATCGAGATCATCGGCCAGGAGGAATACGACAACATCACGCTGAAAACGCAGCAGTGCCAGATCATCGAGCGCCTGGCGTACGTGAACGACTTCCCGAACGGGTTGCTCTACATGTGGCCGGTGCCGCAGTCCGCGATTCCGCTCGTGATCGGCATCGATCGGGTCCTCACGCAAGTTGCATCGACTGCAACCGTGATGACGTTCCCGCCCGGGTACCTCAAGTTCATGATGCACGAGCTCGGCATCGCCCTCGCGCCTGAATACGGCGTGACGCCCCTGCAGAGTGTGGTCGATATCGCGACCAGCACGCGAGCGGCGTTGAAGCGCGCTAACAAGATTCGGCGCAAGGCATCGTTCGACCCTGCGCTCGTGTGCCGATCTGGCAGCAACTGGCGGACGGGCTAATGCCGCAGGCGCCGCTCAACCAGTTCCCCTTCGTCGGCGGCAGCTATCTAGCACGCTCGCGCAACTTCGATGCGCAGCGGACGGTGAACCTGTATGCGGAGACGAGTGGCAGCGGTAATAGCAAGTCGATCGCCTGTCTGATTGGAACGCCGGGGACGGTGGATTGGAACAGCAGCGCCGCCGCCGCCGGTGGCGTGAGGGGACAGATTCGCTTCTCGGCTGACGTTGCAGTCGTTGTTCGCGGAAAGAACGTTGACAAGATCGATGCGACCGGCACGGTCTCAACCACGCTGGGAACGATCCCCAATCTTTCGACACCGGTGAGCATGGCGAGCAACGGTATCGTCATCATGATGGTGACCGGCCCCGAGGGCTATGTCATAGATCCGACGGCCGGTACGGTGACGCAGATCGTTGACCCGGACTTCTACGGCGCCGATGTCGTCTGGTTCATCAACGGCTACTTCGTCTTCAATAAACCAGGCACGCAGCAATACCAGATCACGCGCCTGTACAGCACCGTCATCGATCCGCTCGACTTCGCATCTGCTGAAGGCGCGCCTGATCTTCTGATCTCACTCATCGTCGTCAACAACGAGGTGTTGCTGCTCGGTGAAAACACCGCCGAGTTCCATGCGAACTCTGGCAATCCCGATTTTCCCTTCGAGCTCATCCGCGGAACGCTCATCGAGCAAGGCTGCGCCGCGAAGTTCAGTGCCGCGAAGATGACCGATGGGAATGGCGTCGGCACCGCATTCTGGCTGACGCGCAATGAGGCCGGCCAAGGAATGGTCGTACGCAACGTCGGCTACCAGCCGCAGCGCATCAGTGATCACGCGCTTGAGTTTGCGATCCAGAACTATTCGCGAATCGATGACGCCGTGGGCTACACCTACCAGCAGGAAGGCCACAACTTCTACATGCTCTCGTTCCCCACGGCGAACGCGACCTGGTGCTACGACACGAGCGCGGAGCTGTGGCACGAGCGGGCCTGGAGAAATCCCGTCGACGGGTCGCTCAACAGACACCGCACCTGGAACCACATGTTCTTCGGCGGAAAGAACCTTGTTGGTGATTGGGCCGTGGGCACGATCTACGAGTTCGATCTGGATGTGCAGGTTGATCGTGCGATCTTCGATGGCGCGAACTACTTCGGCGAAACGCTGCCGGCGATTCGGCAGTGCCCGCATCTGTCGAGCGGAGATTTGTGGCAAATCTTCGATCGGCTGTGGATCGACATGGAGACAGGTGTCGGCCTGTTTCGAGACGCGGTCGTAAACGCTGCCGGTGGATCGCCATCGTCCGTTGGAAAAAATCCGCAGCTCCTGCTCGAGTGGTCAGACGACGGTGGTCATACCTTCCCGAATTCCATGCTCGTGCCGATCGGCAAGCTTGGCGAGAAGCGCGCTCGGGCAGTCGCCCGTCGGCTTGGCAAATCGCGCGATCGCGTCTTTCGCGTGACCATCACGGATCCTGTGAAGCGTGTCTTCAATGGCGCCGGCTGCAACGTGCGGGTTGCTGCCTGATGGCCGTCCAGATCCCATCCTCGCGCCAGGCCGTGGTCGAGCTCGCGCCGAACAAGATGCTGGCGTTCACGGTGCCGTGGTATCGGTTCTTCGGGCTGTTGTTAGGCCTTGCGGCGCCATCGGGTGCAGATCCGGCGGTGATCGCGGTCGGTGTCTCGCCGTTCTCCTACGATGTGGCCAACTTCGGCACCGTCTTCGTCGCCGGCGGCACCGTTTCCGCGATCGAACTCGGCCGCAACGGCGTCTTCACGAACACCGGCACGATCGCAGGACCCATCCCCGTCTCCGAGGGCGATGTAGTGCGCGTCACCTACACCGTGCTCCCCACCATGACGCTGGTGAGGCGCTGATGCCCGACCAGTACGGAAACCCGACGGAAGCCGAGCGCCGAGGCCAGGTCGCATATGCCCCGCCGCAGCAGACGGTCGCCGATGTGCCGAACCTCATCTTCAGCGGCAACGTCGGCGGCAACAATGTCACGTTGTACGGCGCTGGCCCGCAGCTCACGCGCGAGCAGGCCATTGCGTACATGCGCAATCAGGGCCAGTTCCAGATGGCGAACGGCTCCATGCCCGTTGCGCAGTGGCAGGCGCTGAACCCGGGCGCGTCGGCCGCGGAGCTCACCGCCTACAAACGCCTGAACAACCAGTACACCGCGCAGACCGCAGGTCAGAGCATCGGCGACAAGATCGGTAACGCGGCGAGCTTCGAGCTCGACCGGGCCGGCAACCTGATCAAGGGTGTCGCTGACGATCCATCGCGTCTATTGACGGGCGTCGATCCGGCCAGCACGAAGGCGTGGAATTCGCTCCTCGGCACCGACAACCGCGCACTGGTCGGCCAGTTCGGCGGCGCAACGCCCGAGGACTTCGATCGCTACGAGCGAGAGCATGGCTTCGGCTCGTTAGGTGCTGCCAGAAACTTCAGTCACGCCGCAGACAACATCGCAGCGATCGGCGGCGCCGCCGGCGCTGCGCATGGAATCGGCGAGGCGTTCAACGGCCTCACGGGCGCAAACGACATCCCCACGCAGACCTATCGCGGCGGCGCAAACCTCAACTACTCGGGCGGCCCCATTGGTGAAGTCGGTGCTGGTGGTGGCGGTGCGGTGGGAGACGCGCTGCCCGAGATCGTCGTCGAGGGTACGCGCGGAGGCCTCTCTGCCGGGCAGATCGCGGGCATTGGTGCCGGCGCCGTGGGCGCTGGCGCACTCCTCAGCGGCGGTGGCGGGAGCGGATGGAGCAACACCGCAAACCCCGTCGAGTCATTCGGCAACGCGCAGACCGGCGGCAACGCCGGTCAGCTCGCGCAATCGGGCGGCATCGAAGGCGGCGCAGGAGCCGGAAGTAGTGGCTCAGGCGGATTTGGCGGAGGTAGCGGTATGGGCTGGGGCGACTGGGTAGACACACTGATCGATGTGGGAGGCGCGCTGTACTCGGGCGACGCAGCGAAGGACGCAGGCAGATCTCAGGCCGCTGCCGCCGCTGCTGCCATTGCCGAGCAGCGCCGTCAGTACGATCAGAACCGCACGGATCTCGCGCCGTACCGACAGGCTGGTTCCACCGCCATCGGACAGCTCTCCGCTGGCACTGCTGACGGCGCCGACTTCAATCGCGACTTCACGATGGCGGATTTCGTGAAAGACCCCGGCTATCAGTTCCGCATGGATGAAGGTGCGCGCGCCATCGACGCCGGCGCATCGGCGCGCGGCGGCGTGTTGAGTGGTCGCGCCGGCAAGGAGCTGCAGCGCTACGGCCAGGACTATGCGAGCGGCGAGTACAGCACCGCCTATAACCGTTTCAACGCAGACCGAAACACCCGCTTCAATCGATTGGCGTCCGTCGCTGGCATCGGGCAGACGGCCACGAACACCGGCGTCGCAGCCGGAACTGCGAACACGAACAACATCGCGGATCTCACTCTCGAGCGGGCGAATGCCCAAGCCGCAGGGCGCATCGGTGAGGCGAACGCATACGGCCAGGGCTTCCAGTCACTCGCCGACCTCTACCGCAATCGCAAGTACGGCGGCGCTAACACCAACTGGATAGGTGGCTGATGCCCCTCGATACCCGACTTCCGCTCCTGGTCAAAACCCCGCAGCCAATCAGCATCGCGGATGCCGCGGCGAACGGCTTCAAGCTGCGCGCGATGAAGCGCGGTGAGGACCAGGCCAACCAGGCGCAGCGCGCGCAGAAAACGATTCAAGATCTCTACCAACAGAGCATCGGCGCCGATGGCTCAATCGACTCCGCCACATTCGAGCGCGGCGTTGCGCAGGCGGGCCTCGGCGACCAGCTGCCCGAAATCCAGAAGGCGCGCCTCTCGAACGACAAGACGCGGGCCGATACGCAGTCCTCGCAGTTCAAGCTCGCCAAAGAGCGCGCCGATGCGCTCGCCGGTAGTTTGGGATCGTTGCTCGCGAACCCGCAGGTGTCGCATCAAGAGGTGTATGCGCAGCTCAACAATCTCGTGAACAGCGGCGTCATCTCGCCCGAGCAGGGCGCGGCCGCGGCACGTGGACTTCCCGGCAAGCCCGACCAGTTGCGGCCGTTTCTGGTTCAACAGGCATTGAGCGCGGCCGATGCGTCGAAGCGTCTCGAGGCGCTGCTGCCGAAGACTCGCGAGCAGAACCGCGGCGGCACGATCGTGGAGCAGAAAGTGGATCCACTCACCGGCGACGTGACCGATGTACGCGAGATCACGAAGACGGTTTCGCCAGATTCTGCCGCGACGAATGCGCGTATCGCCGCCGCTGGAAGCGGATCTGATTTCACCCCCGATGAGGGCAGCCTGATGGGCGCACTTGCCGAGCGCGGGATCTCGCTCCCAGCCGGCATGCGATCGCGTGCGCAGATGAAGGCGACGTTCGCCTCACTCCTCTCGCGCAATCCGGATCTGTCGCCCGACGACATCGCCGAGAAGGTCGCGACCGGCCAGATCAACATGGGCGCGGAGCGCAAGGAAACGACCACTGCCGCCGGCGTTGCTGGCCGAGTTGCCGTGGCCGTACACGAACTCAATACCTTCGGTGACCTTGTGCAGCAGGCCTCCGATGCGATTCCGCGCGGCAAGTTCATCCCTGTGAACAGGCTGATCCAAATGACGGATCAGCAACTCTCGGATCCCGCGCTGATCAATCTGAAAGTTCAGATGCAGTCGCTGAACAATGCCTACGACGCCCTGGCGGCTCGTGGCGGCACGGACGCGGAGAAGCGCGCGCATATCGCCCAGCTCTTCAATACGGCCGCGTCGCCTGAGGGCGTTCGCGCGTTGGTCGCCGCTGTGAAAGCCGAAGCAAAGGCCGCCGAGGAAGCTGCGCGCGCCGCCACGAAACGACGGCCGAAGGAAACCGAGCAGGCGAAAGGCTCCGGCACCGGCGCGAGTGACGTACCCGATGACATCGCCTATCTGCTCAACAAGCACGGGGGCGGCTGATGCCGGCGACGCGCGAGCAAGTCTATGTAGCGATTCGCAACGCCGATGCGGCGGGCGATTCGGCCGCGGTGCGCAAGCTCGGCGCGTATCTGAAGACGTTGCCGGCCGAAGATGCCGCGCCTGCAAATCCGGTCGACGCGCGTGGCTCGTTAGAGAACATCGCTGAGCACCAGCGGCGCCTGGCGAACGCCGAAGCCGAACTCGCCGACGAGACGAGCTTGCCCAAGCGCATCGGAAACACCGTGGCAAACATCGGCGCCACCGGGCTCGATATGACGAAGGCGGCTGGCGACACCGCACTCACCCTGGGAGCCGGCGCCGTGATGACCCCGCTCGCCGGCATCGCAGGTGCTGCGGCGCTGCCGTTCGGCGCAGACAACGCGGCGAAGGTCGTGGAGGCTGTGCAGGGCGCGGCGTATCAGCCGAAGAGCGAAGCCGGCCACGCAACGATCGAGCTCGTCTCGAAGCCCTTCATGTGGGCTGCGGGAAAGGCTGACAAAGCCGGCCAGGTCGTCTCCGATGTGACGGGAAGCCCGGCGCTCGGTGCGCTCACCAATGGCGTGCTGCAGACTGCTCCCGCGCTCATCGCGCCTGAAGCACGTGGCGCCTTCGCATCGGCCGGTCGATCGGCCGGCGGTGCGCTTCGAGCGGCTACCGAACGCGTTGCGCCACCAGCTGTGAAACCAGCGGCGCCCAGTGCACAATCGCCCGCCACGGCACCCGCCGTGCAAGCCGCGACCTCGACCGCGCAGAACTATGCTCGCAGCATTGGCCTTGACTGGGATTCTCTTGCTGAAGGCGTACGCAGCAAGCTCACCGGGATCGCGCGTACCGCGGGCGAGCTCGAGAAGCTCGACCCGGAAGCCGTCAAGCGCCTGGCGACGCTTCAGTCCCTCAAGGTCCCCGTGCCTGCGACACGCGGCACGATCACGCGTGATCCCGGCCAGCTGCTCCGCGAAGACATTGCGCAATCGACCCCTGAGGGCGCGCCGATCCGGGCGACTCGCATCGATGCTGACAATGCTCTTCAAGCGAATCTCGATGCGCTCACCGGGCGCGTAAGCGGCAGCGGCAAAACAGCGGCGACCGCGCGCACGCCGCAGGAGGCGGGTGGAGCGCTTCAGGGGGCGGCACGTGCGAAGGAAGCTGCCTCGAAGGCTAACTACAATAAGCTCTACAAGGCCGCGCGCGAGACCGAGCCCGACGCCAGCGCGCCGATCACACCTGTCACAGATCTGCTGACCCAGAATCCGGAGATCCAGCACCTCGGCTGGGTTACGACCTGGCTCAATCGCGCGGCGAAGCTCGCCGGCGGCGAGAAGGGTAAGCCGGTGGCGATCACCGACGCGACCCTCAAGGAGCTCACCGACTTGCGCTCGCAGGCCTCCGCCATCCAGCGGACCGGCGGTAAGGAGGGTTACTACGCCAGCGAAGTCGCCAAGGCGATCGACCAGGCGATGGAGGCCGTGCCGGCAGGCGCAAAGGCCTGGAAGGCAGCGAACGATGCCTTCAAGGCGCACAAGACCGAATTCGCCGAGCAGGGTGCGATCGCCGACCTCGTCGACAACGCCTCGCGCACCGATCGGGCGGTCGCGCTCGAGAACACCGTCAAGACCATCACGAACGGCTCGATCGAAGACATCCAGAAGGTCAAGCGCACGCTGCTCACCGGCGGCGACGAGGCGACGCGCACGGCCGGCAAGCAGGCCTGGCGCGAGCTGCGCCGCAAAGTCGTCGAGAACATCAAGGCCGTTGCGACGAAAGGCGCGCAGGAAAAGGCCGACGGCACGCCGAATCTCTCGCTCGCGAAATTGAAGCAGGCCATCGACGCCTACGGCCCCGAGAAGCTCGATGAGATCTTCGGGCCAGGTAATGCGCGCGAAGTGCAGCGGATCCTCGATGCCGCACGCATCGCGAAGTATCAGCCGGGCGCGATCGGTTCGAACACGACGAACAAGATCGTCGCCTTCCTGAGCAAGGGCCTCGAGAAGGTACCGGGCGGCGGCAAGGTCGTCGACGTCGCCCGCGGTGTCGCAAAACTCAAGGACCTCGGTTCAAACGCACGCACCGCCGAGAGCGCCACCACCACAACGCTCGATGACGCGCTCGCCGGCGCCGCGCGCAAAGGTCGGGCAGCCGAGCGTCGTCGCCAGCTCGCCGGCGTCAAAACCACGCCTCTATCTAGTTTCACCGCCGGAGAGAACCGCCAATGACCGCTTCCCTCCTACCACAAGGTAAGCAGTACTTCGAGACAGCGGCCGGAACTCCCGCGGTCGGCTGGAAGATCTACACCTACGACACCGGCACCAACAACCCGCGCACGACGTGGCAGGACGCCGGCCAGGTGGCGCCGAACCTCAATCCCGTTGTGCTCGATGCTCGAGGCGAGGCGGTCATCTTCTGGAGCGGGGCGTATCGGGTGCGCCTCGAGGACAACCTCGGCAACACCATCTGGACCGTCGATGGCGTGACTTTTACGGACGTGCTCGCGCTACTTGCGAGCACCACATCCGGTGCCGACGGGGCAAGTCTCGTCGGATTCCTGCAAAGCGGAGTCGGCGCCCAGGGCCGCACTGTTGCCGCCAAGCTCAAGAACATCCTGACGGTTTTCGATTTCATGACCCCGGCGCAGATCACTGACGTCGAGAGCGGGGCGGGCACGATCGATGTGACTTCCGCCATCCAGGCCGCCATCACGGCCGCTGGCGCGACGAAGCGCCGGCGTATCTACGCACCTGCCGGCGTCTACAAACACGTCGGATTCAATTTCCCGCTCTCGGGCGTCGGCATGTTTGGCGATGGCGACAACGAGACTGTCTTCGCCTACGCAGGCGGCGCGGCCGATACGGTGACCGTGGCCTCCGCGGCTCACCGCGTCACGCTCGAACGCATGACCTTGCGCGGAAACGCTGCCGCCACCTCGGTGCTCAAGTGGACGGCTGCCGCAGACGGAGCTCTCAACCGCGTGTTAGTTGAAGCGGGCGGCTGCACACAGCCCCTTTTCATCCTGCAGGAGGGCTCTTTCTACTTCGTCTGCGAAGACAGCATGTTCGACGGCGCGCTCACATCACCGATGGGCGTCCTTTTGCGCAACAACGGCGCAGCGTCGGGCCCCAACTCCTCAGTGTTCCGCGACACGCGCGTGCAGCAGGTCACGCAATGCTTCGATGTGAGGGACGGAAACAACCTGAAGTTCGACAGCGTGTACATGGAGAACACGGTAACGCTCGGTGCACGCATCTGGGCGCCGATCCGCAACGCATTCTTTACCGGCTGCCGGGTGGACACCGCCGTCAATGGCGCGATCGGCGTGCAGGTCGATGTCGGCGCGCAGGACACCATTCTCGACGAGACGCAATGGGACATGTCGGGCGTCGCCCCCGTGCTGCTCGCTGATTCCGGCACGCGCACGCAACGCCGGGAGGGCTCACAGCTCATCGGCAAGCCGATCATCAGCCCAGCGGCGCGCATCGTTGATGTGGCCGGCAATGCGTTCCTCGAGCTTCATGACAACGGCGGCCAAGTTGCTCTCATTCAGTACACGAGCAACTTGCTCGATCTCTTCTCCGCCACTGGCAAGGCGATGCGGTTTCGCACCAATGGCGGCACCGCAACACCGCTGCAATTTGGCGCCGGCAACACGCTGGGCGCGTTCGGCACGGCGGCCATTGCGAAGCCAACAGTGACGGGCGCGAAGGGCGGCAATGCGGCGCTGACCTCGCTCTGTACGCAGCTCGCCGCGCTCGGCTTCATCACGGATAGCACCACATGAAAATCTCTTCAGACGACTGCGCCAGCATCATTCGCAAAATCATTCCGAGCGATTTTCGAGTAAACGCTCACGAGATCACGGACATTCCGGGCGAGCCGCCCAAACTGCTCATGCGGATCCGCGACCTCGACAGCGAGACCTACATGAGGATCGAAGCGAGCCTTCTTGAGATTCCGGAGACGGGGACGCGCGCGGAATTCGATGCAGCCCTCACGGAGCATTTGCGTCCCAAGGTTGACGAGATCGTCGCGGCACTCCGGGCGGCCTGAGAGCCTAGCTATGCTCCAGCCTGAAATGCCCGCGAATCGTTTCGAGGTCACCGCGATCGTACGCGGCGAATCGCGGATGGATTCGCTCGCCGTTCATTTGGCGCGTGACGCGATCATCGACCACTACGTGCAGGCCGAGATCGGTGAAGGCACGCACAAAATCCGAGTGCCGCAGCCGGTTTTGGTAGTGAAGCGACGGGTTCAAGAATCGCCACACCGCATCCCCGTAGCGGTAGAAGTTGAACGGGCTCACGCGCGGATCGGAATCGACATAGTGATCGTGGTAGTCGATGCCGAAGCTGAAGATGGCATCCTTCTTCGCGATGCGCAGGCACTCCCGCAAGATCGCGCCTATGTCGCTCGGCCGCACGTGCTCGAAGGTGTCGGTCGAGTACACGAAATCCACGGAACCGGCGGGAAGGCCTGTGTCGGTCGCGCTCGCCGGCGCTCGGTACTCGATGCGATAGAGGCGGGAGAGATCTTCCAGCGTGGTGAGCTCGGGCCCTCCAATCTGGCGAATGATGGAGTTCACCCGCTCGACAGTTGCAATGCGCGCTCTGTCGCAGGCGTACACGCGCTCAGCGCCCGCACGAGACAGCAGGAGCGGCGCAAGCAGCTCGCCCCCCGTGCCGAATTCATAGGCGACACCGCCGCGGAAGTCCTCGAGGTGTCGGCGGTAGATCGCCAGGTATTCCGGCGTGAGCTTAGTGAAGTAAGTGCCCGTGACGTGCCGCTGCAGCTTCACCAGCAGGTTTGGTGCCAGGCGAAGCAAGTGAAACGCCGTGCATTTAAGTCGCCAATCCATCTGCGTCCTCCCGGGGTTTGCCAATCATCGGGCATGGAAAGGCGCCTGTCTAACCAGCTTGGCACGAAGAGCTGGCCGGGGTTTGCCTGATGGATCCGGCCTGGGTGGCGATTTTCGTCGGGATCGGTAGTTCGCTCGTCACGGGCGCAATCATGGCGGCCGTCAACTTCGCTGCCCTCAAGGCCTGGATGGCTCGCCGCGAGGTGAACGAGCAGCACCAGGGCGTCGCGATCGCCCGCGTGCAGCTCGTGCAGGACGAGCACGGCCGCACGATCGGTGACCATAGCGGTCGCCTGCGCGTGCTTGAAAACGAGATGGACCTTCGGCCGCCGCCGCGGGATTACGCGCCGATATGAAGCTGCTATTGCGCCGCGACTTCCGAGCCGACAACTGCACGATGGGCGTGCTGTCGTTCTCGACACCGGTTGAGGACTTCCTGTGCCAGACGATGGAGCGGTCCTGGATCCCGATGCCTGGCGCGCGCGGTGGATTGTCCGGTAAGTCGTGCGTACCGCCTGGCGAGTACCAGCTCGTCCCCCACAACAGCGAGTACCACCCGAACACTTGGGCGCTCGTGAACTCCGACCTGGACGTCATCCACTGGGAAGACCCGAACCGGCCGAATGCGCGCGCCCTGGTGCTCATCCATCCGGCCAACTACGCGCGCGAGCTGCGCGGATGCATCGCCCCCGGTACGCGCCGCGCGATCGGCGCCGAAGGCCTTCACATGGTCGTGAATTCGAAGCTCGCGATGCTCGAGCTGAAGCGTCTGCTGCTGCCGTACGACGGCTCGCACACATTGGAGATCCGATGAGCCAGCGTCCCGACCTCCTTTCGATTCTCGTCTGCGCCGCGCTCGTCGCCGCCGGCCTCGTCGTGCACTTCGTCACCAAGCTCAAGGAACTCGAGGACCGCGGCCTCAAGGTGAATGCGTGGGACACGATTCGCGACCGCCCATTCACCGCGCTTTATGTCGTTCTTTCCGCATACGGCCTGCTGCTGCTCGCCTACTACACGGGCGAGATGGGCCCGGTCGGCAGCTTCTGCATGGGCATCGCCGCCAACGTCGCCGGTGACAAGCTGCGCGCGAGCGCCGACGCCAAGCTTCGCAACACACCCACTTCACCACC
>Ga0068862_100001267_pt1 | contig 23758 bp, 15 predicted proteins | sample KBSSwiS52_FD_66598 | JGI IMG/M metagenome (GOLD analysis project Ga0068862, IMG submission 66598) | Switchgrass rhizosphere microbial communities from Kellogg Biological Station, Michigan, USA - KBS Switchgrass S5-2 | ecosystem: Host-associated > Plants > Roots > Rhizosphere > Soil ... | reverse complement strand
CAGACGAGATCCGTCGTCGCCTTCGGCTCCTCGGGATGACAACGCAGCGTGGGGAACATCCCGAGGGTGTTACCCTGCAGCAACCAGTTCCAGCAAGCAGGAAGCAGCGCAGTGTAGCCCCCCAGTCCGAGTCCTCAGTCCCGAGCCCCTCCTCTCCTTTTACACAACTCGCCGCGTGCTCCGCACTTCCACCGCCCCATTGCTTCTCGGCTGACCGTTGCCGTCGCTGCTCGCCGTCGACGTGGGCGTTCGCACTGGACTCGCCGTGTATCGCGATGACGGACGCCTCATCTGGTATCGCTCGCGCAACTTCGGCGCGGCCTCACGTCTCAGGCGCGCCATTCCCGCGCTCCTCCACGAGGCGTTCGATCCGACCTACGTCGTGCTCGAAGGCGGCGGACCACTCGCCGAACACTGGGCGACGACCGCCGAGAAGCACGGCTCACACGTGCGCCGCGTGAGTGCGGAAGAATGGCGCAGCCTCTTCCTCCTGCCGCGCGATCAGCGGTCCGGCGAGCATGCAAAGCGCGTTGCCGACACGATCGCGCGGCGCGTCGTCGAGTGGTCGGACGCCCCACGCCCCACGTCGCTGCGTCACGACGCGGCCGAGGCGATCCTCATCGGCCTGTGGGGCGTGGTGCGCGTCGGATGGCTCGGCGCCATGCCGAGCGCGCTCGGCATCTCCACGCCGCGGTTACCGCAGCGGGAGCCGTAACCGCGCGCGGACTCCGGAGCGATCGTCCCGATTCTCCAGCGACAGCACTCCGCCATGCGCCTCAGCGATCTGACGGCTGAGCGCGAGGCCGATGCCCGTCCCGTTAGGCTTCGTCGTGAAGAAGGGCACGAACAGGTTGACCGTGTCGCTCAACCCTGGCCCCTCGTCCTCGACCGTCACGACGACCGCCCCGTCGTCACTCGACCAGGACACCGTGACACCGCCACCGGCGTCCAGCGCAGCGTCGACGGCGTTGCGGACGATGTTGATCAGCAGCTGATCGAGCTGGTCGCCATCGGCGAGCAGCGTCGTCGCGGGGCCGGGACACAGCGCGACAGGCATCCGCTCCTCGAGCTCCACGACACGACGGACCCACGCCGCCACGTCCACCGGCCGACGGACGGGCTTGGGCAGCTGCGCCAACCGCGCATACGCCTGCAGGAATCGGCTCAGCGACCCCGATCGCCCTTCGATCACGTCCAGGCCGTGAAGCGCCTCCTCCTCCCAATCCGGTGACCTCGGCTGCCGCTTCAGCACACGCTGCAGACTGCGAGCGATGGACTTGATGGGCGCGAGCGAGTTGTTGATCTCGTGACTCAGCACGCGGACGATGCGCTGCCAGGCGAGCCGCTCCTCCTCGCGCAGCACGTGGCTGACGTCCGTCAGGACGAGGAGGTGATGCGGCAGCCCGTCCTGGCGGAAGGCGCGGCGTCGCACTTCCCAGCGGGTGACGCCCGCATCGTTCGGGAGATCGAGCGTGCGGGGCGCATCATCTCGCAGATAGACATCCAGTCCCAGCGTTGCCGCGTCACGGCCTAACAAGCGCTCGAGTGGCTGGCCCAGCAGCCGTTCTCCCTCGCGATTCACGAGGCGAAGCTTCCCATCGCCGTCGAACGCGAAAATGGCGGAGTCGATCTCGGCCATCACGGTGCGGAGGAGCGCGGTGGCCTCCATGGCCCCGAGCCGCTGCGCCTGGAGGGTGTTGCCGAGCGCGTTGATCTCGGTCATCGCGATCCCGAGCGCGTCGTTCTCGTTCGCGCCGGCGCCGCGCACGGAGTAATCGCCTTCGCGAAGCCCGGACAAAAGGTTCGACAGCGTTTGCAGTGGGCGGATCACACGCTCGCGCGCCACGGTCGCGGCCGCGACCCAGGTGACGACGACCACGACGGTCAGCGTCCACCGTACCTCGATGCCGTGATCGCCGGTCCACAGCCATACGAGGGATACGACGACGCCCGGCAACCCACCGAGCAGCACGAGCAGCGGGAGCCGAGATTCCAGCGGCAGCCGCAGCCGGGAACGGTGGACCGGCGACGGAGCACTCGGCGTCGGATGAGACGGTCCCGACGCCGCTCGTGATGCATCCCGAGGGTTCGTCGATTCCCGATTCCCGATTCCCGATTCCCGATGATCAGAGTCCATGCTGCTGGATGCGACGATACAGCGCGCTCCGGCTCATGCCTAACGACTCGGCCGCCTGGACCACGTTGCCGCCGTGCCGGGCCAGCGCCGTTTGGATGACGTACTTCTCGGCGTCGTCCATGGTCATGCCGGACAGGTCGGCAGCGCTGCCCGGCGCCGGGGCACGCAGACCGAGGTCCTCGCTCGTGATGAGGCTCGAGCGCGACATGAGGATGGCGCGCTCGACCGCGTGCTGCAGCTCGCGCACGTTGCCCGGCCACGCGTGCACGTGCATGGCGGCGGTCGCGTCCTCGTCGAACCCGTGCACCGGCTTGCGATAGCGAGCCGCATACTCGCCGAGAAAGTGCGTCGCGAGACGGGAGACGTCCTCGCGGCGGTCGCGCAGCGCGGGGAGACGAATCTCCACGGTGTTGAGCCGGTACAGGAGGTCCTCGCGAAAGCGCCCGGCCGCGATCTCCGCGCGGATGTCCGCGTTGGTCGCCGCGAGCACCCGCACGTCGGCGCGGAGAGTGCGCGAGGAGCCGACCCGCTGGAACTCACCGGTCTGCAGCACGCGGAGCAGCTTGGCCTGGAGCTTCGCCGCCATGTTCGCGATCTCGTCGAGGAACAGCGTGCCGCCGTCCGCGAGCTCGAAGCATCCGACGCGATCCGTCTTCGCGTCGGTGAATGCCCCCTTCACGTGGCCGAACAGCTCGCTCTCGGCCACGCCTTCGGAGAGGCCGCCGGCATTGACGGTGATGAGGGGTCGCGACGCGCGGTTGGACGCCGCGTGGAGCCGCTGCGCGACGACTTCCTTGCCCGTCCCATGCTCGCCGGTGATGAGCACGTTCGCATCGGACGCCGCGACCCGCTCGATCATCTCCAGCACGGGCTGCATGACGCGGGACCCGGCGATGAGCACCGGCACGTTAGGCGCGAGACGCCGGTTCTCGGTCGCCAGCCGCTCGTTCGCACGCTTCGCGCGCGACAGCTCGATGTGTGTCCGGAGGATCGCCAGGAGCCGCTCGTCGTCCCACGGCTTCTCGATGTAGTCGGCGGCACCGCGCCGCATGGCCTCGACTGCTCCCGGCACGCTCCCGTACGCGGTCATGACGATGATCGGCAGCGTCGCGTCCAGCGCGCGAACGCGCGCGAGCACATCCAGCCCTTCGCGCCCCGACGTAGTGTCCCGGGCGTAGTTGAGGTCCATCACGACGGCGTCGAGCGTCTGTGCCTCGACGGCCTTGAGGATCTCGACCGGCCGGGTCGCGGTGACGATGCGGTACCCTTCTTCCTTGAGGAGCAGACGCAGCGCGTCCAGCACGGCCGGCTGGTCGTCTGCGATCAGAACCTGGGGACTGATCAACCGGGAACCAGGAACGGGAAACGGGAAACGGGAAACGGGAAACGGGAAACGGAGGCTGCGAGCTGATGCTGCTTGTGACGGCTCATTGCGGCTAGTGGCAGCGGCAACCAGCCAGGACGTCGTTCTTCGAGGACAGAGATGCGACGGCTGCGGCTGGTGGCAGCAGCGAGCAGCCAGCAGCTGCGAGCCGAGCGTTACTCGCCGCGCAACGCGCTGAGTAGGTCGGTTCGCGCTGCACGGCGAGCGGGAATCCAGCTTGCCGCCGCCGCTACGGCGAGAAGGATGGACGCGACCCCGATCAGCGTCGGCAGATGCGTGGCCGTTACACCGAAGAGCAGACCGCGGAGGCCGTGTCCGATCGCGATCGCGCCCGCGAGTCCGATCACGACGCCCGCGAGCGTCAGACGCACACCCTGCCCGACCACCAGGCGCCGCACGTCGCGCCCCTGCGCTCCCAGTGCCAGGCGAATCCCGATCTCGTGCCGACGCTCCGCCACCGAGTAGGCGATCAACCCGTAGACGCCCACCGTCGCGAGCACGAGCGCCATGAGCGCGAACACCCCGATCATCGACCCGCTGAGCCGCTGCCCCAGAATCGATTTCGAGACCTGCTCCTGCATCGTCGAGACGTCGTACACGGGAATCGCCGGATCGACGCTTTGGACCGCCTCACGCACGGCAGCGGTCAGCGCGGCCGCATCGCCTGTGGCGCGCACCACCAGCGTCATTCCGCGGTCGGCGTGCTGCGCGTACGGCAGGAACAGCGTCGGCTGCACGGGCGCATCGAGCCCATCGTGACGCACGTCTCCCACGACACCGACGATCGTGGACTGCTCGTCGCCGCCGCCGAGGCGAATCAGTCGGCCAACGACATCGGATTCGCCGGGGAAGAACAGCCGCGCCCACGACTCCGACACCATGACGACGCTTGGCCCGTCCACCTTGTCGCGCGCATCGAACGCACGTCCGGCCTTGAGCGGAATACCGAGCGCCGCGAAGTAATTGGGCGTGACGCGCTCCCACCGTGAAGTCGGCTCCTGGCCGTCGGCCGGCGCCGGTCGGCCCACGAGCAGGAAATTCGACGTGTTCGCGGACCCGCTCAATGGCAGCGCACCGGCGGCGCCGGCCGCCTCCACACTCGGCGTCTCGCGAAGGCGGTTCAGCACGTTGTCGTAAAACGCCACCATCGCTTCGCGCGACTCGTAGCGCGGCCCGGCCAGCGTTAGGCGCGCGACGAGCACGCCATCCGGCGAGAAACCTGGCGGCACCGCCTGCAGGCGGGCGAGACTCGTCAGCAGGAGTCCCGCGCCGGCAAGCAGCACGACGGCCAATGTGACTTCCGCGACGACCAGCGCCCGCTGCGTGCGGCTGCGTCGAGCCGACCCGGCGCCGCGCACCCCGGTCGCGAGGGACTCACGGATACCGCCACGCGCCAGCCGCAGCGCGGGGACGATCCCGGCAACGACACCCGTCAGTCCGGCGAGGACGATGGTGAACAGCAGCGCGCGCCCGCTGACCTCGATGCTCAGCCACGGCGGTAGCGGAACGGGAATGACGGCCTTGAGCAGGCGGATCTCCCAGAGCGAGAGCAGCACGGCGATGACCGCGCCCGTAACCGCGAGGACCACGCTCTCGGTGAGGAGCTGGCGGGTCAGCCGCCAGCTCGAGGCGCCTAACGCCTTGCGCACCGCCACCTCGCGCGTCCGCCCCGACGCGCGCGCCAGCAGCAGATTCGCGACATTCGCACACGCGATGAGCAGCACGAACCCCGCGGCGCCGAGGAACGTGTACAGAATCGTGGGCGCCTTGCCCGTCATGGCCTCCTGGATCGGCCGCGACGTCGCGCGCCACCCGGTGTTCGAGCCCACGTACATCTGCTCGAGCCGCGTGGAGATCGCGTTGAGCTCCGCGACGCCCTTGTGGAGCGTAGCGCCCGGTGCGAGCCGGCCGACGCCGCGCACAAACCGATTCCCCCGATGCAGGGCCTGTGAATCCGGCGCGAACGGGGACCAGACCTCCGCGTCGGGCGGGTACGCGAACTTCCTCGGCATCACCCCCACGACCGTGTACTGCCAGCCGTTGACCGAGAGCAGGCGCCCCACGATGGTCGGATCGGCGCCGAACCGCCGCCGCCAGTAGGCGTCACTCAGCACGATCACGCGATCGTTGCCCACCGTCTCCTCGTCCTTCGCGAAAGTGCGACCGAGCTGCGGTTGCACGCCGAACACACGAAAGAAGTTGACCGACACGCGTGCGCCCTCGGCTCGCTCCGCTCGATCTCCGCCGGCAAGGTTGAATGTCGTGTGCCGAATGACGGCGATGTCGGCGAACGCATGCGCGTCGGCCCGCCAGTCCAGGACGTCGGGGTATGCGATGCTCGACGTCGTCAGGCCCTTGGCCTTGTTCTCCCCATCGATCGTGACGATACGGCCCGGATCATCGAACGGCGGCGGAGTGAGCAGCACCGAGTCGATGACGCTGAAGATCGCCGTGTTGACGCTGATCCCCAGCGCGAGCGTCACGAGCGCCGTGACCGTGAAGGCGCGGCTTCGTCCCAGCGCGCGGAGCGCGAAGCGAATATCGTTGGCGAACATTGAAATCGTTGGAATCGAACGAGTGGGAAAGACGATCGGGCTCGGTCGCCTTGCGGCTCACGAGTCTCTGAGCGCGACCACCGGGTCCACCGATGCTGCGCGTCGCGCCGGAAGCCAGCTGCCCAGCAGTGCGACCCCGGCCAACAGCACCGCGACGGCCGCGAACGTGACCGGATCCGTGGGGCTGACATCGTGCAGCAGCGTCGCCATGCCACGCGTGAGGCCGACCGAGGCGACACTGCCGATCGCGATCCCGATCGCCGACAACCGCACGCCCTGACGCAGTACGCGTCTGACCACGTCGCTCTGCTGAGCGCCGAGCGCCATGCGAATCCCGATCTCGTGCGTGCGCTGCGTGACGCTGTACGACATCACACCGTAGATGCCGATCACCGCCAGCAGCATGGCAATCGCCGCGAAGACGCTGAGCATGCCCGCCGTGATGCGCTGCGGTGACAGCGCTGCCAGGAGCATATGGTCGAGTGTCATTACATCACCGGCTGCGAGCGCCGGATCGATCGAGCCGATCACGCGCTGCACATGAGCGTTGATGGCCGAGGGCTCACCGGTGGTCCTGACCACGAGCGTCATCGTGTTCCACGGCACCTGCGTGAGCGGAGTGTATTTGACCGGAGCGAGCGGCGCGCGACCAACGTTCGGGTTGTGGCGCGCGTCGCTGACGACGCCCACGACCGTCGTCACGACCATGGAATCCGCGAGCGCCGAGAATCGCTGCCCGATGGGATCCTTGCCCGGCCAGTACTTCTTCGCGAACGCGTCGCTCACGACTGCGACGCTCGGACTCTTCCTCACGTCGTGCCGCGTGAAGTCGCGGCCCCGGATGACCCGCATCCCTAACGTCGCGAAGTAGCCATCGGATACGACGCGAAGCCGTTCCTGATGCGCTGGATCCCCACGCTGCGGTTTCGCCTCGCCCTCGAGAATGAAGCGCGTCGAGTTGTCGTTCCACGCTGGTGGAGGCGAGCTCGCGATGCCGGCACCCGTGACGCCTGGAATCTCGCGCACGCGATCCAGCAGCGTCGTGTAGAACCGCACGACGTCGTCATCGTCGCCGTATCTCGCTCCCGGCAGCGCGAGCTGCATGGTGAGCGCCTTGTCGACGCGGTATCCCTGGTCGCCGTTGATCAGGCCGATGAAGCTCCGCACCATGAGCCCCGTTCCGACCAGGAGCATGAGCGCCAGCGCGACTTCGCTCACGACGAGCGCGCTGCGGAGGCGCTGTCGGCCGCCCACACCGCTCGCCGTCCGACCGCTGTCCTTGAGCGCCTGCTGCGGGTCAGCCCGCGATGCCACCAGCGCGGGAATGAACCCGATGACTACCGCCGTCGCCACCGACACCCCGAGCGTGAACAGCAGCGCTTCGCCATTCACCACCATACGCGTCCAGCCGGGATTGAAGCGAACGAGCTCGGCGGGCAGTGTGCCGCGCATCAGTCGTACGCCCCACAGCGCCAGCAGGGAGCCGAGGGCGCCGCCAATCAGCGCGATGACCAGGCTCTCCGCGAGCATCTGGCGCATGAGATCGCCGCGCGTGGCGCCTAACGCCACGCGCACAGCCAGCTCGCGCCCCCGCGTCGTCGCGCGTGCCAGCATCAGGTTCGCGACGTTCGCGCAGCCGATCAGTAGCACGAACGCCACCGAGGCGAGCATGATGACGACGTAGGGACGTGGGTGCCGTCCGTAGAATATCTGCGCGGGCTCGACACGCATGCCCCACTTCGCGTTCATATCGGGGTACTGCAACTCGAGCCGCCGCGCGATCGCGCGCGCCTCGGCTCTCGCTTCCTCGAGCGTCGACGTGGCGCGGAGCCGGGCAATCGCACTGACCCACCGGCCGTCGCGATCGAGTCCGGGCGCGCCGTCCAGGGCCAGCGGTTTCCACAGCTCGGCGCCCGGTGGGAAGATGAAGTCCTCGCTCATGACGCCGATGACGGTGTGCGGCGTCCCGTTGAGCAGGATCGTACGTCCGACAATCGCCGGATCACCACCGAACCGACGCTTCCACAGCGGATGACTCAGGATCACGCGGTCGGCGTTGGCTTCCTTGCCCTCGTCATCCGTGAACGGCCGGCCTAACGCGGGGCGCTCAGCGAGCGTCCGGAAGAACTCGGGCGTCACACGGAACCCCGTGACGCTCTCGGGCTCGTCGATTCCGGTGATGTTGACATCCCACCACGCGAACCCGGCGATGTGCTCGAGCGTGCGCGTCTGCCGCGTCCAGTCGAGCAGATTCGCCGGAGCCAGGCGGTCGAAGTCGGGATCGTCCGGGGCGCGCGGGGACACCTCGGACATCATCACGAGGCGATCGCTGTTCGGCGTCGGCACAGGCGCGATGACGAGGGCGCGCATGGCCGTGTAGACGGTGGTGTTCGCGCCAATGCCGATTGCGAGACACGCGACGGCGGCAAGCGTCCACGCCGGATTCTTGGTGAGTGTGCGGAGCGCGTAGCGGAACATTTCCCTTGGGAACTCGGGGCTGTGGCGGGACCCGGCTGCTTCACCCGGGTACCCGAGCGAAGCGCTAAGCGAGCCCGGTGCCATCGCGGACGGCACACCTAACGCGCAGAAATACCGCGAGTTACACGAAACACAAGACTCGTTCTCGCCGCGCCACATCCCGAACCCGGGATGCGTTCCGTCCCGAACTCGGGACCAAGGCTCAAATCCCGGTACCAGCAGCTCGAAGCAGGCAGCACCAGCATGCTGCCGTCGGCGAACAGCTCGCAGCTCCAGACAGCCGCAGCGTTCTCCGCCTTATGGAAGGAACCGGTACCCGGTTTTCCAGACCGTCGTGATGTGCCTGGGCGATGCCGGATTCGGCTCGAGCTTTCGACGCAGCTCGGCGATGTGCGTGTCGATCGTCCGGCTCACGACAGACGCATGGTAGCCCCACACCGTTTTGAGCAGCTCGGCACGCGAGACTACCTGACCCGGCCGCTGCACGAGTGCGAGCAGCAGCTCGTATTCCTTGGGCGAGAGCTCCACAGGGCGCCCGTTCTTCCGCACCACGCGCGCGACCGGCTGGATCTCGATGTCACCGAACCGCGACGCGTCCGCCGTCGGAACCTTCGGTGACACCGCGGCCGACGCCCGCCGCAGCACGGCCTCGACACGCGCGACGAGCTCCAGCACCCCGAACGGCTTCGTCACGTAGTCATCGGCGCCGAGCCGGAAGCCGGTGACCTTGTCGGCTTCTTCGCCGCGCGCGGTCAGAATCAGCACCGGAACCTGCGACCCGCCCTCACGCACCGCGCGGAGCACCCGGTAGCCATCCATCCCCGGCAGCATGAGATCGAGGATGATGAGGTCGGGCGAGACCGTCCGCGCCTCGCGTAGCCCCGATGGACCGTCGTTCGCGACGATCACCTCATACGACGCGATCTCGAGGCTGTTGCGAAGACCGAACGCGAGATCCGCGTTGTCCTCGACGATCAGAATCCGCTTCATTGCAACAGCGAGTGCGCGCTCGACTCCGGGGACATGGACTGCTGCGCGCTGGTTCGCGATTCCTCACGGTCGCGCGCCGCCCCGCCCGCGCGGAGCGACACCACGAAGCTGGCCCCACCACCCGGCGCATCGAGCACGGACACCGTGCCGCCTTGCGCGACCACCAGCTCGCGCACGACCGCCAGTCCGATGCCGTTGCCCGAGACCCCCGCTTCCACCGCCCGGTCTAGACGACGGAACGGCTCCCACACACGCGCCTTGTCGCGCGCGGCGATGCCGCTCCCCTGATCATCCACCCATACCTGCGCACGGCCGTCGGGCGCCATGCGTGTCCCGACCGTGATGGTCTGACCCACCGGCCCGTACTTCACGGCGTTGTCCAGCAGGTTGAGCAGCACCTGGCGAAGGGCGTCGCGGTCCGCGCGGGCCACGGCGTGGCCGGCGTGCGACGTTCGCACCGTCACGCCGCGTGTGCCCGCGAGCGGCGCGAAGCTCTCGACCACTTCATCCGCGAGCGTTGCCAGGTCGAGCGCCGCCAGCGACAAGCGCGGGGTGGATCGCTCGGCACGCGAGAACTGCAGGATGTTCTCGACGAGATGCGTGAGGCGACGCGCTTCCTGATCGATGATGGCGACCGACCGTTGTCGCTCGTCGTCGCTCCTCACCCAGCCGAGTCGCAGCATCTCGGCGAACATGCGAATCTGCGCAAGCGGTGTGCGAAGCTCGTGCGAGACGCCCGAGACGAGCTCGCTCTTCACGCGCGCCAGCTGGCGCTCGCGATGGAGTTGCAGGAGCGACACGATCACCAGGCCTGCGCTCAGCGTGATCAGTCCGAGCACGAACTGGGAGCGGTTCCACGTCCAGTTGCCCACGGCAACGCGCGACGCGAACGCGGGACGCATCGCCACACGAACGGCGAAGCCCTCGAACGCGCCGGTCATGCCTAACGTCGCGACGGGCCGCAGCGCCCGCGTGGCTGACGAGCGGTAGATCAGGCGCTGGTCGGCGCCGGTCACGGCGAGCGTGAGCACCGAGTCCGCCGGCAGCGCGGGCCCGGGGGTCGGTGGGAGGAGTAACCGCGACGCGAGCACCGTCGGAAACACGGCACGTCCCGCGGAGGCGACATCGAACGCATAGCCGTAGGCCGTACGAGGGGTGCCGCTCGCGCCGGCCGCCCCCGCGAGCATGTACGCGATCGCGAGTGTCCCGTCAGTGGAGAGTCGGTCGATGACGGGGTCGCCCACGACGGCACCCGCCGCCATGCCGCCGCGAACGTGCGCGATGATCGCCTGCTCGGTGTTGGAGACCGGCGTCTCCGGCATCTCGTCGCCGACCGCCCCGATGATCGCGGTGTCGCGCGTCAGGTCGACGGTGAACGTGAAGCGCACATCCGGCACGCTCACGCAGGCGCACCGGCGCGCCGCGCGGATGCCTTCCGCGACGAGCACGGACGGCGCGATCGACGCCGCGTGACCCGCCGCGAGCGAGACCGTCGGCGCCAGTACGCGACGCGCGGCGCGCTCGAGCTCGACGTTCGCCTCCCGCGTGAACGTCCACGCGGCAAATCCGGCGTGCGACAGAAGCGCGCGTTGCGCCGCGGATTCTTGCGCGCACACGGCGTTGTAGACCTGATAGGCGGCGACCGAAGCGGCGGTGAACGTGCACACCACCACGGCGATCGTCACCCGCGACCGGCGGATGCCTGCGAGCACGGGTCGATGGGCTGAAGTCCGGGCGCTGCGGCGGCTTCGTTGCCGCGGGCCGCACCCTGTGTGTCAATCTACAGCAGCGCCGAGACGTCGGCCTCATTGGCGAACCCGCGCCGGCTGTCAGAAAACTGTGAGTCGCCCGGTCTATCGGCCGTCGGCGTGCCTACATCCGGACTCGGTGCAACGGAATGGCGTCGTCCGGAACGGCGATCATGGATGCCGGCGGGGTGAGCGCCGGGGCACGATCGGCCAGGGCGGGCGCTTCCGCCGGCAGGGTGAGCGTGAAGATCGAACCACGTCCGATCTCGCTGCGCACCGTCAGGTCGCCCATCATCGCCCGGGCCAGGTGGCGGCTGATTGCGAGGCCGAGCCCGGTTCCTTCGGTCGTCCGGGTCAGATCCATCTCCAGCCGCGTGAACGGCTCGAAGATCGAGTCGTGCTTCTCGCGCGGGATTCCATGGCCCGTGTCGCTCACCCGGATCTCGACCCGCCCTGCGTGCGTGCCGCTGGACAGGCCCACCCTTCCTCCTGGCGCCGTGTACTTGATGGCGTTCGAGAGCAGATTGAGAACGATCTGCTCGACTCGCGCGCGGTTCCCGTAGGCGATCAGCGCGCCATCGGCCGGGTTGTAGATGTACGTGAGGTTCCTTGCCTTCAGCTGCGGCGCGATGAGCGCCTCGAGCCCGCCGAGCGTATCGTGCACCGGCACTGCACCCAGCTCGATGTCCGCCGGCGCGCCGTGCTCGAGCCGCGAGAGGTCCAGCAGGTCCTCGATGATGCCGAGCAGGTGTCGCTGGCTCCGCCGGATCCGGCCAAGCTGCTCCCGCTGCATGTCGCTCACCGGTCCGCTGATGCCGAGCTCCAGCAATTCGGTGTAACCGGCGATCGCATTGAGCGGCGTCCGCAGCTCGTGCGACATCATCGCCAGGAACTCCGTCTTCGCCCGATTCGCCGCCTCGGCCTCCGCTCGCGCCGACTGTTCCGCGGCAAAAAGACGCGTCCGTTCCAGCGCCTGCGCGCATTGCTGGCCTAACGTGCGCGTGAACGTGACGTCGGCCTCGTCGAACGTCCGCGGCCCGTGGAAGCTGAAGCTCAGCGAGCCGAGTGGTCGGCCATCCACCGTCATGGGCATGGCGATCATCGAGCGGACGTTCACCCGCTCGAGGACCGGCGCGAGGTCGGGATAACGCCGCGCGATCTCGTCGGGCGATATGAGCAGCACGGAGTCCGTCGTGCGCACCGCATCCGCGAGCGGTACGCGACTCGTCACCGGGAACCGGCGCCAGGCATCCGCTACCTCGGCGGGAAGCCCGCTCACCGCCATGAGCTCGAGGACGACGCCATCAGGATTCAGTATCGCGACTTCGCTCGCGCTCGCCCCGAGCGCGGGAATCCCCTCGGAGACAATGACCCGCGCGACGGCCATGGGCGTCAGGGCGGTCGACAGCGCCTCGGCCGTCCGCCGAAGACGCTCGGTCTTGTCGGCGGCGCGTTCCGCGACCGCCCGCGCTTCCTGCGCGTGCATGAGGAGGTCGTCGCGCTCGGCGTCTGTGCTGCGCACGACGGCTGCCGTGTACATCACGATGAACAGGAACGTCACGACCACCGCGCCGACAAAGGCACTCACGCCAGTCTCGTCCGTCACCAGGTTGGCGTCCCGGCCCAGCAGCCACAGCGCGCCAAGTCCAATGGGAACGATGAGCGCGGCCGGAATCAGACGGCGGACCATGGCGCCGCTTGGGTCCGCGCTGGTGATGAGGGAGACCGCGCCCTCATGGGGCCGGGCGAACAGGCTGCCGAGGCTGAGCACACCGAGCGTGACAGCGGTCAGCAACGTCATGTCCGTGAACGATCCGAAGCTGTAGAGTCCCCGGACGTTGTACATGTAGCCGACGATGGCCGTGAAGGCGATGAACACGCCGAGGGTGCTCAGCGCTTCACTCGCCTGGCGGCCGCGACGGGTATCCGCATCGAGGAGCAGCAGCGCCGCCCCATCTACGATCATGACGAGCGCCGAGTTGATGGCGGGGCGGCCCGGCGATGGCAACGGGGTCGGCGCGACAGCACCGCCGAACAGCAAGAGGTCGATGCCGAGTCCGATGCTGGTCACGTGCTCGAAAAGGAAGAGCACGCCTAATGTCGTGAGTACAACTGCAAACCCGCGCGAGACGCTGCGAGCCCGCTGACCGGGGTCAGTGCGAATCGCGAGCACGAGCGCGGCTCCGCCGGCGATACACGCAACGGCCGTGTTCGGAATCATCGGGAGGAGTCCCGGGATGATGATCCGAAGCGCGGGGATGTCGCGCCACCAGCCGATCAGCACGAGGAAGCCGACGAGGACCGCGAAAGCACCGGCGAGGGCCGGGATAACCTCGAACGCAGGGGCTGCGCGAAACTGCCGCTGTGACGTTGCTGAAATCATGACTGCTCGGGCCCTGGCCGCGAAACCGAGCAGAACCGCCTCGGCTCGCAAACAGTCGTCACAATGGGTCAGGCGCGCAAGACGCGGTCATTGCTTCGCGCAAGTGCCTCCAGAGTCATGGGTTCGCCGTTGTGATCCAGCGCACAATGCGGGACCGCGACGTGCATGATCTTCGCAGCGTCTCGCCATTTCCCGGCATCACAGTCGTAAGGAACGGCTTGTCGCCCCGACGCGCTCCGACCCTCTACGCCATGCGACCCATGTCTTCCGTCGTTGGTCTGCTGCTGAGTGTCATGCCGCCAGCCGCGCTGGCTGCGATGTTCGCCTGCTCGACGAATACGACGCCTCCCGGGAGCGTCGAGGGACTTCGTGTCGAGACGGTCGTCACCGGACTCGATACGCCGTGGGATCTCGCGTGGGGACCCGATGGGCAGATCTGGGTCACCGAGCGTGGCGGTCGGGTCTCGCGCGTGAACCCCGCGTCGGGACAGCGCAGCACGGCCGGACAGATACCCGGCGTTGCGGAGTCTGGCGAGAGCGGTCTCATGGGCATCGCGTTTCACCCGGATTTCGCCGCGCAGCCGTACGTCTACCTCACGCACTCGTATCTCCAGAGCGGCTCGTTGCGGAACCGTGTGGTGCGCGTACGATGGGACGGTCAGACGTTAGGCGCGCCGGAAGTGTTGCTGGCGAACATCCCCGGCGGCGGCATTCACGACGGCTCCCGCCTCGCCGTCGGCCCCGATCGTCTGCTGTACATGACGACCGGCGATGCCTCGAACGGGGAGCTCGCACAGGACCGCACGTCGCTCGCCGGAAAGGTCCTGCGCCTGACGCTGACCGGCCAGCCGGCGCCGGGTAATCCGTTCGGCACCGCGATCTACTCATTCGGCCATCGCAATCCTCAGGGGCTCGTCTTTCATCCGACCACGGGCGCGCTCTACTCGACTGAGCACGGCCCGAGCGACAACGATGAGATCAACCGCATCGTCGCGGGACGCAACTTCGGATGGCCGACGGTGCACGGTGCATGCGACGACGACATCGGCAGCGAGCGGGGGTTCTGCCAGACGAACAACGTCGTCGAGCCGCTCGCGACCTGGACGCCCACCATCGCTCCCGCCGGAGCGGACTTCTACCTCGGGGATCTGATTCCTCAATGGAAGGGCAGCCTGCTCTTCGCCGCGCTCAGGGGGACGGCGCTGTACCGACTCACCCTGTCTGCGGATGGCCAGCAGGTCACCGCACGCGAGGCGCTGTATGCGGGCACGTATGGACGCCTTCGCGATGTCCTCGTCGCGCCTGATGGCGCGGTGTACATCGCCACGAGCAACCGCGATGGCCGCGGCAACCCCTCCGGCGATGACGACCGCATTCTGCGCGTGAAGCCGTAGCGCGACGGCCGGCACTGAGAGATTCTGCTCTCTTCCTTCGTTCATTCCCCGGGACGCCGACCAGGGAGCACGCCGGGAGGTCGGCAGGCCTACGCGTAGGTCATTCGACCCACGCGTCGCTGTAGCTTCGGCCGTAATCCTTGGCGCGCGGGTCGGTTGGGACTCCGACACTGCGCGGGCCTTCGTCCGTACAGCAGCGCTCAGCTTCGCTGACGTCGGTTCGAGCGGATGGCACGGCCAGAGTCACCCTGCAGCATCCTGACGCACGCCAACGGAGAAGTCATGTACAACGCCTATTCCAACCGCGCGCATGCGCTCTCGCGCCGCGGTATCGCGATCGCGATCGTCGCCGCAGTCAGTCTTCCCTTTCACGTCGCGTCCGCGCAGCTCGGCGGTCTGGTCAAGAAGGCGCGCGACAAGGTCGTCGAGAATCAGGTCGAGAAACAGATCGACAAGCGCACCGGTGCCGCCTCGAATCCTGGCGCGCCGCCCAAGTTCGATGATGTCACCGTCGAGCTCACCAGCGAGCGCCTGGCTGGGGTGATCCGCGGCCTGACTGCAGGGCGCGCGCTGCTCGACGGCGCCAACGGGTCGCCGAGTCGCGCGACGCTCGTTACCCGCCGGGATGAGGCCGCGCAGAAGAGCGGCACGCTGTCGTCCGAGAACGCAAAACTGATCGCGGCATACCGCGAGAAGTATGACGACAACGAGCGGTGCCGCAGCGAGGCGATGCGCGCGTCGCGCGACAAGCGTCATGCCGGTGCCGACCAGCGCAACAACGAACTGGCGGCGAAGGCGATGTCCGACCCCGCGTTCCGCGACAAGGCCGTTGCGCTCTCGCAGAAGATGGGCGAAGCACAGGCTCGCGGCGACACGGCGGCGTTCAGGAAGCTCGCCGCCGAGATGGGACTCACGATGGACGACCCGAAGCCCGACACGCTGGCCGCGGACAAGGCGTGCGGCCGCGAGCCGGCGAAGCCCGCGGTGCTGGCACAGACGGAGCAGCTGGACGCCCAGGCGCAGAAATGGACCGAGGAGATCCGCCAGCTCGAGGAGAAGTCTGCGGCCACCGAGGTCAAGGAGAGCGGGCTCGAGGAGCGTCAGTTCCTCATGGCCCGTGAGCGTGTCGAAGCGTACCTGTCGGCGATGAAGTACAAGTCGCAGCCGCGCGGCTTCAGTGCCGGCGAGCTCGAGGCGTTAGGCGCGCAGCGGGCGAGTCTCGAGAAGGTGATGTAATGGTCTGGAAGGCGCTGCAGCGCGTCGGCCGGGTGGCAGCGATCGCGACGACCGCGATCGCTGCAACGCCGGCCCGCACGGCGCCGACATCGGCGCCGGCACCGAGACCCCGTGCGACCGCCACAGCGCTCCCGCCGTCGGCGCTCTCCGTGTGGAACGGCCGCGCGTGGCGCGAATGGTGGCGCTCCGACGCCGCCCCCGACCGCTGGCGCGCCCCGCATAACGCGGTCGCCGACGCCGTGCAGTGGCGGCGAGCCTCGGAGGGCGTGGAGTGGGGCGAGCTGCGTCTCGCCGGAGTCGGCGAAGCCCGCCGGCTCCGCGCGGTCGCCGTCCGGATCGACCCCAGACTCGTGCGCCTGCGTCTCGATACCGCGTTCACCGCACGCGGCGAGCGCGCGAACTGGACCGTCGACGACGCCCGGCCCGACGCGATCGTCGCGGTGAACGTCGGCCAGTTCGTGCGCACGCTCCCATGGGGCTGGGTCGTGCTCGACGGCCGCCAGTTTCTCGCGCCCGGGCGCGGACCGCTGGCGACCGCCGTGGCGGTCGACTCATCAGGCAGCGTCCGGTGGATCGGCCCCGACGGCCTCGCCGATCCGGCGGTGCGGCGCGGCGTCGTTGCCGCGTTTCAGTCCTACCCGACGCTGTTGACGGCCGAGGGCGACGTGCCGGTCGCGCTTCGCGAGCCCGGCCGCGGCATCGACGTCGAGCATCGCGACGCTCGGCTCGGCATCGGGGAGTTGGCGGACGGCCGGCTCCTCATCGTCCTTACGCGCTTCGACGCGCTCGGTGAATCGTTAGGCCTCCTCCCCTTCGGCCCCACGATCCCCGAGTTCGCCGCGCTCATGGGCGCCCTCGGCGCCCGGCAGGCGGTGGCGCTCGATGGCGGGATCTCGGGTCAGCTCCTCGTCCGCGATGCGGACGGCACCGAGCACGCGTGGCGCGGCCTGCGCCGAGTCCCGATGGCGCTGGTCGCCCTGCCCCGTTAGCCGTTGCGTGTTGGCTGATAGCTGATAGCCGCTGCGCTAGTACTTCAGCAGATAGTTGTCGACCTCCCATCGCGTCACCTGCGTGATGTAGTCGCGCCACTCCTGTCGCTTCGCCTCGAGGAAGTTCGTCGCGATATGGGTGCCTAACGCCGAGCGGATGACGTCGTCCTTTTCGAGCTCGTCGAGGGCTTCGTTGAGGTCGTGCGGGAGGTCGTCGATGCGCAGCCGCCGCTTCTCGCGGTAGCTCATCTCCCAGATGTTCGTGTTCACCGGTTCGCGGTGATCGGCGTTCGTCTCCACTCCGTCGATCCCCGCCGCGAGCATGACGGCCAGCGCGAGATAGGGATTCGCCGCCGGATCCGGCATCCGCAGCTCGACCCGGGTGCCGAGCGCGCGGCGATCGGGCACGCGGATGAGCGGCGACCGGTTGCGCATCGACCACGCGACGTTGACCGGCGCCTCGTAGCCCGGCACCAGCCGTTTGTACGAGTTCACCAGCGGGTTCGTCACCGCGCACATCCCGCGCGCGTGTCGCAGGAGCCCGCCGATGTACTGGAGCGCGACCGCGGACAGCTGCCATTCGGCCGCGGCATCCCAGAACGCGTTCGTGTCGCCCCGGAAGAGCGACTGGTGCGTGTGCATGCCACTGCCGTTCTGCCCGAAGATCGGCTTCGGCATGAACGACGCGACGAGGCCGAACTGTCGCGCGACGTGCTTCACGACGAACCGGAACGTCGCGATGTTGTCGGCGGTCCGAAGCGCGTCCGCGTAGCGGAAGTCGATCTCGTGCTGGCCGTGCGCGACCTCGTGATGCGCCGCTTCGACCTCGAACCCCATCTGCTCCAGCACGTCCACCATCGCGCGGCGGGCGTCTTCGCCGAGATCGGCCGGCGCGAGGTCGAAGTAGCCGCCGACGTCGTTCGTGACTGTCGCCGCCTCCCCCTCCCCCGCGGGCTTGAACATGAAGAACTCGGCTTCCATGCCGGCGTTCATCGTGTAGCCTAACGAGGCGGCGCGCGCGATCTGGCGCTTGAGCGCGCCCCGCGGGTCGCCCTCGAACGGTCGGCCGTCCGGGGTGTTGATGTCGCAGATGAGACGCGCGACACGGTTCTCCGGATCACCCCACGGAAAGAGCTGGAACGTCGAGAGGTCCGGCGAGAGCAGCATGTCGGACTCCTCGATCCGCACGAACCCCTCGATCGAGGACCCGTCGAACATGATGTCCCCGTCGAGCGCCTTCTCGAACTGCGATGCCGGCAGCTCGACGTTCTTGTTCACGCCGAGGATGTCGGTGAATTGCAGCCGGAGAAATCGGACGTTGTTCTCGCGAGCGAGCGCGAGAATGTCTTTCTTGGCCGCGCCGGTGAGGTCGCGGACGGGGGAGCGGTGTCTGTGAGCCAAAAGAACGGGGAACGGGAAACTGGGAACGGGAAACTGGGAACGGGAAACTGGGAACGGGGAACTGATGACTGATTATGGCTTATAGCTGATAGCCGCTGCTGCCTCGCCGCCCGTCGCACGCTGCCCGCCTGAACCACCCTGCGCAAGCCCTGTGGCGCGCACGTAACCCGTACTCAGTCGGTTCGCAGTGCTCCGTTCCCAGTTCCCTGTTCCCCGTTCCCGGATTTCCGTCCCCGGTTCCCGCCTCCCGGTATACCCCTTGCCCCCTTCGACGGACTTCGACGCGAAACCACCGACAGGAGGACCGAATGAAGGCTCAGGAAATCATGTCCAGGAACCCGACATGCGTAACCGCCGACACGCCGCTCGTCGAGGCCGCGCGACTCATGAAAACCGAGAACATCGGCGTCGTGCCCGTCGTCGAGTCCACCGGCTCGAAGCGCCTCGTTGGGGTGCTCACCGATCGTGACATCGCCGTCCGCGCGGTCGCCGAGGGTCGCGACGGCACCACGACCTCCGTCGGCCACGTGATGTCATCCGACGTCCGCACCAGCGCGCCCGACGACTCCGTCGAGGACGTCATGGAGCTCATGGGCCGAGAACAAGTCCGCCGCATCCCCATCGTCGACGACCGCGGAAATCTCGTCGGCATCGTCGCGCAGGCCGACATCGTCCTCGAAGCGCCAGACAACCGCAAGGCCGAGAAAACCGTCGAGAAGATCTCGCAGCCCAGCGGCAAGCACGCACAGTAACGGCGTCGCCGCGTCTGGCGAGCATCATCGAAACGAGCGGCAAAATCGAGCGCCGCGCGCGTCGCTACGAAGAGCCGCTCGTTTCGTTAGCTTTGGCCGCATGTCCTCCGCTACCACACCGCCGAAAGCCTGCCCGAGTTGCGCCGCGCCCACGACGGGGCGCTACTGCTCCGAATGCGGGGCCGCGGTCGCCGACGCGATGTGCGCGGGCTGCCGCTCCCTGCTCTCACCCGGCGCGCGGTTCTGCCACCGCTGCGGAACCGCCGTCGGGTCGCGGCCCATTGCCGCCAGCGACACGCGACCCGCCGCATCCGCATCCGCCCTCCCCTGGGCGGTCGCCGCCATCGCGATGCTCGCAGTCATCGCACTCCTGGCCGGCCAGCGGTTCTGGGGCGCTCGCACCGTCGCCGCCTCACCCACCGCGGGTCCGTTCTCCGGCGGAGATGCCACGAGTGGGGTTGCGCGGGCGCCCGACATCTCGAACCTCTCCCCCCGAGAGCGCGCCGACCGGCTCTTCGACCGGATGATGCGCCTGAGCTCCGAAGGAAAGACCGACAGCGTCCAGTTCTTCGCGCCCATGGCGATGTCAGTATACCAGAACCTGGGACCCATGGACGCGGACCTGCGCTACGACTTCGGCCGCGTGGCCGAAGTCGCGGGTGCCGCCGAGGTAGCTCGCGCCCAGGCCGACACGATCCTGGCCAGCGACTCCACCCACCTCCTGGGCCTCGTGCTGGCGGTGCGTGCGTCGCAGCTCCGCCGGGACACCGTCGCCGCGGGCCGCTATCAACGGCGCCTGCTTGCCGCGGAGCCGGCCGAGTCAGCGAAGCAGCTCCCGGAATATCAGCGGCACCAGAGCGACATTCTGGAGGCGCTGGCCGAAGCACGGCGCAAATAGCCCGTCGTGAGCCGGCCAATCACGCGCGCCGCCGGTTCCTCGATCCCGAATCCCGTTCACCCGATGCGCATCCACGTTGCCCACAGCCCGGACTCCGACGACGCGTTCATGTTCTACGCGCTGGCGGACGGACGGATCGACACCGAAGGGCTCGAATACGTTCACGAGCTGCAGGACATCGAGACGCTGAACCAGCGCGCCATGCGCGGTGAGCTCGAAGTCACCGCGGTGTCCATCCATGCCTACGCCTACTTGAGCGATCGGTACGCGCTGCTGCCGCATGGAGCGTCGATGGGCGATCGCTACGGACCCCGCCTCGTTGGACGCACGCCCGCCACTCGCGCGGACGTCCGCGGAAAACGTATTGCCATCCCGGGACCGCTCACGAGCGCCTACCTCGCGTTACGCCTCTACGAGCCCGATTTCCAACCAGTCCCGACCCCGTTCGATGAGATCGAGGATCGCGTCGCGGATGGAGAGGTCGACCTGGGATTGCTCATCCACGAGGGCCAGCTGACGTTCGCGGAACGCGGCCTCCACCTCGTCGTCGACCTCGGCGAATGGTGGTTCGCCGAAACGGGCTTGCCGCTGCCTCTCGGTGGGAACGTCGTCAGGAAGGACTTGGGAGCTGACCTGACGAGGAAAATATCGAAGCACCTTCGCGCCAGCATAGCGTATGGATTGCAGCATAGGGCAAAGGCACTCGACCACGCCATGCAATACGCACGCGGCCTCGACCGGTCGAAAGCCGACACCTTCGTCGGAATGTACGTGAACGACTGGACGCTCGACTACGGCGATCGTGGCCGAGCAGCCGTGCAGCTCTTCCTCGAACGCGGAGTCGCGGCCGGCTTCATCAGCCGCCCCGTCAGCGTCGAGTTCGTGGAAGACTGAGCGCAGACTTACCTCGTGCCACGCGCTCCCCGCTCGAACTTCGCCCTCAACGCCAACCGAAGTGGCGGAGCGGCGAACCATCCCCTCGTCGCCGTCGCCGCCATCGGCGATCGCCTCGCGGAAGGCGCCATCGCCGTCAACGCGCGCCGCGTCATCACCTACGCGAACCGCATCGCCACAGGACTCCTCGGCCTCCGCGCCGATTCGCTCGTGGGCCGCGATGTGCTCAGCGTCGCCGATCCCGCGCAGCCGGAATCTTCACAGTTCGCGCGGGCGCTCACCGAGGTGCTCGAACGCGGGAAGGAGCAGATCCTCACGGTCAACGACACCGACGCCGCGCCCGCATTCAACGTCGATTACTGCCGGCTGCTCCCCATCGCCGACGGCGGTGCCCTCATTCTCCTCGGCGAAACCATGTCGCCGAGCGTCTCCGAACAGCTCTCGAAGGCGCGCGCACTCGCCGAGATCCTGCAGCGCATCAACCAGTCGCTCGAGGTGGAACGCGTCGTCCAGCTCGTCGCGACCCACGCGGCCGCGCTCCTTGGTGCAGCGACAGCCCGAGTACTGATGCTCGACGGCACCGAGCTCGAGACCGCGGCGACGAGCGGCGTGCCCGCCGCCGCGTTAGGCGGCCAACAGCGCCTCGGTGAGAGCGTCGCCGGCCGAGCCATCCAGTCGCTCCGCGCCGCCCGCGTGGTCGATCTGGCATTGTCGGATCGCGATGCGGAAAGCCCGGAGCCGGCCGGCGCGGCGGGGTCCGTCGCCGCGCTCGCGGCGCCGCTGCAGATCGCGAACCGGCCAATCGGCGCCCTCGTGGTCACGAGCCTCCCGGACCGTCGCTTCTCCGACCACGACGAGCAGCTGCTGGTCACGCTGGCCAGGCACGGCGCCATCGCCATCGAGAACGCGCGACTCTATCGCGCCGCCGCGCAGACGGCGCGGCATGCGGGCGTCCTTGCCGCGACCACGCGCACGCTCGCCCATGCCGTGTCGGGCGAATCGCTCTATGCGGGACTCGACCGCCTCGTCACGGAATCGCTTCGCGCCGACGGGTTCAGCATCTACGCCACGGACACCGCGCACCGGCACGTGACGCTGCTCCGCAGCCATGGCCTCGCCGCCACGACGCCTAACGCCGTCGCCGAGACGTTCTGGAGCTCGCGTGCCGGCGCGGTCGTGCGCGCTGCGACAGCCGAATTCCTTCCCGATCTCGGCGACGTGCCGTTCGCGGAGCCGCGGCCGGCGTCCGACGTGGCGGGCCCGGTCGGCGCCATGGCCATCCTGCCACTCATTATCGAAGGCCAGGCGCGTGGCGTCCTCACGCTGCGGTTCCGACAACCGCGGGCCTTCGAGGAGCGCGAGCGAACCCTGCTCGTCGATTTCTCCGCCGCGGTCGCCGTGGCCATTCGGAACGCGTCGCTTGTCGGCGACCTCGAGCGACGCGCCGCTCGATTGTCCGCCGTCGCCAAGGTGCAGCTGGCGATGTCGCGCACGGAGCTGCACGACGTCTACGTCGAGATCTACCGCGCCGTCGCATCGTCGGTCTCGAACGCATCGTGCTTTGCGTTGCTGCTTGCCGACAACGTCGCGCCATTGTTCCGCCCCCAGCTCATCGCGGTCGAGGGCATCGTGACCTGGGCGCGAGCGCTGTCTGCCGTGCCCGTCACCGAGTGCGCCGCGTCGACCGCGCTCCGGACCGGGCGACCGGTGCTGTCGAGCAATCCGGAGCGGTCGTGGGGCGCGCTCGTCCCGGGAACCGCAGCAGCGCGGAGCCTGTCGTCGGACCTCACCTCCGAGCTGGCCGTCCCCATGGTGCACGGCGATCGCTCGCTCGGTGTGCTGATCGTCCAGTCACAGCAGCGCGGGGCGTTCACGTCCGAAGATGTCGAGCTCCTCTCGATCATCGCCCGCCAGGCCGCGGCTGCCATCGACAACGCCCGCCTGTTCGAGGCGCAGCGCGACGAGCGCGAGATGGCGGAGGCTGCGGCGCGCATCGCCCGAGTGGCGCTGTCGAGCACGACGGCCGCCGATGCAGCGTCCGCCATCCTGACGATCCTCGGCGAGGTGGTCCCGATTGCTGGCGCGGCCATCGGACTGCTCGACCAGAAGGACGCGATCGTCTACGTCGCCGCGTCCGGCACATCCGCTTCGGCGCTGGACACCCGCGTCTCGTTGTCGACCAGCATCGCCCGCGAGGTACTGCCGCGCCCTGAAGGCGAAGCGGTTGCCGCACCGGAGGACGACGCCCTCGCGCGCGGCGGCGTCGTGCTGCCGCTCGCGGCCAAGACCCGCCTGCTCGGTGTCCTCACCGCGTCGTCGGCATCGGGCAACGTGTTGCCGCAGTCCGCGCTCGACACGTTCCGCCGTCTCGCGCCCTCCATCGCCCTCGCCATCGACGTCCAGCTGCTCGGCGAAGGCAAACGTCACCAGCACGAACGCGAGCGCATGCTCGCCACCGCGCTGGCGACGATGGACCAGCCCGTGTTCGTCCTCTCGCTCGATCGGCGGGTGCTGTACGC
>Ga0068862_100001266_pt1 | contig 23760 bp, 17 predicted proteins | sample KBSSwiS52_FD_66598 | JGI IMG/M metagenome (GOLD analysis project Ga0068862, IMG submission 66598) | Switchgrass rhizosphere microbial communities from Kellogg Biological Station, Michigan, USA - KBS Switchgrass S5-2 | ecosystem: Host-associated > Plants > Roots > Rhizosphere > Soil ... | reverse complement strand
GCTCCTTACAAGGGTTCTCGAGATCAGCCGCGCGTCTGCGGGACGCGTCTGAGCCGAAACTAGGCGGATTTCCGCGTTGGGTCTTGGAGAAATGGAATCGCCGTTTTTCCAATCCCGCTACCCGCTACCCGCTACCCGCTACCCGCTACCCGCTACCCGCTACCCGCCACGCCGTCGGCGTCAACCCCGTCATTTCTCGAAACTCGTCTACCAGATGCGACTGATCGTAGTAGCCGAGCTCGATCGCCAGGGCGCTCCAGTTGACCGGCTCGCCGACTGGTACGGCGCGCACCCGTTCGACGACGCGCCCAAGTCGGACCACTCGGGCAAACGTCTTCGGTGACACGCCCACGAGCTCGGAGAAGCGGCGCGCCAGATGCTGCCGACTCACGCCTAACGCCGGAGCGAGCCGCGTGATGCCGAGCGTACCACCGGCGTCGACGATCCGGCGAACCGCCTCGTCGACGTCATGTTCTGGGCGAGCCGACGTCGGTGACAGGCGCGCCGTCAGGACACGCTCGAGCGCCCGAACTCGCGCAATAGCCTCGGACGGCGCGTCGAGCGCTTCCCGGACGTCCGCCGCGTCCGGCCAGATCTCGTCCAGCGACACACGAAGGTCCGTCACCTCGTTCGCCGGCAGATCCAGAAACGCCGCCGCCTTTGCTGGCCGGAACCGCACGCCGACGAACGACTCCGGCGCATGTACCGCGTCGAGCACCAGCGCTTTCGTCATCGTCCCAACCACCATCGCGGACGCGGGCTCGTCGCCGTGCTCCGAAAACGTCAGCACGACATCGATGCATCCATCCGGAAGGACGCGGTGTACAAGCGTGGCCCGGTCCCCTGATTGCGCGGCGACGATGTCGCGCGTCCAGAAGCAATCCACAAACGGTCGCAACGTGTCTGACGGACTGTACTCTCGATAGCTCGACTCGTCAGGCGGCGCGGCGTCGCGATGCGTCGATCGGGTTCGCGAAGGCATGGTGTAGAGCCTACCGAGCGGATGCAGTCGACTCAAGTACGCATGCTTCCTCGATTTGCTGCCAGGAGACTCTCATGCCTGCCACGCCCGTCCTGTGCTCGATCGCCCGGTTCGTGACCGTCGCCGCCACGCTCGCGGCGCTCGTCGGCACGGCCCGCGTCACGGGCGCCCAGCAGCCCACGCCACCCGCAAAGCCGGTCGCCGTCCGCGTCGCCGATTCCACGCAGGTTCAGGTCATCAAACTGCGCGATGGCTCGTCGATCGTGGGTCGCGTCACGGAGGTCAGCGCCGACACGATTCGCTTTGTGGCGTTAATGGGCACGCTGTCCATCGCGCGCGCCGACGTCGTGGAGCTGCGGGAAGTCGCGAAGTCCGCGCTGCGGCGCGGTGAGGTCTGGCAGGCCAATCCCAACGCGACGCGACTCCTGTTCGCCCCCACCGGCCGCATGCTCGAGAAGGGCGAGGGCTATTTCAATGACACGTACCTCTTTCTCCTGAGCGTCCACGGCGGGGTGACCTCGCGGTTCACACTCGGAGGTGGCATGTCAGTCGTTCCGCTGGACAACTTCACGGACAACGCACTGTACATCATGCCGAAGATCGGCATCGTAGCGTCCCCGAAATTCAACCTCGCGATCGGCGGGCTCGCCGGCGTGGTCGGCGGCCTGGTGGACGAGGACGAGAACGCCGGCTTCGGGGTGGCGTACGTCGTCGGCACGGCGGGGTCCCCCGACGCGAGCGTTTCGTTCGGTACCGGGGTCGCGTACGCGGCCGGAGAGTTCGCCCGTCGCCCGGTCGCGATGCTGGGCGCCGAGACCCGGCTCGGTCGCCGCCTCGCGTTCGTAACGGAGAACTACCTCATCCCGAACGACGACGTCACGAGCGTCATCTCCTACGGACTGCGCTTCTTCGGCGAGAAGGTCTCGGCCGATCTCGCGTTCTGGAATGCACCCGGCGAGATCGCCGTGTTCCCGAACCCCTATGTGTCTTTCTCGGTGAAATTCTGACGCCAGGTAACTGGTCGCGGCCGGCTGCTGGAACAATGGGCACGGCCGCGGGATGCCATATGTCCCGCGGCCGTGCCCGGGTCATCGTCGGCTCCTCAATCGGCCCGCGAGTGCACGGCGAACGCTGCGCCCTGCGGATCCATGCACTGTGCGATGCGGTCGCCGCCCGGCACGTCCATCGGGCCGTTCAGCACCTGGCCGCCTAACGCCTTGACGCGCTCCGCCGCCTCGTCCACGTTCGGCACGCGAATGTAGTACAGCCAGTTCGGCGGCATTGGCAGGTCGGCGGGCTTCGTCCACATGCCGCCCAGCTGCTGCTCGCCACGGCCGTACGTCTGGTAGACGCCCATGTCGCCCATGTCGAAGTCGCCGGTCTTGTTCCAGCCGAACAGCTTCTCGTAGAACTCGTAGGCGCTCTTGTGGTCGGTCGTCGTGAGCTCGTGCCACGAGATCTCGCCAACGCTAGGCGCGCCGTCATGAGCGGGCGGATTGTCCTTCGGCGTGAAGATCGCGATCGCCGCCCCCTGCGGATCCGAGATCACGGCGAACCGGCCCACCTCCGGAATGTCCATCGGCGGCGTCAGCACCTTGCCGCCGAGCGCCTCGGCCTGCGCCGCGCTGTCGTCGACGTTAGGCACCGCGACGTAGCCGATCCAGTGCGGCGGTACCGAGCCCGCCATCTCCGGCATGAGCTTCATCACGCCGCCAATGGGCGCGTCGCCGGTCGTCCACATGGTGTAGGGCGTGGGGCTGTTCTCCCAGGGCTGCGTGCCCCAGCCGGCGATCTTGGTGTAGAAGTCCGCCGCCCCATTGGGATCCGTCGTCATCAGGTCGTACCAGACAAAGCGTCCGCGCGGGCTCGTCTCACTCATGGCCGTTCTCCATCGTTGATGAGCAATCTTCGGGGTCCGCCCCGGCGACTGCGACGCGGCGTCGCGCCGGGTAATTCGTATCGGGCCGATACTAATAGTCGCCATCCGCCCTCGCCAGCTGGCGGGGGCAGTAACCTGTACGGGCGATTCGTCGTCGTCGAGAGCGATGACAGAGTCATTACAAACGCCTGGGACGAACCGCACACGCACGGGCCGATCAGTGGCGAAGCTCGCTGCCGTGACGCTCGGAGCACTCATCGTGGCGGGCGGAATTGCGCTCGCGCTCGCACGGCCGCGCGCCGATCGCCGGTGGGTGCCGCAGCACGCCGTCATGGCCCACGCGGAGGTGCGTGGCAGCACCGTCCAGCTCCACCGCCTGCGCAACTTTTCGTACACGGCTGAAGAGCAGTTCACGCCGGGGTACGACGACCGCACCTACGACCTCGACAAGCTCGAGACGGTATGGTTCATCGTCACGCCATTTTCGAGACACTGGCGCGGCCCGGCGCATACGTTCGTCAGCTTCGGGTTCGCCGACTCGCAATACGTCGCGATCTCCGTGGAGGCTCGGCGCGAGCCCGGTGAGACCTACGGAGGCGTCACCGGTCTCTTCAAGCAGTTCGAGCTCATCTACGTCATCGGTGACGAGCGTGATCTCATCGGCTCACGCGCGGAATTCGGCGACTACGACGTGTACCTCTACCCGATCCGTACATCCCGCGAGCGCATGCGTGCGATGTTCGTCGAGATGCTCGAGCGGTCGAACGCATTGGCGACGAAGCCCGAGTTCTACAACACGCTCACGAACAACTGCACGAGCAACGTCGTCGATCACGTGAACCACATCGTGCCGCATGCGGTGCCGCAGGGGTTGAAGACGATTCTCCCCGGCTACGCCGACGAAGTCGCGTACAGCCTTGGGCTCATCGACAACTCGCTCTCGCTCGACGAGGCGCGCCGCCGCTATCAGGTGAACGCGCAGGCGCACCGCTTCGCATCCGATCCGGAATTCTCACGCCGCATCAGAGCATCCGTCGCCGCAAATCAGTGAGGCTGGGCGTCATCGAGCGTCGTCAGGCATCGCGTTCCGAAAGATTCGAAAAAAAAGGCAACAACCTGGCGCGGATAACGCGGATGACGCGGACGCGCTCCGGTGGCGATAACGGCTGGCGTCTCGCCCTGTTCGGTCTCCGTTCTTCTTGGGAACGGCCCCGGGACGCTCGCCCGTCATTCCTCGCTTGGCTCGGAATGACAATACGGTCCGAGGCCGTTGAACAAAAAAGACCGATCTGTCGGCTGCGGGCCGGAAGGCCTTCGCGCGGCTCGGAAAGAGTCCGCGTCATCCGTGTCAGGTCTCTTGAGACCTTCCCTGTCTCGATGCCAGACTGCCAGCCAGCCCTCGTGGCATCGACGTCCGCTCAGGTAAGATTACCGAGACTCCGAACCGGTGACGGCCATGGGCGGTGGGGAACAGGAACTGAAGGGGCCGGACCTCTCGTCAGGCATCCCGCTCGGCGATCTCGCCGATGGCGCGATGCTCCTCGGCCACGCAGAAGGTGAAGCCGTCCTGCTCGCGCGGCAGGGCGAGGAGATCTTCGCGATCGGCGCCACGTGCACGCACTACGGTGGTCCTCTCGCCGAAGGGTTGCTCGTCGAAGATACTGTGCGATGTCCGTGGCATCACGCCTGCTTCAGCCTGCGGACCGGCGAGGCCGTCGGAGCACCGGCGCTCAACCCTGTGACGCGCTGGCACGTCGAGCGGACGAACGACCGCGTTCGGGTCACGGGCAAATCACAGCGTGATCCGCTCGCGCCGAGCAACGAGGTAAAGCGCGGCGTGACGCGCACGCGTGCCGCGCTGCACGCGGCACGCGCGGTCGCGCCGTCGGTCCGCGCGCCCGAAGACATCGTGATCATCGGCGCCGGTGCCGCCGGCAACGCCGCCGCCGAGATGCTTCGTCGACTCGGCTACGATGGACGCATCACGATGCTGGACGGTGAAGCCAACGCACCGTACGACCGGCCGAACCTCTCGAAGGACTACCTCGCCGGCAACGCGCCGGAGGAGTGGATTCCACTGCGCCCCGATGGCTTCCACGCGGAGCACCACGTCGATCTCGTGCGGAACGCGCAGGTGTCCGCGCTCGACCTGCCGAAGCGCGAGGTGCAGCTGACGAGCGGCGCGACCTATCGATTCGACCGACTGCTCCTCGCCACCGGTGCCGAGCCGGTGCGTCTCCCGATTCCCGGCGCCGACGGCGCGCACGTCCACTATCTCCGATCGCTGGTGGACAGCCGTGCCATCATCGAGAAGGCGAAGGTGTCGAAGCGTGCCGTGGTGATCGGCGCGAGCTTCATCGGCCTGGAAGTGGCCGCCTCGCTTCGCGCACGCGAGCTCGACGTGCACGTCGTGGCGCCAGAACGGCTGCCGCTCGAGCGCGTGATGGGACCGGAGCTCGCGAAATTCGTGAAGGCGCTGCACGAGGAGCACGGAGTTGCCTTCCACCTCGAGGACACGGTGACGGCGATCGGCGAGCGAGACGTGACGCTCAAGAGTGGCGCGACGCTGCCCGCGGATCTCGTCGTGATTGGCGTCGGCGTTAGGCCCCGGACCGGTCTGGCCGAGCGAGCGGGATTGGCCTTGGACCGCGGCGTGACGGTGAACGAGTTTCTGGAGACGAGTGCGCCGCACGTGTTCGCGGCCGGCGACATCGCGCGTTACCCCGACCCGTACACCGGCGAGCGCATTCGCGTCGAGCACTGGGTGCACGCGGAGCGTCAGGGGCAGGCCGCCGCCCGCAACATGCTCGGTGTCGGCTGGCCGTACGACGATGTCCCGTTCTTCTGGAGCGCGCACTACGACGTGTCCATCAACTACGTGGGACACGCCGAGCAGTGGGACGCGATCGAGGTCGACGGCGATGCGAGTGCCCGCGACGTCGTGGTGCGGATGAAGCGCGGGGGGCGAACGCTCGCCGTCGCGAGCATCTTCCGCGATGTCGAGAGCCTGAAGGCTGAAGTCGCGATGGAGCTGCAGGAACCTCAACCCACCGGTCCATGATGCGGCGCCTCATGTCGTGCATCGTCGTCCTCACTGCCTGTTCGCGGGGCATACAGGTCGCGGGAAGCGATGGTGCGGCGGCGTCAGCGGCGTCGACGGCTGCTCCGACGGGCACCGTCATCGTCGCGAACATGGGCGACCACACGGCCACGCTGATCGACGTCGCGACCAAACGTGTCGTGGCGACGCTCCCGACGGGCCAGGGCGCACACGAGGTTGCCGTGTCACGCGATGGGCGCTGGGCGGTCGTCAGCAACTACGGCGTGCGTGGCGCGCCGGGCAATTCCCTCACGGTGATCGACGTCGGCCGCGCCGCCGTGGCGCGCACCATCGAGCTCGGTGAGTTCCGTCGGCCGCACGGGTCGGCGTTTCTTCCCGGCGACTCGCTGTTCGCCGTGACGTCGGAGGTGAGCCGAGCCGTCGTGCTGGTCGATTTCAAGCAAGGAACGGTCGTGGGATCGATTCCCACGAACCATCCAGCCTCCCACATGCTCGCGCTCACGGCGGACGCACGCCGAGGCTTCACGACCAACATCGCCGACGGCACCGTGAGCGAGCTCGACATCCCGGGCCGGAAGTTCGTGCGTGAGATCACGGCGGCGCCGGCGGTCGAAGGGATCGCCGTGACGCCCGGTGGTGAGCAGGTGTGGGTCGGCAGCAATCAACAGAAAACCGTGATCGTCCTCGACGCCCGCACGGGCGCGACGGTGGCGACGCTGAGCGGATTCGGCCTGCCATACCGGCTCGCCGTCACCCCGGATGGCAAGACGGTAGTCATCACCGATCCGCCTAACGGGGTCGTCCGCATCGTCGACGCCGCGACGCGCCGCGATCGTGCCACCGTGAAAGTGGACAGCGCCGGCGTAGGCGCGGGCGCGGAGTTCCCCGGGTCACCGTCTCCCGAGGGCGTCGTGCTGTCACGCGACGGTCGCATGGCATTCGTCACGCTCCAGGGCAGCGCTCGACTGGCGTTGATCGACATCGCCAGCGCTACGGTCGTCGGCTACGTCCCGACCGGCCCTGGCGCCGACGGCATCGGGTACTCGCCGTTCGGGCGGTGATCGTCGTCGCACTCGCGCTGCTCGTCACCGGTGGTGGCGCACGCACCGACGCCATTGTCGCCGACGAGGCGATCGTGGACACGCTCGGATGGGTGCGCGTGCCGGAAGCGTAACGAGTCCTCCTCTCGCTCCGCATTTCGCTACAGATTGAGCCATCCGCATCGGAGCGCGATTTGCCTCTCACCCACGTCTTCTTCGACATCGGCGGCGTCCTCGGCACGAACGGCTGGGACCGGGAACAGCGCGCGAAGGCACTCCAGAAGTTCAGCATCGAGGACGAGGACTTCGAGCACCGCCATCACCAGGTGGTGAGCGAGTTCGAGACCGGCGCGATGTCGCTCGAGGAGTACCTCGACGTCACGGTGTTCCATACGCCTCGGCTGTTCTCGCGCGAGGACTTCGAGCTGTACATGCTGTCGTTGAGCGAGCCGAATGCCTACACGATCGAGATCGCGAAGCACGTGGCGACTGCCGGCCGAGTGCGGCTCATGACGATGAACAACGAATCGGCGGTGCTGAACGTGTACCGCATCGACCGATTCGGTCTGAAGAGCATCTTCCCGACGTTTCTCAGCTCCTGCTGGCTCGGCGTGCGAAAGCCGTCACGCACGTTCTTCGAGCGTGGGCTCGGCATCGCCCAGGCGGAGGCGTCGATGTCGCTGCTGATCGACGACCGCGATCAGAACCTCGCGCCGGCATCGGCGCTGGGGATGCACACGCTGCGCTACGAGAATCCGGAATCGCTCGCGCGGGAGTTGGCGCATTACGGAGTTTTTTGACGGGTAGCGGATTCGTTGTCATTCCGAGCGAAGGCGAGGAATCGCCGTCGTCCCGGCAGAGGGGCCTCCCGGCCGGGACGAGTGCGATTCCTCGCCTTCGCTCGGAATGACAGCCGCCGTTGTCGCTACGCTACCCGCTACCCGGCCAATTTCTTGCCGCACCAATGGCGTGCAAGGCAAGCCAACCTCAATCCGGGTGAGCCTATGGCGACCGCGAAACGAAAGAGCAGCAGCAAGCGATCGAGTGGGCGAAAGTATGGCAAGGCGGCATCGAAGCGTGTCGAGAGCGCGATGCGGCGGCGGAAGAAGGGGACGCTCAAGAGTGGCCGAGGCGGGAAGGGCGGCACGGTGAAGAGCCGCAAGCAGGCCATCGCGATCGGACTCTCCGAGGCACGCGAAAAGGGCGCGAAGGTACCGCGGAAGCGCGCCTCCAAGCGCGGCACGAAGCGGACGACCAAACGCGCAGCACGGAAGAAATAGGAGCGATGAAGAAACCCCGGGAGATGGTCTCCCGGGGTTCTCGTTAGGTCCGTTCGCGTCGCCGATCAGTCGTCGAGCGCGTAGCGGAGCGGCTCCGCGACGCAGCGCTCGTAGCCCCGCCAGCCGCACTGCGAAAGCGCGAACGTGTTGATGCGCGTGCGCACGACCTCGGGATAGCGGAAGCAGTTCTTCGTGTTGGTCCCGCGGACACAGCCGTTGTAGCGCAGCAGCCCGCGACGCAACGACCCGTGCACGTTCGCGGAATCGGCGGGCGCATCGTCATCGCTGTCGTACAGCAGATGGCTGAGGATGAACACGCCGTAGCGCAGGTTCGTCTCGTCGTTCCGCAGGTTCGTGCCGAACTGCTTGCCCAGCGCGCGCACCCAGGCGGTCGGATCGATCTGCATGAGTCCCACGGCGCCGGCATTCGAGCGCGCCGTCGACTTGAGGCCGCGGTTCTCCACCATCATCACGCCGAAGACGAGCGCGGGAGGCACTCGGCGCCGGTAGGCTTCACGGACCGCAAACGTCGCCAGCGAATCGGCGCGACTCGGCGTGATCTCGGCGGCTCGCTTGAGATCTTCCATGAACGCTCGCCGGTCGATCTCGAACTGCGGGCTCATCATCGCGACATCGCCGTCGGCCTTCGCCCACGGCGCGCGAGCGAGCGCGGAATCGGCCCAGTCGCCCGACTCCAGGAGCTCCGCGACCACTGGTGCCCTGCCGGCATAGACCGGGCTGACGTGCTGCACCGTGAAGATGAGCGTCGCCAGAGCACCCACTCCCAACCCCAGCTGCTTCAGCCACGAAGCAGGTCTGACGGATTTCGCCATTCGGATCCCCTCCATCGGCGTCGCGTCGAACGCCCGCCACACCATGAGAGTGGCCGCACCACAAGCGGCTACCCGTCCAAGTCGAGAAAAAGGCTCGAGAAATCGTCGCACACGTGACTGGCTGCGCCGAGTTACTCGAGCTGATCGATCGCTTCTGCAGTTCTGACACCGCGAGCGATCCCAAACGTTGCCTGCTCGAATCGCCGACTACGCTGCACGGACGATCGAGGGACGTTCATGTTAACGCGGGTGAGTGGGCTCAACAACAGGGTCGCGGCTCGTGTACGGTACAAGATTAGGCTCAGCGGCCAACTTTTTGGCTGCTATGAGAATAATTGCGATAACGTCTCAATGGCGTCATGCTGTCTCGTTATCGCTACTGTAATGTACTGATAAACAACGTAAAACCTCGGAAAGGTATCGAGGGCTAAAGGGCTGGCGAGCGATCGGCTCGAGCCGGCGCAATCACATTTGTCAGAATCCACATTGGACGAGGTTGGCAGCGCCCTGGCGTTCGGCCGACCGCGCACCACGACGTTTCCTGATCGCTGCACACCCGCGAACCAGGCACGGATTGCTTGACAGCTCGAACGGTCTCCCCTCACATTGTGAGGGAACGGCGCCACCACGTCCCACCGCCCTCCTCGCACATGGACCTCCTCCAGGGAACGCTCGACGTCCTGATCCTCAAAACGCTGTCCTGGGAAGCGATGCATGGCTACGCCATCTCCCGCTGGATCCGTCAGCGCACCGACAACGTCCTGACCGTCGAAGACGCCGCCCTCTACCAGGCTCTCCACCGCCTCGAGCGGAAAGGCCTCATCGAGTCGGAGTGGGGGCTCTCCGAGAACAACCGGCGGGCAAAGTACTACCAGCTCACCGCCGCCGGTCGAAAGCAATTCCGCGCCGAAGCGACCGAATGGCGCCAGTACGCCGAAGCCGTGTTCAAGGTGCTCGAGACCGCGTCGCAATAACCGAGGGCCTCTCATGCCACGCATTCCCGGTCTTCGCCGAGCGTTTCGCCTTCCGTGGGTCTCGGCGGCGCGCGTGCAACGCGAAGTGGACGATGAGCTGCGCTTCCATCTCGACATGAAGACCCAGGAGCTCATCGACGCCGGCGTCCCTCCCCACGACGCCCTTCAACAGGCGCGTGCGCAGTTCGGCGACATCGAGTACACGAGGCGATACATGCATCGCACCGACCGGGGCCGGATGCTCCAGGAACATCGCGCCGAGCTGGGCGATGAGCTCCGTCAGGACATCCATTTCTCGCTGCGTCAGCTCGCCCGCAACCCGGGCTTCACCGCCATCGCCCTCATCACGCTCGCACTCGGGATCGGGGCCAACACAGCGATCTTCTCGGTCGTGCACGGCGTTCTGATGCGCGACCTGCCGTACGCCGAGCCGACGCGGCTCCTCCGCGTGTTCTCGACAACCGAGGGGTATCAAAGCGCGGTATCACCGGCCGACTTCAACGACTGGAGCAAACAGTCGAAGACGTTCTCCGCGCTCGCCGCATCGGCCACGAGCACGGTCAACCTCACGGGGAGCGGCGTGGCCGAGCGCTTCAAACAGGCGCGCGTGAGCGCGAACATGTTCCAGCTGCTCGGTGTGGGCCCGACGCTCGGCCGCGCGTTCGCGCCGGGCGAAGACGCGGAGAGCGCGCCGCGCGTCGTGATCCTGAGCGACGGATTGTGGCGAGGCCGCTTCGGCGCCGATCCGCACATGGTCGGCAAGCACATCACGCTCGACGGGTACGCGACGGAGGTGGTCGGTGTGGCGCCTCCCGACATGCGCTACCCGGAGCCGGTGGATATGTGGTTGACCAGCCGATTCACGGCACGTGAGCTCACGGATGCCGGCCGCGGCGCACGCTGGATCGACGTCATCGGTCGCCTCGCGCCCGGTGTGCCGCCCGAGCAGGCGCGCAGCGAGATGGCTACGATCGCGCGCCGGCTCGAGCTGCAGGATCCTCGGCACAACACCGGGTATGGCGTTCGGCTCGTCGCCATGCAGGACGAGCTGGTGGGCACCGTCAGGCAGCCTCTCATCATCCTGCTCGCGGCCGTCGGGTTCGTGATGCTCATCGCGTGCGCGAACGTCGCGAGCCTCATGCTCGGACGCACGGCCGCGCGCGAAGCGGAGCTGGCGGTGCGGACCGCGCTTGGCGCCGGCCGCGGTCGCCTCGTCAGGCAGCTCCTGACGGAAAGCATCTGCCTCGCGCTAATCGGTGGGACCCTCGGGTTGGGGCTCGCCCTCTGGGGAACGCGCGTGCTCGTGGCGCTCGCACCGCCGGACATCCCGCGACTCTACGACGTTCGCGTCGATGGGCCCGTTCTCCTCTTCACGATCGGCGCGACCGCGCTGGCGGCGCTGCTGTTCGGCGCGATTCCCGCTCTGCATGCGTCGGCCGGACAGCTGGCGTCGACGCTGCGGGAAGGCAATCGGGGCTCGCGGACACGTCCCGGAAGCGCCAGGGCCCGCGGCGCGCTGGTCGTCGCGGAGATGACGCTGGCGCTCATGCTGCTCGCGGGGGCGGGGCTGCTGCTCAAGAGCTTCGCGCGACTGCGCGAGGTGAACCCGGGGTTCGCGGCTGCGCGAGTGTCGACGTTCACGGTGACGCTCTCGCCGGTGAAGTACGAGACCCTCGACCAGCAGCGTGCGTTCGCGACGACGCTCCTCGACAAGGTGCGGGCCATTCCCGGCGTGGACTCGGCGGGACTGACGTTCGGGCTGCCGCTCTCCGGAGCGGGGTTCGTGCTGAGCTTCGACGTCATCGGGCGCCCGGCTCCGGCGCCTAACGCTGAACCGGCGGCCCAGGTCCGCATGGCCAGCGCCGGCTACTTCGGCGCGATGGGCATCCCGCTCAAACGGGGACGGGCGTTCGGCCCGTCGGATCGAAACGGTGCGCCACGCGTGTTCGTGATCAGCGAGGAGACGGCGCACCGGTACTTCCCGGGCGAGGATCCCATCGGCCGAACCATCCAGTTCGGCTGGACGCGCCACGGCGACCGCCTGACCGGCGAGATCGTCGGCGTCGTGGGCGACGTGCGGCAGGCGAAGCTGAGCGGCGACCTGACGCCCCACGCCTACGTGCCGTTCGACCAGTGGCCGGTCGACGAGTTGACGGTGGTGATGCGGACCCGCGCCGATCCAACCGTGACGCTTCGTGGTGCCCGCGCCGTCGTCGAGTCGCTCGACCGCGACCTGCCCGTGTACGACGCGCTCACTCTGGATACGCTGGTGAGCAAATCGCTCGGACAGCCGAGGTTCTACCTGCTGCTCCTGATCGTCTTCGCCGGTCTCGCGGTGGTGCTGGCGGCGGTGGGTATCTACGGCGTGATGGCGTACACGGTCCAGCAGCGCACCCGCGAGATCGGCATTCGGATCGCGTTGGGCGCGAGCGCCGAGCGCGTGGTGGGCATGGTGGTGCGGCGCGGGCTCACGCTCGCGGTCCTGGGTGTCACGTTAGGCACCGCCGGCGCCTACGCCGTGACACGCGTGCTTCACAGCCTGCTCTACGGGGTCGGCGAGCGCGACCCGCTGACGTTCATCGCCGTGGCGGTCCTGCTCGCGCTGGTGGCGCTGCTCGCGTCGTGGATCCCCGCCAGACGCGCGGCCCGCGTGGACCCGCTCGCGGCGATGCGCGCGGAGGGATGACTCCTGTCATCCCGAGCCTGCTAGCGTGTCATCCCGAGCAACCGCGAGAGATCTTCCGCGCATTACTCGTGGCTACGCTACGGGGATCGCACGCTGGATCCCTCGCTGTCGCTCGGGATGACACTTGGCCGACGGCGCCGCGCCGCTTCCTCGATGCAGCGGACGACCAGCGCGGTCCAGCCGGTCTGGTGGCTCGCGCCCACGCCGCGCCCGGTGTCTCCATGGAAGTACTCGTAGAACAGCACGAGCTCCTTCCAATGAGGATCCGTCTGGTAGCGCGCATCGCCCCCGTGCACCGGCCGACTGCCTGACGAGTCGGGGAGAAAGATCGTCGCCAGACGCCGCGCGATCTCGCGGGCGACCTCGGCGAGCGTCATGTACGTGCCCGACCCCGTCGGGCATTCGACGGTGAGCTCCGGCCCGTAGAACAGGTGGTAGCGGTCGAGCGCCTCGATCAGCAGGTAGTTGAGCGGCAGCCATACCGGCCCCCGCCAGTTCGAATTGCCACCGAACAGTCCCGACACGGATTCGCCCGGCGCGTACTCCACGCTGGACGTCACCCCCATCGCATCGAGCATGAACGGATGCTTGGCGTGAAAGCGCGACAGCGATCGGACGCCATGTGGTGACAGGAACTCGTTCTCATCGAGCACGTAGCGCAGCGCCCGTACGAGACGGTCGCGAGATGCGATGGAGAGCAGGCGCCCATGCACCAGCGGTTGACCGTCGCTGCCTGCGGCCCCGCGCGGGCCGGGCACGAAGCTGCCCGATACGATGTGATGCGCGAGGTCCGGCCGATTGTCGATGAACCATTGCAGACGCTTCTGGAACCCGGGCAGCCGTGCCAGCACGTCCTCCTCGAGGATGCCGACTACGAACAGCGGAATGATGCCCACCATGGAGCGGATGCGGAGCGACACCCGCTGATGGTCGACGTGCAGCTGGTCGTAGTAGAAGCCGTCCACTTCATCCCACAGACCACTGCCGCCGAGTGAGTTCATGGCGTCCGAGATGGCGATGTAGTGCTCGAAGAACTTGGACGCGACGTCCTCGTACGCGGGATCCTCGCTCGCCAGCTCCAGCGCGATGAATAGCATGCTGCCGCAGAAGAACGCCATCCACGCGGTGCCATCCGCCTGCTCCAGATGGCCGCCCGTAGGCAGCGGCTTCGAGCGATCGAAGATCCCGATGTTGTCGAGCCCGAGGAATCCGCCGCCGAACAGGTTGTTGCCCTCGGCATCCTTGCGGTTCACCCACCACGTGAAGTTGATGAGCAGCTTGTGGAACGCGCGCTCGAGGAACACGCGATCGCGTTGGCCGCGTGGGCCGCTCATGCGATACACGCGATTGCACGCCCACGCGTGGACCGGCGGGTTCACATCGTCGAACGCGAACTCGTACGCGGGCAGCTCGCCGTTCGCGTGCATGTACCACTCGCGCAGCAGCAGGATCAGCTGATGCTTCGCGAACTCGGGATCGACCCGCGCGAGCGGGACGACGTGGAACGCGAGGTCCCACGCCGCGAACCACGGGTACTCCCACTTGTCGGGCACGGACAGCACGTCACGGGCGTGGACGTGCCGCCAGTCGGCGTTGCGTCCCGTTAGGCGCTCGGACGGCGGCGTCGGCTGGCCCGGGTCTCCGTCGAGCCAGTCCTTGATGACGTAGTGGTAGAACTGTTTCGTCCACAGGAGCCCCGCATACGCCTGGCGTACGACGGCACGCTCCGCCGGCGTTGCGAGCGCACCGATGCGCGCGGCGTAGAACTCGTCGGCTTCGCGCATCCGATCGGCGAACGTCTCGTCGAACTCCGAGCCGAACGGGTCGGTCGGGAACGTGTCGGTTGCTGCGAGCCGGAGACGCACCGTGACCGACGCGCCCGCGTCGACCTCGAACCGATAATGGAACGCCGCTTTCGTTCCCGTATGGGCCGGGTTCACGGCGTCCTGCCGTCCGTGCACCACGTACTCGTGGAATGCGTCCTTCACGTAGCGCGACGAGTTCGCCGTGCCGAAGACGCGCACGAAGTTCGTCTCGTTGTCCGTGAAGAGCGGCGTCGGCTGGCCGGCCTCACCGGCGATGTCGGCCGCGAGCGAGAACGCGCCGAGCGTGGCGTGCGTCGCGCGGAGGGTCGTGGCTCCCTCGAGGATGATCTCGGGACGAGGCGGGAAGTTCTCGCCGTGCCCGCCCCAGCTCCAGGTGTTGCGGAACCAGAGGGTGGGGAGGAGGTGGAGTGTGGCGCGCTCGGGCCCGCGGTTGCTCACCGTGACGCGGAGCAAGAGGTCGTCGGGCCCCGCCTTGGCGTACTCGGCCTGGACGTCGAAGTAGCGGCCCGCGTCGAAGACGCCCGTGTCGGCCAGCTCGTACTCGGGGTCCCCCTTGCCGCGCCGCGAGCTCTCGGCCACGAGCGCCGCGTAGGGGTACTCGTGCTGCGGGTACTTGTAGAGGGCGCGGTTGTACGAGTGCGTAGGGGTGGCGTCGAGGTAGTAGTAGCACTCCTTGACGTCCTCGCCGTGGTTGCCCTCGGGCCCGGTGAGCCCGAACAGCCGCTCCTTGAGGATGGGGTCGGCGGTGTTCCAGAGCGCGAGGGCGAGACAGAGCCGGCCCTCGCGGTCGGAGACGCCGAGGAGACCGTCCTCGCCCCAGCGGTAGCTGCGGGAGCGGGCGTGGTCGTGCGGGAGGTAGGCCCAGCAGTCCCCCGACGAGGAGTAGTCCTCGCGGACGGTGCCCCACTGGCGCTCGGCCAGGTAGGGGCCCCAGCGCTTCCAGTTGCGCGCCCGCCGCGCGTCCTCCGCCAGCCGCTCCGCTTCCACGTCGTTAGGCGTGGCGGCAGTCGACGATGAGCTCACGGGTTCCCCTGTGTGTCGCTACCGAGCGAAGACCGCGAGCGTGTCGGGCCGCTGGGCGGACAACGGCAGTGTGGCGACGGCCGCGACGACCGCGGCGCGGGGGGCAGCTGGGCAAGGCGCATCGAAACTCCGTCGTGTGGCGGCGTTAGGCCTGGCGTTCCCCGTCGGCCGCGGAGACGCGTGGAACATACGCATCCGACGCCGACGTCACGAGGTCCGGGGCTGGATGGACTTACCGGCGCCACGGTGCGCGCCGCCGGACGCTGCCCGCGTTTACCGCTCGCCAGCCGGAAACGCAGTTCACCGAGCCGCCCGCCCGTTCACCGAGCCGTCGTTGGTGGTGGCCCCTGGTTGCCGGCATCGTGCAGCCATGGCAGACTCGTTCCCCATCGTCCTGTCGCGCGGCCAGCGCGCATTCCGCGCGGCATGCGTCCTTGGAGTCGTGTCGGTCATCCATGGCGCCAACGTGCTCGGCGCGCAGGCATCACCCGCATCGACCGCGTCAGGGCGTGTCGTGCGCGGCGTCGTTCAGGGTCCTGACGCCCGACCCATCGACGCCGCGAACGTGTTCATCATCGAGACGCTCGAAGGCGCCGTCACTCGCGACGATGGCCGCTTCGCCATTCCGACAGCCGCCACCGGACCGCTGACACTCGTTGTTCGCCGGCTGGGTTTTGCCGAGCAGCGCCGCGTGGTGGCCGAGTCCGATACGATGGCCCTCGTGTTCCGATTGCAGGCGAGCGGCGTGTCGTTGGCGCCGGTGACGGTGCAGGCGGGTCAGTACACCGCAAGCGCGGAGCGCGGCGCGGCGCTCACCCCGCTCGAGGTCGTGACCACTCCCGGAACCGCCGCTGATGTCAACCGCGCCATTCAGAGCCTCCCTGGCGTCCAGGCCGGCGATGAAGGAACAGCGTTGTTCGTGCGCGGCGGGGACTTCACGGAGACTCGCGTGTTTCTGAACGACGCCGGTCTTCTCACCCCGGTCCAGCTCCAGAGTCCATCGGGAACGTTCACCGGAACCGTCGATCCGTTTCTCCTCGACGGCATCTTCTTTTCGTCCGGCGGGTTCGGCGCGCGGTACGGCGACGCACTGTCCGGTATCGCCGCGCTCAGGACGCAGGGGCGTCCAGCACGGAGCTCCGCGACGGCCACCGCCGGACTCGCCGCACTCTCCGGCTCGGCGGCCCTCAAGCTCTCGCCATCGCTCTCGATTCGCGTCGCGGGAAATCGGTCGAACCTCGATCCCATGTTCCGTCTCAACGGAACGCGCCGGGAGTACGATCCACCGCCGCACGGCTACGATCTCAGCGCCAGTGCGATCGTCACCTATCGCCCGACCGGCGAGATCAAGCTCTTCGCGATCCGGCAGACGAATGCGCTCGCGCTCGGCGTCGAGGAAGCGTCGTACGGTGGCGACCTCTCGGTCGACGTCCGCGGCCGCCTCGGGGTCGCGACGTGGCGCGACGTGTTCGGTGCGGTATCGCCCACGATCACCGTGGCCGCATCGCATAACGAGAGCGCAACCGATTTCGGCGCGTTCCGCCTCGCGAACGGCTCGGATCACGCACAGCTGTTCGCGCAGACGGAGTGGCAGACGGCGCTCGGCGCAATCGTCCGCGTTGGTGGCGAGCTGGATCGGGTCGAGTCCGATTACAAAGGCTCACTGCCGGCGACAGGATACGACATCAAGCCGGGTGCACGCACGACCGTGATCGCCTCCGATCGCACAGGCGATCGGACGGCTGCATTCGTCGAGGCCGACTGGCGACCCATCGCACAGACCCACCTGGTCGCCGGCGTTCGAACCGATCGCTCGACGCTCACCGATGAGCGCACCGTCGATCCACGACTCTCGGGAGCGTGGGTGACGACTGTCGGCATCACACTCACCGCCGCGTGGGGCATCTATCACCAGGTGCCGGACCCACTCTACTTCGACGACTCGCTCTCGACCGGTGCGCCGCTCGAGTCCATGCGTGCCCGCCAGCGCATCGTCGGCGCGCAGGTCGGCGGTGACGCGCAGATGCTCCGCATCGAGGCATACGACAAGCAGTACGATGATCTCGCGCAGCGCACGCGCGACTACGACGTCGTGAGCGGCGGCAGCGGCCAGGCTCGCGGCGTCGATGTGTTCGCGAAGGGGCGAGGGCCGTTAGGCACGACCGGGCGCGTGAGCTACAGCGCCGTCTCATCGCGGCGCACCGACGCCGACGCCCGCGTCGTCACGCGCTCGGCCTTCGACATCACGCACACCATGACCGCGGTAGCGGAGCGCACGATCACCGGTGGGTTGCGGGCGTCGCTGGCCTACCGATTCGCGACCGGACGCCCATTCACGCCCGTCGGCAGCGCCGCGTTCGACGACCGGCAGCAGGTGTACGTACCGTCGTACGGGGCGCCGATGAGCGAGCGTCTCCCTGATTTTCGGCGGCTCGACGTTTCGACGAGCTACTTCCGGCAGATCACCCCGGGGCTCCAGAGCGTCGTGTTCGTCTCGCTCATGAACATGCTCGACCGCAACAATGCGCAGCGCTACCGCTACAGCGCCGACTACTCACGCCGCTACCTGGTGCCGAGCCTGTTCGAGCGCTCGGTCTACTTCGGCGGCACCATCACCTGGCTGAAGGAGAACCGATGAAACGTCATTCCCTGATCCCGGCGCTCGCGTTGACGATCGTCGTTCCGGGCATCGCGCGGAGTCAGCAGCTGACTGGCACCGCGAAGTGGGCGGACTCCGCGAGTCGCGAGATCGAGGCCGCGAATGAAGCCGGCGATCTCAACCGCCTGACGAGTGCGGCCGCGATGATCGACCGTGTGCTGATCGCGATGCCGAACGACCCGCTGCTCCTGTATTACCGATCGCTCGCGCTCTATCGGTCGGCGACGCTCTACACGGGACTCAAGAAGAACGAAGAAGCGAAGCGCGTGCTCGACGAGGCCGACCTCCTGCTGGAGCAGGCGACCGCACGAGCGCCAACCGCTGACGCGCTCGCGCTTCGAAGCAGCGTCATCGGACTCATGATCGGCCTCAGCGGAAATCCGTTGAGTGGCATGACGCTCGGGCCCAAGTCGAGCGAGCTATTGGACCGCGCGAAGGAGATCGAGCCGAAGAACCCGCGCGTGTGGCTCATCAGCGGCATCTCGGCCATGTTTACGCCGAAGACGTTCGGCGGCGGCGCCGAAAGGGCCGAGCGGGATCTGCGAAAGGCGATCGCGTTGTTCGAGACGGATCGGCCGGTGGCGCCGGCGCCGTCGTGGGGCCGCGCCGACGCCTGGATCTGGCTCGGTCAGGCCCTCCAGAAGGAGGAGAAGATCGACGATGCACGCGCGGCGTATCAGAAGGCGCTCGAGATCCAGCCTGGCAACCAGTGGGTGCAGCGTGTGCTGCTGCCATCGCTCAGCGGAACAGCAAAGGAGTAGGTGACCGTGTCGCGTCTTCGATTCGCGGTCCTGTACGCGCTCGCGTGGACGCCGCTCGCGGCGCTCTACGCGCTCGTGCTGGCGACGCAGCCGCGAGTGGACGCGACCAGCGCGCTGTGGGGTGCCGGGTGGACGATCGGGTCCGCCGCGCTGCTCGGCGCGGTCGCGTGGTGGATCAGCACGCGCGTGCAGTACCAGCGCGAGCATCGCGCACGGTTTCTCATCATCCATGCGGTCCTGTCGCTCCTGTACGGCGGCATTCTCACGAGTGAGATCGCACTGTCGATCAAGTACCGCGCACCGCGCGACGCCTACGATCGCTTCATGAACGAGGCGTTCGGGTGGCAGGTCCTGTATGGCATCGTGCTGTATGGGCTCGTCGTCGGCATCTCGTACGCGCTGCAGGCCGCACGCCGACTCCGCGACGAGGAGCGTCGTGCCGCGCGGTCGGAGGCGCTGCGCATCGACGCTGAGCTCCGTGCCCTGCGCGCCCAGCTCAATCCGCACTTCCTCTTCAACACGCTGCACTCGATCACCGCGCTTGTCCGCATCGACCCCGCCGACGGGGAGCGTGCGCTCGAGCAGTTCGGCGTCCTGCTGCGGTACGTGCTGGATGTGAATCGCAGTCGGAGCGAGGAGGTACCGCTCGAGGAAGAGCTCGGGTTCGTGCGCACGTTCCTCGCACTCGAGCGGTTGCGCCTGGGCGATCGCCTCCAGGTCGTCGAGCAGATCGATCCCGACGCCCTCGAGTGCCTCGTCCTCGGGTTCTCGCTGCAGCCGCTCGTCGAGAACGCGATTCGGCATGGCATTGCGCCCAGGGCCGGCGGCGGGACACTGCGCATCGCTGCGGACCTCGTTGGCGATCAGCTCGTGCTCGAGGTGGCGGACGACGGTGCGGGGGCGAACGGCGCGCGCGTCGCAGAGGCGTCCGGCGTCGGGCTGAGCGCGGTGCGTCAGCGGTTGGAGACGCGGTGGGGGACCGGGGCGCGCATGGAGATCGTGACCGCCCCGCGCAATGGCTTTCTCGTGCGGTTGACCGTTCCGGCGGTGACGACACCGGTGCTGCGGGCCCGCACCGGTGAGATTCGCGCGCCTAACGCCGCAGCGGTCCAGCCATGACCGCGCCAGTTACGAGGATTCGCGCGCTCATAGTCGAGGATGAGCCGCTCGCGCGCCGCACGCTCCGCGAGATCCTGATCGACGTCCCATGGATCGAGTGCGTGGGCGAAGCGGACAACGGCGCGCGCGCCGTCGAGATGATCGACGCGCTGCGACCCGACCTCGTGCTCCTGGACATCGAGATGCCCGAGCTCAATGGCCTACAGGTGCTCGACCGCATCGGCCACGAGCCAGCCGTGATCTTCACGACGGCCTACGACCGGTATGCGGTGAGCGCGTTCGAGCTCGAGGCGCTGGATTACCTGCTCAAGCCGTTCGGCCGGGAGCGGTGTCTCGCCGCGCTGGAGCGGGCGCGACGTGCGCTGCCCGGGAACGGCGGCAGTGCCGACGTGGCGCCTGCGTCATCGCTCGTGGAGCGAGCGCGGCACGTGCTCGGCGATTCGGGGCTGCTGACGCGCCTGTTCGTGCGCGACCGGGACCGCATCGTGCCCGTGGCCACCGCGGACATCGAGCGGTTGGAGGCGGCCGATGACTACGTCGATGTGCACACCAGGGCGCGGTCGTACCTGGTCTACCTGACGCTGAACGACTTCGAGCGCCGGCTCGACCCGGAGCGATTCATTCGCGTGCACCGGGCGCACATCGTGAACCTCGACTTCGTCAAGCAGCTCGTGCCGTTCGACGGAAGCCGCATGCAGATCGAGATGCGCGACGGCACGAAGATCCTCGCGAGCCGTACGCGGTCGAAGGAGCTCCGGCAGCTGGCAATCTGAGAAGCGGGGAGTCGGGAAGCGGGAGACGGGAGACGGGGAACGGCGCATCGCGAACCTTCCGCTCGTCCGTCCTGTCCTACGTGGCAGCCGCTACCCGTTCCCGTCTCCCGTCTCCCGTCTCCCGTCTCCCGTCTCCCGCTTCCCCGATTTATGGACACGCTGCTCAAGGACCTCCGGTACGCCTTCCGCCGGCTCCGCAAAACGCCCGGCTTCTCGGCCATCGTGCTGCTGACGCTCGCGCTCGGCATCGGTGCGAACACCGCGATCTTCAGCGTGGTCAACACCGTGCTGCTGCGGCCGTTCGCGTACCGGAACCCCGAGCGGCTCGTCGTCGTCGACCACTTCTACCCGTCCCTCAACAACCTCGAGGCCGGCGCCTCGGGGCCGGGATTCCGCGACCTTCGCGAGAAGACCTCGTTGTTCGACGGCGTCTTCGTGTTCACGGGCTGGGGCCCGGCGCTCACCGGTGACGGCAGCGAGCCGCAGCGACTTCAGGCGACCCGCGCGTCCGGCCTCATTTTCCGAACCCTCGGCGTCGCGCCGATCCTCGGTCGAGCGTTCACGCCCGAGGAAGATCAGCCGGGCAAGAACAAGGTCGTGGTACTGGGCCACGGCTTCTGGCAGCGGCAGTTCGGCGGCGAGCCTTCCATCGTCGGTCAGCCGATCATCCTCAACGGCGAGCAGTACGACGTCATCGGCGTCATGCCTGCGTCGTTCCGCGACTTCCTGGGGTTCGCGACCGACCTCTGGACGCCGCTCGCGCTCACGCCGCAGCAGCTCACCACCGGTCGGACGAACGAGTATCTCACGCTCGTCGCGAGCCTCAAGCCCGGCGTATCGCTCGAGCGCGCACGCAGCGAGCTCCGAACATTCGCGAGCCAGCTGCGGACACAGTTTCCGGACTCGTACGCGTCCGACTGGACGCTCAAGGTCACGCCGATGAACGAGAAGGTGAGCGGCCGGATCCGGCCCGCACTGCTCGTGCTGCTCGGCGCGGTGGCGTTCGTGCTGCTCATCGCATGCGCCAACGTCGCGAACCTGCTGCTGGCGCGTGCCGCATCCCGCATCAAGGAAGTGGCGATCCGCAGCGCGCTCGGTGCCACGCGACGCGACCTGGTCCGGCAGCTGCTCGTCGAGAGCGTGATGCTCGCGGTCGTGGGCGGGGTGCTCGGCCTCGGTCTCGCGTGGCTCGGCGTGACGGCCGTGATCGCGCTCGAGCCGGCGAACGTCCCGCGAATCTCCGAGCTGCGCATCGATGGCGTGGTCGCGCTGTTCACGTTAGGCGTCTCCGTGGCGACCGGTCTCCTGTTCGGGCTCGCGCCGGCGGTGCAGACGTCGCGCACGAACCTCCAGGAAACGTTGAAGGAGGGCGGGCGCGGGGCGACGGCCGACCGCAGCGGGCACGCGATGCGTCGTGTGCTCGTGGTCGCGGAGGTCGCCCTCGCCCTGATGCTGCTGACGGGGGCCGGCCTCCTGATCAAGAGCCTCGCGCTCCTGCAGGATGTGAATCCAGGCTTCGATGGCAGGAATCTGCTGACGTTTCGCGTGGCGATCCCCGACGCGAAGTACCGGTCCGATACCGTGCGCATCCAGTACTTCGAGCGCGCGATCGAGGCCGTCCGTGCTGTGCCGGGCGTGACAGACGTCGGGCTGGCGTCGGTGCTGCCGTTCAGTGGTGGCTGGTCGACCGGCAGCTTCACGATCGAGGGCTACCAGCCACCGACGGGCGAGCCCGGCCCGTGGGGTGATCAGCGCACCGTGAGCCCGGGGCTGTTCACGACGCTGCGCGTTCCGCTGCTCAAGGGGCGCCTGTTCACCGAGCAGGATGGCGCGAGCGGCCCGGCGGTCGTGGTCGTCGATGCCGAGCTGGTGAAGCGCTACTGGCCTAACGTGGATCCCATCGGCAAGCGCATCACGTTCAACAACCCGCAGCGCGACTCCGTGGTCGACTGGATCACCGTCGTCGGCGTCGTCGGCCACACGAAGCACGAGGGACTCGACGCCGAAAACCGGGTGCAGCTGTACTTTCCGTACCGGAGCCGCGTGTTCGGCAACATGTCGTTCGCCGTGCGAACGGCTGGCGATCCGAATCAGGCGTTGCCGGCAATCCGGTCGGCCATTCACACGATCGACCGCGACGTCCCGATCGCCGGCGTGGCGACCATGGACGCGAACATCGCCAACTCCATGGGGCAGCGCCGGTTCGCAATGATGCTGCTCGGCCTGTTCGCGGTGATGGCGATGGTGCTGGCATCCATCGGGATCTACGGCGTGATGTCGTACGCCGTCACGCAGCGGGCGCACGAGATCGGCATCCGGATGGCGTTAGGCGCCGCGCGTCGGAACGTGCTGTCGATGGTGATGGGGCAGGGGCTTCTGCTGGTCGGGCTGGGCGTGGTGATCGGCGTGGCCGGCGCGCTCGCGGTCACGCGCCTCATCGCGAGCCAGCTGTTCGGCGTGCAGCCGACCGATCCGTCGACGTTCGTGCTCGTCGCAATCACGCTCGTAGGCGTGGCCGCGCTCGCGACGTTCGTGCCGGCGATGCGGGCGACGCGCGTCGATCCGGTCGTGGCGCTGCGGGACGAGTAGATCACCCGATGCGAAACGCGAGCGGGTCGTTCTGTCCGGTGGTGGTGGCCCGGGAGGCCCCGGCCACTACAACTCGTTCGCCGACGTCTGGAGTGGGACGGCGCGGCGTGGGCCAGGCGCAGATGACGCGGGTCGCCCGTACGCGCCGCCGCCGTCGGGCCGAACATCAAGCAGGGCGGCGGCTACTCCACCGCGATCGCTGACGCCAGCGCGCGAGGCGACTCCGTCCGCCACGTCCGCCGAACGAATGACTCGAGCGTCTCGGGTCAATTGGG
>Ga0068862_100001259_pt1 | contig 23817 bp, 17 predicted proteins | sample KBSSwiS52_FD_66598 | JGI IMG/M metagenome (GOLD analysis project Ga0068862, IMG submission 66598) | Switchgrass rhizosphere microbial communities from Kellogg Biological Station, Michigan, USA - KBS Switchgrass S5-2 | ecosystem: Host-associated > Plants > Roots > Rhizosphere > Soil ... | reverse complement strand
CCCGGGAAGACTTCGAGCGCTCCAGATTGGAATCCAGCACGCTCGTCTTGATTCTCAGCCCGCCAAAGTCCAATTTGAAGGGCTCGAATTCAAATCCGGCGCGCTCGTTTTGAATTCGAGCCCTTCACATTCGAGCTCAAGAGCGCTCGATCTCTCTTCGAGCGCTTCAAATTGGAATTCAGCGCGCTCGATCTCATCTCGAGCCCGCTGAATTCCAATTCTACGGGCTCGATGTCATCCTCGGTGCACTCGTTGGCGTTTTTATGGGGTCGCGGCCTATACCGACTCGTCCCGGACCATCACCCGCTCGATCGAGCGGGCTTTGCCGGTCGTCTCGTCGATGTCGATGAGCGCGCCGGCGAGGCGGACGTCCTGCTTGGCGACTTCGAAGGAGGTCGGGGTCTGGAGGAGGAAGCGCTTCAGGATCTTGTCCACGCGGACGCCGATGACCGACTCGTACGGGCCGGTCATGCCCGCGTCGGTCTGGAAGGCGGTGCCTTGCGGCAGGATGCGCTCGTCCGCGGTGGGGATGTGGGTGTGCGTGCCGACCACGGCGCTCACCCGGCCGTCGAGAAAGAAGCCCATGGCGACCTTCTCGCTCGTGGCCTCGGCGTGGAAGTCCACGAAGATCACCTTGATCTCCGGGTCCAGCTCCGCGAGCAGCCGGTTCGCCGCTTCGAAGGGGGACTCCAGAGGGTCCATGAACACCCGGCCTTCCAGGTTGAGCACCGCCACCGGGATCCCGGCCGCGGTCTCTCCCACGAAGACGCCCTTGCCCGGGTTCCCGGCGGGGTAGTTGGCCGGCCGCAGGAGGTTCGGCAGCCTGTCGAGGAGCGCCACCCCCTCTTTCTTGTCCCAGATGTGGTTGCCGCTCGTGTAGCAGTGGATGCCCAGCGGCTCGAACTCGGCCATGATGTCCGGCGTCACCCCGAAGCCGCCCGCCGCGTTCTCGATGTTGACGATCACGAAGTCGGCGCGGTGGCGGTCCACCAGCCGGGGCAGGTGGTTCTTCACCGCCCGCCGGCCCGGCTTGCCGAAGACGTCGCCCACGAAGAGCAGCTTCATCGGGCGTACTCGACCGAGCGCGTCTCGCGGATGACCGTGACCTTGATCTGGCCGGGATAGGTCAGCTCCGCCTCGATCTTGCGCGCGATGTCCTTGGAGAGCCAGAGCGCCTGCTCGTCGCTGATCTTGCCGCTGTCCACGATGATGCGGATCTCGCGGCCGGCCTGGATGGCGAAGGTCTTCTGCACGCCCTTGAAGTTCGAGGCGATCTCTTCCAGCTTCTCCAGGCGCTTGACGTAGGTCTCCAGCACTTCGCGCCGCGCGCCGGGACGGGCCGCGGAGAGCGCGTCCGAGGCCGTGACCAGCACGGCTTCCACGGTCTGCGGATCGTAGTCGCCGTGGTGGCAGGCCATGGCATGGACGACGTCCTCGGTCTCGCCGAACTTGCGCAGGAGGTCGATGCCGATCTGGAGGTGCGTGCCGTCCATCTCGCGGTCGATGGCCTTGCCGATGTCGTGGACGAGGCCGGCGCGGCGGGCGACCTGGATGTTGCACTTGAGCTCGGCGGCCATGGTGCCGGCGAGGAACGCGACCTCCTTGCTGTGCTGGAGGACGTTCTGGCCGTACGAGGTGCGGTAGCGCAGGCGCCCGAGGAGCTTGACGAGCTCGGGGTGCATGCCGGGGATGCCCAGCTCCAGCAGCGCGGCTTCTCCTTCCTGGAGGATCTTCTGCTCGAACTCGGCTTTGACCTTCTCGACGATCTCCTCGATGCGCGCGGGATGGATGCGGCCGTCGACGATCAGGCGCTCCAGGGCGACGCGGGCGACCTCGCGGCGGAACGGGTCGAAGCCGGAGAGGATCACGGCCTCGGGCGTGTCGTCGACGATCAGGTCGACGCCGGTGGCGGTCTCCAGGGCGCGGATGTTGCGGCCTTCACGGCCGATGATGCGCCCCTTCATCTCGTCGCTGGGGAGCATGACCACGGAGACCGTGGTCTCGGAGACGTAGTCGGAGGCGGAGCGCTGGACGGCCATGCCGATGATGCGCTGGGCCTGCTTGGTGGCCTGCTCGCGGGCTTCGTCCTCGATGCGCTTGACGATGTGGGCGGCCTCGATGCGGGCCTCGTCCTCCATGATGCGCACGAGCTCGTCGCGGGCCTGCTGGGCGGTGAGGCCGGCGATGTGCTCCAGCTTGGTGCGCTCCTCCTGCATCATGCGCTCGAGCTCCCCTTCCTGCTTCTCGAGGGCTCTCTCGCGGCCGGCGAGGGTGCGGTCCTGCTGGCTGAGCTCCTTGTCGCGCTTGGCGAGCTCGTCGGTCCGCTTGTCGAGGGTGTCTTCCTTCTGGGTGAGGCGGCGCTCCAGGGTCTCCAGCTCGGCGCGGCGCTTGCGCGACACGGACTCGAACTCGGTGCGCGCCTGGAGGAGCTTCTCCTTGGCCGCGATCTCGGCCTCGCGCATCCGGGTCTCGCCCAGGCGCGTGGCCTCCTCTTTCATCTTTTCGGCCTGGCTGCGGGCCTCGTCGAGGTTCCGCTGGGCGGTTTTCTTGCCGCTGCGGACCAGCAGGGCAAAGGCCACGAATGCCGCGATCAGGATCACCGCGGCCACAATGACCAGGATCGTTTGGGTGTTCACCGGTATACCCCCTCTGTTCCCGGGGTTCGGGAAGGGGGACCGGCCGAATTCGGGAGGCCCTCTTCAACGAAGAGGGGGAGAAATGAAAGGCAATCCCTGCACGGCCGTGAGGGCCGCAGCGTTTAGAACCTGAAACGCGCCAGGTGGGTGTCCGCACTGCGAGCCGTTAGCGTCCCCGTTCGGGCGGGGCTGGCACAGGCCGCGCAGGTATAGAACTCCCTGGAAAATGTCGTAGGTTCAAAAAGCGTGGAACCCATCACGAACCGTACAGGGAATGCACACTCGATTTCAAACATATCTGTCAGCTGGCGGAGCCGGCTTCCCACGTTCAACGGCTGAGGGCCTGGCTTAATTCCTCGGTCAGCACCGCCACCTTCTCCCGGATCTCGACCCGTTCCCCTTCTTGCTGCTTCTGTGCCCGGAACAGCTCGTCTGCCAAGTTAAGTGCCGCCAGAATGGCGATCCGGGTCACATCGCCCTTCACATGTTGGGCGACTTCCCGCATCTTGCGGTCCACGAGGGCCGCCAGGTTCTGGAGGTACTCCCTGTCTTCGCTACCGCGGACGCTGTACACCCCACCAAAGATCTCAACCTCGGTATTGGTTGGAGGCATGGCGTATCTACGTCCCTCTCCTGACTGCCACCCGGGCAGCAAGTTACGTCCTGCCAGCGGTTTGGCGAAGGACACTATATACCACAGTGGGAGGGGGTACAATCCAGCCCGTCTTCCATGGCCAGCTACCCATTCCTCCGGCGACTGCTCTTCCGGCTCGATCCCGAGGCCGGACACGCGGCCGGCCTGGCCGCCCTGCGCGCCGCCCAGGCGCTGCCGCCGGTGCGCAGCGCCCTCGCGCGCCGCAACCTCGTGGACGATCCGCGTCTCCGCCAGACGCTGTTCGGCCGCGAGGTGCCGAACCCCGTGGGGCTCGCCGCCGGGCTCGACAAGGACGCGGTCGCGGTCCGTGGCATGGCCGCCCTGGGCTTCGGCTTCCTGGAGGTCGGCACGGTCACGCCGCTCGCCCAGCCGGGCAATCCCAGGCCGCGCCTGTTCCGCTTCCCCGCGGCCGAGAGCCTCCAGAACGCCATGGGGTTCAACAACGGGGGGCTGGAGGCCCTGCGCCGGCGGCTGGAAGCGGTTTATCCCCTGGAGATCCCGCTGGGGATCAACATCGGCAAGAACAAGGCGACGACGCCCGAGCGCGCCCTGGACGACTACGGGACGCTGATGCGCGGCCTCGCCCATCTCGGCGACTACCTGGTCGTGAACCTCTCGTCGCCGAACACGCCCGGCCTTCGGGACCTCCAAAACGAGACGTTCGTGCGCTCCGTGCTCGGCCTCGCGAAGGAGATCACCGCCAAGCCGGTGCTGGTGAAGATCGCCCCGGACTTGCAGCCACAGATTGCCGCGGATCTCTGCGAGGTGGCGGTCGAGGCCGGGGCGGCGGGGATCATCGCCACGAACACGACGACCGAGTACGCCCTGCTGCCGGGGTGCAGGGACTTCGGGGGCCTCTCGGGGAGGGTGCTCAAGGAGAAGAGCTTCCGCGTCTTCGAGGCCCTCGCCCGCCGGCTCTTCGGCCGGACCGTGCTCATCAGCGTCGGCGGGATCGATTCGGGCGAGGAGACCTGGCGGCGGCTGCGGGCGGGGGCGTCGCTGGTGCAGGTGTATACGGCGCTGATCTACCAGGGGCCGGGGCTGGTCCGGCGGATCAACCGGGAGATTCTGGGGTTGATGGAGCGGGAGGGGGTGGGGGAGATTGGGGCGGTGGTGGGGTCGGCCCTCTAGTCGACCAACCCCTCCAACTGCCGCGTCAACCGCTCCACCCGCCCCCGCACCTCCTCGCGCTCCCGGCTGGCGGCCTCTTCGGCACGGGCGAGCTTGAGCTCCAGGTCGGCGAGCTGCCCGCGGAGCGCCTCGTTCTCTTCCCTCGCTCCCGCCAGCCCGGAGCCTTCGGCAGGGTCAACCGTGACCGCAGCCAGCTTCGTCTCCAGCTCTCCGACGCGCTCCTCCAGGCTCTGGTTCTCCTCCCGGAGCTCGCCCAAGCGCTCGGCCGCCTCGCGGACCCGGGTCTCCAGCTCTTCCAGCCACTCCATGGACACCGCGCCTATCCTTTCCAGCCGAAGCGCCTGTGCAGCTCGGCGGCGAGCGCGAGCTGGCGCTCGTTGATCTCTTCCTGCGTCAGCGAGCGCTCGGGCGAGTTGTAGAGGAAGTGGATCGTCGTGTTCACCGCGCCCTCGGGCACGCCCTCGCCTCGATACCGGACGGTCATCTCCCAGGAGACCAGGTCCGGCGGACGCAGCTCGGCGATGGTCCGGTCGATCTCGACCCAGAGCGTTTCCAGGGAGTGGGTGAAGGTGAGGTCGGCATCGATGGCCGGGAAGCGCGAAGGAGCCCCGATCCGGAGGCTGACGTCTCCCCCTTCCAGCCCGTCGAGGGCGATCTCGGCCACATAGAGCGGGTAGCCTTCCTCTTCCGCCACCCGCCCGAGGTAGCCCACCGTTCTGCCCGAGCGGAGCAGCTCGGCGGCGCTCCCCTCCAGCAGGCCGGGCAGGCTCGCCGGACGGAAGTCCAGACCCACGCCGACCGCGTCGGCCACGCTCTCCACCACGCCCTTGAGGTCGAAGAAGTCGAGCTCCATCTCCCGCTGCCAGGGGCTGCCGGCATGCCCGCCGCAGACCAGGCCGACGTGCTCGGGCTGGTCGGGGATTTCCGCGGCGCTCTCGTAGAAGACCGTGGCGATCTCGAAGAGCCGCACCGCCGGCAGGCCGCGGCGCTGGTTGAAGCGCGCCGTCTCCACCAGGTTGGGGATCAGGGAGCGCCGCATGACGGCGTAGCGGTCCGAGGGCGCGTTGGCGACGCGCAGCGGTTTCGCATCGGGCCGCAGGCTCGGAAAGGCGCGGTCCATCTCCTCGCCCTGGAAGGCGAAGTGGATGGCCTCGGCATGGCCGCAGGCGGCCAGGTGGTCGCGCACCTTCTCGCGCAGGATCTGGCGCGGCGTCTTCGGAGCGTCGGCCCCGGACAGCGCGGGCAGGGCCGCGGGGATGTTGTCGAAGCCGAAGTGGCGCAGCACCTCTTCGAACAGGTCCTGCTCGTAGACCGAGCCGTCCGGCCGCGGCTGGAAGTCGAACAGCCGCCAGGAGGGGACGGTGACGTCCCAGATTGGCCCACCGTTCTTCACCTGGAAGCCGAGGCCGGTGAGCCAGCGGAGGGCGTCCTCCTTCGGGACCGCGGCGCCGGCGAAGGCGTCGAGCCTGCCGAGGTCGAGCCGCCCCTGGAGCACCGGCGGGAAGCTCCCGCGGCGGGCGTCGATGGCTCCGGAGAGGACCGTGCCTCCCGCAATCTCGGCGATCAGGGCGGCGGCCCGGCTCGCCGCTTCCAGGCAGAGCTCGGGATCGGTGCCGCGCTCGAAGCGGTGGCTCGCGTCGGTGTGCATGCCGAGCCCGCGCGCCGTCCGCCGCACCTGCTTGCGGTCGAAGTGGGCGGCTTCGATCAGGATGTCGGTCGTGGAGTCGGTGACCTCGCTGTCCGCTCCGCCCATGACGCCGGCCAGGCCCACGGCCCGCTCGGCGTCGGCGATGACCAGCATGTCGGGCGTGAGCTTGCGTTCGTTCCCGTCCAGGGTGACCAGGACCTCCCCCGGCCTCGCCTGGCGGACGACGATCCGGCGGCCCGCGAGCTTCGACAGGTCGTAGGCATGGAGCGGCTGTCCCATCTCCCAGAGGATGAAGTTGGTCACGTCCACGACGTTGTTGATCGGCCGCAGGCCGATCGCCTCCAGACGATTGCGGAGCCAGTCCGGGCTGGGGCCGATCGCGACGCCGCGCACCACCCGGGCGACGAAGCGCGGGCACCCGTCCCAATCCTCCACGTCAACGGCGGCAGCGTCCGCAGCCCGCTCCGCAGCCTCCAAAGGCTCGGCCGCGGGGCGCTTCAGCGGCCGGCCGAAGATCACCGCCAGCTCCCTCGCGAGGCCCAGGTGGTTCATGCAGTCCGGACGGTTCGTGGTGACCTCGACGTCGAGGATCGTGTCCCCGCCCCGCTCCTCCAGCCCCTCGACCGCCAAGCCGGCGTCGGTCAGGCGGCGCTGGATCTCCTGCACGTCCGCAGGCAGCTCCACGTAGTCGGCAAGCCAGCTCTTCGAGAACAGCATCAGCCGCGCACCTGCCGCAGGAGCCGCTCGTCGTTGTCGAACAGCGTGCGGATGTTCGGGATGTTGTAGCGGTTCATGGCCACGCGGTCGACGCCCATGCCGAAGGCGAAGCCGGAGTAGCGGTCGGGATCGATGCCGCAGGCGTCGAGCACCCGGGGATCGACCATGCCGCAGCCGAGGAGCTCCATCCAGCCCGTGCCGGAGCAGGTGGCGCAGCCCTTTCCCTTGCAGATCTGGCAGGAGATGTCCACTTCGGCCGAGGGCTCGGTGAACGGGAAGAAGCTCGGCCGCAGGCGGATCTCGGTGTCCGGCGCGAACAGGCGGCGGAGGAATGCGAGGAGCGTCCCCTTGAGATGCCCGACGGTGAGACCCTCGGCCACGGCGAGCCCCTCCACCTGGTGGAACATGGGCGAGTGCCGGAGATCGTTGTCGTTGCGGTAGACGCGCCCCGGGCAGATCACGCGGATCGGCGGCTTGCGCGAGAGCATCGTCCGGATCTGCACCGGCGAGGTGTGGGTGCGCAGGAGCAGCCCGTTCTCCAGGAAGAACGTGTCCTGCGTGTCGCGCGCCGGATGGTCCTTGGGGAAGTTGAGCTTTTCGAAGTTGTATTCGTCGGTCTCGGCCTCGGGGCCCTCGGCCACGCTGTAGCCGAGCTCGCCGAAGATCTCCGCCATCTCGCGGATGACGCGGGAGACGGGATGGATGGTGCCGAGGGAAGGACGGCGGCCGGGGAGGGTGACGTCCACGGCGGCGCTGCGGCGGACGGCCTCCCGCTCGCGCTCCGAGATCGCCTCGTCCATCTCGGCCAGGCAGCGCTCGACCTGCTCCTTGAGCCGGTTGACGCCTTCGCCATAGGCGCGGCGCTGCGCCGGCTCGACGGTCTTGATGCCGTCGAGCGCGGCGCGCACGATGCCTTGCTTGCGGCCGATCCAGCGGACGCGCAGGTCGTCCCAGGCGGCACGGTCGGAGACGCCGGTCGCCTCGCGCTCGAAGCGCCCGGTCAGCTCGTCGATCTGCGGGAGCCCAACCGTGGCGGCGGCGTCTTCCGCCATCAGGCCTCCGCGGGCGCGGGGGCGGCGTTGCTGCCCTTCTGCTCCAGACCCTGCTTCGCCATCTCGGCGATGGCGGCAAATCCCTGCTCGTCGCGCACGGCGATGTCGGCGAGCATCTTGCGGTCGAGGTTGGAGCCGGCAGCCTTGAGGCCGGCGATCAGGCGGCTGTAGTTGAGGCCGTGCAGCCGGGCGGCGGCGTTGATGCGGATGATCCACAGGCTGCGGATGTCGCGCTTCTTCTGCCGGCGGTCGCGGTAGGCATAGCTGAGCGACTTGTCCACCGCCTGCTTGGCCATGCGGTGGTTCTTGGACTTCATGCCGAAGTAGCCCTGGGCTAGACCCAGGATCTTCTTGCGGCGCTGGACGCGCTTGTTTCCACGCTTGACACGTGCCATTTCGAACCTCGTTTCAGCTCCCCGCGTCTTCTTCGGGGGAGCGGTCAAGACCCGCGCGGCTCTCTCGGAGCCGGGGGCCGCGATCTCCGGCGGACAGGTTCTCCCGCCGGCGATCGATTGGGTTGGGGCTTCCGGGGAAGCCGGCTACTGCGGATTCAACATCGTCTTGAGAGTGCCGGCGAAGGCAGGCGAGACCTCGACGGACTTGCGCAGGTTGCGCTTCCGCTTCGTGGTCTTCTTGGTCAGGATGTGGCTGTGCATCGACTGATGCCGCGTCACCTTGCCACCGGCCGTGACCTTGAACCGCTTCGCTGCACCCTTGTGCGTCTTCTGCTTCGGCAAGGGTGTTACCTCCTCGATCCTGCTGCGTTGCTTCTCTAGACCGCTTCCTGTTTCCCTGCCGGAGGCGCCGGTGGGCTGTCGGACGAAGTCTTCTTGACGGCGTGGCGCGGCGGCCCGTAGATCACGTGCATCCGGTTGCCCGCCATTTCGGGCGACGATTCTAGCACTGCCTGCTCGCCCAGGTCAGCCGTCAAGCGCCGGATCAGCTTGTGGCCGAGGTCCTGGCGCGCCATTTCGCGTCCCCGGAACTGGACGGTCGCCTTGACCTTGTCCCCCTCTTCGAGGAAACGGATGGCGTTCTTGAGCTTGAAGTCATAGTCATGGTCGTCGATGTTCGGCCGGAACTTGACCTCTTTGACGTGGATGATCTTCTGCTTCTTCTTGGACTCGTGCGCCTTCTTCTTCTGCTGGTAGAGGAACTTGCCGAAGTCCATGATGCGGCAGACCGGCGGCTTGGCCGTCGGAGCGACCTCCACCAGGTCCAGCCCCAGCGTGCGCGCGCGCTGCAGCGCGTCTTCGATGGGGACGATCCCCGCCTGCCCGCCGTCCTCGTCTACCAGGCGCACTTCGCGCACCCGGATCCGCTCGTTGACCCGCGTCGTCTTGTCGATACTCAGCTCACCCCCTGGGAGCGCCGAGCCTCGGCTCGGATGGTTCGGTTCAAAATGTCTCTTCCTCCTCTAAAGTCTCAGTGCCTCGAAAGCCCGTCCTGGAGCCTGTTGAGGGAACGTCGAGCGGAATTGGTTCAGGAGCGAACGCCCCACTGGCCAGGGCGTCACATGAGGGGGGATTGGTAGGCGCTGGCGGATTCGAACCGCCGACCTCTACCGTGTGAAGGTAGCGCTCTAACCAGCTGAGCTAAGCGCCTGAGCATCGAGTGCCGATTGTATTTCCCATGGTAGGCCCGAGCGGATTCGAACCGCTGACCTCTACGATGTCAACGTAGCGCTCTAACCAACTGAGCTACGGGCCTTTGTCAATTTTTTCCTGCCCTCTGAAGACAGTCGTCCATGCGGCTGTCGCCGAGGGAAGCGTAGGGTAGCAAACGCAGGGTCGGGTGTCAATGAGCGCCGGACCGTACGTGGTTCGAGGCGCAGCGATAGCCGCCGTTGAGGATGACGCTGCGCACCAGGGGCGGAACGAGGTCGATTTGCGCTCCGGCGGCGGCGAAGGCCTCCCGGGCCAGACGGTCGCCCGCGGGGATCAGCGAGGCGAAGCCCTCGGCCCGCACGCGGCCGGCCCGGGTCTCGGCCACGACGTTGTTCCAGGTGATCAGGAACTCGTCGTGGGTCAGCCCCTCCCGGTCGCGCAGCCCGGCCACCGGCACGGCGAGCAGCGGCAGCCGGCGCACCTCCATCCCCTCCTTCTTCAGGTGGTCCGCCACGAGGTCGAGGAAGCCGTCGAGGTCGGCCGATGGAGGGAACGCCTTGGCGGAGGGCTCCAAGCCGTAGCCGTCCCGCAGGGACTTCCAGTCCTCGGGCTTCATCTTCGCCAGCAGCTCGCGTCCGGCGTCCGCGTCCGCCACCAGGGCCTTCCTGCCCGGGAGGAGGGTGACGATCGAGTCGAGGTCGTAGCCGGCGCCGCCGCCGATCGTCCGCATCAGGGCCGGCTCGGAGCGCAGCGGGTGGACGAAGCGCACCGGGCGGCCGTACAGGGTCTCCAGCTCTTTGGCTGCCCTTTCGGCGGCGGTCAGGTAGCGGTCGATCCCCTTGGAGTCCGAGAAGGTCTCGACGGGCACGCGGTCGAGCTTCAGGGCAGTGAGGATGGTCGGCTCCAGGGCGTGGAGGGTGATCCAGGCGGCGTCGCGGGTCAGCAGCACCTGGCCGTTGTGGAAGGGGACCGGCGCCTCCGCCCAGGCCGCTCCGCCCCAGGCGCGATCGAGGTCCTCGGGCAGGTTCTGGATCAGCTCGGCGCCGAGGCTCGCGTCCTCCTCCCGGCCGGGCTGGAGGTTCGGCCGCACCAGCACCCGCACGGCTCCGGACGGCGAGCGCACGAGGCTGAACGGGTCGCGCGGCCAGGGCGAGTACGGACGGCCGTAGGTCTCCAGGAGCCGGAGCTCGAGGCCGCTCCCCTCCAGCCGGCGGCGCAGCGGCAGGTCGGTGAGCACGATGAGAGTGCGCTCGGGCGCCGCTTTCCGGACCCCGGCGAGAAAGGCCTCGGCGGCCTCGGGGCTGAAGAAGAAGGAAGGCAGCGAGTAGACCGAGGCGGCGAGCGGGTTCTCGGCCTCGTCGAAGAAGCGGAGGCCGGCTTCGAAGGGAATCTTTCTTTCGAGGGCGCGGCGCGGCACCGCCCCCCAGCCGGCCTCGATCGCCTCGGACGCGGCGAAGTCGATCCCCCGGACCTGGTTGAGCTCGAAGAGCAGCTCGTCCCGCAGGCGAGGAGGCACCGAGGGATCGAGGCTGCGCGGCAGGGCATCGAGAACCTGGGCGCGGAAGGCCGCGTCGCTCACGAAGCGCTCGGGATCGACGAGCTGGAGGGTCAGGAGCTGGTGGAGGTCGGCGGGGGTCCAGGTGCCCTTGTGAGCGAGCTCACGGGAGCGCTCCCGGGCCGGGGCGGGGTCCGGCGGGGTCTCGGCCGGAACGGCGAGCAGCGCGGCGATCAGGAGGGCGACAAAAGACATCAGCTTGCTCTTCAGCCCTGGAAGGGCTGTACCCGTCTAGCCTGGGGTTTCAACCCCAGGCAAAAGGCCGGGCGGCACCCGCCTGGGGTTGAAACCCCAGGCTAGACGGGTTGCGCCCCCTCCGGGGGCTTGAGCTCGCCGCGGAGATCCTCCTCGGCCAGGATCCGGTTCGCCTCCAGGACGAGCGCGACCGCCTCCTGGAGATTGGTCCGCGCCTCTTCCAAGGTCTCGCCCTGCGTGTTGGCTCCGGGCAGCTCCTCCACGAACCCAATGAAGCCTTCCGGAACCTGGCGGAAGACGGCTGTGAGCTGGACGTGCATGTCGGGTCCTCCGATCGGCATGATACGCCTCCTACCCCTTCCCCTTCCCCGCCGCCATCTTCTTCAGGTTCTCCAGGCTGGCCTTGGCGTTCTGGTCGTTGGGGTTGATCGCGAGCACCTGCTTGAGAAGGTCCTGCGCCTCGTCCGGCTTGTTCTGGAGCATCTTGACCACGGCGAGGTCGTTCATCGCCGGGGTGTGGCGGGGCGCCATCTCCAGCGCCTTGCGCAGGTCCTTCTCCGCCTCGCTGAGCTTGCGCATGGCGATCTGCACGGCGCCGCGCTGGTAGACGAAGTCCGGGTTCCTCGGATCGGCCTGCACGGCGGCCTCGGCCGCCTTGAGCGCCTCGGGGAAACGCTTGAGCCGGAGCAGGATCTGCACCTCCAGGCCCCGGCCAGGGGCGCTCGCCGGGTTGGCCGCGGTCTCCCGGCGCGCCGCTTCCAGCGCCTTCTCGTTCTGACCTTCGGACATCAGCCGCATGGCCTCGCTCACGTTCGGAGTGAGCGTCTCGGCCTGCCGGGCCGGCGCCGGAGAGGGCGGAGCCGCGGCGGCTTCTGCGATCTCCTTGGCTTTCTGCTTCGCCTGCGCCGCGTCCTGCGCTCGTCCCGCCGCGGTCAGGGCGTCGGCGTAGACCTCCCAGGCCTCCTGGCTTCCGGGATGGAGACGCGTGGCCTTCTCCAGCAGGGGCACCGCTCCGGCGGCGTTCCCGGAGCCGAGGAGCAGGCGGCCGTACTCGACCGCCACGCCCGCGGCCGGCCGGGGATCGCCCACGGCCTTCGCATCCGCCGGCATCTGGTCGACGAGCGGCTTCAGGGTGGCCATGGCCGCCTGCGCGTTGCCCGACTGCCGCTGCGCCTTCGCGACCAGCAGAATCAAGCCGGGATGATTGCCCGTGTGCCCCTGCAGGACTTGCAGCGCCGCGGCCGGATTGCCCGCCGCGAGATGCGCCTCGGCGAGGCTGCGGCGGATCTCCAGGTCGAAGCTCGCCGGATGGTCCTTCTCCAGCGGCTGGAGCAGGGCGAGGGCCGCCTTGCCGTCGCCGCGCTGGATGCGCGCCTGGGCGCGCAGGAGCTGGATGGCCGGCTCCTTCTCCGGCAGGCCGGCGAGGATCTCCTCGGCTTCGACCGGACGCTCCAGCCGCAGCGCCAGGGTGGCGCCGATCATCTTCGTCTCCAGGTCGCTGTTGCGCAGCGCCCAGGGACGGAGCAACCGGTAGGCCTCGATGATCCGGCCCTGGCGGCTCAGCAGCAGGCCCAGCTCCCGGCCCGCCGGGGAGAGGGGCATCTTCTCCACCGAGCGCTCCAGGTAGCGCTGGCCCGCCTCGGCCTGACCGAGGGCGAGCGCGGCGCGGCCGGCGTTGAAGAGCACCGCGGGATCGGCCTCCTCGGGATCGGCCAGCGGGCGGAGCACGTCGAGCGCATCCTTGGCGCGCTTCTCCTGGAGATAGACCGCGCCGAGCAGCGAGAGCATCGGCGGGGTCGCCTGCTTCTCCTGCCGCAGGGCCTCCAGGATCTTGATCGTGCCGGCCGCGTCCCCCTTCTCGATCAGGGCGAGGGCCTCCTGGAAGCGGGCCTCGGCCGGGGTCAGCGGCTTCTTCGGCGCGGCTTCCGCTCCGGGCTCCTCGGCGGGCTGCTGGCCCTGGCCCCGGGTCATGTCCAGGGTCGGACCCTGGACCGGGGCCTGGACGGACGGGTCCGCCGGAGCGGCGGGCTGCTGCTCCGCGCCGACCGGGGCGTCCCCGGGCGAGCAGGCGGACAGGAAGGCGAGGAGAAGCGCGGTCTTGTGGATCTTCATCGTTGACTCCTGGTTGGGACGGAGCGGCGTCAGCCGGCCAGCGCCCGCAGCTCCTTGCTGTCGGGATGCAGGGCCATGGCGTGCCGCAGCAGGGCGGCCGCGCCTTGCGGATCGCCCAGGATGCGTAGCGTCTTGACGGCCGCCACATAGGCGGCTGGCGATCTCTGGTTCTCGACCATGGTGCGGATCGCGGTCACCGCGTCGTCCGGCCGGCCGGCCGAGGCATAGAGCACGGCGAGCCGGGTGTAGCCGGCGGTGTCGCCGGGGAAGTCGCGGATCTCGCGCAGGAACGCTTCCTCGGCCTCCCCGGCCCGGCCCAGGCGGGCGAGCAGGTCGCCCCGGACCAGGAACAGCCCCGGGAACTTCTGCCCCGGGCTCATCTCGGCCATGGCCTGGTCGGCGAGCCGCAGCCCCTCCTCCGGCTTGCCCTGGACCTGGAGGATGGTCGCGAGCGTCACCACCGGGCCGAGCCGCGAGCCGCGGGCCGCCAGCGCCGCGCGCGCCTCCTTCTCGGCCCGCGGCAGGTCCTTCTCGTGGAGCGCGATCTGGGCGAGCAGGTTGTGCGCCACGGCCGGACTGGTCGGCAGCCCGATCTCGGCATGCTTCCGCGCCTCGTCGAGCCGCTGCATGTCGAAGAGCGCCGAGGCCATGGCGAGCGCCACGTGGCCGGCGCCCCCCGAGACCTTCATCGCCCGGTCGAAGGCGGCGAGCGACTCGTCGTAGCGGCCGAGCTTCTGCAACGACTGGCCGAGGTTCTCCCAGGCGTCGAGCATCAGCGGGTTGGCCTCGACCAGCGCCTGGAAAAGGGGCACGGCCTCGGCATAGCGCTGCTGCGAGTACAGGTTGAGGGCCTGGCCCAGACCGTCGAGGGTCCCGATCTTCTCCTTGGGATCGGGCAGCGGGCCGTCGCCGGCGTTCACCGCCGAGCCGATATAGCCGAGGGCGGCGAGCTTGCTCGCGGTCTCCTCGTCCACGGCGGACGGCGCGGCCAGCGGTATTTTGCCCCCCTCGACCGCCTTGCGCAGCTCCGCGTAGGTCCGCCGCTCCCGGCTGAGCACGTTCGTCTTCTCCGCCGGATCGGCCGCCAGGTCGAAGAGCTCGGGCTGCGGCGCCTCGATGTAGTGCGAGCCGCCGCGGATCGCGGAGAAGAGCTCGCTCCAGCCGAGGTGGAGCCGCGGGTAGAAGGTCTCGGCGAACAGGGTGCGCTGCGGCGCTTCGGAGCTGTCCAGGGTGAGGAGCGAGGCGCCCGGCGTGCCCTCCGGCACGGGCAGGCCCGCGAGCTTGAGAAGCGTGGGGAAGACATCCAGGAGCTGGGCCGGCGCCTTGACCGCCGTGCCGCCCCGCTCCCCCTTCGGGAGCTTGAGCATCAGCGGCACCTGGAGCGCCTCGCGGTACAGGAAGATGCCGTGCTCCTGCTCGCCATGGTCGCGCAGCCCCTCGCCATGGTCGGAGAGAAGGAGGACGATCGCCTTGTCGTACACGCCCAGCGCCTTGAGCGCTTCCAGCAGCTCGCCGACGATGGCGTCCGCGGTCGCAACTTCTCCGTCGTAGGGGTCGGGATAGCTGGCGAAAGCCGGCTCGGGCGTGTAGGGCGTGTGCGGCTCGTAGATGTGGAAGAAGAGGAAGAACGGCTCCGAGGAGACCGACTTCACCCACTCCTCCGCGACGCGGGCGGTCTCGCGCCCCGAGCGCTGGCTGTTGCCGAGCGACTCGGTAGCCCGCACGTCGATATCGGCCTCGTAGAAGTCGAACCCGTCGGCCAGGCCGGTCTCGGCCCGCAGCACAAAAGTGGAAACCGCGGCGCCGGTCTTGTACCCGGCTTCCTTGAGGATCTTCGGCAGATAGGGAGTGCGCTTCGCGTCGAAGAGATAGCCGCTGTTGTCACGCACGCCGTGCTCGCCCGGCAGCCGCCCCGACAGGATCGTGGAGTGCGACGGGAGCGTCAGCGGCACATGGCTGTAGGCGCGCTCGAAGAGCACCGCCTCCTGCCGGAAGGCGTCGATCGCCGGCGTCTTGACGTTGCCGTAGCCGTAGGCGGGCAGGCGGTCGGAGCGCAGGGTGTCCACCGAGATCAGGATGATCGGAGCCTGTTTGTAGGGGCCCGGCTCGGAGCTGCCGCCCCCGCGGCAGCCGGAAAGGACGGCAAGGACACCAAGGACAGCAAGGACACACCCCCGCCCGAAGACCCGGAGCGCGGCCCCCTCTCCCGCGCAGCGGGGGAGGGTTGGGGAGGGGGTTCTTTTCTTCATCCTCCGAGCTTCCCTAAGATCCCCTGCGCCTTGCTGATGTCCGCGGCGAAGCGCTGCGGCGGCGCGGTGTCGACGAACTGGCGCAGGGCCTTGCGCGCTTCGGTCCACTGCTTCTGCTCCGCCGCGACCAGCCCCAGGTTGTAGAGGGCGTCGTACTGTTTCGGATCGAGCTCCACGGAGCGCTTCCAGGCGTCGACCGCCGCGGCCGGACCCTCGAGCCGGTAGAGCGCCACGCCCAGGGTGTTCCAGGCGAGCGGCAGCTTGTCGTTGATCTCCAGCGCGCGCTTCAGGTGCTCGCGGGCCTCCTGCGCGTTGCCCAGGCGCAGCGTGACCATGCCGAGCGTCTCGTACGCATGAGCGTTCTTCGGATCCTTCTGCAGGGCCTGTTGCAGCACGGTCACCGCCTCGGCATGGCGTCCGGAGTCGGAGAGCGCGATCGCCAGCGCGTTCAGCGTCGGCGGCTCGGCAGTGGCGGCGATCGGCTGGAGGAGAGCGACGGCCTCGGCCGGCTGGCCGCGGCCGGAGAGCGAGAGCGCCATCTGCCGCTTCAGGGTCTCGCTGGCATGCCCCTCCGCGACCGCCCGGCGCATGACCGCCATCGCCTCGTCGTCGTCGCCCTTCTCGATCGCGATCTGGGTGAGCAGGTCATAGGCCCGGTCCGGGAAGGTCTTCAGGGCCAGCTCGGCGTTCGACCGCGCGTCGTCGAAGCGGCCCAGCTCCATCAGCTTCGTACCCGTGGCCAGCGCGAGCTGCGGCGAGCCGCCCGAGAGCTTGAGCGCCTTCTCGTAGGCCGCGGCCGTCTCCTCGTCCCGGCCCAGCTTCTGGAGCGACATGGCGTAGAACGCCCACACGTCCTGCATGTTCGGATTCTCGGCCAGCAGGCGCTCGAACAGCTTCGCCGCGTCCGCGTAGCGGCCTTCTTGATTGGCCGCGAGCCCCTCCTCCAGGTCGGAGAGCACGTGGCGCTGGGTCTTCGGGTCCGGCAGCGGTCCCTCGTGCTCGGCCATGGAACTGCCGACGTAGCCGAGCGCCGCCAGCTTGGCCGCGGTCTCCGCGTCGGCCTCGGCCGGAGCGCTGAGCCGGCGGTCGTGCTCCTTCATCGCCTGCCGCAGCGTCGAGTAGGTCCGGCGCTCGGCGGCGAGCACGTTGCGCTTCTCCCCGGGATCAACCGCGAGGTCGTAGAGCTCCGACTCGGGCGCCTCGATGTAGTGGAAGCGGTCCGCCACCAGCGAAGCGAGATCGCTCCAGCCGTAGTGGATGCGCGCGTAGAACGTCTCCGAGTAGATCCGGCGGGGCTCGTCCGGCAGGTCCAGGAGGGACGAGCCGGTCAGCTCCTTCGGCACCGCGACACCGGCCAGCGAGAGCAGCGTCGGCGCCACGTCCACGAGCTGGGCCGGGGTCTTGACCCGCTCGCCGCCGCGCTTGCCGCCCGGCAGCTTGACCATAAGCGGCACCTGGAGCGTCTCGCGGTAGAGGAAGATCCCGTGCTGCTTCTCCCCGTGGTCGCCAAGGCCCTCGCCGTGGTCCGACAGCAGCACAATCGTGGCGCGGTCGTAGATCCCCAGCCGCTTCAGCTCGGCGAAGAGGTCGCCGATCACCTTGTCGGCGGCGGCGACGTCCGCGTCGTACGTCGGCTCGTAGGGCGCGTGCGGCTCGTAGATGTGGAAGAAGTAGAAGAACGGCTTCGCCGCGCGCTCCCGGATCCAGGGCAGCGCCAGCTTCAGGGTCTCGGGTCCGGAGCGGATCACGGCGTCGAGGCTCTGCCCCACCTCCGCCTTGAGGTCGCCCTCGTAGGAATCGAAGCCCTCGGCCAGCCCGGTCTCGGGCCGCAGCACGAACGCCGACACCGCGGCGCCGGTCTCGTACCCGGCCTGCTTGAGCAACCGAGGCAGGTAGGGATGCTTCGCGCTCTCGAACAGGTAACCGACGTTGTCGCGGATCTTGTGCGCCGGCGGCAGCTCGCCCGTGAGGATCGAAACGTGCGACGGCAGGGTCAGCGGGTAGTGGCTGTAGGCGCGCTCGAAGAGGATCGCGTCCTTCGCGAAAGCGTCGATCGCCGGCGTCTCGATCTTGCCGTAGCCGTAGGCGGGCAGGTGGTCGGAGCGCAGGGTGTCGATCGAGATGAGGAGGATCGGGCCTTTCTCGGGCTGGCGGCAGCCGGAAAGGACAGCAAGGACACCAAGGACAGCAAGGACGCCAAGGACGGCGGCGGAGCGCTTCATCCCCCGATCTCCTGCAGGATCCCCTGCGCCTTGCGGATGTCCGCCGCGAAGCGCTGCGGCGGGGCGGTCTCCACGAACTGGCGCAGGACCTTGCGGGCCTCGGCCCACTGCTTCTGCTCCGCCGCGACCAGCCCGCTGTTGTAGAGCGCGTCGTACTGCTGCGGATCGAGCTCGTAGGCCTTGCGCCAGGCGCCGAGCGCCGCGGCCGGACCCTCGAGCTGGTAGAGCGCCACGCCCAGCGTGTTCCAGGCGATCGGCAGCCGGTCGTTGAGCGCGATCGCCCTCTTGAGCTCGTCGCGGGCCTCGGCCGCGCGGTTCATGCGCAGCAGCACGATGCCGAGGTTCTCGTGCGCCTTGGGATCGGAGCCGTCCTCGGCCAGGAGCCTGCGCAGCACCTGCTCGCCCTCGGCAGGGCGGCCGGCGTCGGAGAGCGCGCTCCCCAGGGCCGCCAGGGTCGCGGGATCGCCGGTCCCGGCGAAGGGTTGCAGCACCTCGACCGCCTCCTTCGCCTGCCCGGTCTCCGCCAGGGCGAGCCCCAGCTGCCGCCGCAGCAGCTCGTCCGCGACCACCTTGCCCATGCCGCTCCTCAGCACCGCGATCGCCTCGGCGTGGCGCTCGAGCTGGCGCAGCGAGAGCGCCGTCTGCTCGTACGCCTCGGCGAGGTCCGGCCGCCCGGCGATGACCTCCCGCCCCAGGCGCGCGGCCTCCTCGTACCTGCCGCGGGAGTAGAAGTCGATCACCTGGTGGAGCCTGCGATCGATGCCGATCAGGTTCTTGGGATCGTCTTCAGCCGTGTAGACGGCCTTCATGGGACCGCTGCCCACGGAGTAGCCGAGGCTGCGCAGCCGGCGCTCCTCCTCGGCCGAGACGTTCCCCTTGCGCGGCGGCCAGACCGCCTCCGCGGGAAGGGCGGAGCGCAGGGTTGCCACCGTGCGGCGCTCCTGGCCCGCCAGATTCTTCTGCTCGCCGGGGTCCTGCGGCAGGTCGTAGAGCTCGGGCACGGGCAGGTCGATCCACTTGCTGCCGCCGCGGATCACGCCGCGCAGGGGAGCCCAGCCGCGGTTCAGGTTGGTCGAAAGCGACTCGAAGTAGGAGTCCCCGTCGGCAGGTGGCTCCAGGAGCGAGCGGCCGGGGAGACCTTCGGGCGGATCGATCTCCAGCCGGCCGAGCACCGTGGGCACGATGTCCACGTGCCGCGCCCAGCGCTCGTCGCGGCCCGGCCTCACCCCGGCTCCCCAGACCACCAGGGGCACATGGAGGGTGGCCTCGTAGGCGAACAGGCCGTGGGTCAGCTCGCCGTGATCTCCCAGCGCCTCGCCGTGATCGGCGGTGACCACTACCAGGGCCGGCGTCTCCTTGCCTTCGAGCACCGGCTCCAGCAGCGGCGCCAGGAACGAGTCCGTGGCCGCGACCTCGCCCAGGTAGGGCTGGGCCGCGTAGCGCGACTTGAACGGCTCCGGCGGATCGTAGGAGGCGTGCGGATCGTAGAGGTGGACCCAGAGGAATCGGGGCTTGCCGGTCTGGGACTGCCACCAGGCCAGGGCGGGGGCGATCACCTGGTCGCCGCGGCGCTCGGCCATGGCGAACTCCGCCGGGTTCGACCCGCGGGGATAGTCGTCGTCGTAGACGTCGAAGCCCTTGCCGAGCCCGAAGCGGGAGTCCAGGGGATAGGCGCCGACGAAGGCGGCCGTGGCATAGCCGGCCTGCTTGAGCAGGGTGCCCAGGGTCGGCACCGCCGCCGGCACGGTGAAGCCGCTGTTGTCGCGCACCCCGTGCTCGAACGGGTAGCGGCCGGTCAGGATGTTGGTGTGCGAGGGGAGCGTGACCACGTTGTGGGCGTGGGCGTTCGTGTAGACCCGCCCCGCCGCAGCCAACCGGTCGAGGACCGGGGTGGCGACGTCCCGGTTGCCCGCGAAGCCGACCGAGTCGGCCCGCAGGGTGTCGATGGTGACCAGGATGACGTCGACCGCCTCGCGCGGCCGTTTGGAAACGCCGCCGTCTCCTGCACTCCTCCCCTCTCCTCGACATCCGAGGACGATCAGGGAGAGGAGCGCGAGGGAGACGGCGAGCGGGCGGCGCATGCCGGGGGGCTTACATCGACTTCAGGAACTCCCGGGCCTCGTCCGCGTTGGCGTGCTTCGGATCGAGCTCGAGGAGCTTCTGGAAGTCGGCCTTGGCCTCCGCCGTCTTGCCGGAGGCGAGATAGGCGAGGCCGCGGTAGTAGTAGGCGTCGGGCAGGGTCGGGTTCTCGCCCACCACCCGGTTGAACTCGGCCAGGGCCTCGGCCATCTTGCCTTCGTTGTAGTACTTGATGCCGATGTTGAGCAGCGTGGCCGGGTCCACGGTCTCGCCCTGGGGAAGCCTGGCCATGTACTCGGCGGCCTCCTTCTCCTTGCCCTGGGCCACGAGGAGGTTGATGAGCAACCGCAGCGACTCGGCGTCGTCGGGCTTGATCTGGAGGGCCTGCTGCAGCACCTCGACGGCCTTGTCCGGCTGCTTCTCCTGGAACCAGGTGCGGGCGATGCCGCGCAGGATGGCCGGATGGTTCTCCGGCTCGAGCTGGGCCAGGGCCTTCTCATAGGCGGCGCGGGCCTCGGCGTACTTCTCCTGGGTCAGGAGCTGGTTGCCCTCCTCGATGATGTCGAGGACGCTCGGCCCCTTCTGCGCGGCCTGGGCCTGCGCCTGGGCGGCCGACATGGACTTCAGGACGAGGACGATGGCCTGCGGCGGCGGGCCGGACTCGTTGACCTTGACGTTGCCCTCGGAGGGGAGGAAACCCTCCTTGAGGATGAGGACCCGCCAGGCTCCCTGGGCCAGGCCCAGGATGGACCACTTGCCGTTCTTGTTCGTGGTGACCGATTTCGGACCGTCGCCCGGGTTGTTCGGATCGATCGCGGCGTCGCCCAGGCGCAGCCAGATCGTGGCGCCCTCGACGGGACGGCCCTGTTCGTCCTTGATCTCTCCATGCAGCCGGCCCCTGCCGGCCCAGCGCTGGGCGGACGCGGGCAGGCCCGCGAGGAACAGAAGCATCAGAAGCGGAAAAACCAGATTCTTGTGGCGCATGGATCTTTCTCCTTGGGTGCTCTGGTTCATGTCCCTTAACAGGGACACACCCCGGTTTATTGCGCCTACGGCGCGGCCCGGGAGTGTAGCACCCTCCCAAACAAAAGCGCCGGGGGCGAACCCCCGGCGCTCCATCAAACGATACGAGCTGAGGCTTACCGGAAGCTCAGACGCGCGCCGACACGGAAGATGCGCGGGCTGAGGACTTCGGTGACGTTGTTCGTCGCCCCGATGTTGAGCTGGTGCCGCCGCTGCAGCACGAAGTTCTCGTTCAGGAGGTTGAACACGTCCACACCCAGGGTGAGCCCGAAGTCAGAGAACGTGAGCTCCTTCTCCAGGCGGGCGTCGACCACGTTGATGTCGTCGTTCCGGAACTCGTCCGACTCGGCGATCTGAACGTTGGCCGTACCCGGGATGCCGTTGCGGGCGACGCGACGGAAGTAGGGGACGGGATATCCCTCACGACCGGTCAGGTTCGCCGCGACGTTGAAGCCCCACGGGCGGTCCGGAGCGATCTGGTAGAGACCGTTCACGCTGTAGGACCAGTTGGAGTTGATGTAGACGCCGCCCTTGGCGCCCGAGCCGGTGCCCGAACCCTGGAGGACGGGATCGCCGTCGAAGCCACCGCCCAGGAAGTGGGTCTGATCCTCGAGCTCGCTGTCGGGAACGTTCCACTCCCAGTCCTGCCACGACACGTTGCCACGGAGCATCCAGCGGTTCGCAAGACGCTTGTTGAAGGTGAACGCAGCGCCCATGTAATCCTGCTCACGGTCGCCGTTCTCGATGAAGACGCCGTTGCGGGAGGTCAGACCCGGCTTCAGCTCCCAGACGGTGACCGTGCGCACCTGACCGTTGGGCAGGGTGCTCGTGACCGTCTTGGGCTGGTAGTCGGCCCGCGTGTGCTTGCGGCCGATGGTGTCGATGTTGGCGGCGGTATACGAGTTGCCCTGGAAGACCAGGCGCTCGTTGTCGATGATGTCGTGGTAGTTGCGCATGGTGAGGTTCAGGCCGATCACGAACTCCGGACGGAGGGCGTGCTCGACGCCGAACAGCAGCTCGTCGGTGACCGGAGCGTCGAGGTTCTTGTCGACGCCGTTGGAGACCAGCAGGCCGCCGTTGCGCGGGTCGTAGTTGCCGCTGACCGCGAGCGGCTTGCCGTTGCCGAGCAGGACTTCGCCCGGATCCGCGGTGCCGTTGTGGTTCACGTCGTTGTAATAGAAGTAGGCGTAGGTGGCCGCGTACAGCGGGTTGATGGCCACGCCGTTGCCCGTGCCGAGCTGGTCGGCGAACTGGGAGTAGCTGGCACGCAGCAGGGTCTGCCGGCTCTCACCGAGAGCGTAGGTCAGGCCGAGGCGCGGGGTCAGCGTCTTCCACTCGAAGCCGATGTCGCCGCCGGCGTAGCTGACGGCCGGCAGGACGTTCGGATACGCCGCGTTCGCCAGCACCGTCTTGGGGAGGTTCTCGCCGCCCTGGATGTCGTACCGGAGGCCGACGTTGGCGGTGAGGTTGCCGAAGGTCATCGTGTCCTGCGCGTAGGCGCTGGTGTACTTCTGCCGGATCGACGCGAACGCGTCACGGGTCAGCTCGATGATGTTGTAGTTGTAGCCGTACGACTTGTAGAAGTTGAGCTCCACGCCGAAGCCGGGCCAGCGCGTGAGGGAGGTGACCTCCGCCTCGCGGTAGCCGGCGCCGAACTTGAGCTCGTGGCTCAGGCTGCCCGTGTTGAAGAACGACGAAGCGTCAGCCTTGAGCTGCTCCTGCGGACGCTCGGTCTGGTAGAGCTGGAAGTTCTGCTGCCAGATGAAGTTCTCGTCCCACTGGGTGTTCGGGTCGGTCCGGCCGGCGCCGCCCTGCGGCACGAGCTGGAAGCCGCCGTTCACCACCGAGTACATGCCCGTGAGGTAGAACGCCGAGCTGAAGATGTGGGTGTCCTCGACCTTCCACGCGGTCGGGTCGGGGCCGAACTTCGACTGGTTCCAGGTGGTCTTCTGGGGACGGGTGGGACCGGCGTTGCGGCCGATCTTCACCTTGTCGCTGTTCAGCGCGAAGGCCGTCGCCGAGTTGCTCGGGGCGAGCTGCGCGTTGAGCTTGACGTTGGCGGTCTCGAGCTCGGTGAAGTCGGACACGTCGGCGATGGTCAGCAGGTCGATCTGCTGCTTGCCGTACGAGCCCCAGATCCACAGGCGGTCCTTGACGATCGGGCCGCCGAGCTCCGCGCCGTAGTCCTCGACGGACACGATGCGGTTGCCCTGCTTGAACGTGGTCTGGTTCGGGCCGAGCTTGATGCCGGAGGTGCTGAAATCCGACTGCCAGTCCTGGTCGGCCAGGAAGTAGCGGGCCGAGCCGCGCCACTCGTTGGTGCCCCGCTTCGTCACGATGTTGAGCGTGACTCCGGGGGTGGCGAGCGTCGTGTCCGAGCCGCCGGTCGTGACCTGCATCTCTTCGAACGAGTCGAAGTCGAAGTAGGCCGGGCTGGAGCCGAGGGCCGCCATGTCGGTGATCACCACGCCGTCCACCGCCCACACCGACTGGTCGCCGCCCACACCGGGGCCGACGTACCCGGACTGCTGGCCGCTCTCGTTGCCGCCCACGTTGACGCGGTCGGTGAGAACGCCAGGAGTCGTCTGCAGGATGGCCCAGGGATCGCGGGCCGTCGGGATCTTCTCAAGCTCCGTCTGGCTGACGGTCGAGCCGGTGGAAATCCGGCGCTCGTCGAGCAGCGGCGACTCGGCCGTGACCGTGATCACGTCCTCGACAGCCGCGTTCATCGTCACCTCGATCTCGGTGTTGCGACCGACGTTGATCGAGATGGTCGGATACTCGACGCTGGAGAAGCCCTCCAGCTGCGCATCCAGCCTGTAGGAGCCGGGCGACAGGTTCAGGAAACGGAACCGCCCCTGGGCGTCCGTCACCTGCACCGCCGGGGCACCCTGACCCGACAGGGTCACGGTGACGCCGGGCAGCGCCGCGCCCTG
>Ga0068862_100001257_pt1 | contig 23838 bp, 16 predicted proteins | sample KBSSwiS52_FD_66598 | JGI IMG/M metagenome (GOLD analysis project Ga0068862, IMG submission 66598) | Switchgrass rhizosphere microbial communities from Kellogg Biological Station, Michigan, USA - KBS Switchgrass S5-2 | ecosystem: Host-associated > Plants > Roots > Rhizosphere > Soil ... | reverse complement strand
TTTGCTTTTGTTTTTGCTTTTGTTTTTGCTTTTGTTCTTGTTCCTGTACTTGTTTGGTTTCCTCTTTCTGCTCTCGTTGTTTGTTCCTTGGTCTTCGAGTCTAACTCACCACCTACTCTCGTCGTTGTTTCATCCTGTTCATCCTGTCCATCCTGTCTGGCAGTTTTGCAGTGGCCGTGCAGTCCACCGCACGTTCCAGCCCTTCACCGGCCCGTTGAAGAGCGCCCGGGCGTCATGACGCGCTCGCGTTGAGGAACCGCGGCAGCGCGATGAGACATCCGGTGAGGGTCGTCTCAGAGCCCTGGGCGCATCTCTCCGGGTCGGCGACAGATGGGGCACGGCCCCATGCGCGGCTCGCGCCCGAGCACAACCGTCACCGGCCCCACCGACACAAGCTTCTTCTCCACGGTGTCGTTCACCGCGACCGAGATCGTGAGCCGGTTGCCGTTCACGACGCCCGTGAACACCGCGGGGAGCGACGGGCCTACCGCCACCGGAAACGCGCGCAGCGTGTAGCTCCCTTCCACGTTGAACCGGGCCTCCTGGTCCAACGCCACGGGCGGCCGGAAGTCCCCGAACGTGCATCCGATGTGCACGTGGGCGATCGTGTCGTCGACGATGGCTGCGGCATTCTCCCCGCCCCACGTGCCGGGCGCCAGCGTGTCGGCAGTCGTGCCGCCAGTGGCACCCCCGCCGTTACACGCCGCGACCACCAGCACCACTCCGGCGACGAGTGTCAGCGCACCACCGATGACCGTGCGTGTGTTCATCAGCTGGTCAGAGCTCGACCTTACGTGGACCGTTGTCGTGCTACGACAGCCAGCGCAGCACGAAGTAGGCACACGCGGCTACAATCGCCAACACCAGTGCCGCCGTCGTAAGCCGACGCTGTCTCGCCTCAGCGGCAAGGTGCTCGCGCACACGCGAGCGCAACTCCTGGGTGACGCCCGGTTTCACGGGGTCGCTCCTCGTCTCGGGATGCTCGAATGTCGGGCGGAAGCGGGCGCGTGTCAAACGCCATCTTACTGCGCCACCCACCACATCCGGTCGAGCGGCTTGTCGCGCGGCGCCACCTCTTTCAGCGTGTTGGCGTCGTACAATCGGCCGTTCTTCATCACGTAGCGAAGCGAGTTGGTATTGCGGATGTCCTCCAGCGGATTGCGCTCGAGCACCTGAAGATCGGCGAACTTTCCAATCTCCAGCGACCCCAGGTCACGGGCCACGCCGATTGCCTCGGCACCGTAGATCGTGCCGACCCGCAAGACGTCGTGGTTCGCCATTCCGCCACTGGCGATGCTCCACAGCTCCCAATGCACGCCGAGTCCCTGGAGCTGACCATGGCCGCCAAGTCCGACCCGTCCCCCAGCCTCCACGATCTTCTTGAGCTGTTCAGCGTACTGCTTGAAGCTGTACTGACTCTCCGCAAACCAGGCCGGGCGCCGGAGTCCGCGACGATCGAGCTCGGTGTGCGGCGTGAAGCGCGCGAGCTTCTCATCGGCATGGATGTCGTAATGCGTGTACCAGTAGTTCTCCGCCATCGGGCCCCCATACTGCACGATCAGCGTCGGCGTGTACGTGGTCCCACTCTTGGCAAAAAGCTGCACCGCATCCTTGTAGAGCGGAGTGATCGGGAGGGTGTGCTCGATGCCGGCGTAGCCGTCGATCGCCTCGGTCATGTTCTTCTTGAAGTCGAGCCCTCCCTCGAGCGTCGGTGTGATCCGCTGCTCCTTCGCGGCGACCAGTACCCACTGTCGGATCATCCGCTGGCCGGCCATGTACTGCTTGAGGGTGTGCGTCTGATAGAAGTCCGAGTAGCGCGTGAGTACCTCGCGCGCATCGTCGGCGCTCGCGATCTCGTCGGTCCAGAAGACGCCCGGACCGGTCGTGAGAACGCGTGGCCCGATCATGTCTCCCGTCTCGACGAGATCGCCGTACGTGAGCACGTCGGTGCTCGACGTCTGCGGGTCGCGCGTGGTCGTGACGCCGTACGCGAGGTTGGCGAGGTACTCGTACACCTGGGTTTTGTGGATCCCCCACGACGGCCACATGTGGGCGTGGATGTCGACCCATCCCGGCACGATCGTCGTGCCGGTGACGTCGAACGAGCGCGCGCCCGCGGGAATGGTGACGCTTCCCGCCGCGCCGACGGCGGTGATGCGATTGTTCGTGACGACGATGTCGCCGCGCTCGATGGTCTCGTTCCCCTTCATGGTCACGATGCGCGCGCCGCGGAGCGCGATCACGCCGGTGGGCCGATCTCGCGGTACCGTGATCGAGACGTCGCGCCGATCGGGCGCATAGGCGGGCCGCTTCGCCGCGGCCGATGTGTCGGGCTTCACGCCGGCGCGCGTGAGACTGTCAGCTCGCTGTGTCGAATCCGCGATCGCGCGCGAGGCGGTCGCGAGATCGTACGTGAAATGACTGTGCCCCAGAGACCAGTAGATGGACTTTCCGTCGTTCGTCCAGCCGAGGAAGTCGCCGCCCACGCGTGAGAGCCTGCGGACCGGTACGGGCGCCATCGCAGGATTCGAGATCGAGATCGACGGCGTCGCGCCCCCGGCCACGGGGACAGAAACCAGATAGAGCTTGTTGTCGACGTCGGCGAACGCCTGATCCCCATCGGGGCTGAGGATCACCTCGTTCGCCGGCCCGGGGCGGGCGGTTGGACCCTGGAGCGGATCAGTGAAGCCCGTGACCTTGACGTGCCCGCGCCGGTCGGTGCCGTCCCATCGCATGGAGACCACGCCATCGACGGGGTCGTAGATGAAGACCCGCATCGTGTCGCGCGTGAAGTGCGGCCGGCCGTAGAAGTTGACGGGCGCGATCTGCGTGACCTCGCCGCCCGCCGCGGGTAGCCACACCAGCTCCTTCACCTGCGCGCCCGGCCCCGAGAACTCGTCGGTTTTCTCGATGCGCTCCTCGCGCGGGCCGCGAATGACGACAATGCGCCGACCGGTGGGATCGTAGTTGAGGTTCTCATAGAACGCGGTCTGCCGCGAGAGCCGCTCCGGTCGAGCGTTAGGCGCCCCCGTCGCGATGCGCCAGATGTCGCCCCCCTGCTCGGTCCAGGTGACGTAGGCGATGTAGCGTCCATCGGGTGACCAGGCCGGTGAGTGCTCGCCGGCGCGGTCGCTCGTGAGCCGGCGCGGACGTCCGTTCGGCAGGTCCATCAGCCACAGCTTGTCGAGGGCCGAGAAGACGAGCCGCTTGCCGTCGGGCGAGGGGCGCGCGCTGCGGATCTGCTTGACGGTGAGGACGGAGTCGTCCATCGGGTAGTCGAACTTCACGAGCGGCCCCATGTCGATCGCGACATCGGCCGAGAACGGGATCGCGGACGGTGCGCCGTTAGGCAGCGCCAGACGCCAGAGTTTGCCGCCGTAGGTGATGACGATCGCTCGGGAGTCGGGCGTCCAGGCATAACCAGGCAGGACGTCGCGCGTGTAGCGCGATTCGGAATCGTCCCGCTGGATGTCGCGTGCCAGCCAGACTTCATCACCGCTGGCGAGCTCGCGGAGACGCAGGCCGGTTCCGGCGTCGATGCGCGAGCCGTAGGCGAGCCATTTGCCATCGGGGCTGATCGCGGGCCGCATGCCGCCACCGAGGCTGCTCGTGCGCAGATAGGTCTGGCCGGTGTTGCGGTCGTACACCCCGAGCTGCCAGCGATCGGGAAGCATCTGATCGTACTTGAAGCCGCCGCGCTTCACGCTGGCGTAGATGTAGCGTCCGTCCGGCGAGACCGACGCCCCGAGGTAGTTGTTGAAGGGCGGCGGCACAAGCGGGTTCGGTGGCCCACTCGGCGCGGTACCGGTGCCAGGACCCGTGAGCGGCAGACCGGTGCCGCCGTCCTTGTTGACCATCACCAGATCGTACGTGCTCCCGAGAATACCCGTCTTCGTGCGCGATACGACGATGTACTTGCCGTCCGGTGTCCAGGCGGGCGAGAGATACTGCGCATCCTTGTCCTTCGTGATCGCACGTGGCTGTCCGCCGGCCACATCGACGAGCCAGAGGTTCTCGTAGCCGCTGCGATCGCTGACGAACACTATTGCTTTGCCATCGGGCGAGAACCGCGGCTGACCGTCGAACCCCATGCCACTCGTGAGACGCGTGGCTTTTCCGCCCGCGATTGGCAGCGTGTACAGATCTCCCACGAGGTCGAAGACGATCGTGCGACCGTCGGGGGAGACGTCGAGTGACAGCCAGGTGCCTTCGTCGGTGGTGAAGGTGTTCTGGCGCGCGGGGAGGATCGGAAGCTCGCTATTGGGAGCCGTCTTCTTCGAGGTGTCGGCGGGGGCACTCTGCTGTGACACCGCAGCCACGGGGCTGCTCATGGCCAGGGCGACGACGACGGCGAGCGCGCGATTCGCACGCATGAGGTTCTCCGGATGGATGGGGCGGTGGGATGGGAAGCTCGGCCCGGGAACCATCGCAGACGTGCGCAGGCGCATCAAGGCCCGCAGGTGAGACCGCTGGCCACTCAGAAGCTGAGATGTGCCGCCAGTCGCTCGAGGCTCGCCAGGTCGTGCGCGGGCGCGAAGACATCCACGTGCGGCAGCGCCGCCTGCATGCCGCGCGTCAGTGGCTGATACGACGGGCTCCCGAGCAGTGGGTTGAGCCAGACGATGCGCCCGGCCCGCCGGCGCATCTCGCGGAGTGCCGACCCCAGCACCTCGGGGTCGCCGGTGTCCCAGCCATCGCTCAGCACGATGACCGCCGTCCGACGGTCGAACAGTCGAGGCCAGCCGACGCGAAGGCGCTCCAGGCTCTCTCCGATCTTCGTGCCGCCCGACCAGCCACCGTCGGTCGCGCCCGCGAGCGCGTCGAGCGCAGCACGGTAGCTGTCGCGGGCGAGCGCGTCCGTGATGCGCACGAGGCGCGTGCTGAAGGCAAACGTCTCGACGCGCGCGAACGCGTGCTGCAGCGCGTAGAGCACCTGCAGCAGGAATCGGCTGTACAGGTCCATCGACCCCGACACGTCGCACACGACGACGAGCTTCGTGCGGCGACGTTTGCGCACGCGTCGCGCCAGCCGAATCGGGTCGCCGCCGGTGGCCAGCGCGAGACGCAGAATGCGCCGGGCGTCGAGCCGCGTTCCGCGCTTCGCGATGCGCCAGCGGCGGCCTCGTCGCGACCGAAGCCGCCGGACGATGCGGGCGGCAGCTTCCTCGAGCGCGCGCAGATCCGAGTCATCGTAGTGCCGGAAGTCCTTCGTTCCCGAGGCATCACGGGCGCTCGGCGCCGCTACTGGAACGGTCTCGTCGCCGTCGACCTCCGCGAGCGACGACGCCCACCGCGTCAGGTACGTCGCTGCCGCGGCAGTTCGCGGCTCATCGGTCGGGGAGACGACGGGAGGATTTCCGCCCGCCTTGCGCGGCTGCGCCGTCGGGCCTCGAGGCCCATGATGCGTGCTTCCCCACCAGGCCTCGAACACCTCGTCGAACACGTCGAAATCCTGATGCCGTGCGACGAAGACCGCGCGCAGCGCGAAATAGACGTCATCGCGGTCGGCCACGTCGATCGTCGCGCATGCGCGCACCGCGTCGATCGTCGTGCCTGGCGTCGCGTCCAGGCCTCGTTCGCGCAGCCGCCGGCTGAACGACGTGATGAAGGCAACCGGGTCGGGTACGTCCGCGGAGCGCTGCAAACTGCCAGACAGGATGGACAGGATGAAACAACGACGGCGAGAGCAGGTGCTGCGTTAGACTCGAAGACCAAGGATGAAACAACGAAAGCGGAAAGGAACCAAACAAATGCACAGGAGCAAAAAGGAAAGAACAAAGCAAAGAACAAAAGCACAAAACGAGCAGCAATGTGGAAGTCAAATCATCGCCGTAGCGCTGTTCATCCTGTCCATCCTGTCCATCCTGTCTGGCAGTTGTCGCTCTATCCGTCCCATCGCCACGACGTCAGCCGGTACCCCGCCCCGCCGCGGCGAGCGCCGCGGCGCCGAGGGTTTCGATCCGGGACCGCACCTGCCTAACGTCCGCATCATCCTTGAGGATGCAGCCCAGCGTCTCGGCCGCCACGCCGTCGTCCAGACCGGCCGCCTCCAGGGCGACGAGCGCGTGGGCCCAGTCCAGCGTCTCCGCCACACCGGGCGTCTTGGAGAGGCGTTCGCGGCGCACGGACTGCATGAATCCTGTCAGGTCGCCGGCGAGCTGCTCGTCGATGCCCGGGACCTTCGCGCGCACGATCCCGAGCTCCTTCGCGAAGGATGGATAGTCGATCCAGAGATACAGGCACCGCCGGCGGAGCGCTTCGGACAGCTCACGCGTTCGGTTCGACGTCAGCACGACGCACGGCTCGTGCGCCGCGCGCACGGTGCCGATCTCCGGGATAGTCACCTGATGCTCCGAGAGCACTTCGAGCAGAAACGCCTCGAACTCTTCGTCGCTCCGATCGACCTCGTCGATGAGCAGCACGGCCGTGCGTGGCGCTCGAATGGCGCGGAGCAATGGCCGCTCGAGCAGAAACGCCTCGCCGAAGATCTGCGCCTCGCGCTCGGCGATGCTCTGCCCCGAGGTTTCCCCGAGCTTGATGTGCAGGAGCTGCTTCGCATAGTTCCACTCGTAGAGCGCGCTCGCGACGTCGAGCCCCTCGTAGCACTGGAGCCGAATGAGCTCGGTGTCGAGCACCCGCGCAAGCACCTTCGCCACTTCGGTCTTGCCGACGCCTGGCGGACCCTCGATGAGCAGCGGCTTGTGAAGCCTGACGGCGAGATACGCTGCCGTCGCCGTCGCGCGGTCGGTGATGTAGCCCTGCTCCGCCATCGTGTGCTGGAAGCGCTCGATCCCCTCGGTCACGCCTTTGTCTCCGCCTGACGACGCGCGTACGTCGCCTTGCAGTGCGGACAGCAGAAGTACACCGTGCGGTCGTTCTCGACGAGCGTGTGGTGCGCGGTCGCGGGATCGACGGGCATGCCGCAGACCGGATCGATCGGAAACGCAGCGGGCCGTGCCGCTGACGCGCGACTGCGCCCGAGCGACACCGGCGACGGTTCGGCCACCGCCGTCGCCGGGGCTCCCTTGCCGTACCGGCGCTGCACGATCTCCGCGAGCACGCTGAGCGCGATCTCGGCGGCGCTCATCCCTCCGAGATCGAGGCCGGCGGGGTACTTCACGCGCTCGAGACGCGCCGCGGGTACACCACTCGCACCGACGTAGTCGATCAGATACCGGGCCTTCTTGCGGCTGGCCACGAGCCCGACGTAGCCCGCATCACTCGCTGCGGCTGCGGCCAGCGCCTCCTCATCCCCGGCGCCCATCGTGCCCACGACGACCCACGTCGTCGCATCGGCCCCTGCGAGCGCGCCGGCGAGGTCTCGCGAGACGCGCACGCCCGTGGGAAACGCGTCGGACGATACGACAGACGTTCCCACGACGACCTCGAACCCCAACTCCGTCCCCAGCCGCGCGAGCGACTGCACGACTGGCGTGTGACCGAGCAGAACCAGCCTCGGCGACGCCAGCACCGGCTCGAGATAGATCTCGATGCCACCTTCGCCCTGGCAGGTCATCGGGTACTCGCGCACGTCGCCGTGGCGCGTCGCGTCCGTCGCGCCGTCGTCAGCACTGGTGCCGGCATTCATCCTGACGAGACGCGGGCGACCATCGGTCAACGCGTCGGCCGCTTCCTGCAGGACGACTGGCCGCACGCACCCGCCACCGACCCACCCGTCGATCGTGCCGTCGGCGTGGACGATCGCCTTCGCCCCCGGCCGCGCACTCTGCGGCGGGTAGCTGGCGATGACCGTGGCGAGCACGAACGGCGTGCGATCGGCACGAAGGCGAGCGGCGGCGGAATAGATGTCGAAGTCCATTGCAATAGGGAAACGGGAAGAGGGAACCGGGAACGGGGGCTGCTTGCGGCTCGCTGCGAGTAGCGTCAGTTCCCGGTTCCCAATTTCCCGTTCCCGCTCTATTCGGTTACACCCTTCTCCCTGAGAATCTTCCACACCTTGAACGGCGTGATCGGAATGTCGATGTGCCGCACGCCCAGGTGCCACAGCGCGTCGACCACCGCGTTCGCGATCGCCGGTGGCGCGCCCACGGTTGCGCTTTCGCCGACGCCCTTCGCGCCTAACGGGTGGTGCGGACACGGCGTCACCGTCTTCGCCACCTCCCAGCTCGGCGTCTCCATGGCGGTCGGAACCAGGTAGTCCATGAAGCTCCCGCCCTGGATGTTGCCGTTCTCGTCGTACTGGATCTCCTCGAACAGCGCCGGCGCGAGCCCCTGCGTGAGACCGCCGTGGATCTGCCCGTCCACGATCATCGGATTGATGATGTTGCCGCAGTCATCGACCGCGACGAAGCGGCGGACCTTCACTTCACCCGTCCCCTTGTCGATGTCCACCACGCAGATGTAGCTGCCGAACGGGAACGTGAGGTTCGGTGGGTCGTAGTAGTGCACCGCCTCGAGCCCTGCTTCCATCCCCTGCGGGTGATTCGTGTACGCCGCGAACGCGATCTCCTGAATCGTCTTCACGCGATCCGGCGATCCCTTCACATAGAACTTGCCGACTTCCCACTCGAGATCGTCGGGACTGGCCTCCAGCAGGTGTGCGGCGATCTTGCGCGCCTTGTCGCGAATCTTCCGCGCGGCCATCGCGCCAGCGGCGCCCGCGGTCGGCGTCGAGCGACTCGCGTACGTGCCGAGCCCGTACGGTGCCGTATCGGTGTCGCCCTCCTCCACCTGCACGTGTGCGGCGGGAATGCCCAGCTCCTCGGCCACGATCTGCGCGTACGTCGTCTCGTGTCCCTGGCCCTGCGACTTCGTCCCGAACCGCGCGATCGCCTTGCCCGTGGGATGAATCCTGATCTCGGCCGAATCGAACATCTTGAGGCCGAGGATGTCGTAGGTGTGCGAGGGTCCCGCGCCGACGACTTCGGTGAAGCTCGAGATGCCAATGCCCATGAGCTCACCGCGCGCGCGCTTCTCCGCCTGCTCCTTGCGCAGCTCCCGGTACCCGATCTTCTCCATCGCCAGCTCGAGCGCGCCGTGGTAGTTGCCGCTGTCGTACTCCCAACCGGTGGCCGACTTGTACGGGAACTGCTCCGGCTTGATGAAATTCTTGAGACGGAAGTCAGCCGGGTCGATCCCGAGCTCGTGCGCCGCGATGTCGGCCATGCGCTCGACCGCGTGCACCGCTTCGGTGACGCGGAACGAGCAGCGATAGGCGACGCCGCCGGGCGGCTTGTTCGTGTAGGCCGCGTCGACCGCCACGTGCGCGGCCTTCATGTCGTACGAGCCGGTGATGATGCTGTAGAGCCCAGCCGGGAACTTCGACGGGTTGGCCGCCGCGTCCGCGCAGCCATGGTCGGCGAGCGTCTTCACGCGAAGACCGGTAATCGTCCCATCCTTCTTCAGCGCGAGCTCGGCGTCGATGTGGTAGTCGCGGGCAAAGGAGTCGGCCTGGAGGTTCTCCATCCGATCCTCGATCCACTTGATCGGCTTGCCTAACAGGAACGACACCGCGATCGCGACCACATAGCCCGGATACACCGGCACCTTACCGCCGAAGCCACCGCCGATGTCCGGCGAGATGATGCGGATCCGCTCCTCCGACAGCCCGACGTGCCCAGCCACGAGCGCCAAGACCGTTCTGACGGCATGCGGCGCCTGCGTCGTCATGTAGACCGTGAGCTTTTCGTTCGCCTTGTCATAGCTGGCGACGCATCCGCACGTCTCGATGGACGCGACGTGAATGCGCGGGATGTAGAGGTGCTGCGCGACGGTGAGGTCGGCGTCGGCGAACACCTTGTCGGTGGCGTCCTTGTTACCCGCTTCCCAGTGCCAGATGTGGTTCGTGTCCTTACGATCGGGCCGCACGAGCGTGGCGCCTGGCTCGAGTGCCTTGTACGGATCGATGACCGGATCGAGCGGGTCGTACTCGACATCCACCGCGGCGACACCGTCGGCCGCCGCGTACCGACTAGTCGCGATGACGGCCGCCACCTCCTGCGCCTGATAGACGACGCGATCGGTGGGCAACACCATCTGCGTGTCGCTCATCAGCGTCGGCATCATGTGCAGGTTGTACTTCTCGAGGTCACGGCCCGTGATGACGGCGAGCACGCCCGGCGTGGCGAGCGCCCGTGTGGAGTCGATGTTCACGATCTTCGCGTGCGGGTACGGGCTCCGCACGATGTCCATGTACAGCATGTCGGGCAGGACGACGTCGTCCACGTAGTTGCCCTTGCCGCGTAGGAAGCGACCGTCCTCTTTCCGCTTGATCGAGTGCCCCATCCCGCCAACTTCGGGGCTCGTGCGCTGTTGTTGCATGGATCCCCCTGAGGTCATTCCGAGCGAAGCCGCGTCAGCGGCGAAGGCGAGGAATCGCAATTGTCCCGACCGAGGGGCCCTCTATCGGGATGATTGCGATTCCTCGCCTCGCTTCGCTCGCTCGGAATGACACGTTAGGCGTTGACGGTGGCCTGCGCTTCCTTCGCCGCTTCCGACGGCACCGCGGCCGCACCCCGCATCTCCTTCGCGGCATGCTGGATGGCCTTCACGATGTTCACGTAGCCGGTGCAGCGGCACAGATTCCCCGAGATCGCGGAGCGAATCTCGCCTTCGCTCGGGCTCAGGTTGCCCTCGAGCAGCGCCGTCGCCGTCATCATCATGCCCGGCGTGCAGAAGCCGCACTGAAGCCCGTGCTCCTCCTTGAAGCCCGCCTGCACGGGATGAAGCTGCCCGTTCTGCTCGAGCCCTTCGACCGTGCGGACCGCGCGGCCATTCGCCTGGACGGTGAACAGCGTGCACGACTTCACCGGCCTGTCATCGAGCAGCACCGTACAGGCGCCGCAGTGCGTCGTGTCGCAGCCGATGTGCGTGCCCGTGAGTCGCAGGTTCTCTCTGATGAAATGGACGAGGAGGAGCCGCGACTCCACGTCCGCCGAGTGCGGCTGGCCGTTGACGGTGATCGTGATCGTGTGAGTCGACATGCTCAGGCTCTCCCGGCGGTGGTGGCGAGCTCGCCGCGCGCGCGACCAGCGGCGAGGCGAAGAGCCCGTGCAGTGAGGACGCGAACGACGTCGCGCTTGTAGTCGGCGGTGCCGCGGCGGTCCTCGAACGGATCCGCGGCGGCGGCCGCGAGCTGTGCCGCCTGCGCGATGGTCCCGTCGTCGAGCGGCTTGTTGAGGAGAAACGCTCCGGCGTCGACGGCCTCGATTGGCGTCGAGCCGACGTTCGTCAGCGCGACCCCCGCGCGCGTGCACACGTTCTGCGCATTGAGCGTCAGCTGCACCGCGACAGCGGCCGTCGCGAAGTCGCCGACCTTTCGCTCGAGCTTGAGATATGCGCCGCCGGACCGCGGTGGCGGCGCGGGGATGACGATCTCGGTCACGATCTCGTCGGACGCGAGCGACGTCGTGAACAGCCCCTGAAAGAAGTCACGCGCCGGGATGCTGCGCGTCCCGTTAGGCCCGCGCACGACGAAGCTGGCGCCGAGCGCGATCATCGTGGCCGGGTGATCATTGCCAGGATCGCCGTGCGCGACGTTGCCGCAGACCGTCGCCGTGTTGCGCACCAGCGGGTCCGCGATGACGCGCGCCGTGTCGTAGAGAATCGGATACTTCTCTCGCACGACGGCGGACACCTCGAGCTCGTGCTCGCGTGCGAGCGCGCCGATGTGCAGGCCGCCGTCACGCTCCTCGACGTAATTCAGGCCGGGGATGCGGTTGATGTCCACGAGCACCGTGGGCGCGGCGAGGCGAAGCTTGAGCATCGGGATCAGGCTCTGCCCGCCAGAGAGAATCTTCGCCTCACCATCGTGCTCGCCGAGCACCGCGATGGCTTCGTCGAGCGTGGAAGGGGCAACGTAGTCAAACGGGGACGGAATCATCACGACACCTCCGGCACGCGGTGAGTGCGGCTTGACTCGACTGCCCACGGAGCTAAAGTGAGTCGCGCGACGTGAGAGTCAATACGCCGTTAGAACTCACCCGGGAGTGTCCCGTGCCGCTCAAGACCGAGGAGACGTTTCAGCTGCGGGCGCCGGCGGACCGTGTGTGGTCATACCTGATCGATCCGCGCCACGTGGTCTCGTGTCTCCCGGGCGCCGAGCTCACGTCGGTGCAGGACGAATCGACGTTCCTCGGGAAGGTCAAGGTGAAAGTCGGCCCGGTCGTGGCCGCGTACAGCGGCAAGGTCGTCATCACCGAACGCGACGACGTCGCGCGGGTCGTACGGATGGTGGGCGAGGGGAAGGAAGGGGCGGGTGGCGGGTCCGCCAAGGTTGCGATCACAAGTACGGTCGTTGAGCTGCCAGGTGGCGTGACGGAGGTGCGGGTCACGGCCGACCTCGACATCGTCGGGAGAATCGCGCAGTTCGGCCGCGGGATGATCGAGTCGGTAAACAGGCAGATGTTTCGTCAGTTTGCCGACTGCGTCCGCGCAACGCTGGAGTCCCCGTCACCCCCCTCGGCGGCCGCCGCCGCGGTCGAGCCGGGACCCGTAAACCCGCCACCGCCGGCGGCTGCGAGTGAGGGCATCCGGGAGGTTCAGTCAGCGGGGCGGGCCGACGCGACCCCGTCCGTGGGCGGGGTCGCGTCGCCCGCCCCCGCCCCGGCGGACAACACGCGATTCACTCCACTCGCGCCGCCCGGTCCGCCGGCGGCCGCACAGCCCGTTCGTCTTCTCCCGGTGCTCGGCCGCGCCGTGTGGGAGATGCTCACCGGGCTCGTCCGCCGACTCTTCGGGCGCCGACGCGAATCGCCGCGTTAGGCGGTGGCCGGCAACGCATCTGCGGCTGGCTGGTCTGGAACGGCGATTCGCCACGGCTGCCACCGCGCGTACGTCACGGAGCGCCAGACCCACTCGAGCGGACCGTAGCGATGCCGTGCCAGCCACCAGCGGCTCAGCGCGGCTTCCGCGCCAAACAGCGCCAGCGTCGCCGGAAGGTAGAGCAGCGGACGAAGCTTGAGACCGAGGCCATAGCCCGACGCGAGCAGGTCGATGACGATGATCTGCAGGAAGTAGTTCGTGAACGCCATGCGCCCGGCCTGCCCGAAGATCGTGAGACGCGTCGTCCACTGCGGGCGATAGGCGAGCAGCAGAACCACCGCACCGATGTAGGTCAGGCAAAGCCACTGCTCCTGCACGAGTCCGAGACCGAACTCGAGCGGCCACGTCGCCCGCGGAGAGCCCATGTCCGGAATGTGGCGGAGCACCAGCCATGACGTCGCCCACGAGAGCGCGCCAAAGGTCATCCAGCCGGCGATGAGCCGCACATGCCGCCTCGGCTCTTCGAAGATGCGATGACGCACCGCCAGCAGCCCGAGGATGAAGAGTGCGAGATTGGAGTCGGGAATGAACGATTTCCACCCGAAGTGCATCGCTGCGGCGAAATGCGTCCAGCGCGCGGCAACCGCGGCGACGTAGTCGGGGTGTGTCGCCGCTGCCCTCGCCGCGCGCCACAGCTGCATCAAATGCATCATGTCCGCCGACATCGTGATCTTCACGCCGCTCCGCAGTGCGTAGAGCGCCGTCACCTCCGTGTAGACCGGCATGGCACACGCCGCTACCGCCGCCGCCACGAGGAGCGCGCGCGTCGACCAGCGCCTAACGACGAGCAGCCACACGGCCATCGTCGCGTACATGAACAGGATGGTGAAGCCGAAGAGCACCTGGGCCGCGATGCCGAACACCGCCAGCGCAGCGAGACGTCGCAGGTACACCGGTCCGACCGCGACATCGCGTGCGTCGAGGCGGCGGAGCAGCACGGCGAAGCCCACCCCGAACAGGAACGCGAACGTTCCCCACGCTTTCGCCTCGATGCCCACCCAGACGACCCAGCCGATCAGGTCTTCGAGACCCTGCGACTCGATACGCATGAACTGGTGAAAGTGCACGAGAATCATGAAGAACAGCGCGAGCCCGCGAAGAATGTCGAGCGTGGCGATGCGCTCGCTCGGATCGAGGGGGGCCGCGGAAGCGCGGTCGTACATGGCGATGACTCCGTATGACGTGAAGGGATGCGTGGCACCACGCGGACGACGCATTAGCGCCCAGCGGGCGCCCGTCATCCAGGGCAAGCGCGCTGCCCGGCCTTCACATCACCGCAAGTCGTTGGGCGGGAAACGGTTGCCGATTCGACGCGATGCCGGCGCATCGGATTCGTCGTAACGCGTCGTTACGTGTCGGAGCACCGCGCGTTACGTCAGTCCTCGCCGGCCACCCCGCTGCCGGCACGAGGAAGACGCACCACCACCGTCGTACCCGCGCCCGGCGCGCTCTCGACGTCGATCTCCCCGCCGTGCGCACGCGCGATGCGACGGGCCAGTGGCAGCCCGAGTCCGGTGCCGTCCGCACGCGTCGTGTAGAACGGCTCGAACAGGCGCGCGCGAACTTCGGGGCTCATCCCACGCCCCGCATCGCGAATCGCGACGCGAACGGTGCCGTCACCGTCCTCGACCGCGACACGTATCGTACCGCCATCGTCGAGCGACTGGGCGGCGTTGAGCAGCAGGTTGAGGAAGAGCTGCTCGAGCGCCGCCGCATCACCGCGAACGAAGAGACCCGCCTGCGGAGGAAACGCGACCTCGAGCGTCGCTCCCGACCGCGCCAGCTCGGGTTCGGCGGCGTGCATCGCGGCGTCGAGCGGCACCAGCAGGTCCACCGTCGCGTCACCCACCTGCCCGCTCCTCGCGAGTCGCAGCGCTCCGGTGACGGTCGCATCGAGCCGTTCCACCTGACCTAACGCGCGACGGATCGGAACGCGGAGCGACGACTCGGCGTCCAGCTTCTCGTCGGCGCGCTGCAGGTCGATGCGGATGGCCGTGAGCGGATTGCGCACCTCGTGCGCGAGCCCCGCCGCGAACTCACCCACCGCCGCGAGCGACTCGCGCCGAGCGAGCGCGTCGAGCGTGCGACGGAGGCTCTCCGACATCGTGTTGAACGCGCGAGCCAACCGACCGACCTCCGTGCCGTCGGGGACGCGGACGGTGCGTCCGAGGTCGCCACTCGCCACGGCGTCCGCCGTCGCAGCCAGCTCCTCGAGCGCTCGCGTCGTGCGACGTGTCAGCGCCGCCGCAGCAACGACGCAGAGGACGGCGACGATCACCAGCACGATCACGCCGCGCCGTGCCGCGGCCCGGAATGGGACGACGTAGTCCGCCAGCGGCGCGGCGGCGAACATCTCCACCGGCGGATCGTCGAGCACGCGACGCGCGACCAGCCAACGTTCGCCGTTCCACGTGAAGTCATCGCCGCGCGCGAGCCCGGCATCGAATGCCACCGGGAGAAGCGACGTCCCGGTCGCACGATCGACCGCGCCGACGCTTGCGCCGCCCGGCGACGCGGTTGGGGCCAACACGGTGCTCGCGACGACCGTCGCTTCCATCGTCCCGACGCGCGCCCCGTCGCGAGAGCGCAGCGGGAGCCTCACCGTGAAGCGGCCGCCATCCATCGGAGCGTCACGTACGATGCGCGATCGCTCTACTCCCGACGGGTCCCTGATGACGACGTCGCGAACCACGTTGACCAACGACGGGGGCAAGACGGGCGTCGTGCCGTCGGCGAGGCCGAGCAGCGCACCACGCGTCGTGACCCATCGCTCCCCGACATCGCGGACGGCGAGCGTGAGCGCGGTGTTCAACCGATCGCGCAGCAGCCGCTCGCCGGCGTCCGCAGTCCCGCGCGCGAGCCACAACCCGAGGAGCGCCAGCGGAACCACCACCGCGACCAACACGATGCCGAGCACCTCGGCGCGCAGCGTGCCACGGCTCGCGTGGCGGGTCATGCCAGACCGTGCTTGGCGAGCAGCCGGTCGAGGCGCGGCCGCGAGACACCCAGCAGCTGCGCGGCGCGGGCCTTGTGTCCGCGGGTAGCTGCGAGCGCGCGGATCACGTGCTCACGCTCCATCTCCTCGAGCGTCGACACGTGGCCTGGCGCGTCATTCCCCGTCGGAACGCCCAGCACGACGTGCTCGGCCCGAATCACCTCGCCGCTCGCGACGACGAGCGCCCGCGTCAGACAGTTCTCCAGCTCGCGAACATTGCCCGGCCACGAGTGGCGGGCCAGCGCCGCGAGTGCGTCGGACGCGAGGACAGGTGCTGGGCGACCGAGCGCGGCGCTCGCGCGATGAAGAAGTGCGCGCGCGAGCAGCGGGAGATCGCCGGGGCGGTCGCGCAGTGGCGGCACGACGATCTCGACGACGCGCAGTCGGTAGTACAGGTCCGCGCGGAACTGCCCCGCTGCCACCATCGCCTCGAGCTCGCGATGCGTGGCGGCGATCACGCGGGCCTCCGTTCGCTCCGGGCGGTCCGCGCCGACGGGGTAGAACTGCCGCTCCTGCAGAACCCGAAGGAGCTTCGTCTGAAAGTCGCCGGAGGTATCGCCGATCTCGTCGAGGAAGATGCTGCCCCGCCCCGCCTGGGCGAACTTTCCGCGGCGGTCCCCCACGGCGCCCGTGAACGAGCCGCGCACGTGGCCGAAGAGCTCCGATTCCAGGAGCGTCGCCGGCAGCGCCGTACAATTGATCGGCACGAACGGCTCCGCCGCCTCGCGCGAGTTCGCGTGCACGGCACGCGCGATGAGCTCCTTGCCCGTGCCGCTCTCGCCGCGGATCAGCACGTTCGCGTGCGTCGCCGCCACCTGGCCGATGAGCTTGTAGATCTCGATCATCCGCGCGTCACGACCCACGAGGTCGCCGATGGCGAGTCCGTCCTCGGCGGCGGGGCCATCGCGCGACGCGCGCTCGCGCGCGCGCCGGTCGTCGAACACCCGCGTCAGCAGGTCGCGAAGCGCGTGCAGGTGAAGCGGCTTCACGAGGAAATCCGTCGCCCCCTGGCGCATCGCGGCGGCGACGGTCGGCATGTCATCGTAGGCGGTCATGAGAATGACCTGCACGCCAGGGCTGCGCTCCCGGAGCAGACGAAGCAGCTCGAGCCCGTCGAGCCCGGGCATCCGGACGTCCGTGAGCACCACGTCCGGCGCCCGTGTCGCGAGCGCGGCGAGCGCGCGGGCAGCGTCCTCCGCCGTGCGGACGTCGTAGCCCGCCTCCGACAGCGCCTCACCTAACGACTCGCGCACGGTGGCGTCGTCGTCGACGATCAGCAGCGCGCCCGGCATTGGCCTCTCTCGCTCACGGGGTCGGCGTCATGAAATGCTCCATCGCCCACAGCTCGACTCCGTACTCGCCGCTGACATAGAAGACGCGCGCGCCATCGGGGTGTATGACCATGGGGCCGAACCGGCCGTCGATGCGAATGCCCGTCGGCTGCACCACCCCGTCGGCGACGCGAACGCGATCGATGCGCGCCTCGGCCGGCTTCGCCGCGGTGGATACACGCTGTACGTAGAGCCACTTCGCATCCGGCGACCAGGCGAAACCGATGATGACGTCGGGTAGTCGAACGCGCATGAGCTCCCGAGATCGCGTCCCGGCAAAGTCCCCCACGACGAGCGCGTACTCTCCGGCGCGGTCCGTCGCGACGAGCCCCGCCACCGTCTCGCCGTCCGTCGCCACGCGCGTAGACCGCGTCGCGAAGCGATGCGCCCCGGGACGTCGGGCGACGGTGGTGATCGTCGCCGTCGCGACGTCGACGGCGCCTAACGCCTGAGCGCTGTCCGGCTCGTCGATCTGAAGCAGTGGCCGCCCATCGCGGGACCAGCCGATGCCGCTGGTGAAGGGCGCCGAGGGGTTCGCCGAGTCGTCTAGCCTGACGACGATCGCGTTGCCGGTCGCGACATCCACGACGAACACGCCGAAGCGCCCTCCGACCGACTCGCCGCGGATCAACAGCCGCTTTCCATCCGGCGACCAGAGCTGCCGCTCCACGCGGTTCAGCTGCGTGCGCAGCTGCCGCGTCTCACCTGTCGCCAGCGCTCGGAGGGTCAGGATGGGGCTGCCCTGAAAGACCCACGGCCCCGGCGAGACGTTGTAGGAGAGCCACTCACCGTCCGGCGAGACGGCGACCGACGTCATGTAGTTCGCGTAGTCATCCGTGACGCGCGTCGGCGAGCTCGTCAGGGTCCCGCTGACCGGATCGAGTCGCGCCGCGTAGACTCGGCGCTCGCCGGTGCGCACGAGATACAGCGCCCGGCCATCGCGTGTTATGCCAATGCCCGAGGCGTTCCACACATCCGATTTGAGCAGCCGGGGCTCGCCGGTGGCGTGCCCGTCGCGAACGGGCTGCAGCCAGAGGCCCGGAGTTCCGCCTCGCTCACTTTCGAGCACGACGCCTTTCCCGTCCGGCGTGAAGGCGAGATGCTCGGCGCCGGTCGGCCACTGCACGAGTGGCCACGTTTGGTCGGACGAGAGGTCGATGATCGTCGGCGTGCGCCGCTCGTACGTCTGGCCCTCCACGCGCGGCGTGTAGAGCAGGTACCGACTGTCCGGTGAAAAGGCGACCCAGCCCATCACCCATGGGACGCCCGTGACGAGCGGGCGGAGCGTCCCGCCATCCACGTCGAGCAAGCCGTAGTCGAGCAGGCCGTCGTGACGGTCGAGCTCCAGCAGTACGTGCCGGTTGTCGGGCGCGAACCCGTCGACCTCGAGGTACCAGTATTTTGGATCGCGATACAACTCGCGCGGCGGGGTGCCACCGTCGACGCTCGCGAGACGTATCGAGTATGTGCCATGCTCGTCGATCCAGGCGAACGCGACGCGGCGGCCGTCGGGCGAGATGCGAGAGGATTCGACGTACGCCCTGTAGTCCGGCCCCGAGCTCGTTTGCACGTGGAGACGTCGGACAGAGCCATCGCGCAGGTCGTTCACCGTGAGGTCGCCAGTGTCCCAGTCAACCGAGCTGGCGAAGGCGCCGTCGGCCGATGGCGTACCGATGTCGAGCGATGCGTCGCCCGCGAGCAGACGTCGCGTCACGACGGTGGAGTCCGACGTCGCGGCGTGCGCGATCGTCGGACCCGATGACGAAACGGACGGCGTCAGCGTGAGGTAGCCGATCAACGCCGCCGTTCCGATGACGATGGCCGATACCATCAGTCTGGGGGAACGCATCGTGGCTCCATGGGAGGGCCTGACCGGGCTGCGAAGCAACGGCAGCGCCATGTACGTTATGTCGCGCAAGCCGCTGGCCCGCAAGCCGTTGCGTTCCCGCCGGACTCGAGGCCACGCGGAACGACGTAACGACTCGTTACGCCGTGGGCCTGCGGGTGTTACTTGCCACCGTCGAAATCCTGCCACGCACTGCGCGCTACAGCTGGTGATACTATATGGAGATCGCTATGCCGCGTCTCTACGATGTGAATGGAGGATGGAACGTGATCGCCTATTCGACTCGACGAGCGCCCGTCAGGCGACTCGTGCGTAGCTCCGTCATCCCGCTGATCGCGCTGACGGCGGCGTCGGCTGTCGCACAGGTCCCGAGCCGGGAGTACGCCAGCCGTCGGGATTCGCTCGCCGCGCGCATCGGCGATGGCGTCGTCGTGGCGTTGGGGGGAAGAACGCCGATCTCGGATTTCGGCCCGTTCTACCAACTCCCGGCCTTCCATTACCTGACGAATTTCCACGAGCCCGACGCCGCCATGGTGCTCGTCGCTCGTGGCGGCAAGGCCGCGACAACGTTGTTTCTGACCCCGATCGATCCCAGGAGAGCGTTCTACTACGGCCGCCGGCCCGACTCCGCCGCCGTCGAGCGCACGTTAGGTATGAAGGCGCGCTCCGTCGCCGCGCTGACCCAGTTCGTCGACTCGCTCGCCACCGCCAACCGAAGTCTCCCGTTCTACAGTCTCGCCGATTTCGTCGCCGCCGACTTCGCCGCGAACGACTCGCTCACGCGCGGCCGATCCTTCATGAAGGCCGTCGCCGCCAGGCACGCGGGCCTAACGGTGAAGGACGCCCACGAGATCGTGGACCAGCTCCGCGCCAGGAAATCTCCCGCGGAGATGGCCTTGATCCGCAAGGCCGCCGAGATCAGCGCCGAGGGGCACCGCGCGGCGATGCTCGCGGCGGAACCGTCACACGAGTACGAGCTCCAGGCCGCCGCCGAGTACACGTTCCTGAAGCTCGGCGGCGCTCGGCCGTCGTACGGGTCGATCGTCGGCGCCGGGCAGAACGGCACGCAGCTGCATTACATGAAAGATCGCGGCGCCGCAAAGCCGGGCGACCTGGTCGTCATCGACGCCGGGACCGAGTACGAGGGCTACGCCGCGGACGTCACGCGTACGATCCCGGTGAGCGGCACGTTCACGCCAGCACAGCGCGCGCTTTACCAACTCGTCTACGACGCGCAGCTCGCGGCCGAACGGAACTCGAAGGCGGGGATGTCGGCGAAGGCGGCGGTCGATTCGTCCATCGCCATCCGCGCGAAAGGGCTCGTCGCGTTAGGCCTGGCCGAGAGCGAGGACGCGACGTTCGATCCGCCCTGGAAGGTCGACTGCAACGTCGCGGCCACCGCGTGCAAGCAGACGTACTTCTGGATGATCCACGGCATCAGCCACGGCATCGGGCTCGAAGTGCACGACCCGGCACAGTTCTACGACGGCGACAAGACGTTCAAGGTCGGCGACGCGTTCACGATCGAGCCGGGGATCTACGTGAGCCAGGCGATGCTGGACGCGCTGCCGGACACGCCCCGGAACCGGGCGTTCCGGGCGAAGGTGAAGGACGCGGTGCCGCGCTACGAGAACACGGGCGTGCGAATCGAGGACAGCTACCTGCTGACCGACAAGGGATTGGAGCGCATCTCCGCCGGAGCGCCCCGTCAGATCGACGAGGTGGAGGCGCTCATGAAGAAGCGGTCGGCGAAGGCAGTGCCGTAAGCCGCAAATCAGGCCAGATGCACGGTTTGTGATAGGCTGAGGCTGGTACGGTCTTTCCCGTCCGCTGCCCGCCTCATAACATGGGGAGGCTCCAACAGAGCTGCGGTGACCTGTACCGGCAGGCACCCGAAACATGGTTCGGTAAGGGCACGGGGAGCGGGCCGGCGACCGCTCCGACGTGTTTCTACCCTTACCTCTTCCTCAGGAGCGCGCCCCATGTCACGCTTCGCTCGCCGAACGACCGCCGACCTCGTCGACGAGCTGCATGAGACCGCCGCACGAAATGACCGCGCCGCGCTAGTGGTCGGTTTCGACGATCGCACCGAGTTCGTCTGGGCCAGCGATCCCAACGCGCTCCACGCCCTCAACGCCCATGTCCGCAACGGCGGCGACCCCCTGGGTGTCGTGACCGGCCGCGCTCAGGGCGCGGGGACCACGAGCGTCCGCGCCCGGCCGCTCGCCGAGTACGAAGGCGCGGAATGGGTGGAGCGGTACCTGATCCAGGTCCTGGCGGCGGTCCGGCGCAGCGCGACCGAGAGCGGCATAGAGAGCGGCCCGATTACCGATTAGACGTCGCGATCAGAGGGCGCGTGGCATCGGACATCGCGTTCAGTTCCCCAACGACCTCCATACGCTGCGCACCACGACGCCGCCGCCGGCATCCAGCGCGACAACCCGCCAACGCAACGGCTTCCCGCCCGCCCGGTCCGCGAGCCATGGCGGCGCGCTGTAGCGAAGCGATCCTCGCGCCACCACCGCGTTGAGCACCGCCAGACCGTCACGCGTCTCGATCTGCAGCTCGTAGAGGGCGGCCCGTGCGACCTCACTCCACGCGAAGTCCACACCCTGGTTGCGCGGCACCAGAACATTTTCCTGCGGCACGAGCAGGCGGATCCCGTTAGGCGACCGGCTCGCCGACAGCTCGCTGCCGCCCGTACCCACCACGTAACGGAGGGCGGGAATCGGGAATCCCGCCACAGCGCCGCTGTGCACGACGCCCGTGCCCGCCCCAGCCGAAGCCAGATTCGAGTCTCCCTCCTTGTCGTCCGACGCTTCGATGCGCAGCAACACCTGATAGGAGCCTTCGAGCCGTGTCGGCAATCGCGACGCGTCCGGACCGCGCAGCGTGTATTTGCCCGTTGGCGGGAGGAACACGTTGAATCGCTCGAGTTGGGCGTAACGCCGCTGGCTGCCTCGCTCGTCAGGCGGAAGCGCGGCCTCGGTCAGAAGGTCGCGCTGGTCCGGCAGCTCGTCGCCGGGCTGGACGATCTCCCAGCGCCCCATGAGACGGCCGGTGCCGGTGTACGCGATCTCCGCAGACACTGAGGGAGGCACGCTGCCCGCCGCGATGAAGAGGACGGGAGCCTCGACCTCGAACGCCAGTCTGACATCCGTGAGCGAAAGCGGCACGCGTGCGCCGCCACCAGCCAATCGGCACGTTACCGCGACGTACTGATCACGTCCGCCGGCGGTGTTCACGAACCGGCGCACGTAGAAGAACGCCGAGTTGTCGCCCGCCACCGCAGCCTGATACGCGCGCCGCGACACCGACGGCGGGATGGACATGATGTCGGTGAACGAGCCGGCGCCGGCGCGCGAGAGATCGTACCGGGCCGGGAGCCGGCCGAAGATCGTGCTCGGAGCGCACTTCGTTCCGACGTCAGGCGCCGCGGGCAGCAGGGCGCCGCACCACATCGACTCGGCCGCCACGTACGAGGGCCCGAGCCCGCCGAACGTGAGGAACACCGAGGTCGCCCCCTGGGCGTTCACGTTCACGCCCGTGGGGTTCACGCGAATCTGGGCTCTCGCGCCGTGAGCGGTGCTCGCGACGGCGGCGATCGAGAACAAGGCAAACCACGCTGAGCGCCGCATGTCAGAAGACCCCGAGGGTGAGTCCAGTACTGACGTACCAGGTGTGTCGGTCGATCGCGGCCGAGAGCGGCATGGAGAGCGTCTCGTCGTGCCGCGAGAATCGCACGAACAGTTGGCCGGGTGAGGAGCGGGCCGAGAGACGCAGGAGTGGCAGCCGCTGAGCCACCTCGAAGCGTCCGTCGCTAACGTGCTGCCGCGATGTATCGGCCAGCGTCATCACGGTATAGGAGAACGCAGCGGTGATCGTCAGCGCCGACGTCAGGCGCCAGTCGATCACACTTCCCGCTCGACGCGTGGCGGTGCGCTGCGATAGCTCCTCGTTCGTCGCACCGTCGAGCCCGAGATCGAGACTCGCGTCCGCCTTCGCTCCGGTGATGGCGAGCGTCACGTTATGCAAGGAAGCCGCGAAGTCCGCCTTCTCACGCCCCGGTTGGCGGTTATCCTGCTGCGTGAGGTTGAGACGATACCCGGCGCTCCAGCCCGTGCGCTGCCACTGCATCGCCAGGCTGTGGTTCGCGCTGCGCTGGTCGGGCACGTGCGTCGCGGAGAACTCGCTGTTCGCGGGTACCTCTTCGCCAGCCTGCGTCGTCTGCACGAGATCGTAGCTCACGACTGGCAGCCATGACGCCGCCGAGGAGAGCGACGCCAACGGGATCGCGACGCTTCCGGTGTGCATCCGCGTGCGCGTGGTCAAAATGGAAGGAATGTGCGCGAGGTTGTCGCGCGCACTCGAGACGTTCGCCCGCACAGCGACGACGCCGATCTCGCCCTGCAGCCCCACCCCGTCTTCCTCGACGTCCGCTCGCGCGGCGGTCGCGACGCTTCGGTAGAGCGGATCCACACGCTCGTGTTTGAGCGTCACCGCAAGGTTGGTGGTGGTCGAGCCTGTGAGACGCCTGCCGCGCAGCACGTTGTACGTGGCGTCGACGTAACGAGCATTCCGCGCCGCGCGGATCACCCCGACGAGTGATGTGCCCTGCGCGAGCAGCGAGTCCTCGCGCAGATCCGAGCGGCTGCGGCTCAGACCTGCCTCCACATGCAGGCGACTGGCGGGACCGCCCACGATCACCCGCACCGCACTTCCCTCGCTCTCCTCCGCGTCGTTGATCACGCCCTGGTTGAATCCGGCGCGAGGAAGGACAGCACCATCGAGCAGCGTACCCTCGAGCTGAATGAGTCCCGGGCGGCGTGGAACGATGTCGAGCGCGAGCGAGCCTCCGAGTATTCGATTGTCCGGTTGCGCCA
>Ga0068862_100001254_pt1 | contig 23855 bp, 14 predicted proteins | sample KBSSwiS52_FD_66598 | JGI IMG/M metagenome (GOLD analysis project Ga0068862, IMG submission 66598) | Switchgrass rhizosphere microbial communities from Kellogg Biological Station, Michigan, USA - KBS Switchgrass S5-2 | ecosystem: Host-associated > Plants > Roots > Rhizosphere > Soil ... | reverse complement strand
GGCCTGCTCGCGCGCAGCATGACCGCTGACGAGCAAGAGATGCTCGCCCAGTACATATCGGGTGGCGTGCTCAACCGCACCTTGCTCGCGGGCAATATCATCGCTTCGGCCGAGTTCACGTCGCGCTACGGCACCTTGGCCGATGGCGCCTTCGTGAACGCCCTCTATCTCAATCTGCTGGGCAAGGAGCCTCCTGCGGCGACCCGCGCGGATTTTCTTGCCAGGCTCACGGCCGGTACGCTGACCCGGGCCAGCGTGGCGGTGGCCGTCGCGGAAAGCGCCGACCACAGCCAGGCGGTGCGGTCCGATATCTATGACGGTATCGGCGGGAACACGGTTTCCTATTCCGGGGCGAGCGCGGGCGTAACCGCCAGCCTCGCCAGCCCGACGGGGAATACCGGAGCGGCTGCGGGCGACACCTATTTCGGCGTCTCGACCCTCGTCGGCTCATCCTTCGTGGATAATCTCACGGGCGACGACAATGACAACAACCTGGTCGGCGGGGCTGGCAATGACACGCTTTCCGGCGGCGGCGGGATAGATCTGCTGACCGGCGGCGCCGGGGCTGATGCCCTGGTGGGCGGGGCCGGCAGCGATTATGCAAGCTACATAACGGCGGCCTCGAGCGTGACAGCCAGCCTGACGGTACCCGGCAGCAACACCGGCGATGCCGCGGGTGACACTTATTCGGGAATCGAAGGGCTCTGGGGCTCGAAATTCAACGACACGCTCTCCGGCAGCAGCGGAAATGACATCCTTTATGGAGATGTCGGTGCCGATGGCCTGTACGGCGGTGCCGGAGACGACACCTACTATGTCGACAATGCCGACGATACGGTTACGGAACTGGCCAGCAACGGCAACGACATCATCGCCACCAGCGTTTCCTACACGGCGTCCGCCAATGTCGAAAACCTCTGGGCGCTGGGTTCCGAGGCGATCAACCTGACCGGCAACAACCTCGGCAACACGATCTGGGGCAACGATGCGAGCAACACGCTGGATGGCGGTGCCGATGCGGCGAATGATCAGTTGATCGGAAGGAAAGGCGACGACACCTACATCCTCCGCAATGTCGGGGACGTGATCACCGAGAATGCCGGCGAGGGCACCGACACGGTCATCGTGCGGACGAGCGGCTACACGATGGCGAACAACGTCGAGGTCCTGAAGATCGATGCGGGCCTGGCCGGCATCACGGCGACCGCCAATGCCGCCGGCGCCACGATGTACGGCAACGAGCAAGCGAACACGCTCAACGGCAATTCCGGCAACGACACGCTGATCGGCGGTGCCGGCGCGGATGTGCTCAACGGCGGCGCCGGAATGAACTGGGTGTCGTATGAGACGGCGACCATGGGCGTCACAGCGAGCTTGTCCAATTGGGGCAGCAACACGGGAGACGCCGCCGGTGACACCTATTCCGCGATCGACAATCTGATCGGATCGACCTTCAGCGACGTGCTGGAAGGAAACGCGGCGGCGAACTACTTCGCGGCTTGGGGCGGTGCCGACGTGTTGAAGGGCGGTGCCGGGAACGACACCTACGGGATCGATGCACAAGCCATTGTCGTCGAGCTGGCCGGGGGCGGCATCGACATGGTGAACTTCTATGGCTATGCCTATGGAGTGGCCTATACGCTGACGGCGAATGTCGAAAACCTGCAGCTGATGGCCGGGGCTCTTTCCGGTACCGGCAATGATCTTGCCAACACCATCACCGGCAATGATGCGGACAACACGCTGGATGGCGGTGTAGAGGGCACGGCGGCCAACGACTGGCTGATCGGTGGCAAGGGCAACGACACCTACATCATCCGCAACGCGGGCGATGTGATAACCGAGAATGCCGGAGAGGGCAACGACACGGTTTTGGCTGCAGCGAGCTATACGCTCGCGGCCAATGTCGAGGTCGGTCGCATCTTGACTGGCGTTTCCGGGATCACACTGACGGCCAATGCCACGGGAAACTGGCTCTACAGCAACGATCTGGCGAACACGCTGGCTGGGAATTCGGGCAACGACTATCTGATGGGCGGAGCCGGAAAGGACACGTTTATCGGCAACGGCGGCTTCGACTACGCCTTGTATTGGAATGCGACCGCCGGTCTCACGGTCAATCTTACCAATACCGCGCTCAACACCGGTGACGCGGCCGGCGATACCTACAGCTCGATCGAATGGGTCACTGGCTCGATGTACAGCGACAGCATCACCGGGGACGCGAACGGGAACTATCTCTCGAGCGGTGGCGGTGGCGGAGTCGACACGTTGAGCGGGGGCGCCGGCGATGACGTCTATTATGTCAGCGCCAAAGACACGGTGGTGGAATCGGCGGGTGGCGGCACCGATTCGGTCAACTTCGCCTTCACGGAGCAAGGTGACAGCTACACTTTGGCGGCCAATGTCGAGAACCTGGCGTTGACCGGTACCGGACAGCTGAATGGCACCGGCAACACCTTGGCCAACACCATCACCGGCAACGACAGCAACAACATCCTGGATGGCGGCGTTGAATCGACGGCGGCCAATGACACGCTGATCGGCGGCAAGGGCGACGACACCTACATCGCCCGCAACGCGGGCGATGTCGTCACCGAGAATGCGGGCGAAGGCTACGACACGGTCATCGCCGGCGCGAACTTCACGCTGGGCACCAATGTCGAGCAAGGCCGTGTTCTTGCCGGTGTCTCGGGGATCGTTCTCACGGCGGGCGCCGCCGCCACTACGCTCTTCAGCAACGGTCTGGCCAACACGCTGCAAGGCGGGAGCGGCAACGACTATATCTTTGCCGGCGCCGGCGCGGACACGCTGATCGGCGGCGGCGGCATCGATGTCGTAACCTATCAGAATGCGGCCTCGGGCGTGACAGCCAGCCTGACGGTACCAGGCAGCAACACCGGTGAAGCTGCGGGCGACACCTATGCGACGATCGAAGGGCTGTATGGCTCGAAGTTCAACGACACGCTCTCCGGCAGCAGCGGAAACGACATTCTTTCCGGAGATGCCGGTACCGATGGCCTGTACGGCGGTGCCGGTGACGACACCTATTACGTGGACAATACCGGCGATACGGTCACGGAACTGGCCAGCAACGGCAACGACATCATCAACACCAGCGTTTCCTACACGGCGTCCGCCAATGTCGAAAACCTCTGGGCGCTGGGTTCCGAGGCGATCAACCTGACCGGCAACAACCTCGGCAACACGATCTGGGGCAATGACGGGAACAACGTCCTGGACGGTGGCGTCGAGGGCACCGCGGCGAACGACACGCTGATCGGAAGGAAAGGTGACGACACCTACATCCTCCGCAATGTCGGGGATGTGATCACGGAGAATGCCGGTGAAGGCACCGACACGGTGATCGTGCGAGCGACCGGTTACACGATGGCCGCCAATGTCGAAGTTCTGAAGATCGACGCTGGCCTCTCCGGCATCACGGCGACCGGCAACAGTGGTGGCGTTACGATGTACGGCAACGGGCTTGCCAACACGCTGATCGGCAATTCCGGCAATGACTACATCTACGCCGGTGCCGGAACGGACACGCTGATCGGCGGGGGTGGCACCGACACTGTCTCCTATCAAAACGCCTCGGCGGGCGTGACCGCCAGTCTGGGGACGCCTGGCATCAATACCGGCGAAGCCGCGGGCGACACCTATGCGACTATTGAAGCGCTGTACGGTTCGAGATTTAACGACACGCTCTACGGTGGAAGCGGCAACGACATTCTCTTCGGCGATGCCGGTCTCGATGCCCTATCTGGCGGCGCCGGCGATGACACCTACTACGTGAACGATGCCGGCGACACGGTCACGGAAGCGGCCAGCAGCGGCAACGACATTATCAACACGAGCGTGTCCTATACGGCGTCGGCCAATGTGGAGAACATCTGGGCACTCGGCGCGGAGACGATCAATCTGACCGGCAACGATCTTTCCAACACCATTTGGGGCAACGACGGAAACAACATCCTGGACGGCGGTGTCGATGCGGCCAATGACACGCTGATCGGCAGAAAGGGAGATGACACCTATGTCATCCGCAACGCGGGCGATGTGATCACCGAGAATGCCGATGAGGGCAGCGACACCGTGGTCGTGAAAGCGACCGGCTACACGATGGCCGCCAATCTGGAGGTGCTGAAAATCGACGCCGGCTTCTCCGGCATTGCCGCGACCGGCAACAATGGCGGCGTGACGATGATCGGCAACGAGCTTGCCAACACGCTCAACGGCGGCAGCGGCAACGACGTTCTGATCGGCGGGGTGGGCGGAGATGCCCTGAACGGCGGATCAGGTGGCTGGGACTACGCGAGCTATGGGACGGCAGCGGCGGGGGTGGTGGCGGACCTAACGAACACCGCGCTCAACACCGGCGACGCGGCGGGCGATACCTATTCGGCGATCGACGGCCTGATCGGCTCGGCTTTCAACGACACTCTCACCGGTGACACCGGGACCAATCTTCTCAACGGCGGCAAAGGCGCCGATGTCCTGTCCGGCGGCAACGGCAGCGACACATACCTGCTCGGCTTGGGCGACGGTGCCGACATCATTCAGAATACGGACAGTGATGGCAGCGCCGATGCCATCAGCTTCGCTTCCGGTGTGGCGAACGACCAACTTTGGTTCGCGCGCAGCGGCAACGACCTGATCGTCTCCATCATCGGTACTTTGGACTCGGCGACCGTACAAGGCTGGTACAGTTCTGCTGCGAATCAAGTTGATAAGATCCAGGTCGCCAGCGGCCAGACCATCACGGCCAACGACGTGGAGACTTTGCGCTCGGCCATGTCGGCCTTCAGTCCACCGTCGCTCGGACAGATCACTCTTGATTCGGCACGTGCGACTGCGTTGGCGCCGACATTGGCTGCCAGTTGGCACGCGTGAGATCGTTGCCGCCGAGAAACAGACCTCCGTATTCAAGGGCGCGGGGCGGAAATGCGAGCGAAAGGCGCTGATCCGACGCACATTCTGACTGCATTCTAGCGCTTCGGCATACCAATCTGGGACCCGCGGTGCTCAGGCGCGTCTGCCGGCTGGCAAGCTGCATGGACGCGTATCGCCCGTTGATGAGCGTATTTTGTAGTGTAATTTTAATAGGATAAGTGTGTTCGTGTTTTCTTTCGAACTGGCACGCCACCCGACGTATGTACGACGCCAGTCCGATAGCTTTGATGGGAACGCCGTAGTCAATTTGCCGCCGATTGCTAAGCTAAAAATGGATCGAACACCTAGGGTGATTAACGTTTATCATGCAGGGGCTGCGGGTCAGTAAAAGCCTTGGAGTTCAGATTGATCCGCCAGGCGCCAACGCACAAAATCCACGATCACGGTGGTGCGCGCACCGCCACCGAAAAGGCGCACAGCCGTCAAAGCTTGATACCTCCAACAGATACAAGGGGGCCATTAGGGCATCGTATTTTGCCCAACGCCCCCGACAACGTCCAAGGTCTGGTAACCGCGGAAAGCCACTAGGGGCGCATTGTGGTGTACCACCCGATCGGGCCAGGTGCGCCGGGGCAATCTTGATGAAATCGGTCTCTCAGGACCGGTCGCTATTGTGGCGCCGATTTATGGGGCCTGTCCTCATGAAGCGAGGAGGATCCTGGCAAGACGGCTACCGACCTCATCGACGTGCGCGTCGGGCATGTTCGGATAAAATGGGAGGGAAATGGTCTTCTCGCCGATCGATTCGGCGACGGGGAAGTCGCCGCGTTTGAAGCCGAACCGCTCACGCAATAGCGACAAGAGATGGATCGCGCGGTAGTTCACGACACATTCCACTCCGGCTGCACGAAGGGCAGCCATAGCATCGTCGCGCTGATTTCCATCCACCCAGATCGTGAACAGATGCCGCGCGTGGATCGTATTCGGCCGCGACTGCGGCATCCTGATTCCCGGCAGGTTCCCGAGGCGATCGATGTATCTCTCGGCGAGGGCGTGGCGGCGCTCGAGGTTGCTTGCGATTCGATCAAATTGCGGCAGCAGCAAGGCGGCGTCGATATTGCTGAGGTTATACTTCCATCCCAGCACTGGAACATCCCAATGCGCGTAGCCTTCGCGGTGCCGATCGAATGACGTCTTCGTCATGCCGTGCAGACGGATGAGCTTCAACTTCTCGTAGAGCGCCTCGTTATCGGTGACCAGCGCCCCGCCTTCTCCGCAAGTCATGTTCTTCGTGGCGAAGAAGCTGAAGCAGGCCGTGTCTCCGAGCTCACCCGGGCGGATACCGTCGCGTTCACCCTCGATGCAATGGGCCGCGTCCTCGATGATGGCAAGCCCATGCGCGTCCGCAATCTTTCTCAGGGCGCGCATATCGCACATTAGCCCATAGAGATGCACGGGAAGGATCGCTTTCGTGCGGGGCGTGATCGCGGCACCGACCAGATTGGCATCCAGATTTCCGGTATCGGGCTCGACGTCGACAAAAACCGGCGTGGCACCGGCCTCCATGATGGCGGTGGCCGTCGCGACGAAGGTCATCGGCGTGGTGATTACTTCGTCGCCCGGTCCGATCCCGAGGGCGAGCAACGACATGTGGAGCGCGCCGGTGCAGCTCGTCACCGCCATCGCATGCCGGCGCCTCAGCAACTCTGCAAAGCGCCCCTCGAACTCGGCGACGGTCGCTCCAGTCGTGAGGATGGGGCCGGCCAGGACTTTCGCCAGAGCATCGAGCTCAGGCTGGCCAAGGTCATGCCGATAGAAGGGAATCGGGATCATGGGAAAACGATCAAGGGGCAAAGGTCGTCAAATCCACCCAAGTCGGTTGTGCCTTGCACCCGTGTCGTGGATCCAACGTCGGTTGAAATCTGACTGCTTCGCAGCACGCTATCCAAACCATTGACAAAGTGCAAGCAGTACGGGAGTTTGCGCGCACTTGGGCGAGGCAGCGGAACGCTCACCGCTCAACGGGAGCGAAATCCAGCTGCGCCAGATCAGCGGGTTATGCATGACGTCTAAAACCGTATTGGTGACCGGCGGCGCGGGTTTCATCGGGTCAACCTTCGTTCGCCATTTGCGCGAAAAGTATCCCAGTTATCGCATCCTCGTGCTCGACGCGATGACCTACGCAGGTTCCTTTCACAACCTGCCGGATGCGGCGAATCGGCCGACCGACCGATTCGAATTCTGGTACGGTTCCGTCAGCAACGCGGATCTCGTGACGTCACTGGTGCAGCGGTCGGACTACATCGTGCATTTTGCCGCCGAAACCCATGTCACGCGCTCGATCTACGACAACCGGTTGTTCTTCGAAACCGACGTGCTTGGCACGCAGACGGTCTGTCATGCGGTTCTGAAGAGCGGCAAGCAGATCAAACGCCTGATCCATGTCTCAACTTCCGAAGTCTACGGAACCGCGCACACGAAGCTGATGGATGAAGAGCATCCGCTCAATCCGATGAGTCCTTACGCCAGCGCGAAATGCGGCGCCGATCGGCTGGTCTATTCGTATTGGGCCACTTACCGGATTCCCGCCGTCATCGTTCGCCCGTTCAACAACTACGGGCCGCGCCAGCACCTGGAAAAGGTCGTTCCACGCTTCATCACCGGCGTGCTGCTCGACCAGCCGATCACGGTGCACGGCGACGGCTCGGCGGCACGCGACTTCGTTCATGCCGAAGACACCTGTGCCGCGCTGGACCTGGTGATGCACGCCGACGATGAGAAGGTGGTTGGAGAGGTCTTCAACGTCGCCTCGGGAGAGGATCGCAGCATTGTTTCGATCGCCCATGATATCGTAGAGAGGATGAACGGACGGACCGACAGCATCACCTTCCTCGGGGATCGTCCCGGCCAAGTCGTCCGCCACTCCGGCGATGCGCGGAAGATCAGGCAGCGTCTCGGCTGGGAGCCGAAATACAGCTGGGACCAGGGCCTCCAACACACGGCCGACTGGTTCGCGGGCAACCGATCAGCCTGGGAACAGCAGATGTGGATGCGCACAATTCCGATCATCACCGCAAGCGGCAAGGTCGAACAGCACTGAGCCAAATCGGCCGCGTGGCCAAAGTCGCCTAGAGCCGCGCAAGCATCCGACGCAGAAGGGACGGCTTCTTTTTCTTCTTCCGTGGGCGAGCTTGGCTTGCTGCGATCGATATCGCTTCGGCCGGCATGGCGGGGGTCGCCGCAGGCTCCGGCGGTGGACTGGGAAAGGTCAGCGACCGATCAGCCGCCTCGTTTAATGAAAAGTAGTACCAAAATCCAAGACGCGAGAAGTCGCCGCCGAACCGTTGGCTGAGCTCGGCCGCTTGCTGCTCGGTCAACTCGGAAAAGTATGACGACTCCGCCGAACGAAATGGCAAGAGATTGCGGCCGAGGAAATCGACCAGCGCGATGCCTTCTTCGTACTGGCATCCAACATCGGCCAGGATGTACTTGGCCGGCGCAGAGCCCGTGCCCTTCCACGACTCCCCGTCATACCGACGATACTCGTCGCCGAGGTGCTTCAGATCCGCCATGTCGTGGACCAGCACCAGATGTGTCTTCTCCGCAAGCGCCGGAAAGAGCCGAGCGAGCAAGTTCATGGCCAGGTCATAGCCATGCGCATCCCAAAAGACGAAAACGCGTTTCGCCTTCGCAAGATGCGACGAAAAGTCGAAGCGCGCGATGTCTTCGTTCAGGGCTTCTACCGATGAAAACAGCGTCTTGTCCGGCAATGTGGCGTCGAGGTGGGGTCTCGAGATTTCGACGAAGGAGGTTGCCAGGCAAAGCGACAATAGCCGACAAGGGCGCGGCCTCAGCATTTTCATGGCCATCGCCATGGCGCATGTCGAATTGCCGTAGCCGCGGCCGAGCTCGATGATCAGGTCCGGCTTGAAATCATATACAACGGAGACAAGCTGGAGCCATTGCTGGCGAATGAAATCGCGCGGTCCCCCGGTTGCCGCCTCGAGCGCCGCTCTGACGGCTGCGATTTCCGGCATTGCCTTTGCCAGATCCTCGCGATTGTCCCACAGCGCCGCGGCTGGGCTGAATTGCATGGCAGAACGTCCTATCGGAGCCTTGCCAGCAGCGCGTCGATCTTGGTCAGGGCCGGCGTGCCGGGCGCAGCTTCTTCGACCAAGCCCCTTATATCGGTCAGGCCGGCCGCTGCTGCTTCGAGTTTTTCGCGCAGCTCCTGTGCCAGCGCCAGCGCGTCGTTGCGCTCCGAGCGGATTTGATCCGCGATGCGCTTGATGTTCTCGATTGCGAGAACTTCGGATTTCTTCAGTGGCCTTTCTTCCATGGCGAACTCCGCGGACTGCCTTGATGCCGGCCAATGATCGGCGCGGCCCCGCTGAGACTCCAGTGGGGAGAGGACTTATAAGATTACGCCGGTTTGCTGTCGATAGGTCGCCCTGAACGCAGGATACCGAGGCTATCGGGCCCCGCATTCATTAGCAGATCGATGATCGAGAGATGGGAAACGAAGGGTCCATGGATCTGCGGGTAGGCCGGGTGGCTATAGTCCTGCCATTCGACCGAAATGCCCACCTCAGCGAAGGCCGCCGGATCGACATAGACCTTGGCGGCGTTACCGCTGAGATAGCGGTCTGCGCCGAAATGCCGGCATATGCGAATGAGGCGCTCATTGCGGTCGCCTTCGATGCCAAGGCTTGACGAGCGCACAATCTTGGCGTTTAGGCCCAGCCACTGAACAATCGCGTCGTTGATCGCGATATCAAGGTCGACGAGGCGCATCCAGGGGCGACTCAGCAGCTCTGCGATCCCAGGCATATAGTCACGTCCATAGGGCGCCTTGGCATAGAATTGCTCGAGCGACCGGAGATGCTTCCGTGACCAGCTCTGCCCGTCCGTCTCGACTTCATTGATGCTCTGACGGCCGCGCCCGCTGTGTTTGACAGGCACACTCAGCCAGACCGGTCCGTTGGGACCCTTGACACGATTGCGATTGCGCCAGCCGTTCTTGTCGTACTGAACGTCATCGTAGTAGACGAAGACGTCCACCCGATCGATCTGGTCGAAATAGCCGAGCCAAGGAAGATAGCTCGGCTGCAGAACCGCGAGTCGCATCAGCGCAGCTACTTCAACGCAGCCGGCGGCGTGTAATTCGCCAGGATCTCGTTCACGACCTTGTCAAGGTCGACAGCGGCTTCAGGCTGGGTTGTGGTGTCCAGGAGGTATACACTGACGGGCGTGCCCTCCGCCCCGCGCCATTCGTCGGCGCGTGGATGCTCAGCGAAGACCACCCCCTTATTGCCGGTTCGGCCTAGATCCAGGAGACGAAAAACGGGATCCCAAGCGGGTCCAGTTTTTTGCACAATCGCGAAAACGCTTTCGGCCTGATTGGCGCGTCGGCTGGTGGTTGGGAGGGGAAATGGGCCTGTAAAGAGATAGCCGTTGATCTTGATGCTCATCGCGGCTGCTGGCGGCGTCCGATATCGCAAAGGCTTTTCTAGGATTTTACCACCGAAACGGGCCGGCCGTCTAAATCGGTTCCGTGCGGCTTTCAATCCGGGAATGCAGTCTATATATATACTCTTACGTACAGTGTACCCGATTTTTTGAGCATCACAGCATGACCGATTTTTCCTTACGCAAGAAGCACTTAGCGGACGAAGAGCGGCGCCGTACGCTGCTCGAAATCGAATCCCGCCTGGTCGAGCACCCCTTCCCGCCCCAGCTCGTCATCGAGAACACCTCGTATTGCAATCTGAAGTGCATCCACTGCTCCCATCGGGAGATGATTCGCGAGCAGCGGCATATGGACCGGGCGCTTTGGAACAAGATCGTCGAGGAAGTGGGCCGCGAATCCCCAAAGTGCGAGGTCTGGCCGACCTTCTACGGCGAAGCCTTCATCCTGGGCGATGAGCTGTGGGACCGCCTGGACTATGCCGCCTCGGTCGGATGCGAAAATTTGGTGCTGAACTCCAACGGCACGCTTCTCGATCGCGACGACAACATCGAGAAGATTCTCCGCTCTCCGCTGAAGCGATTCATCCTCAGCCTCGACGGCCTCACCAAGGAGACCTTCGAGCACATTCGCGCCAAGGCGAAGTACGACGAAGTCTATCCGATGGTCGAGGAACTCTGCCGCCGTCGCATGGAGCGTGCGCAGGTCTATCCGACTATCACTGCGCAGTTTTCGGTGATGAAAGAGAACGCCCACGAGGCGGCCGGCTACTATGAGTTTTGGTCGGCGCGTGGCGCTGAGGTGAAGATCCGCCCGATGCTCGAATGGACCGCAACCGGCACCGTTCGCACCGATACGATCGACCACAACACGCAATTCCGCATCGCCTGCCCCTGGTCGAACAACACAATGGCGATCCACCAGAATGGCAAGGTCGTCGCCTGCGCGGTGGATTACGAAGGCATGTTCGAAGCCGGCAACGCGCGGGAGAAGTCGGTGAAGGAGCTCTGGGACATTCTCGGCGAGAAGGTCCGCAAGCCGCATCGCGAGCACCGCTGGCGCGACCTTCCCAACATCTGCAAGGGCTGCGGCGACTGGCAGGTTGCCGGTGCGCAATACGAAGAGGAGAAGGTCGAGGGCACCCGACCGTTCTGGTACGACGAGGCGAAGAAGTCCGGGAAGCAGCCGCCCGTTTCCGCAGGTATGGCGGAGTGACCGAAGTGGCGTCCGTAACTGGCGGCGCGAACGCCGCTGCGTCTGCGGTCGAAGCACGGCAAGCGGAATACGGTCTTCGTCCGGAAGCGGCGAAGTTTCCGATGATGCTGGTGTTGTCCTACGTCTATCCGTGCAACGCGCTCTGTCCGCATTGCCCCTACACCAACTCGAACATCCGCGCCGAATACCGTGACGCGCCCTACATGTCGGAAGCGATTTTCAAGAAGATCGCGGATGAATCCGGGCCGCACGGCGCCTACCTCCGCATTTCCGGCGGCGGCGAGCCGATGCTGCACCCGAAGGCCACCGAGTTGCTGGTCTACGCCAAGTCGGTCGGCTGCAAGATCGGCCTTATCACCAACGGCTCAATGTTCACCGAGGAGAACTCGCGCGCGCTGATCGAGGCCGGTGTCGACCTGATTGAGTTCTCGGTCGATGCCTGCGATCCGGAAACCTACGGCGTCGTGCGCAAGGGGCTGGACTGGGAAGAGCTGACGACCAACGTGAAGCGCATGCTCCGCCTGCGCAATGAGATGCGTGGGACCACCAAAGTCATCGCGTCCGCGGTCAATCAGCAGGGCGTCGATATCGACGCAGTCGAGAAATTCTGGGTCGAGGGAATCGGCGTCGACTACCTGATCAAGCGCAAGTTCCTCACCTGGGGTGTGAACACGACCCTCGATGCCGGAAAGTCCGCCGATCCCGCTGCCTACCTCAACACCGATGAAGTCCCTTGCCCGTTCATCTTCGAGCGGCTGAACATCGACAGCCGCGGAAACGTAATGGTCTGCGGCTATGACATCTCCGCCAATACGAGCATGGGCAACGTGAACACCCAGACAATCAGCGAGATCTGGCATGGCGAGGGCTTCAAGTTCTACCGGGACAAGCACCTAGCTGGGCGCGGCGGGGAGATCTCAATGTGCGCCGGATGCCCAGACTGGAAGTACCGCTCCTGGCACCACAACTACTGGAAAGTGGTCCGCAACGCGGAAGAAGCTCGCGTGGCGAAGCTCGGGCAATTGACCGAGCACGACGATTTCCAAGCCCAGGCGCAGGACCGGTAAATCGGCGCGCGCCGCAAACCAGCGGCGATGGCACTTCTTCATAAAGTAACATCCAATGTGCGGCATTGCGGGCTTTGCAGGTACCCAGTATCCGGGCGTCCTTTCCCGGATGATTGCAACCCTTGAACACCGCGGGCCCGACAGCGAAGGATGCTGGGAAAGTCCTCAAGCGTCACTCGGCATGCGACGTCTCGCCATCGTCGATCCCGCCACGGGTCAACAGCCGGTGTTCAACGAGGATCACAGCTTGGTGTGTATCTTCAACGGCGAGATCTACAATCACGTCGAACTTAGGCAACAACTGATCTCGCAAGGCCACCGGTTCCGCACGCACCACTCAGATACCGAGACGCTGGTCCACCTCTATGAGCAACACGGACTCGATTTTCCAAATCACCTGAACGGTATGTTCGCTGTTGCTATCTGGGATGTCCGTGCCGAGCGCTTGATTCTGGTACGCGACCGTGCCGGCATTAAACCGCTTTACTTCGCGGAGCAGTCGGGTCGTGGCCTCGTCTTCGGCTCTGAGCCGAAAGCACTGCTGGCGCATCCAGATGTGTCGAGCGCCCCGGATTTTGCGGCACTCAGCCACTATTTCACGCTTAAGAACATTCCCGCGCCGCTATCGGCCTTCGCCGCGATCGGTCAGCTGCGGCCCGGCGAACTGGTTGTCTGGGAGAAGGGCAGGCTCGAGCGCAGGCGATGGTGGAACCTTCGCTATCGCGAGGACCCGCGGATTGGGATCGAGGATGCGGCGGCAGAGATCCGCCGGCTGCTATTCGACAGTGTGCGTCTGCAGATGGCGATGGACGTTCCGTTTGGCGCTTATCTGTCGGGCGGTGTCGACAGCTCGACCGTCGTCGGCATTATGGCGCAGCTACATGATCATCCGATCCGGACATACACGTTGGTCTATGACGACGGTTCGGCGGGCAAAGGCGCCGACCAGCAGCTTGCCCGCGAGGTCGCCGCAATGTACGGCACCGACCACGGCGAACGCTTGGTAACCGCCAGCGAGCTGCCGGAAGCCCTCGACGCCGTGGTCCGCTCCTTCGACGAGCCCTTTTCCGGCGTGATATCCACTTACTTCGTGACCGAACTCATCAGCCGTGACGTAAAGGTCGCCCTCTCCGGCGACGGCGCGGACGAGCTATTCGCCAGCTACCGTTCCCACCGCCTCGCGCGGCCCTTGGCAGCCTGGCGACGATACCGGGCTGGCGGTCGGCCGGTCAGCAACGAAGAGCAAGCGTTGATCGCCGAATTGCGCCTGACCCCCGAGGAACTGGACCGCCTGATCACGCGCGGCAGCGAGGCGGCGACGCGCATGGAACAGTATTTGATCGACGACCGGACCAAGGCGGACTTATTCTCGCCGAAGATGCATGCCGCAATCACCGCCTCGACCGAGACGCTGATCGAGGAGCACTATGCATCTGCTGGGACCGAAGACCCTCTTAACCGGGCGCTCTTTGTCGATTTTAACACGCTCCTTCCAGACCAAGTGCTCGCGTTCGTCGATCGCCTTTCCATGGCGCATTCAGTCGAAGTGCGTCCCCCTTTCCTAGATCATCGGTTGATGGAGTTCGCGGCTACGATACCGGGTCACCTCAAAATCAACAGAGAAGGCATAAAGCAGGTTCTGAAGCGCGCGGTGCATGGCATCATTCCCGACGCAATTATCCACCGACCGAAGGAGGGTTTCCTGATGCCCACGAGTCAATGGATCCTGGACAAGCTGCAGCCCTACGCACGGCGACGACTGGCGCCTGAACGCCTAGCGCTGCACGGGCTGATCGACCCCACTCAAGTTGCAGCTTTGCTCAACGGCGTTGGTTCCGCCGGTCGCCGCCAAGGTGATCGCCTCTGGAATCTGTTGATGTTTCAACTCTGGTGGGAGGCGTATCAGAGCTAGCCAGCTTACCTCTCGCGGCGATTGTCGCTGTCGGCAACCATCTATCGGCGCAGCGCCTTAATCGCGCCGGCAACAGCGGAGAGGAACCCCGTCAAGCGAGGCAAGCTTCGGTTGCTGTCTCCACTATCCCCCGTTTCCAGTGACACTGCGTCAGCATCGCCCACGACGGCGACGCGTTCGATCTCGATTACAGACGAAGGGATATCACCTGAACGGAGCATGAGGCCGGCCACGGCCGCTGGATCGAGCAAGAAAAAGATATGAAAAGATTCGCCACTTTCTTCGACGAAGCGCTCGCCTATCAGATTCTCTGCCTTGTCGTATAGAGAGATGCCGACCCGGCCTGTACTCACTCTTCCAACGATCTCCAGCCATAGCGCCTTGTTAGCGGCCATGAGCGGCTCTGTTAGTCTCAGTGGAAGCCGGGCAGAGTATCCCCAAGCTTGACTACTGGTCTGAATTCGCAGAGGCATTGTCGACAATTTCCGCGCACCAGGCCAATGCGGAGGAACGCAAAGACGGGAGAGAGCCACTCCGAGAATCTTCTTCGGCAAACCGAGTGGTCGCTCATAGGAACGTGCAGAAAGCCAGTGTTGAAGCCGCTCCCGTCCTGAATGGGATCTGGGAGCTTCATCACAGACTGCCAAGCAGGCGTCGTAGACGGCGCGGCCGAACTGGAGCTTATCTGCGATGGTCTCTCGGAGATGGCGCGCGAGGTCCTCTCGCTCACCGTCGCGCGTCAGAAAATAGTCGATTTTCTGATTGAGCTCGTCATGACTGCTATACATAACTCTTTCCGCATCCGGACCCAGCGCGTCGACCGCGTCGGCCTTGCGATCGAACAAAGCAAAGCCGCCCGCAGCGAAACAGCAAATCGGCTTCGTGGAGCAGTTGCGGATGAATGCGGCATTTGTCAGATCCACAAGTATCTTCGATGAACCATAGATCTGCGGCAACCCAGTCGCGAAGTCCACACTCCCTTTGTAGTTAAGCCGGCTATTCAGACTGCGAAGAAGGGGGATGCCATCTGGATCGGCAAACGCGCCGTAGAACGCCACTGGATGATCGATCGCGCCAAGCAGATCCATACGCGCCCGTGTATTGCAGCTATGGCCGATTAATCTATTGGCGAAGCTCCAGAAGAAGCTTTGGTCGTAATCCAGATGGGTTGCGCTGCGAACTTCCGGCGGCAATTCATCGATCAGTGCAGCCAAGCGTGTCCACGCTGGTACAGTCAGCGCCCGGGGGTCATCTACAATCCGACGATGGTAATTCGCGAGTTCCGGGTGCTGCTCGGAGAGTTTTTGGTACTGATCGCTGAGGTAGACATTTCCGACAAATACCAGTTTCTGCTCGTAGCCAGACCGTCGACTGTCCATTCCGTGATCGACAAATGGCTTATAGGCCAAAGAGGGCATCGGAAACACATTGCGGTCTCCGAGCAGGCCAATTCGCTTCATCTCGGCAACCTGTCCGGTATCGATCGGATAGTGAAAGGCGAGCGGGTGATTGATGGCCTCGCGAACTTCGCGTATCGCATTGCTACGCGATTGCTCAGGATCGTTGGACGGGCTCAGAACAATCGACGGGAACTGAAAAATTCCGTGATCCCAAAGCAACATCAGAGGAATGCCGAGGAGATCCATGAAGACGTTAGCGGTGGTGCCGCCGTCTTCGATCTTGCATGCCATGCCGTAGCCCGCGTTTGAAAGCGAGATCGCTAAATCCGGCTGATAGTCCCTCAGCCGTTCGACCGCTGCTTTCTGTCCTTGGACATCGGGGAAGATGAAGGGAGTTGTATCGAACTGATAGAACGACGTCTCGAATTGCCGCTCCAGTTCCGTAATAAGAGTGAAGGCTGCGCGATGGTCATAACCCCCAAACCATTGAACCGGGGGAATCGTCACAACGATTCGCGCGTTCTTCAAATTCCTGCTTGAATGCATACTCATCCGTTCGCCAAAGATTGCACTCGGGACTCCTAGCGAAGAACATCTCCGCCGGCATTAACAATCCGCGAGCAAAAGGGGCGCGACGGGGTGGGCAGGCCAGCACAGCGACCTTCTGCGCAGGTTTCGGCGGACGCCACATCCACCTACTTCAGATGAGTCTCCGGAGCGAGCGCCGGTTTGACCGGCATGGCAACGTGGGGAAATCGCGCGAATATCATATCATTGTGATATTAGGTTAATTTCTCGGCGAGGGCGCAAGTTTGAGCAGTTACGAGCGAGTGGATGCAGCACCCAGACCAGCACGCAGGAATTCGCCCGCAGACGCCCAGCCAGGAACCCGCCAAAGACGGCGACCCCCTGCGTTCCGATGGGTGTTCCGACGGGCTTTCCGCTGGGCTTTCTGGCAATCTCATGACGGCCTGGGAGTCAATGACCACCCGATCCGGCTGACCGGCCTAGAAGCTTGAAATAATGGGGTTTGGCAGTAGACTGTCGGATGGTAGCCGGATCCCTATCACGCCCTACGGTTGCCAGAACCCGCACAGTCCGGCACGGAAAGCAGACCGATGAAAATTCTCGTTGTACACCCCCAGTATCCAGGGAACCCCTCCATTCGATACATGCCGCTGGGGTTGGCCATGGTTTCGGCCGTCGCCGAACGAGAGGGGCACGAAGTTCGCGTCTTGGATCTGCTCAACCGATCGTTGCCCTATTCGGTCCTGGATAAGGCGTTGTCGGAAACGCATTATCCGCTCGTGATGGCCGGCGGTTTCGCGATGCAAGTGCATTCGATGCGCGAGATCATCCGCCGCGTGCGCGAACACTCCCCCGGAACCAAGGTGCTTCTCGGTGGCGTCGGCGTCAGCGACATTGCGGAAATCGCGCTGGACTATACCGGCGCCGACGCAGTCTGCACGCAGGAGGCGGAAGCCGTGCTCCCCGACATTCTACGGTCCGTGGAGGAAGGCCGCTCGTTTGAGAACTGCTTGGGCATCGTCTATCGCGACGGCGATAAGAACGTGCGGCGGCCGGGAGGCCCGGTTCCGGAGGATCTCGATGCGCTGCCTTATCCCGCGCATCATCTCTTCGACATCGACGGCATCGCGCCCAAGTCGTTCAACGGCTGGGGCGCGGTGAAATCGATGCATCTCATCACGTCCCGGGGTTGCCCGTTCCGCTGCACCTTCTGCATCAACTCGCTGTTGAACGATAAGGACTATCGCGAGCAGAGCTACGGCAGCAGCACGCTGGGCAGCAAGAAACCACAACGGTTTCGCTCGCCGGAATCCGTCCTCAAGGAAATCAACTTCCTCCGGGATCGCTACGGCATCACCGATTTCCATTTCGCCGACGAGGAATTCGTCACCCACAAAGAGCATCTGTTCGGCATCTGCGCGGCATTGAAGGAAGCCAACGTCACCTGGTCGACGTCGGCGCGCGCCGATTGGGCCTCCGAGGAGAAGCTGGCCGCGATGAAGGGGTCGGGCTGCCGATATGTTCTGTTCGGAATCGAGTCCGGCAGCCAGACGATCCTGGACTCCATGGAGAAGAAGGCGAAGGTCGCGCGCGCGGCCGAGGGGATCGTGAACTGCTACAAGGTCGGCCTGCGTTTCTGGCCCAACATGATGATCGGCTATCCGGGCGAAACGAAGGAAACGATCCTCGAAACGGTCACCTTCTGCAAGGAAATGAAGATTCCCTTCGAGGCGAGCTTCGTCACGATGTTCCCCAATTCCAAGATGTTCCATGACAACAAGCATCGCGTGAAGGATTGGGACGCGTATTTCACGAAACTCTCGAGCATGGAATTCTCCAACACCGTTCTCATGAACTTGACCGACATTCCCGACGAGGAATTGAAGGCGCTGAAAGCCTGGGCGAAGACCGAGTGCAAGAAGACCGCCGACAAGGATTACATCATCAATTTCAGCAGCCAGACCGAGGATGTCACCCCGCTGCCCCCGGCCACCGGCCTGCCGGTGGCGGAGGTGCCGAAAATGTTCCTGGCGGGCGGCAAGTCCCTCGCAGGGACCGATGGTTTCGAAGAGTCGCTCCGGGAGCTCGAGCATCTTTCAAGTCCCAGCGCCCCGACCGAGCGGGTCAAGAACGCACTTCAGCTCTCCGATATCGAAGTGCACCCGCAATGGGAGGGAGCGACTCTGCGCTCGACCTCTCCCGTCCATTTGGAAACCTCCACCTCGGCTTGGGGATATTCGGCGCTGTTCCCCGTCTCGAAGCGCGGCAAGCGCGACCTTTCCTTTGGGACCTATTGGGTCGAGATCAAGGCGAAAATGATCCACGGTCGCGCCGGCATCGGCGTGTTGTTGGACGACGGCGAATTCATCGGCGAGCGCATCATCGGCATCGAGGATGACTTGCTGACGCTGTACTTCCGCGTGCCGCCTGCCGGGCTGAAAGGATTGATCATCCGCTCCGGCGGAATTCCTTCGTCAGCGGTCGAGGTGAATTCCATAGCGCTGCTGGCCGAGAAGGATCTGCACCAGACCGCGCCTTTAGCCTCGAGTTCGCTGCTGGAACGCCTGCGGGATCGTTTCCAGATCGGCACCGCATCGTAGCCCGGGGCGCACCGGAGTCCTCTTGGGCTACGCCGCCGATCCGCCGGGCATCGCTCTGGGCGGTGCGGCGGCCTAGTCCCGGGCCGCGAAGACCGGCTTCTCGAAGCTCCAGAAGATGCCGTCCGGCGCATAGGTCGTGACGGCCGAAGCGGTTGGTTCGGGATTTGGCACAGGCCTGGCGAATCTTATTCTGAACGGCTACGACGCAGTGGGGATCGAGCCGGGGCTCACCTCAAGCTGCGAGGGACGCCACAAAATGGCTCAAGAGCTGTTTCGGGCCAACCAACTCGACCCCGCAATAGTAATCAACGGTGTCGGAGAGGCCATACCCTTTCCGGATTGCTCATTCGACATAGTGGTGAGCTCGGCGGTTCTCGAGCATGTTCGAGATGTAAGTGCATGTGTTCGCGAGGCTCTAAGGGTCCTCAAGCCAGGGGGCTTTGCACTCTTCGATTTGCCGAATTATCACGCGTGGTGGGAAACGCACTACAGATCGCCCTGGCTTCCCATCTTTCCTTACCTCCCCAAGGCCGCTGCTAGAGCTTGGGTCCGAGCCTTTGGCCGTAAGGACTACTACATCGACGAGATGCGACTCATTACGCCGGGAACCTTCCGTTTCCATTTCTCGCGAACTAGCGATTCCACATCGGATTGATCTGGTGCTTTTCCTCATTCAGCCATTGAGGCGCTTCAGGCCAACGGATTGGCTCAAATGGAAGTATTATGTATATCAGCACTCACGCAAACTATCCCCTCTGGCGCGCGCAAACGAAGCAATGCTGGGCGCTGCCATGAAGCTATTTGAAATCACCGGATGCTGTGGCGGCTTCCGGGTGAAGTTGACGCGACTTTAGTTGCGCACTTGATGGCACGACCGGTCTCTCCACATTGGAAACGTAACCTATGGCGCTCAATCTGGCGGGATAGCGATCCAGAGCAAGGCGGACGAGATCCCTGGATAGTGCCGTTCGAGAGAACGGCGGCGACGTAGCGCTTGTCCCTCGGCAGGCATGACCTCACTTCGCCCCATTGCCCCATATCAATGCCAATCTGCCGCAGTGCCTTGGTGCGTGTTGAACAAAGCGACGTCTGCCCAAGCGTCGACCGTTGAAGGCCGACATGGCCGATCGCGGGCATTACACAGGTGGGTAGCAATATCTACTTCGTTGAATTCATAACTATCCGTGGTCGAGCCTCCGACACAAATCCGGAAGGTTGAACCGATCGATATCTGGTGTAGCACCAAAAGTCGTGGATCGCCGGCAAGACCCAAGAAGCAAACGGGCTCTTCTGCCAATAACGCAGCTTCGAGACGATATTCTTGGCATTGGCATTCTTGGCATTGGCGCCCGAGCCGGCATGATTGCCCTCAATCATCCAGGAACACGCCCGGGCCAAGGTCGTTCTCTGGACGGTCTTCTGGTCGATGAACTCTTCGGCAGTCGCCTTACCTTCGACGATGCGCTGCCAATCCTCGGCCGCGCGGAGGGAGCCGAAGGTCTTCGACTGGTAGCTGCCGTTACGTCTGACCTGTACGCGGAATTTGTTCGTCCCGCGTATCTGGATACCCGGCTTCAAGTGCCATCACCCGCGAGCATGATTGCCCTCGAGTGTGCCAAATTGTGCCAACGAAGCTTTATGGTAAGTCCGTGAGGCACGGAATGCGGCGTGAGCGGCCCGACACATAGGTGACAGAACGTACCGGACACATAGGTAACACTTTCCGCGGTTTAAGCGGGGGGTGTCGATGCCTTGGAAGCAGTGTTCGGTGGTGGACGAGCGTCTCAAGTTTGTCGCCCGTATCCTGGATGGCGAGGCGATGAGTGATGTTTGCCGGTCTTTCGGGATATCCCGAAAGACCGGCTACAAAATCTTCAATCGGTACAAGGAGAGCGGGCTGGAGGCGCTGACCGATCGCAGCCGGCGGCCGGTCCGCTATGCCAATCAGCTGCCGGACCAGATCGAGAGCCTGATCGTCCGGTTGAAGCAGGAGAAGCCGCATTGGGGCGCCCGCAAGATCCGCGAGCTCCTGGTGCGACGGCTCGATGGCGATTTCCGCATTCCGGCCAAGAGCACGATCCATGCGGTTCTCCACCGCCATGGCCTGGTCAAAGGCTTGAGCCGGCCACGGCGCCGGGCGCAAGGAACGCCGCTCTCGGAAGGGATGGCGCCCAACGCTCTCTGGTACGTCGATTTCAAGGGCGAGTTCAAGCTCGGCGATGGCCGTTACTGCTATCCCCTGACCGTCACCGACCATGCCTCGCGCTTCCTGCTGCTGTGCGAAGCCATGGAAGGGACCCGGGAACAGCCGGCCATTACCGCCTTCGAGCAGCTGTTTCGCGAACGCGGCCTGCCGGGCGCGATCCGTTCCGACAATGGCGTGCCGTTCGCCAGCCCCAATGGCCTCTTCAACCTCTCCAAGCTCTCGGTCTGGTGGCTCCGCCTCGGCATCGAGATCGAGCGCATCAAGCCCGGCCATCCGCAGCAGAACGGCCGGCACGAGCGCATGCATCTGACCTTGAAGAAGGAAGCGACCAGGCCGGCCGGGGCAAACTTTCTGCAGCAGCAGGCTCGCTTCGATGACTTCGTGGCCGAGTTCAATACCGAACGGCCGCATGAGGCGCTCGCCATGAAGTGCCCGGCCGAGGTCTACACCCCGTCCTCAAACCCTATTCCGGCCTGCCGGAGCTGACCTATCCCCTCCACGACCGCGTGGTCATGGTCACCCATTGCGGCCGCATCTGCATGCACCGCAAACGCGTCAATGTCTCAACCGTTCTGGCCGGTCAGCGCCTGGGAATCAAAGAGGTCGACGAGGGCATTTGGATCGTCAGCTTCATGCGCTACGATCTGGGCTTCATCGATCTGGAGCAAAAGACTCTGCAACCCACAGACAACCCGTTTGGCCACGGGTTGTAACCCATGTCTCCGGTACGACCTGTTACCGATGTGTCCGGGCCGGACAGCGGAAGGGCTGGAGCGGGTGAGGGGAATCGAACCCCCGTCGTAAGCTTGGGAAGCTTCTGCTCTACCATTGAGCTACACCCGCGCCGCGACCGAATTTATAGGTGAAGGCGGGTTCGCGTTCAAGTTGGCCGCCCGCGTCGCCGCGCGAGTCCGCGCGCTCCGGGCGGCGATGCCGGTGCAGCGGATGCCGCCGGCGCCGATCTTGATCCCGTCCTCTGCGGACGCCCTGAGCGCGCTGGTGCGCCTTCTCGATCGGCCGCCGTCCCCGGCCGGGCCGACAGATCGCACGGGCCCGGCCGTCGCCGGCCCGTGGAATCCACGTCTGGCGAAGGTTCTTCATCCAGAAACTGATCCACGCAAAGTTACCGCATAAATCTGCGTGAACGGTGGCTATTTCGCACCTAAGCTAATGGTTTTATTCGGTAAATTTCCTATGCCACAGTTTTGACATCGCAGGGGACCTTACCTATAGTGCGCCGGCTAGGCCTTAGCTCCGTGGGGAACCGGTCGGCTGCAGAACTGTTGTCTTCGGAGCCGGTTATCGCCCAGGGGTCCAGATACATCACGGTCAAAGGTTCGAGTGTCGCGCGTGGGGGCATGCTGCCGACGCGCCGAGCCGGCGGAAAAAAGAAGAGCGAGGAAAATATGAAAACGCTGAAACTTATGGCAGCTCTCGGGGCACTCAGCTTCGTGGCGGCTTGTAGCTCCCAAATCGAGGAAGCGCGGAACGCGCAGCCGGCGGGGGGCACGCCTTTCACTCAGGCACTGACCCGCGAGTATAAGGACCTCTCGGCCTTCGAAGCCGACGAGATGAAGGATTGGCGCGACGCCAACTTCTTCGCCAACAAGGCGCTGGCCGCGGCCGGTGGCCAGAACGTGGCTCCGCAGGATCCCGGCGAGCGCGATCTTCCGGCCGATGTGGTGCCGGAGATTCAGTCGGTGCGTCAGCGTCTGCTGACCGCGCTCGACGGCGGCGCCCGTGAGAACAAGGCGGAAGTCGCCGCTCGCGCCCAGGCCCGCTTCGACTGCTGGCTTGAGCAGCAGGAAGAGAACTTCCAGAACGATCACATCTCCGCTTGCCGCGACGAGCTCTTGGCCGCTCTGGCCGAGCTTGAGGCTCAGCCGGCCGCTCCGGCTCCGGCGCCGGCCCCGGCTCCGCAGGTCTATCTGGTGCTGTTCGACTTCGACAAGTCGAACATCAACCCGGCGGCCCAGGCGGTCATCAACCGCGTCGTCGCCGACTTCAGCGCCAACAAGTCGAAGGCGATCTCGATCACCGGTTACACCGATCGTTCGGGCACCGACGCCTACAACCTGAAGCTCTCCGAGCGTCGTGCGGACTCGGCGCGTGCTGCGCTGATCGCCGCCGGCATCCCGGCTGATGCCATCACCACCGCTTGGAAGGGCGAGGCCGAGAACGCGGTCCCGACCGCCGACGGTGTGAAGGAGCAGGCCAACCGCCGCGACGAACTCATCGTCCAGTAAGCTCAGGACCCGAAAAACTGGAACGGCGCCGGTCTCGACCGGCGCCGTTTTCCTTTGCAGCAAAAGCCGTTAGAATTCCCGACAGCCGATTGGGACAGCGGCCGGCCGGCGTGTCGGCCTGAGTGTCGGAAGGACCATGTTCAAGTACCAGGAAACCACCAGGGCGATCACCGTGACGGTGGAGCCCACCTATCTCGAAGACCAGTCCTCGCCCGAGGAATCGCACTATGTCTGGAAGTACCATGTGCGGATCGACAATGGCGGGGCGGAGACCGTTCAGCTCCGGAACCGCTATTGGCGGATCACCGACAGCCTCGG
>Ga0068862_100001250_pt1 | contig 23893 bp, 27 predicted proteins | sample KBSSwiS52_FD_66598 | JGI IMG/M metagenome (GOLD analysis project Ga0068862, IMG submission 66598) | Switchgrass rhizosphere microbial communities from Kellogg Biological Station, Michigan, USA - KBS Switchgrass S5-2 | ecosystem: Host-associated > Plants > Roots > Rhizosphere > Soil ... | reverse complement strand
TCCTTGAGCAGCCTGGCGATCGGCGTGCCCTCCATCTCATGCTGGTACAACGCCTGGACGGCGGCAAGGCGGGCGGCGGAACGCGAACGGGAGCGGGTGACGTTGGTCATCGGGGTCATGCCGCCGGGGCGATAGCGGGCGCGTCCTCGGCAAGGAAGGGCTCGAGCGCATCAACCACCGCAGCGGGTGCTTCCCACGGCGCGAAATGGCCGGCGTTGGGCAGCCGGACAATCCGCAGGTCGTCGATCAAATCGTCGAGGCCATCCAGCTGGATCGGCAGGAGCGCGGCGTCCCTCATGCCCCAGATCACCAGCGTCGGAACGTTGATTTTGGGGAATGCGTGCGAGAGCAGGCTCGGCAATGGGATGGTGACGCCCGGCGGCGGCACGATCAGCTTCGACCCGCGATACCAGTTGAGCATGGCGGTCAGGCCGCCCGGCTGCGCCCAATCGGCGAGATACTGCTGCTTCTCCGTTTCCGGAATGGTCGCGAGGTCGACGTGCCTGGAGAAGGACTTTTCGAAGAAGGCGTCATAGCCCATCCGCTCGACTGCCTTCTCGAAGCCCGGTGTCCGGAAGGCGGTGATATATTGCGAGGCCTCGCGCTGGGCCGCGTCCTCGATCAGGCTCTTCTGGAAGATGAACGGGTGCGGAGCGTTGATGATCGCCAGCCGGCTGAGCCGCTGGGGCTCCTTCAGCGCCGCCGCCCAGCTGATCGCGCCGCCCCAGTCGTGGCCGACCAGCGCGAATTGCTCGAGGCCAAGCGCGTCGGCGACTTCGAACATGTCGGCAATGAGCTTGTCGCTGCCATAGTCGTCCGGATCCTGCGGTCGGTCCGACCCGGCGAAGCCGAGCTGGTCGGGCATCACGCAGTAGAACCGATCCGCAAGCTTCGGCGCGATCGCCCGCCAGGTCCGGTGCGATTCGGGAAAGCCGTGGAGGAACATCACCGCCGGCGACCGACGGTCGCCCGCCAGCGCGACGTTGAGGCAGCTATCCTTGCGGACCGCTATGCGGCGGAATTCAGTCACGGATAGCTGACCGTCAGTGGGACTTCGGGCAGCGGGATATATTCCTGGTCGTCGCCGGGGATGGGGGCGAAGCGCTGGGCCTTCCAGTCTTCCTTGGCCTGGTTGATCCGGTCGCGCGATGACGAGACGAAATTCCAAAAGACATGGCGCGGGGTGCTGAACGACTGGCCGCCGAGGAGCATTGCTCGCCCGCCGCTCGCGCTGGACAATCGCGCGGCGTGGCCCGGCCGCAGCAGGTAGAGCGCGAACAGCTCAAGTGGCTGGCCGTCGAGATCGCCGGCTCCGCCGACCAGCATGACCGCGCGCTCATCCGCCCCGGCGTCGATCGGAATCGCGCCGCCGGCGTCGAGCGCGATATCGGCATAGATGGTCGGCGAATGCTGCGGGGTCGCTGCGACCACGCCCCACAGGTCGCCCATCAGCACTTTGGCGCGGGCGCCCCCGTCTTCCAGTAGCGGCAGCATGGGCGATGGCACATGGTCGAAGGCCGGGTCGATTTCTTCTTTGCCATCGGGCAGCGCGAGCCAGGTCTGCATGCCGTAGAGGCTCGGGCCATCGGCTCGGATGTGGATCGGACTACGTTCGGAATGGACGATTCCACTGCCGGCGGTCATCAGGTTGATTGCCCCCGGTTCAATCACCGCGTGACTGCCGATGCTGTCGCGATGCTCGATCGCGCCGTCGAACAGATAGGTCACGGTCGCGAGGTTGATGTGCGGATGTGGACGGACGTCCATCCCCCTTCCTGCGGGCAGGCGCGCGGGGCCGAATTCGTCGACGAAGATGAACGGGCCGACCATTGTTCGCGGCCGGCTGGGCAGCGTCCGGTTGACCTTGAAGTCGCCCAGGTCGTGGGTGACGGGCGCAATGGTGAGGAGAAAGGGATCGTCGGTCATGCCGCCTTCCTAACCCGTGCGCAGATGCGACGAAAGGCGGCGAACGTTCATCTGGGATTCATTTCGGAAACGCATTGAGCGCCGCATCCGATCGGGGCCGAGGGGAGTGCGGTCCTAATCACATTTGTGGTCCTTTCGCTGCTCTGGCGGCGCGCTGATGCGCGTCTTCGTGCGGCGGCGAAGGATTGCGTCAACCGCGGCCGGTCGCCCTGGCGCCGTCCGCTACAAGGGGAATGCCTGAATGCGCCGTCTGCTTACCGCCACCGCCCTCACCCCGGTGGCCCTCGGCCTGTTGGCCGCGCCCGCTTTCGCCGAAACCGTCATCAGCACGGCGACCACCGCGCCCGTCGCCACCGGTACCGCTAACGACGATATCCGAATCAGCTCGACCGGTTCGGTCAAGCCGGCCAACGGCGCTGCGGTAACCATCAACAGCAACGACAGCGTCAAGAATGAAGGCATTGTCGCCATCACCGGCGCCAACGATTCGACCGGAATCCTCGCCACCACCAACCTTGCCGGGAACATCACCAATAGCGGAACGATCACGGTCGACGAGAATTTCACGCCGACCGATAGCGACAATGACGGCGATCTCGACGGGCCGTTCGCGCAAGGCAACAATCGCTTCGGCATCCACGTGCTCGGCGGCGGGACCTTCACCGGCAACGTCGTCAACGGCGGCACGATCACCATCGAAGGCAACCAGTCGGCCGGGATAGCGATCGACAGCGCGCTGACCGGATCGCTCAGCCAGACCGGCGGTTCGATTACCGTCACCGGCAATGACAGCTTCGGCATCAAGGCCGGCAACATCAGCGGCAACGTCGCCATCACCAACGGCACGATCGCAGTGAAGGGCGCCAATGCGGTCGGCATTGCGCTCGATGGCAATGTCGGTGGCTCAGTCACCATCCAGGGCGCGGTCACCTCGACCGGCTACCGCTCGACCACCCCGCCGGCCGATCCGTCGAAGCTTGACGCCGACGACCTGCTGCAGGGCGGCCCCGCCGTCCGCATTGCCGGCAACGTCGCCGGTGGCATCGTGTTCGACGCGCCGCCTCCGAACAACAGCACCACCGACGATGACGAAGACGACGACGGGATCGTCGACACGGCAGAGGGCACGGCGAGCATCGTTTCGATGAGCGCGGCGCCCGCGGTCCTGATCGGCTCGGCCGCTGCCGATACGGCGGTCGGCGCTTCGGCGTCGTCAGCGGACGGCCACGGCCTCGTGGCCAAGGGCACGATTGGCGGCTTCGGCATCTACAAGAATGTGTCGGCGACGGGCTTCCAGATTGGCGGCCTCGGGCACAACGTGACGATCGCCGGCGGCATGACCGTCGCCGGGACGATCGGCGCCAGCGCGGTCGAGGCCAATGCCGTCGGCCTCAGGATCGGCGCGGGTGCGGCAGTGCCCGAACTCAAGATCACGGGTTCTGTCCAGGCGACCGGCGGTGGCACCGATGCGACCAGCGCGCAGGCGATCGTGATCGACACCGGCGCCACGGTAGCGACGATCCGCAACCTGGGCACGATTACCGGAACCGTAAACGGCACCGCGGGCAGCGCGGCGGCGATCGTCGACAAGGCAGGCACGGTGACGCTGATCGAGAACAGCGGCTCGATTGGCGTCGCCAACGCGGCAGCGCTCGGCGATAAGGGCGTGGCGTTCGATCTCCGCGCCAATGGGGCTGGCGCGACAGTTCGCCAGCTTGCTGTGGCGAGCGGCAAGCCGGCGCCTACCATTGCCGGAACGATGCTTTTCGGCAGCGGCAGCGATACGCTCGACATCGCCGACGGCACGGTCACCGGCGCGGCCAAGTTCGGCTTGGGTAACAACCAGCTGAAGCTCTCGGGCGATGCCGCCATGACGGGCGTGGTCACCTTCGGCGGCGGCGCGGACGCCATCCAGCTGGCGGGTACGTCGGTCCTTACCGGCAACGTCGATTTCGGCGGTGGCGGCGATACGTTGGCGCTGACCGGAACCTCGGCGTTCCATGGTGCGCTCGCCAACAGCGGCGGGCTCGCGGTGAACGCCGGCGCGGGGACGACGTTCGATGTCACCAACACCGGCACGGTCAACCTCGCTTCCCTGACCATCGGGGCCGGCGCGACTCTTGGGATCAGCCTCGACCAGGGTGCGAACGCGGTCACCTTCTTCAACGTTACCGGCGCGGCCGATTTCGGCACGGGAACCAAGGTGAAGGTCAACCTGCTCAGCCTCGGCGGCGTCGCGGGCACGTACAAGATCGTGCAGGCCGGGACGCTAACGGGCGCCGGCAACCTCTCGGCGGACGCTGCCTCGTTGCCGTTCCTGTACAACGCCAGCCTGCTCACCAGCACGCCGGGTCAGGTCTCGCTGGTCGTGCAGCTCAAGACCGCTGACCAGCTCGGCCTCAATACGTCGGAGGCAAGTATCCTCGACGCCGTCGTCGCCGCGGCCGATGCCGACGCGCCGATTGCCGACGTGTTTCTCGGTGCGGCGGACCAGGGCGCCGTCCGGGCCAACCTTCAGCAGATGCTCCCCGAGCATGCCGGCGGCGCATTCGAGAATGTGACCAGGGGCTCGCGCCTCGTCGGCGAAATCCTTGCCGACCCGCACCCGCCGGTCACGGACAAGGGCGGGCTCGGTTTCTGGGCGCAGCAGGTCGCATGGGGCACCAGCAAATCGATCGGCTCGACGTCCTCCTACGACATCACCGGCTGGGGGGCGTCATTGGGTGTCGAGCATCCGCTCGGCGGCGCCGGCAGCGTCGGCCTGTCCCTCGCCTATCTTTCGGGCAAGGATAGCAAGCACGACAATGAGCTGCTCAGCAGCCAGTTCGAGGGCAGCCTCTACTGGCGGGGCACGTTCGGGCACTTCCATGCCTTCGCGCGAGGGACGGCGGGGACGATCCACTTCAACGGCACGCGGGTGTTCAACGGTACCGTTGGTGGCCAGGCCGTCACCCGCGAGGCCGACGGCAAGTGGAATGGCCGGCTCTATTCCGCCTCGGGCGGGCTGTCCTACGAGTTCCGGAGCGGACGCTTGACGATCCGTCCAAATGCCCTCGTGGAATATTACCGGCTGAAGGAGAAGGGCTACAGCGAGCATGGCGGCGGTGCGGCGTTCGACTTGATCGTCGATGGTCGGTCGAGCGACGAGACGGCGGCGGAAGGCAACATCGCCGTCGGTTACGATCTGCTCGGCCAGGATCCCGACTCCGATTGGATGCGGGTGGAGCTTGAAGGGGGCCGGCGGCAAATCCTCAGCGGATCGCTGGGCAAGACCACGGCTCATTTCGAAGGCGGCAATGCGTTCACGTTGACCCCGGAGGACCGGACCGACGGCTGGCGCGGCGGCGTCCGCCTCACCGGCGGTGGCCCAAACCTGACGCTTACCGGCGAAGTCAACGCCGAGGAGCAGCAGGGTCATATGTCGCTGGGCGGCCGCGCCGGCCTCCAGTTCAACTTCTAAAGTTGCATGCGGGCGGGGGCGTCGCGGCGTCCCCGCTCATTCGCCGGGCGCGGTGGCCCGGATCGACAATGCATGGACGCGCGCATCCATGAGGTCGCCGAGCGCGGCGTAGACCAACCGCTGCCGCTCGACCCGGCCCTTGCCGGCAAAGGCGCGGCTTTCGATGCGCAGGGTGAAGTGGCTTTCCCCCGCCGGATTGTAGCCGCCGTGGCCGCGGTGAAGCTCGCTGTCGTCGACTAGCTCGATGTGCGTCGGCTGCAGCGCTGACTCGAGCCGTTCGAGCATTTCAGTTGCGACCGGGCCGGTTTCTTGGGCGTTCATTGTCCCTATATAGAGGAGCTCGATGGCGTCGAAACAAGCGAAGATGCATGGCCGTGTCGAAGGCGCGAGGGCGAATTGCGCCGTCCCCGGGTGCGACGCGCCCGGCGAATATAAGGCGCCGTTGCAGCCGGCCAATTTCGACGGACCCGGCGCGTGGCGCTTCCTGTGCCTCGACCACGTCCGGGCGCACAACGCCAAGTATAATTTCTTCCAGGGCATGAGCCCGGAAGAGATCACCGAAGCGCAGTCGCCGCTGGCCGGCTGGGAGCGGCCGAGCCGCAAGTTCGCGACCAATGGCGCCGATCCGCCGCCGGCGTGGAGCGATTTTGCGGACCCGCTCGACGCGATCTCGACCCGCTTCGGGCATATCCGCGAAGGGCAGAAGCCGTCGCGGTTCAGCAAGCCCGAACGGCGAGCACTCGGCGTGCTGGGTCTCGGCGAAGCGACCGATATGCACGAGCTGCGCAAGGCCTATTCGAACCTTGTCCGCCGTTTTCACCCCGACAAGAATGGCGGGGATCGTTCGCAGGAAGCGCGGCTCCGGGACGTCATCGAGGCCTATCAATTGCTGCGGAAGTCCGCGGCGCTCGCATGACCCATATGCGCCTGTGGCGGTTCGCGGTTTCGCCCGAAGCAGAGCAGCGGTTCGTCGAAGCCTACAAATCGGACGGATCATGGGCGCAGCTGTTCGGGCGTGCATCCGGCTTCATTCGCACGGAGCTGTGGCGCGAGGGCGAGGGGGTCTATCTGACCGCTGACCATTGGCTATCGGTCGGCGACTTCGAACACTTCCAGGCTGAGTGGGGCGATGCCTATCGGCAACTCGACGCAGCGCTCGAAGGCATCGCCGGAATCGAGACCTTCCTCGGGGCATTCGACCTGGTCGATTAGTCGCGGTCAGGTGCGCCGAGCGGGAAGTAATGGCGGTACGGTCGGCCCTCGTCGACCGCGCGGGCAACGACGGGATGGGCGAGCAGCCGCGCGCGATACGCGGTGAGCTTCGGCCGGCTATCGCCCATTGGCTCGACCCAGTCGGCATAGAACAGGGACGGTGCCGCGGCGCAGTCCGCCATGGTGAAGTTGTCGCCGACCGCCCAAGTCTCGCCGAGGTTCGCTTCCAGCCAGTCATAAGCGACGTGAAGCCGTTCGCGCGCGCGTTCCTCACCATAGGCATCCGCGGCGCCATCGGGACGAAGGGCATTGGCAACCCCAACCTGCATCGTGTTCATGACGTAGAGGTCGAAGAACCGATCGAAGAAGCGGACCCGCAGCCCCTGATCGCCGTCGGGAATCCAGTGGTTCGGCCCGGGATGATTCTGCTGCAGATATTCGATGATGATCGACGTTTCGAAGATCGCGCGATCACCGTCGAGCAGGAGTGGGAACATCCCGAACGGCGAATGGCGCTTCAGCTCGGCCATGTTGGCCGGGTCCTCGATCATCCGATAGTCGAATGGGGTCCCGTCGGCCCAGAGCGCGATGAGCACCTTTTGCGTGTAACTGCTGAACGGGTGGCCGAAGAACTGCAGGGTCACCAGCTGCCCTCCGCCATCTCCGCCTGCCGTGCCCGTTCGCGCTCGCTCGGCGGCTCGGTCGCGTAGGTCCCGATCTCCACGGGGCCGGCGGGCTGGTAGGTCGCGATGATACTGCCGCCGTCGGAGACGCGGTGTTCGGTCATCTTGAGCGTCCGCGGTGGCGTACCATCGCCGAACAAGCGCTTGCCCGGGCCGAGGACGACCGGCGAGATCATCAGGGTCAGCTCGTCGATCAGTCCGGCATCGAGCAATTGCGGGTAAAGCGTGCCGCTGCCCTGGATCACGATGTCCGCCCCGTCGCTCTGCTTGATCGCGTGGAGGTCTTCGATGCGGACCCGCTGGCTATTTTCCCATTCCAGCGCCTGGTCGCGATGGGTCACGACATATTTGGTGCAGGCGTTGAACGGGTCCCGGATGTCCTTCATCTGGTCATCGGCATAGGGCCAGTAAGCGGCAAAGATTTCGTAGGTTCGCCGCCCGAGCAACAGGTCGAACGGTCGCCCGAAAATCTCGCCGATCTTCTGGTCGATGGCTTCGTCCCCGACGGGCGGGAGCCAGCCACTAAGCTGGAATCCGCCGGTCGGGTCTTCAGTCGGGCCGCCCGGCCCCTGCATCACGCCATCGAGCGAAACGAATGTCGCGCCGATGATTCTACGCATCGGCGGTCTCGCCCTTGAGCGCGGCTTCGATCGTCGCGACGTCGATCTTCTTCATCGGCATCATCGCCTCGAACGCGCGCTTGGCTGCGCCGCGGTCGGGATTGTCCATGGCCTCGAGCAGCACGCGCGGCGTGATTTGCCACGAGAAACCCCACTTGTCGCGGCACCAGCCGCACTGGCTTTCCTGGCCGCCATTGCCGACGATCGCGTTCCAGTAGCGGTCGGTTTCGGCCTGGTCTTCGGTGACAACCATGAAGCTGACCGCTTCATTGGGCTTGAAGTTGGACCCGCCGTTGAGCCCGACAAACGCCTGCCCGAGCAAGGTGAACTCGACAGTGATCTCATTGCCCTCTTCGCCGCCGGGATAGTCGGACGATGCCGAATGCGCCGGTCCGACCGTGGTGTCGGGAAAGACCGAGGCGTAGAATTGAGCCGCTTTGCGCGCCTCGCCGTGGTCGAACCACAGGCAGGTGGTGAGTTTCTTGGACATGTTACGCTCCTCTCAGATTGAATGTGTGCCGGTGCAGGATAAGCGCCCGGCCCGGACCGAAAACCGCTGCGAACAGCAGTCCGGCGATGAAGGTGAAATGGTCAACGAAGAAGCCGAACTCCATCGGGTTCTTGGCGAATTTGTCGGGCCCATGGAACGAGAAGCCGAGGAACAGCACGTAAGCTGCCGCAACCATCGCCGTCTCGTTAAAGTAGAGCCCGGTCAGGAAGCCGATCGCCAGTGCGACCTCGAAGAACGCGGCAACCCAGGCAAGCAAGGTCGGGATCGGAAAGCCCGCCCCAGCGATCTCGGCCGCAGTCGCCGGAATGCCCATGAGCCAGAACTTGAATATTGCGCTCATCAGGAACACGCCGGCAAAGATCAGCCGCGCAACCAGGATTGCCGCCGTCTTCATCTTATTGCCCGCCGACGAGGGCAAATTCGGCGCCCTGCGGATCCGTCCCGATGATGATCCAATCGCCGGTCGGGACCTGGTGCGGACCCATCTGGATCGTACCACCGTTGGCCTCGGCCGTTTCCTTGGCCTTCGCGATCGAGGGGACGCGGATATAATAACGCCACTTGGCATTGCCGCCGGGCATCACGCCGCACAGCGCGCCAATTCGCGTGCCGTCCTGCGATAGGAAGCGGTACTCGCCCATCTCGCCCATATCCATGAACTCGCTGTCGTCCCAGCCGAACTGGCCGGTATAGAAGGTGCGGGCGCCGGCGGGATCTGTGGTGCTGAGCTCGTTCCAGCCGATCCGCTGCTCCGCGGTCGGCGAGAAGAGGTCGCTTTTCGCATTCGGATCCGCCGGAGTCGGCTTCATGATGTAGAAGGGCGCGCCCTGCGGGTCGGTGACCATCGCAATCCGCCCGACATTGGGGATATCGGTGACCATCAGCGACTTGCCGCCAGCGGCTTCGATGGCGCCGACCGCGCCGTCGGCATCCGCGACATGCACGTAGCCAAGCCATATCGGCCGGGCGCCGTGCTGTTGCATCTCGTCCGTCAGCGGCAGCACGCCGCCGGCGAACCCGCCGTCGCTCCGGCCGATCATGCGATAGCCGTTGAATTCCGGCGCGGCCTCGCTGACGGTCCAGCCGACGACGGCGTCATAGAACGCCTTCGAGCCTTCGGGGTCGGGGCTCATCAATTCGTACCAGATGAACCCGCCGGTCTGGCTCTGGTCATTGGCGGCCGTCGCGGCCGGTGCGTCTCGAACGTCAGTCATGGTTCGATCTCCTTGGGGTCTAACGATGTCCGCGGCGCTCAGGCGTCGGCAGTCGCTCGCTCGAGCGTGCTCACGAACGGCTTAAAGCCGCCCCAGAACATACGCTTGCCGTCGAACGGCATCGGCTGGGCGCCGGGCTGCATTTCCGGGTCGGCCATGATCTTCTCCCACGCGGAGTCGCGGGTCGCCTTGTCCGGCCACACCACGAACGAAAAGACGACATTCTCGCCTTCCTCGGCGTTGACCGCGCGGAAGAAATCGGTGGTCTTGCCGTGCTCGAGGCCATCGCCGATCGCTTCGACCGAGCCGATCGCGCCGTGGCTAACCGCCTTCTTTGCGAACATCTCGGCCAGCTTGGTATATTCGTCGAGCTGGTCGTCCTTCAGGGGGAGGACGAATCCATCGATGTAGCTCATGCTGCTGCTCCTTCGGGCTGGGGTTGGGGTTCGTTGGCGGCGTAGACCGCGAGTTGGTCGGCGAGCGCGCGCTGGAACGCGGGCCGGGCCTCGCCGCGCTGCTGGTAAGCGGCCAAGTTGGGGAACTGGGCAACAAGGTCCGTGTGCCTGAGGAAGCGCAGCACGGTGACCATGACGAGGTCGCCGATGGAGAACTGGTCGCCCTCCAGCCATTGCTTGTCACCGAGCCATTCCGAGACGCGCTTCAACTTCTGCTTGGTGAAATCCTCGGCGCCGGGCCGGCGCAGCGTTGCCCATTCCTGTCCGGCGTAGAAGATGTCGATGAGCAGCAAGTTGAGGATGGCCGGCTCAACGCTGTTGAGCGCGGCGTAGGTCCATTGGATCGCGCGGTAGCGCGGTCCGGTAGCGCGCGGCAGCAAATCCTCGCTCTTGTCACCGATATATTGGACGATCGCCCCGCTTTCGAAAATCTGCAGGTCGCCGTCACAGAGTACGGGCACCTGGTCGAACGGCTGCTCCTTCAGATATTCGAGCGGCCGCTCCTGCCCGAGCAGGCGGACACGGTAATCGAGCCCCGCCTCCTCAAGCGCCCAACGCGCGCGCAAATCACGGACGACGCCCTGTGCGAACTCGGGCACCCATTGGAAAGCGGTGATCTCGATCGCCGCATTCGGATCGACTGGCATGGTTTCCTCCTAGTCGCTCAATGTTACGCGGTGGCGCATTCTTCGACCGGATGCGCGCCTGTTGCGGCGAAGTCCGGGTCCATCCACATCGGCGCCCACTGGTGGCCGTCCGGATCCTCGAAATCGCGGCCGTACATCGGTCCGCCTTTGGTCTGGTCCGTCTGGGACACGTCAATCTTGCCGCCAGCGCCGCCCGCGGCCTCGGTGATCCGATCGACGTCCGCCGGGCTGTCGCACGAAATGCAGAGCAGCACCTGGCTGGAGTTGTGCGAGTCGGCAATCGGCTTGCGGGTGAACGTGGCATAAAAGGGATGGGTGAGGAGCATCACCGAGATGGTGTCGCTAAGCACCATCATCGCCGCCGCTTCGTTCGAGAATTTGGACTCGTTCGTGAAGCCGATCGCCTCGTAAAACGCCTTCGAGCGTTCCAGGTCCTGCACCGGCAAGTTCACGAAAATCATCTGTGCCACGTTGTTTCTCCCTTGTTTGAGTCTCGATTCGCTTGCCTTTTGACGACTAAAGTTATAAATTGCAACCATGCAGTTAGAAAAAGTAACCGAACGACGTGAGAATAGAGAGCAGAAGCGTTTCGACGACGCCTGCGGGCTGGCCCACGCGATGGAGCTTCTGGGCGAGCGTTGGGCGATGCTGGTCCTGCGCGAGTTGGCTTATGGGCCGCGGCGCTTCTCGGAACTCAAGACCGACCTGCGGGGAATCAGTGCGAACGTCCTCACCCAGCGGTTGAACGAACTCGAAACGCGCGGACTCGTGCGCAAAACGCGGCTTCCGCCGCCCGCGTCGGTGCAGGTCTACGAATCGACGCCGTGGGGATTGGAAGCCATTCCCGTCATCGCGTCACTCGGCAAATGGGCGGCGCGCAGCCCGCGGCACAATCCGGCGCTGCGCATGAGTCACGTGTCGGTGGTGATGTCGTTCCAGACCTTGCTGTCGGCGGAGCGCGCCCGCGGCCTCGACGCGCGTGTCGGCTTCCGCTTCGGTGACGCCGCTTATTTAACTCACGTCCATGACGGCCGGCTCGATATCGAGCGTCGCGATCCGGTGGATGCAGACGTGACGTTCATCGGCGCGCCCAGCGAGATCGCCGCAGTGATTCACGGCGGCGCCCCGTTCGACACCATCCGGATTGAGGGCGGCCGCGCGCTGGCCAAGCGATTCGCGACCTTGTTCCCGTTGCCGGAGAAGGTGCAGGTGAGTTGAGGCGCGCGCGCCATTCCCTTAAGGCGCGTGGCAATGACTGACATCGCCAACGTAAATCCCGAGAGCCGCGCCGAGACGATCATGGCGTCGCCAGATCGCATCGTGAAAGTCCGCGAGGCCTTTGGCGTCGACTCCGACATGGAAGTGCCGGCGTTCAGCGAGGCCGACGAGCGCGTCCCCGACCTCGACCCGACCTACGTGTTCGACCCGGACACGACGATGGCCATTTGCGCGGGCTTTTCGAAGAACCGCCGCGTGATGGTCCAGGGCTATCACGGCACCGGCAAGTCGACCCACATCGAGCAGGTCGCTGCCCGCCTCAACTGGCCGCTCATCCGCATCAACCTCGACGCTCACATCAGCCGCATCGACCTGGTCGGCCGCGACGCGATCGTGCTGCGCGAGGGCCAGCAAGTCACCGAATTCCGCGAAGGCCTGCTGCCGTGGGCGCTGCAGCATCCGGTGGCGCTGGTCTTCGACGAATATGATGCCGGGCGGCCCGACGTGATGTTCGTCATCCAGCGCGTGCTCGAAGCCGAGGGCAAGCTGACCCTGCTCGACCAGAATCGCGTGATCCGGCCGAACCCCTGGTTCCGCCTGTTCGCGACGACCAATACCGTCGGCCTCGGTGACACCACCGGCCTCTATCACGGTACCCAGGCGATCAATCAGGGTCAGATGGACCGCTGGAACATCGTCACCACGCTCAATTATTTGCCGGCCGCGGTCGAGGCACAGATCGTCCTCGCCAAGTCGGGCGAATATGACGAGCCCGGCGGGAAGGCGATCGTCGACCAGATGATCAAGGTCGCCGATTTGTCGCGCCAGGGCTTCATCAATGGCGACATCTCGACCGTGATGAGTCCGCGGACGGTGATCAGCTGGGCGCAGAACGCGCACATCTTCGGTGATGTCGGCTACGCGTTCCGCGTCAGCTTCCTCAACAAGTGCGACGAGGCCGAACGACCGCTGATTGCCGAATATTACCAGCGCGTGTTCGGCGTGGACCTGCCCGAGAGCGTCGTCGGCAAGGCGTGATCCTGGCAGCACGGCGCCCAGCGCCGCGCTGCCAAGCTTTGATCAGGCGTGGAAGAGGTAGTCGGTGGTCGCCACGCTGTCGCCGCCGATGTTGATGAACATGTCCCACGTTCCGTCGTGGTTGGTGTCGATCTGCACCTGGTGCGTGCCCGAATCGTAGGCCACGAACCCAGCGGTCGCACCGGCGACCGTCCGCAGGTCGATCTTGTCGTGCCCGGTCTGGAAATCCGCGACCGTGTCGGTCGACCCGTCGTTGGCGAAGACGAACAGGTCGTTGCCATCGCCGCCATACAGCGTGTCGTTGCCGCCGAAGCCATTGAGCACGTCGTTGCCGCCGAGGCCCTTGAGCGTGTTCGCGGCATCATTTCCCCACAGCAGGTCGCGGGCCGATCCGCCGATCGCATTTTCGATGGTGGCGCCGTAGGCGATCGAGACGTTCTGATATTCGGACGTCGCAATCCCGGCGACCGGAGCTTGGCCGTAGAGCGCCGTATCCTGCTGGATGCTGGCCGCATTCGCATTCTGGAAGGAGCTTAGGATGGCGCCGGTCGTGGCCGCGTCAAACGTGCCCCAATTCTCCCCCGACAGGGCCGTCAGCTGCGCCAGCTGGGCGTTGGCTGTGGCTGCGTTGGGCAGTCCCGCGCCGATCGAGCTGAACGCGCCTGGGTGGAGATCCACAAATTGGGACACGGTGAAGCCCGACAGGTCGAGCGTATCGTTTCCGCCGGCGTCGTAGATGGTGAGGTAGGGATAGCTGTTCTGGGAAAAGTCGAAGAGATTGTTCCCGGCGTTGGCGTGGAAGCCGTAGGTCGTGTCGTCCGCCCGCGTGGTCGGGTCGGCGCCATATTTCTCCTGGATCGAGAGGACGTCGTGAAGCAGCGGCGTCTGCGCGTTGGCGAAGAGCAGGACGTTCCAGTTGACGATCCGCGACCCGGTCTCGCTCGCGCTCCAATAGGACATGATCGAATATTGATTGCTGTCCTGCGCATATTCCGCGCCGTTCTGGTAAGTCCCTTGGAAGTTGGGTCCGAAGTTATAAGCGCCCGGGTGGGACAGGCCGAGCGCATGGCCGAGCTCATGGATAAGGGTCGTATCCCCGTATCCCATGTTGCCAAACCACGCATTGGTCCAATTGTCCGCCGGCGAATCCGTCCAGACATCGCTGCTGATCCGGGCATATTGGTGATCGGTGCCGGGGAAATAGGTCCACGCCTGGGCGGGACCGGTCGTCGTGTTCTGGAACAGGATCGTCGCATCGCCATGCGCTCGCTCGCTCACGCTGGCATCGCCGACATTCTTGAACGTCAACGGGACGAGGTCGTCCCATAGCTGCATCGCCGAAATCGCCGCCGCCTTCTGCGCATCCGAAAATGGCGTGTACCCGCGGCCGTCGCCGAGGTGCGGGTTGTTGTTGATGCCGACGGCGTGATTGCCATCGAAGAAGCCGTAGGTGATGACCCCATCGGCGGGGATCGCGAGCGAAGTCCCGCTGTCGATGTGCGACACCACCCCGTCCAACCCGATGATCGGCTTGCCGGCGAACCCGGTGTAGCCAAGCCGGTAAAGTTGATCGAGGTTGAACTCCGACCGCGGCGGCCCGTCATTCCCGACGCGCATGACTTCGTGCATTCCATTCCCCTTTGCAACTCGGACCGCAACACTACGGCGCGGCACGGAAAGCTAGATGGGCGAGGCACCAAGTCAAACAAAAAACGCTTTGTTTATAATCTCTTAAACCTATTCCAATTAACGTTAATACTGAATCACCGGCGGGACCGCAGAGGCCATTTTCGAAGCTTCCACTCGAGAATGCTTTTGCCCGCTGCGGCGGTCCGTTAGGACGGGTTCGTGGCTGAACGCCTTGACCTTTTCCGCCGCGCGCTGGCCGGGGCCTCGCGAGCGATCGCCAAGGACCCGGACCTCGACGTCGTCTTCGCGACCGAGGCGTCGGCTTCCGCCGGCAAGACGGCGCGCGTGCCGTCGCCGGGGCCGGCGCTCGAGCGGCGGCTGGTGGCCGAGGCGCGCGGTGCCGCCGATGCGCTTGCGCTGCGCCTGCGCCACCATGACGTGAAGCTTCACGCCCGCGTCGCGCCAGCCGATGCCGATGCCCGGGCCGTGTTCGATGCACTGGAGACGGCGCGGGTCGAAGCGCTCGGGGCGCGGGCGATGGGCGGGGTGCGCGAGAATCTCAATCACCTGACCGATGCCCGGGTGCGCGGCGATGCGATCGTCCGCGCCCGAACTGCCGAGGAAGTGCCGCTGTCGACCGCCGTCGGTCTCCTCGCGCGCGAGCGGCTAACCGGCGAAGCACCGCCGCCGGGCGCGCTGTCCGGACTCAAGCTGATCACGCCCTGGATCGAGGAGAAGGCTGGGGACGAACTCGATGCGCTGGCGTTGGCGCTCGACGACCAGGCGGGTTTTGCCAAGCTGTCGCGGCGATTGCTCGAGGATCTCGACCTCGCGGCCGCCGAGGACCTCGACCAGGACCAGCCCGATGAGGCCGGTGACGACGCCGAAGGCGAAGAGGGTGGGGGCGACGACGCGACCGACGACGGCGAAGAATCGAACCCGGGCGGCGGCGATGTCGAAATGCGCGGCGAAGATGCCGAGGACGGCGAGGCCGAACAGCAAACCGCCGACGATTTCGAGATGGGCGAGGATGAGACGGCCGCCGGCGACGACGTGACCGACAGCCTGCTTGCGTCTGCGGGACGCCGCAACTGGGATCTCGCGCCCGAGACCGATTACAAGGTTTTCACCACCCGCTTCGATGAGATCGTCGAGGCCGACGAGCTCTGTGACGAGGAAGAGCTGGCGCGGCTCCGCTCCTATCTCGACCAGCAGATGGCGGGTCTCCAGAATGTCGTCACCCGCCTCGCTAACCGGTTGCAGCGGCGGCTCCTGGCGCAGCAGGCGCGCAGCTGGGACTTCGATCAGGAGGAGGGGCTGCTCGATGCCGCGCGCCTGGCGCGGGTCGTGGTCAACCCCGGTCATTCGCTGAGCTACAAGATCGAGCGCGATACCCAGTTCAAGGACACTGTCGTCTCGCTGCTGATCGACAATTCAGGGTCGATGCGGGGGCGCCCGATCGCCATTGCGGCAATCTGCGCCGACATCCTTGCGCGGACGCTCGAGCGCTGTGGGGTCCAGACCGAGATACTCGGCTTCACCACCCGCGGCTGGAAGGGCGGGCAGAGCCGTGAGGCGTGGCTCGCCGATGGCCGGCCGCCCAGCCCGGGCCGCCTCAACGACCTCCGCCACATCATCTACAAGCGCGCCGACGAACCTTACCGCCACGCCCGCCGCCACCTCGGCCTGATGATGCGCGAGGGGCTGTTGAAGGAGAATATCGACGGCGAGGCGCTGCTGTGGGCGCACAACCGGCTGATCGCGCGGCCCGAGGAGCGGCGCATTCTGATGGTGATTTCGGACGGCGCACCGGTTGACGATTCGACCGCCAGCGCCAACGGCGGCTCCTATCTCGAACGCCATTTGCGCCAGGTTATCGAATGGATCGAGAAGCGCTCGACGGTTGAGCTGATCGCCATCGGCATCGGCCACGACGTCACGCGCTATTACGAGCGCGCGGTCACCATCATGGACGCCGACCAGCTCGCCGGCGCGATGGTCGAGCAGTTGGCGAAGCTGTTTGAGACCCCATAAAAAACGGGCCCGGTGCGGTTACGCGCACCGGGCCCCCCTCGTTACGCGACGCGAGGGAACTTACCTGTTTTCCAGGCGCGGCAGGGAAAAAGGGGGAAACCCCGCCGAATGACGAGGCTTATGGCCGATTCGCGGCCAATGATTGCTGAACGCAGGTTGCAGCCTGCGTTCAGGATTTTTCGTTGAAGCCCAGCCGGTTAGGCCGCGGCCGCAGACGTCTTTTTGACGATCTCTTTCTTGAGCTTGCGGACCTTCGGCGACAGCTTGTCGTCGCTGGTCTTCATCAGCCAGTTGTCGAGGCCGCCGACGTGCTCGACCGAGCGCAAGCCGTGGGTCGAGACGCGCAGCTTGACGCTCTGCTCGAGCGCATCGGAGATCAACGTCACGTTCTGCAGGTTCGGCAGAAACGTGCGCTTGGTCTTGTTATTGGCGTGGGAAACATTGTTGCCCACCTGCCGGCCCTTGCCGGTCAGCTCGCAAACCCGCGACATGGTCTTTATCCTGATTTTGGTTCTAAGCGCTTGGCTGCGCCCGGAAAGCGGTGCCCGTTAGCCGGTCGGGGCATTTGCGTCAACGTCGGCGCGAGAAACCGAAGGACGCCGGCGGCGTTAGGATCGTGAACACATCGCGGAGAAAGCGAACATGCGGGGCTTCCTTTTAATCCTGATCGTCATCGTCGTCGCGCTGATTGCGGCAGTGGCTTCGGGTTTCCTCAACATCAACCAGATTCGCGGTGCCGAGGCGCCGGTGGTGTCGGCGACCCACAATGGCGTGGTCGCCAAGGGTGGCCAGGCGCCGGCCTTCGACGTCCAGACCGGGTCGGTCGAAATCGGCACGCGCAACGCCACGGTGAAGCTGCCCGAGGTGCAGGTGAAGCCGCCGGCGAACGAGGCCGAGGCGAACACCGTCAACGCGATGTAGCTGACAGGCGCGACCGCGCTGGCTAGGCGGGGGCATGAGCTTTCCGCTACCGCCACCGATGCGCCGTGCGCTGGAGCTTGCCGCCGAAGCGGCGGCCGACGGTGAAGTGCCGGTTGGCGCGGTGGTAACGCGGGGCGAGACCATCGTCGCCGAGGCGCGCAACGCGATGCGCGGCTCGACCGACCCGACCGCGCATGCCGAAATGGTGGCGATTCGAGCGACGGGCGAGAAGCTCGGCACGTCGCGGCTGGATGAGTGCACGATCTGGGTGACACTGGAGCCGTGCGCGATGTGTGCCGCAGCGATCGGGCTGGCCCGGTTCAAGGAATTGCGCTTCGGCGCCGAGGATCCGAAGGGCGGGGGTGTCGTCCACGGCGCACGGATTTTCGCCCAGCCGACGTGCCACCACCGGCCTGACCTGTTGGGCGGAATCGGCGAGGCCGAATCCGCGGAGTTGCTGCGCGGCTTCTTCGCGGAGCGGCGCTAGCCGCGGTAAGGAACGAGCCGGATTTCGATCCGCCGGTTGGCCGCCTTGTCGGCCTCGCTCGATTCGACCGGATAGAGCGGCGCTGCTTCGCCGAGGCCGCGCGACGCGATCCGCGCTTTCGCGATGCCGTGGCCGCCGAGGTAGGTCGCCGCCGCGGCCGCACGCTTCTGCGACAGCGCCAGGTTGCCCTGCGGCGTCCCCGACGTGTCCGTGTGAGCAAGCACGTCGACGTAAGTCTGGTCGTAGGTCTTCAGCGTCCGCGCGATCTCTTTCAGCGTCGCGTCGATCTGCGGCTTGATGGCTGCGCTGCCGGGATCGAAGGTCATGATCGCCGGGACCCGGACGAGCACGCCGTCGGGTAGCTGGATCACATCGATGCCGATCCCAGCCGTCTGTGCGCGCAACTCCTGCGCGGCGCGCGCCATGTAGCTTGGCGCCATCGCCGGGTTGAGCGGACGGATCTTCGTGGCGCGCATCTTGGCGGCGCGCGCCCGGCTGCCGCCGATGATATCGCCGTTGAGGTAAGCAGCGGTCACGCCAATGGCGGTGAACGCAGCCGGCCGGACCGGCGGCGGACCGGAACCGAACGATCCGCAGCCCGCCAGTGGTAAGGCGCACAACCCGATGACGGCGATTCGGCGGACGGAATTCATGGTCGGGCTCCCCAGGCGGTGATGCGGTGAAACCGGACCATGGCACGGTTGGTTCCGCCCGTGAACCGATCCACCGCTTGTGAAGCGCGGGTTTGGCACGCTAGGACTCTGATTGAACGCCAATGAGCGCACCTCCCACCCCCATCCCCTGGCTGGACGTCCTCCTGATCCTCGCCCTCGTCGCGCTTAACGGCGTGCTGGCGATGAGCGAGCTGGCGATTGTCTCGGCGCGTGAGGCGCGACTGAAGGCGCTCGCCAGAAGCGGCAGTGGCGGCGCGCAATGCGCGCTCGACCTTGCGTCCGATCCCGGCCGCTTCCTGTCGACGGTGCAGAGCGGGATCACCCTTATCGCTATCTTCGCCGGCGCCTTTTCCGGTTCGGCCCTGGGCGAGCCCGTCGCACAGCGGCTGGAGTTGCTCGGCCTCAAATCCGACACGGCCCACACCGTTGGCTTTGGCCTTGTCATCGTCCTGACGACCTATGTCTCGCTGGTGATCGGCGAGATTGTGCCCAAACAAATCGCGCTGCGCTCGCCCGAGCCGATTGCCGTGGTCATGTCGAGACCAATGAAATGGATGGCGACAGCGACGGCGCCGTTCGTCTGGTTGCTCAACCTGTCCAGTTCGCTGATCCTTCGCCTGTTGCGGATGAATAAGGAATCAAAGAACCACGTGACCGCCGAGGAGCTTCACCTGGTCGTTGCCGAAGCGCAGACCGCCGGCGTGCTCGAAGAAGATGAGCGGGCGATGATTTCCGGCATCGTCCGGCTGGCCGACCGCCCGGTGCGCGAAGTCATGACCCCGCGGACGGAGGTCGACTGGATCGATGTCAGCGCGACGGCCGAAGATATCCGCCGGGAACTGCTCGACAATCCGCACAGCCGAATTCCGGTCGCGGACGGGTCGGTCGATAATATCGTGGGGGTCATTCAAACCCGGGACGTGCTTGCCTCGGTGTTGGAGGGGCGGCCGATCGACCTTGGCGAACTGTCGCGCGAGGCACCGGTCATCCCCGACCTCATGGATGCGATGGACGCGCTCGCCGTGCTCCGCAGCGCCGATGTCCCGTTGGCCCTGGTCCATGACGAATACGGCCATTTCGACGGCATCGTTACGCCGGGCAGCATCCTTGCTGCGCTCGGCGGCACCTTCGCCCATGACATCGAAGCGGGCGAAGAGCCCGACCTGGTCGAGCGCGACGACGGCAGCTGGCTGGTGTCGGGCGCGGCGAGTGCCGACTTGCTGAGCGACCGGCTCGGGATCAACCTGCCCGCCGACCGCGACTATTCCACTGTGGCGGGCTTCGCTCTGTCGGTGCTCAAGCACCTTCCCGAAACGGGCGAGACGTTCAAGCATGACGGCTGGAAGTTCGAGATTGTCGATCTCGACGGCCGCAAGATCGACAAGCTCATCGCCTCCCGCCCGCGGCGGAAGGCCATCCATGGTCAGGCGGAGCCGGCGGCGGGATAGCGGTTCACTTCGTCCGCCAGCGCATCGAGAGCAGTTGCCAAGGTCGGAAGGTCGGTGGCCGCGTAGCCGATGACGAAGCCGGCGCGGTCCGGTGGACCGAGATAATAGCGGGCCAGGGAATGGATCATGATGCGGCGCTGGGCGAGGGCGTCGCTGACCGCCTCGCAATCGATCCGGGCGCGCGCGATGACGCTGACGTGCATGCCGTAGAACGATGGCACGACCGTGAACGCGCTCCCCAATCGCTGCTGGCACAAGGCGAGCAGGCGGTCACGCCGGTCGCGATAGATGCGGCGGACGCGCCGGATGTGCCGAGCGAGTTGGCCGTCGCTCACAAACGCCCCGACCGCCATCTGGATCGGCACGGAGCAATGCCAGTCGCTCGCGTTCTTCGCCGCGACCAGCGCCGGTCGCGCCCACGCGGGGGCAATCAGGAAGCCGAGGCGGACCGCCGGGAACATGCACTTGGAGAATGAGCCGACGTAAAAAACGTGGCTGGCCGAGTCGTGACCGTGAAGCGCTTCCAGCGGACTGCCGTCATAGCGAAATTCGCCATCGTAATCGTCCTCGATGATCGCCGCTCCGGTCCTGCGGGCGAATTCGAGCAGGGCCAACCGGCGCCGTGGTGAGAGCGGCATCCCGAGCGGGAACTGGTGCGATGGGCAAACATAAACTATCGACGCTTCGGGCGGGATTTCGTCGACGACGAGACCTTCGCTATCGACCCGGACCGGCACGACCCGAGCGCCGGCCGCGGCAAACGGGACGCGCATCGGTGGGTAGCCTGGATCTTCAACCGCGATGACGGTTTCGCCCGGCACGACCAAAGTGCGTGCGATCAAGTCGAAGGCTTGCTGCGCGCCAGCGGTGACCAGGACGTCCTCGGACTGGCAGGCAACCGCGCGGGTCAGGCCGACGTGCTCGGCGATTGCCTGGCGCAGGTGATGGTTGCCTTGGTTATGCTGCGGGCTGCGCGACGAGTTTGGCGCGGTTTCGAGCTTGCGGAGTTGCCGCGCCATGACCTGGCGGAAGCCGGCGTGCGGGAACAGGCGCTGGTCGACCAGGGCCGGCCGAAGGTCGGCGCGGACCTCGGTCCTCCCCGCGCGATCCGCGCCTTCGTGCCAAAAGCCGATCCAGGATGCGATATCGGCCCGCGACCAGAATTCGTTTCCGGCGCAGACCCGGGGCTGGGATGAGGTCGCCGGCGCGACCGCGTCCGCTGCGATGGTCCGCACGAAGGTGCCGGAGCCGTGCCGGGCCGAGAGCAGGCCGTCCTGCCCAAGGCGATCGTAGACGTCCTGCGCGGTATTGCGGGACACTCCGAACATCCGGCGCGCATCGCGGGTGGCGGGAAGGCGCGTACCCGGCGGCAGGCGATGATCGAGGATCGCGTCCTTGAGCTGGCGGAACAGGTGGCTGGCGACCTCGCGGGAGCCCGGTGGCGCAGTCGTGACTTTAAGCTCGAAAAGTGGCTCCATCAGTTCATTGGGCCACTTTCCGCCGATGCGCCAAGACTTTTCTGCGGATTGGCGCTGCACCTGCCGCCTCTTCCGAGCCTAAGAATACGCCCAGCAATTCAGAGGACGTATCCATGCAGTTGCGCTTTTATTTCGCTTGGCTTGCCCTGGCTGCGGCGGGCCCCGCGCTCGCTCAGCAAGCGGCTGTTCGGGATGGCTCGCACGATTTCGATTTCTCTCGCGGGAACTGGACGACCGACGTCACCATTTTCAAGGACCCGTTCAACAATCCGGACCTGCAGGTGCACATGCGCGGCACCAAGGTCGCTCGCCCAATCTGGGGCGGCAAGGGCTGGATCGAGGAGATTGAGGCGGATGGGCCAGGCGGTCATTGGCAAGCAGCGAACGTGTTTCTCTACGATCCCGCAGCGGGTCAGTGGAGCGAGAATTACGTCGACAGTTCGGACGGCAAGATGGATCGACCGAACGTCGGCGGTTGGCGCGACGGCAAGCTCGAATTCTACTCGATCGAGCCAGTGGGCGCCCGGTCGATGCTGGTGCGGGGGACATGGACAATCATGACCCCGGACCTCCACAGCTACGAGGTGGCGCGCTCGATCGACGGCGGCCGAACATGGCACACGTCGTTCATTGCCCGCGTCATTCGCGCGAAATGAGGATGCTCCCGTTCGCCCTCGCATCGCTGTTGGCGGTGATCGGCGGACCTGCCCCCGATGTCCGCGCCGCCCCGCCCCAACCGACGGGCGCGTTGCACGAACGTGATTTCGACTGGGAAATCGGGACTTGGGCGACGGACGTATGCGTCCTGCGCAATCCACTATCCGGCCAGGCACCGCGGTGGGCTCAATATCGGGGCACCAGCGTGGTTCGTGCATTGCTGGCCGGTCGCTGGAATTTCGTCGAGTTGTCCGTCGTCGGCTCCTCCGGCACGATCGAAGGCGGGTCGCTGCGGTTGTTCAATCCGCAAAGCCGCCAGTGGAGTTTGAACTTCGCCTCGTTGAAGGGTGGCGTGCTGACCGCGCCCGTCTACGGCGCATTCGATAGCGGCGGACGCGGCATGTTCACCGGCGCGGACGTGCTCGAAGGCCGGGCGATCATGGTACGGTTCATTATCACGCGGCCATCGGCAAACCAGGCGCGGTTCGAACAAGCCTATTCCGCCGACGGCGGGGTGACATGGGAGAATAACTGGATCGCGGTCGACAACCGCGTGAACAGTGGCGCCGCCTTGCCTTTTTCAAAGCTCGATCCGCTCCGGCAGGGCCTGCCGGACCAGCAGGGCAGCGGAAGTGCAGCACGCTCTTCGCTCTGCCCGAGTGGCACCGATCAGAACCGCTAGAGCTTCCCGAACGTCTGTTCGTAGCCGTCGGTGTCGTTGCGGGCGAGATAGCTGGCCTGCTCCGCCACGCGATCGCGGGTGAGGCGCCCGCTGAATGCGCCGAGCTGGCCGTCGAGGCGTTCGATCTCGGTCTCGGTCAGATGCGCGAGCTGTTCGAACCGGGTGAAACCCTGAGCGTGTAGCGCATCCGCAAATTTCGGCCCCACACCTTTCATCCGGCTAAAATCGTCGCCCGGCTCCTTGTCGCCGGCGAGCTCACGGTGAACCGGGGCGCCGAAGATTTGGCCGGTAACGTCGCTGGCAGCGGCAGCAGCTTCCCCGGCTAATCCACGACCCTCGGGCCGCGAAGCTTGCTGCATGTGGGGCCGCACCGGCGCGCTGTCGGACAGTGTTACGCGCTGCTTGGGCCGCATCAGGACGAACGCGAGCACCAGCGCCAGGCCGATCACGATCACCCACCAATAATCTCGAATCAATTCCATTTCAGGTCACCATGTCCATTGAGCGTTGTAGCGTCGGCGCAGCTGGACCAGCCACGCCACGAGGAGGCCAAGCAGGAATCCGGCGAGGGCTCCCAGCATCTCTTCGACGATCAGCGGCAGCCCGCCGTCCCGCTCCGACCAGGTGGCACCCGATACGCCGGGCACCTGACCGAACAGGCGCGCCAACTCCCCGCGCTGCCAAGTATCAGCCGGGCCGGCAAGCACCAGCCGCCGGGTCAAGGGCCCGCGGTGGAGGTGCGCCGTAACCTTGGTCATCTCGTAATAGGCGAGCGATTCGCGGGCTTGCCGCTCGGCGGTAGCGGCGAAGCGCTCCGCCGCGCCGGCGGGGCCGTGCCAGATCCAGGTTGCGACCAGCGAGAGCGCGATCCCGACCGCGACGGCGAGCTTCAGCTTGTG
>Ga0068862_100001246_pt1 | contig 23940 bp, 20 predicted proteins | sample KBSSwiS52_FD_66598 | JGI IMG/M metagenome (GOLD analysis project Ga0068862, IMG submission 66598) | Switchgrass rhizosphere microbial communities from Kellogg Biological Station, Michigan, USA - KBS Switchgrass S5-2 | ecosystem: Host-associated > Plants > Roots > Rhizosphere > Soil ... | reverse complement strand
ATAGAGCACCGGCGCCAGCGCGCAGCCGAGGCCGACGGCCAGCAGGTCCATGCGCACCCGCGCAGTCGCCAGCAGCGACAGCAGGAAATAGATGGGCGTGAGGAACAGCAGTGTCGCCGACACCGGCGCCGGCACTGATGCGGCCAGCGTGTACCCGGCCATGGTTCCCGCCATCATCGTCGCCCAGAAGGCGAGGCCGAGGCCGAGATAGGTGGCGAGCCGCAGCCCGGCGAGCACGGTCGGCAGGCGCCGCTGGGATTCGATCCAGGGGGTGACGGCGACGAAGTGCACGGCCAAGGCTTCGAGCGCAGGGCGCGGACGGCCGCCCTTCAGGAGCGGCACGATGGTGACCGTCATCGGCAGCAGCCGCAGCGCCGCCAGGCCTACGGCGAAGGCGACGGCGAGCGGCGTCTCGTTGCGGGCGAGCTGATCGACGAGCACCACCTGGTTCGGCAGCGCGAACATGCTGGCGGTGATGAAGGCGGTGTGCGCGATCGAGAAGCCGCCGTCGCGCGCCAGCGCGCCGAAGCCGAGCCCGGCCGCAAACAGCAGCGCCGCCGGCACGGAGAGGATGAGGCTCAATCCGCTGGCGAAGGCGCCGATCTGGGAGGTCAGCGGCGGGTCTTTGTCCTTGACCATAGGCACGGCAATAGCCCAGCCGGGGCAGCCGTGCCACTGCCCGGCACTGCATAGGTGTCAGACCCAACCGGGCCCAACCGGGTCGATGGGGTCTGGCACCGTCGGACGCCGTCAGGCCGCCGCCTTGCGGAAGCTCTCGGCGGCCTTGTTCCAGTTCACCACGTTCCACCAGGCGTCGACGTAGTTGCCGCGCTGATACTGGTGCTTGAGGTAGTAGGCGTGCTCCCACACGTCGATGCCGATCACCGGCATGGCCCCGTTGGGGTCCATGTGCGGGCTGTCCTGGTAGGGGGTGTTGAGGACGGTGAGCTTGCCGTCCTTGACGACCAGCCACGCCCAGCCGGAGCCGAAGCGCATGACCGCCTGCTGCTTGAACGCTGCCTTCATCTGGTCGAAGCCGCCGAAGGTGCCGTCGATGGCGTTCTTGAGGTCGCCCACCGGGGTCTTTGGGCCGCCGGGGGTCATCAGGTCCCAGAAGAAGGTATGGTTCCAGTGGCCGCCCATGTTGTTGCGGACGGCGGCGCGGACGGCCTCCGGCACGGCGCCGAGGTTGGACACGATCTGCTCGGGCGACTTGGTGGTGAGCTCGGGGAGCTTGGGGGCGATGCCGTTGAGGTTGACGATAAAGGCGTTGTGGTGGTTGCGGTGATGGAAGTTCATCGTCGCCGTGTCGATGTGCGGCTCCAGCGCCTCGTAGGGGTAGCCCAGTGGCGGCAGGGTGAAGGCAGGGGCGGCCTGGGCGAAAGCAACCCGGCCAAGGCTGGTGCCGCTGCCGGCCAAGGCAGCCGCGCCGGCCAGGAGCTTTAGGGTCTGTCTGCGGTTCATGACATCCTCCGTAGGGTTCCCTCGCGGCGGAGTTGCGTGCCCGCGACGGTGGCAAGAGCTACGACCCACCCCTCCAGACCGTTGCGGCGGACGGTGGCGACGATGCAGCTGTTACGCAGGGCCGACGCCGGCCGGATGCCCGGCAGCGGGCCGGAGGGCCATCAAATGTCCGTGACTCCCGGTGAGATGGTGAGTGGTGAGAATGTGGGTTTGGCGGATGCGCAAGTGGCGCCTGCCGTTTTCACCATCTGGAGTGGAAGACGGGCGATGCCCGGAGGCTCGTTCCGCGATACTCACCGCCTCACAGCCTCGCCATCCCACCGTGCACGCGCCAACCTGACGATTTAGAACGATGACCATGCCACCGGCCGAGCGCGAGGAGCTTGAGATTGTGGCGCTTGGCGCCCAGGGCGACGGCATCGCCGAGACCGCAGCCGGCGCGCGCTACGTGCCGTTCGCCCTGCCGGGCGAGCGCGTGGAGGCCGAGGGCGAAGGTCCGCCGAGGCTGGTCTCGGCGCCGAGCCCGGACCGCGTGACCGCGCCGTGCCGGCATTTCGGGGTCTGCGGAGGGTGCGCGGCCCAGCACATGGGCGCGCAGCTCTACGCCGATTGGAAGCGGGACGTGGTCGTCGCCGCGCTGCGCCATCGGGGGCTCGAGCCCGACGTCGGCCCCCTGCGGCGGGTCTCTCCCGGAACACGGCGACGGGCGGTCCTGACGGCGCGGCGCACGGGCGGGCGCATCACGCTTGGCTATCACCGCCGCAAGAGCGCCGATCTCGTCGACATCGACGAGTGCCCGGTGCTGCTGCCTGAGATTGTCGGCAAGCTGCCGGCCCTGCGCGCGGTGGCGGCGGCGCTTGCGGCACCTGAGGTGCGCCTCACCGTGCTCGCCACACCCGCCGGCTTGGACGTCGCCGCCGAGACCGGAGCGCGCCCGCCTGGACAACGGCCCGTCGGGGGCGTCGTCGTGCAGCTCGGCCGGATGGCCGTGCAGCATGGGCTGGCGCGCGTGAGCCTTGATGGCGAAATCGTGATCGAGCGCGCGCGCCCGGTGCTGAGCATGTTCGAAGCGACTGTCGTCGTGCCGCCCGCCGCCTTCGTGCAGGCGGCGCGGGCCTCGGAGGAGGTGATGCGGGAGCTGGTGACGGCCGCGCTCAGCCGGCCGAAGCTGGTGGCGGACCTGTTCTGCGGGGTCGGCGCCTTCACCTTCGGGCTTGCGCGCCACGCCCGCGTGCTGGCGCTCGACAGCGACGCGGCGGCCGTCGCGGCGCTCACCGCCGCCGCGCGTCATGCGCAGGGCCTCAAGCCCATTGAGGCAAAAGTGCGCGATCTCTTCCGCGAGCCTCTATCGGCCAGGGAGCTTGAACCTTTCGACACGGTGGTCTTCGACCCGCCGCGCGCCGGCGCGCATAGACAGGCACAGGAGCTCGCCCGCTCCAATGTGGGTACCCTGATCGCGGTCTCCTGCGATCCTGGCACGCTGGCCCGCGATGCCGCAATCCTCACGGAGGGCGGCTATGCCGTCGAGAGCGTCACGCCCATCGACCAGTTCGTGTTCTCGGCGCACGTCGAGGTCGTCGCCGTGCTCAGGCGCGCCACGCGAGCCGCCCCAGGCCGCCGCTAACCCGGCGGCCTACAGGTCACGGGAAGCGCGTGCAGGGGGACGCCTGGCCGGAGAGGAACAGCCAGACGCCGCTCTTTCACCCTGTCAGCTGATCTCCGCCAGGTAGTACTTGTCGGCGAAGTGACCCGTGCCGACCCGCCACTCCACGGCCTGGCCGTCGAGGTCGTGCACGAGGCGGTCGAGCACCAGGATCGGCGACCCCGCCTTAAGCTTCAGAGTCTCGGCCACTGACGGCGACGCGGCACCGATGGAGAGCCGCTCCTCGCCCCGGCCAAGCAGGATGCCGTACTGCTGCGCCAGCACGACGATGCGGTGGTTGGGCATCTCCTGGGCGTCGAGGCCGGGGAACAGCGCCGCCGGCATGGCGACCTCCTCGATCAGGAACGGCTCGCCCTTGTGCAGGCGCACGCGCTGGATGCGCCACACCTTGTCGTCGGCCCGCAGCCGGAGCCGCGCGCATTCCGCCGGGCTGGCCGGCGCCTGCACGATGTTCAGCATCTTGCTCTCCCCGGCGATGCGCTCGCCCTCGGCGGCATGGATGTTGCTGAACCGCTCGGCCAGCTCTTCGGAAGACTGGTCGTTGACGAACGTCCCGCGACCCTGCCGCCGCGTCAGGAGCCGTTCGCCCTCCATCAGATCGAGGGCCTTGCGCATCGTTCCCGAGCTTACGCCGAACTCGCGCGCGAGATCGCTCTCGTTCGGAATCGCGGCATTCGGCTTCCACTCCCCGCCGGCGATGCGCGCCGCCAGGGCGTCGCGCACCTGGAGATAGAGGGGACGCGTGGAGAACTTGCTTGGGCTTACCAGTCTGTTGGCATTTAGCATGTGGCCTCTCCCCTTATGCTGGATATCGGACATGTGACAAATTATTCCCGCTGTTATTTGTCACACTACTTGTATTAAACAGTAAATCCCAGACCTAAGCATTTGTTCCGCCCAGGATTCTTCGTCAAGAATAGTTAAATACAGTGCATTGTTCGAGATCTTCGTCGGATGTTCACACAGGAATATTTCACAGCGACCGCCGAACGGTGCTGTTGGGTGATATTTTTGTCCGGAAGCTGTGAGATCGCGCAACACGTCTTCGCCTCAGCTCCAGCCGAGGTCCGAAAATGCCCAGCGTGTACGCAGCGACACATGCAGCGACGCGGCGGCGCGGACAGGTCCGTAGACCCCGGCAACCCTGCAAAGCGTCGACCTGCACAACCCGGCCGCAGTATCGCAGCATAAAGAGAACGTGGGGAAGGAGGTCGCGTACAACAATTCGGGAACTGCTTTTCATACGTTTGCCATCGTATTGCCCCTGTCCTCTGGTTGGCGGTAGCCCACCCCAGTGCTGAACGGGTGCCGGTCGCAGCTGGACGCATGCATTTTCGTCGGACCTGCGGCAGCCGGCTCGCGGTATTCTCCCTCTCTGAGACAGCAGCGCGAGGGCGCGCACGACGAGAGGGAGGAGCGCATGGGCAACCGGATCGATCTGGAGGGGTGCACGGCCGTCGTCACCGGCGGCGCCCAGGGCTTCGGCAGAGCGATCACGGAGCGGTTCGCCGCCTCCGGCGCCAGGGTGGCGATCTGGGACCGCGATATGGCGTTGGCGGAGAGGACCGCGGCGGAGCTGGGCGAGCGGGTCACGGCCATCGTCTGCGACGTGACGGACCCGGCCAAGGTGGCCAAGGCGCGCGATGCCACAGTGAGCCGGCTCGGCCGCATCGACATTCTGGTCAACAACGCCGGCATCGCCGGCACCAACGCCAAAACCTGGGAGACGGACGTGGAGGAGTGGCGCAAGGTGATGCGCATCAACCTCGACGGGCCGTTCATCTGCTCGCGCGCCGTGGCGCCGCTGATGATCGCCCAGAACTACGGGCGCATCGTCAACATCGCCTCGATCGCCGGCAAGGAAGGCAACCCCAACGCCGCCCACTACTCGGCCTCCAAGGCCGGCCTGATCGCGCTCACCAAATCGCTCGGCAAGGAGCTCGCCGGCTACGACATCGCCGTGAATGCGGTCACGCCGGCGGCGGCCAAGACCGCCATCTTCGACCAGCTGACGCAGGAGCACATCGCCTTCATGCTCTCCAAGATCCCGCGCAACCGGTTCGTGACGGTGGAGGAGGTGGCCGCGCTGGTGGCTTGGCTCGCATCGGCGGAGAACTCGTTCACCACCGGCGCGGTATTCGACATCTCGGGCGGTCGGGCCACTTACTGAGGCGCCGAAACGTAGGGTGCAATCGTGCGGAGCGCGATTGCACCGGGCCGACCTTGCCGGAGGCTGCTCAGCCCGGGGCGAGGGCACTATCGGTGCAATGCCGCTTCGCAGCATTGCACCCTACGTCGCCGACCCCTGCCGCGGGCGACCATGCGCCGCATGCGAGTCCGCCTGAAACGGGCATAACAGGCGCCATGGCACAGCAACGGGCATTGTCGGCCCCCTTGGGCCTTGCCGCACCCGCAACCACCGCCGTGCGGGCGTGGCTGTTTGCCGTCGCCGCGCTGATCTTCCTGATGGTGAGCCTGGGCGGCGCCACCCGCCTCACAGGCTCCGGTCTCTCCATCACCGAATGGCAGCCGATCATGGGCGCGGTGCCGCCGCTCTCGGAGGCGGCCTGGCAGGAGGCGCTCGCCAAGTACAAGCAGATCCCGCAATACGAGCTGGTCAACCCCGGCATGAGCCTGGCCGCGTTCAAGCTCATCTTCTGGTGGGAGTGGACGCATCGCTTCCTGGGGCGCCTGATCGGTGTCGTCTTCCTGGTGCCGTTCCTCTGGTTCCTGGCGATGGGGCAGCTCGCCCGGCCGCTGATGTGGCGGCTCGCCGGAATCTTTGCCCTGGGCGGCCTGCAGGGCTTCATCGGCTGGTACATGGTGAGCTCCGGCCTCGCCGAGCGCGTCAGCGTCAGCCAATACCGCCTCGCATTGCATATGACGCTCGCCGTGCTGATCTTCGGCGCCGTGTTGTGGGTCGCACTGTCGCTTGGGCCTAATTCCCGCCGCGAGCGAACGGCCGAGCCCTTCGGATGGCGGCGGGCCGAGGCCGCCAGCATCGCCGCCCTGGTGCTCCTGCAGGTCGTTGCGGGCGCGTTCGTGGCCGGGCTCAAGGCCGGCTCAGGCTGGAACACCTGGCCGCTGATGGACGGCGCACTGGTCCCTCAGGGCCTCGGCGCCCTGTCGCCCTGGTGGGAGAACCTGTTCGAGAACGCACTGACGGTGCAGTTCAACCACCGCCTGCTGGCCTACGCCATCGCCGCCGCCGTAGCTTGGCACCTGTGGTCGCTGCTGGGGAGCACACCGGACGGCCCGATGCGGACGTCAAGCCTCGTTCTGGCCGGCACTGTCCTGGCCCAGATCGTCCTCGGCGTCTGGACCCTGCTCGCCCACGTTCCGATCCCGCTGGCGCTCTTGCACCAGGCTGGCGCCGTCGCCGTCCTCGCCGCGGCGCTGTGGCATTGGCACCGGCTGTGGCACACGCAGGATCGTGGTCGAGCCGGGCAGGCGCTGAACGGGCTGACTCGCCCGTAGTTTTACCCGGATATATTGACTCCCTAATTCATCCGGGTAAAATGTGCTTGATGATCGACAGAGAGCACGCGTCTCCGGCATGGTTGTCCTGCACGGCCTTCGACGGCACCCGGCGGATCACGTCGGGCCCTTATCTCCGCGTGGCGCTCTCGCTCAAGGCGTACGACCATGCACATCCCGGCACCTCGGTGCTCATCTTCGACGACACGACGGGTAAGCAGATCGATTTCGACCTGCGCGGCTCCGACGCGGAGATCGCGGCCAGGCTACAGAAACGCTTCCCAGCAGCCGGGGCTGACCAGCCCCGCGCACCCGGGCGCCCCAGACTTGGCGTGGTCGCCCGCGAGGTGACGTTGCTTCCGCGGCACTGGGAGTGGCTGGCGGCGCAGCCAGGCGGGGCGTCGGTGACCTTGCGCAAGCTGGTCGAGGAGGCGCGGCGGAGCGACCCCCCGAGCAAGGCGAAACTGCGCTCTCTGCAGGAGCGCGCCTACCACTTCATGTCAGCCATGGCGGGAAATCTCCCCAACTTCGAGGAGGCCTCGCGCGCGCTCTTCGCCAACGACATGGCGCGGATGAAGGAGCTCATCGCGGGGTGGCCCGACGATGTGCGCGATCATCTTCTTCATCTCTGCGCCGGCGACAAGCCAACCGCAGGCAGATAGGGACATGACCGGCACGCGCAGTGAGCAGCACAAGGCTCTGCTGACAAGCTTCCTGAGGGAGGTCTGGTCGGACGGCGACATCGAGAGGTGCGCTCGGTACCTCGCCGAGACGTATACCATCCATCACGACCCCGGCGATCCTTGGGAGGGGCAAACCCTCGATCTCGAGGGGTTCAAGGCGCGCGTTGCGGTTTCCCGTGCTCCATTCCGGGACCAGCACTTCCGAATTGACGAGATCATCGCCGACGCGGACAAGGCGGTTGCGACCTGGCATTGGTCGGCAACGCACGCGGGCGACTATCCGGGCTTCCCCGCCACGGGAAAGCCGATCACGATGTCAGGCGCGACGCTGTACTACTTCGATGATCGCGGTAGGATCACGGGCCACTGGCAGGTCGCCGACAGGCTCAGCATCTATCAGCAGCTTCAACACGCAAGAGGCGCCTGATTGGTAGCGCGGCCAGCTGTCAAACCTGGCGAGCCCGGCCAAGGTAGCTGTCCCGCTATGAGCGCAACGCCACCGACCGAAACCGTCCCCGATGCCGCGGCGGGCAATTGGGTGGATCGCCGCGCGCCGCGAGCCGCCAAGCCCTACCTGCGGCTCGCCCGCTTCGACCGGCCGATCGGGGCGTGGCTGCTGCTGTTTCCGGCCTGGTGGAGCCAGGCGCTGGCGGAGCTGTGGCTCGGGCGACCCTACCCCAACCCCTGGTATCTGCTGCTGTTCCTCGTTGGCGCCTTCGTGATGCGCGGGGCGGGGTGCACCTATAACGACATCGTCGACCGCGACTACGACGCGCGCGTGGCCCGCACCGCCGCCCGGCCGATCCCTTCGGGGCAGGTGGGCGTGACGGCGGCGTTCGCATTCCTGGCCCTGCAGTGCCTCGCCGGTCTCGTCGTCCTCCTCCAGCTCAACTGGTTCACCGTCGCACTGGGTGCCTCCTCCCTGCTGCTGATCGCGGTCTATCCGTTCTCCAAGCGCTTCACCTTCTGGCCCCAGGCGGTGCTGGGCCTCACCTTCAAGTGGGGCGCCCTGGTAGGCTGGGCCGCCGTCACGGGCTCCCTGGCGCTGCCGGCGCTGGCGCTCTACGCCGGCTCGGTGCTCTGGACCATCGGCTACGACACCATCTACGCCCACCAGGACAAGGAGGACGACGCGCTCCTCGGCCTCAAGTCCACCGCGCTCAGGTTCGGCGGGGCGACGCCGCGCTGGCTCGCCGGCTTCTACGCCGGCGCCATGATCATGTGGGGCGCGGCCGGCCTGCTGGCGGGCGCTGGCGTCGTCTTCCTGCTGGCGCTGGGGCTCGTCGCCCTCCAGCTGGCCTGGCAGATCAGGACTCTGGACATGGACGATGCCGGCAACTGCCTCGCCCGCTTCAGGTCCAACCGGCTGATCGGCTGGCTGCTGCTGGCCGGGCTGGCGGCCGACATGGGGCTGCGGGCCCTCCTCTCCGCCCATCCATGAGCACGCGGGCGGCCAAGCTTACATATGGCCGAGAAAGCTCCGAAGGCTCGCTTTTTCCCGACCGGATCGCTACAAGCCCCCCGACAACCTCATGACGACAACCGGGATGACCTCACCTGCAACCAATACCGCACCCGGCAGCGGCTCCAGCGACGCCGGAGTGCGGTCGGCCAAGCAGCTCCTTCACCTCGTGTTCGGCGGGGAGCTGAAAGCGCTGGACAGCGTCGAGTTCAGTGACGTGGCGGCCCTCGACATCGTCGGCATCTATCCCAACTACGCCGAAGCCTATAAGGCCTGGAAGGCCGCCGCCCAGCGCACCGTGGACAATGCTCAGATACGCTATTTTATAGTCCACGTGCACCGGCTGCTGGACCCCGAGCTGCCCCCGAGTTGATTGGGCCGCCGTAAAATCGTGACACTTTGGCACGGGAAAGCGCTTTCCCGATTGCGGCCGGTAGCCCCCTCCGGTCGCGGCTGGTAGTACATTGCCTGGACGCGCAACCCGTACAGGTTGCAATCGGCCGCGGGGAGGGACCTTGGGCGAGGCGGCGGACTTAGCCACATCCAGATCGAGCAAGCCCCGCTGGCAGGGGCGGCATCCCGGCATCCTGCGCCGCTTCGCCGACGACTGGATCCGGCCGCGCTGGCGCATGATCGCGCTCGCCCTGTGCTGGACGGTGGGCGTGGCGGCATCCACCGCCGGCTACCCCGTCATCATCAAGCAGTCGTTCGATTCACTCCTGGCACCCGGCGCCACGGCGCTGCCGTGGGTCCTGGTCTCCGTGATCGGCATCACCGCCGCCCGCGGGCTCTTTCTCTATCTGCATCAGACAACCGCCACGCGCGTCGTCACGCGCCTGGTCACCGACGTGCAGAAGGCGGCGTTCGCGCATCTCATGAACGCCGATTTCGCGCGCCTCACGCGCGAGAGCACCGGGCAGCTGGTCTCCCGTCTCACCAACGATCTGACGGCGATCCACAATGCCGCCCAGGTGGCGCTCGTCTCCCTCGTCCGCGACATCCTCACCGTCGCCGCCATGGTCGCGGTCATGCTCTATCTCGACTGGACCATGACGCTCGTGATGCTCGGCGGCTGGCCGCTGGCCGTCATCCCCGTCCGCCAGCTGGGGCTGCGCCTCAAGTCGCTGGCCCGGCGCACGCAGGCCGAGATGGGCAGCATGACGTCGCGCCTGACCGAGACCTTCGCGGGCGCCCGCCTGATCAAGGCGTTCCGGCTCGAATCGTACGCCGTCGAGCGTCTGGACCAGAATTTCGAGCAGGTGTTCCGCCTCAGAATGAAGTCGGTGCGGGCGCGGGCCGGCGTGCTGTCGCTGATGGAGGTGCTGGCGGGCATCGCCATCGCCTTCGCCATCGCCTTCGCCTATTGGCGCATTGCGAGTACCACCAATACGGTGGGCGACTTCGTGGCCTACGTCGGCGCCCTGCTGATGGCGGCGCAGTCGCTCCGCTCGTTCGGCAACATCGCCAACGCCACGACGGAGGGCCTCGCGGCAGTGGAGCGCATCTACGAGCTGCTCGATGAGAAGCCCGCCGTCGTCGAGAGGCCCGGCGCCCGCCCGCTCGCCGTCAAGGCCGGCGGCATCGTCTTCGACAGCGTGGGCTTCTCCTACGCAGAGGCGGCGCGCACGCCCGCGGTGCGGGGCCTGTCGCTCGCCGTGCCGGGCGGCCAGACGGTGGCGCTGGTCGGCCGCTCCGGTGCGGGCAAGTCCACCGTCATCAACCTGGTGGCACGCCTCTTCGACGTGAATTCCGGCCGCATCCTGATCGACGGCCAGGACATCCGCGACTTGACGCTGGCGAGCCTGCGCGGCTCGGTCGCCATGGTCAGCCAGGACATCACGCTGTTCGACGACAGCATCCGCGCCAACATCGCCCTCGGCCGGCTGGGGGCGGGTGAGGAGGAGATCGTGGCCGCCGCCAGGGCCGCCGCCGCGCACGACTTCATCATGGCGCAGCCGGAGGGCTACGACACCGTCATCGGCGAAGGCGGGCTGAGACTCTCCGGCGGCCAGCGCCAGCGGCTGGCCCTCGCCCGTGCCATCCTGAAGAACGCCCCGATCCTGCTGCTGGACGAGGCGACCAGCGCCCTCGACACCGAATCGGAGAGCCTGGTGCAGGCGGCGCTGGCCCGCTTTACCCGCAACCGCACCACGCTCGTGATCGCCCACAGGCTGTCGACCGTCCAGCGCGCCAACATGATCTGCGTGATGGACGAGGGGCGGCTCGCCGAGGTCGGCACCCACGCCGAGCTGCTGGCCCGCAACGGCATCTACGCGCGGTTGTGCCGCTCGCAGGCGCTCCTCCTGGACCGCGGAGACCTCGAAGATGCCTCGGTCGGCGGCGCGCTCGCGCCGCCGACCGAGGCCGCCTGAGGGGCGCGAAACGCCGCTGCGCAACCCGCCCGGATCTTGTTGACAATGCGGACCGCCCGTCGCCAAGAACGGGCGCCGCGAGAGGAATGGTCAGGAGCCCCGGAATGGCGAGTGTCGAGCCCAAGCCCAGGCTCATCCACGCCGCGATCGGCGGCCTTGTCGCGCGCTACATCCGCTACGTAGGCTCTTCCTCGCACCAGTCCGCGGAGATGACCGAGCAGTTCGAGGAGCATGCCCACAACCATCCGTGCGTCATTACCATGTGGCACGGGCAGTTCCTGCTGCTGCCGCTGGTCAAGCAACCGGGCTACGAGGTGGACATCATGCTGGCGCGCCACCGCGACGCCGAGCTGATGGGTGCCGTGCTGCGCAACTTCGGCATGCGGCTCATCCGCGGCGCCGGTGCCGGCGGACGCCGCAAGGACCGCGGCGGCGTGCACGCATTCCGGGCCGCGGTGCAGACGCTGCGCGAGGGCCGCTCCGTTGGCATGACCGCGGACGTGCCGGGCAGCGGCGAGGCGAGGCGCGCCGGCCTCGGCGTGGTGATGATCGCACGCGCCTCCGGCAAGCCGGTCATGCCGCTCGCCATCGCCACCTCCCGTTACGTGGCGTTCAACACCTGGAGCCGCATGACCCTCAACCTGCCGTGGTCGAGCCTGGGCTTCGCGGTGGGCGATGTCGTGCATGTGCCGCGGGACGCCCACGGGGAGGAGCTTGAGCAGTACCGGCTGGCCGTGGAGCGGTCGCTCAACGCCGCCACGGCGGTGGCCTTTGCCCGTGCCGGTGCAGATCCCGGACGCGCGACGCCCGGCATCGCCACATCACCCGGCATGCGCCTCAAGGCCTACCGGGCTTTCACCTCGCTGGCGCGACCGCTCGCGCCGCTCCTGCTCAGAGTGCGCCAACGCCAGGGCAAGGAGGACCCCGCACGCCTGCAGGAGCGACTCGGCCGGCCCGGCGCCCCGCGCCCCGTCGGCCGGCTGGTGTGGTTCCACGCGGCGAGCGTCGGCGAGACCGTCTCCATCCTGCCGCTGATCTCGGCGCTGGCTGAGCGGCGCCATTCGCTCTCGTTTCTGCTCACCACCGGCACCGTGACGTCCGCCAAGCTCGCCGCCCAGCGGCTGGGGCCCCGCACGCTGCATCAGTACGCACCGCTTGACGTGCCCGGCTACGTGCGACGCTTCCTCGACCACTGGCGGCCCGACCTCGCGGTCTTCACCGAGTCGGAGATCTGGCCCAACCTGATCCTGGAGAGCGCCGCGCGCGGAATTCCGCTCACCCTCGTGAACGGGCGCATGACGCAGCGGTCGTACCGGCGCTGGCGGCGCAGCCGCGGCGTGGCGCGACCCCTGTTCAGCCGTTTCTCGCTGGTGCTGGCGCAGAGCGAGCCGCTGGCGCGCCGGTTCAAGATCCTGGGTGCCGCCGGCGCGACGGCGTCGGGTAACCTCAAGGTCGACACGCCGCCCCCGCCAGTGGACGAGCCGGAGCTGGAGCGGCTGCAGGCGGCGCTGGAGGGGCGTCCGCTGCTGCTGGCCGCGGCCACCCACGAGGGTGAGGAGGAGATTGTCGCCGAGGCGCACCGGCAGCTGCGCCGGCGCTTCCCGGATCTTCTCACCATCGTCGCCCCGCGCCATCCCGAGCGCGGGCCGGCCATCGCCGAATGGCTGCAGTCGCAGGGGATCGCCGCCGCGCGGCGCGCGGTCGGAGAGCTGCCCACGCCGGCGTGCGAAATCTACATCGCCGACACCCTGGGCGAGCTAGGCACGCTCTATAAGCTCGCCGCCGTCGCTTTCGTCGGCGGGTCGCTGGTGGACCGCGGCGGCCACAACCCCATCGAGGCTGTGCGCCACGGCGCCGTCGTCGTCACCGGGCCACACTGGCAGAACTTCAAGGACACCTACGAGGCGATGATCGAGCGCGGCGGCGCCATTGCCGTGCATTCCGCGGCGGAGCTGGCGGAGGCGGTAGCACCGCTCCTCGCCAACGAGGCGAAGCTCGCGAGCCTGCGCGAGCGTGCGGAAGGCGCGCTGGCCGGCCTGTCGGGAGCGCTGCCACGCACGGTCGAGGCCCTGCTGCGCTACCTGCCGGGCGAGGACGAGCTGGCCCGTGCGGATTGACGAGCCGCCCTGGTGGTACGGCGAGGCTCCCGGCGCGGCCGGCGGTGGAACGCTGGGCGTCGCGGTCGGATGCCTGTCGCCGCTGGGGGCGCTCTACGGCTGGGCGGCGCGGATGCGCTATGCCCGCGCCAGGCACTACCGCTCGCGCCTGCCCGTTGTCTGCGTAGGCAATCTGACGGCGGGCGGGACCGGGAAGACGCCTCTCACACTCCATCTCTGCGAGCGGCTGCGGGCGCGCGGCCTGCGCCCGGCCGTCCTGACGCGCGGCTACGGCGGACGCCTGGCCGGACCGCATTGGGTGGCCGGCGAGGATGACGCGGACTCCGTCGGCGATGAGCCTCTGCTCCTTGTCCCCGCGGCCCCGACGCTGGTGGCGCGCGATCGCGCTGCGGGCGCCAGAGCTATAGAGCAAACCAGGCAGTCCGACACAGTGGCCGCCGATGTGATCGTCATGGACGACGGCCTGCAGAACCCGCAGCTCGCCAAGGACCTGACGCTGGCCGTCGTGGACGGGGCGCGCGGCGTCGGCAACGGCCGCGTGATGCCGGCCGGCCCCCTGCGGGCGCCGCTGGCGTTTCAGCTCGGCCTCGTCGATGCCATCGTGGTCAATGAGCGAGCCCCTGGCACCGGCGATGCGGTGGCCGCGTGGCTGCGCGGCCGCTTCGACGGCCCGATCCTGCGCTGTGCGACAGTCGTTGCCGGCGACGCCGGCTGGCTGCGGGGACAGCGTGCTGTTGCCTGGGCCGGCATCGGCGCGCCTCAGCGCTTCTTCGGCATGCTGGGGTCGCTCGGCACCGAGGTCGTGGACACCATCGCCTTCGGCGACCACCAGCGCCTCAACGAGGCCGACGCCCAGCGCCTCCTCGCCCTGGCCCGGCGACACGGCGCCATCCTCGTCTCCACGGCCAAGGACTTGGCCCGCCTGAAGGGTGCCACCGGCGTTCTGGCCCAGCTGGCCGTCTCCACCCGCGTGCTGCCGATCAGGCTGCAATTCGCAGCGCCGGACGCGGAGCGCCTGGACACGCTGATCGCCAGCACTCTGATGGGCTTCAACAGATAGGGCAAAGGACCTGTCCTGCTCGCGCTCGCAGGCACGCGACGACTACGCGGGCTATCAGCCCGCGTAGGCCGAAGCCTACGCGAGATGCGTCTGGGCGTAGACGTCCTGCATGGGGCAGGCGAAGCCGATAGTGTCCAGGCGCAATGTATCCTCACGGCCGATCTGCTCTGGCTCCTCGGGCCAATGTCCATCGGCGTCACGCCGCAACACCTCAGCCAACACGCGCGTGGAGTGCACAACCACGATCTCGCTCACGCTTGGAATGGTGGTGTACGCCCACACGTTCTCCCAGGTATCCGTCGCGTTGCCCGGCGAGAGAACCTCGATCAGGATTACGGGGTCGGGCAATGTGCGCTGGCCCGGCGCGTCGGCCGTTGAGGTGATGCCTAGATCCGGCACCCGCAGATTGGTGTGGGCGCGGACGCGCGTTGCAATGCCAGGCTCGGCAACCACGCGAAAATGGCCGCCGGCGGCGACCAGCGCATTGCGGATCACGGCACCGAGCGTCATCTGAATCGTGCCGTGCGTTGCGCTGCCAGGTGACATGGCCCGCAGCTCCCCGTCGACGAGCTGGAACTTCCGGCCCGTGCCATCGCCCGGCCAGTCGAGAAACTCGGCGACCGTCATGGTCGGCGGCAATGTGTCCAGCACGTCCTGCATGGGCGACCTTTCGACCGGCACTCTAACATAAGTGCCGACGGCGCAAAAGCGGGTTTGGAGCTGTTTTGTTGAGCCGGCGTCGGTGCGGGCCGGAAAGGCCCGTAGCGCCGGCTTCATCGAAGGCCTTGCACTTCATCTTGAGGCCGTAGGTGGAGTTGAGGAAGTCCGTGAGCAGGCTGTCCTCCTGGTCGATGCCTCTGCCGCCGGGTGCACGCCGATCGCTTACCGCCCCGCGGCATAGCCCTGCATGCCGCGCGGGTTGGCGGCGGCCTTGCGGCGGGGGCCGTCCTGGGCGGCGGCGGTGACGCGCCCCTCCGACCAGTCCGGGCCGACCTCCAGCTTATGGCCCCGGCGCAGCAGCTCCCGGATGGTGGCCTCGGGCAGACGGCCTTCCGCCACCAGCACGCCGGGGCGGGCGGTGCGCGGCCAGAACGACAGCGGGAAGTGCTCGATGTGCCAGGCCGGGGCGTCGATGGCCTCCTGCAGGTTCATCTTGGGGGTGGAGCCCGAGAGGCTGGCGTGGCGCAGGAACATCTGGCAGCTCCACTGGTCCTGCTGGTCGCCGCCGGGCGTGCCCCAGCTCATGTACGGCTTGCCGTCGCGCAGCGCCATGCCGACCGACAAGGTGGAGCGCGGACGCTTGCCCGGCGCCAGCGAGGCCGGCAGCCCCTCCTCCAGCCAGAACATCTGCCCGCGCGTGCCGAGCGGCCAGCCGAGGTCCGGGATCACCGGCGAGGACTGCAGCCAGCCGCCCGACGGCGTGGCCGTGAACATGTTGCCGGCCTTGTCGATGACATCGATATGCACCGTGTCGCCGCGCACCTCGCCCTGGCGGGTCGTCTCGTCGGCGCCGTGGCCGGTGGAGATGCGGGCGAAGGTGGGCTCGCCGGCGCCGGCGCCCACCTCGCGCGCGCCCTTGACGATGACCTTCCCGTCGTAACCCTCGATGCGGCCGGGGCGCTGCTCCAGCGAGGCCGTCTCGCCGACGAGCTTGCGCCGCTCGGCGTTGTATGGCTCCGACAGCAGCGTCTGCATCGGCACGTCGACGAATTCGGGGTCGCCGTAGAAGGCCTCGCGGTCGGCGTAGGCGAGCTTGGCGCACTCCACCCACGTGTGGATGAAATCCGGGTCGGTGGGAGGCAACCGGTCGAGGTCGAAGCCCTTGAGCAGCGCCAGCATCTGCAGGAGCACCGGGCCTTGCGTCCAGGCGTTGGGCTTGAGCACACGGTAGCTGCCGTAGTCGAGGTGGACGGGATCCTCGATGGTCGGCGCCCACGTCGCCATGTCCTGGGCGGTGAGCACGCCGCGGTGGCGCCGCCCGCTCACGTCCATGACCTCGCTGCCGCGGCAGAAGCGGTCGACGGCCTCGGCCACGAAGCCCTGGCTCCAGGCGCGCCGCGCCCGCTCGATCTCGGCCTCGCGTCCGCCACCGCCGGCCTCGGCCTCCTTGAGGATGCGCCGGTAGGTCTCGGCGTGGCGCCTGTTGGTGAACAGGATGCCGGGCCTCGGCACCTGCCCGCCGGGCAGGTACACCGCGGCCGACGTGGGCCAGTGCTCGCGGAACAGCTCGGCCACGGTGGAGATGGTGGCGCAGGCGCGCTCGACCAGCGGGTGGCCGTTCTCGGCGTAGGCTATCGCCGGCTCCAGCACGTCGCGCAGGCGCAGCGTGCCGTAGTCGCGCAGCAGCAGCATGTAGGTCTCGAAGGTACCGGGGATGCAGGCCGGCAGCAGCCCGGTGCCCGGCACGATGTCGAGGCCAAGATGGCCGCGGTAGTGGGCGATGGTGGCGCCTGCCGGCGCCGGGCCCTGGCCGCAGATCACCTTGGGGGACGTGCTGCCGGCCTCGCAGATCATCACCGGCACGTCGCCGCCCGGCCCGCACAGATGCGGCTCCACCACCTGCAGGGTGAAGGCCATCGCCACGCCGGCATCGAAGGCGTTGCCGCCGCGCTCCAGCACGCCCATCCCGACCGCGGTGCCGATCCAGTGCGTCGACGCCACCACACCGAAGGTCCCGTCGATCTCGGGCCGCGTGGTGAAGGGTCCGGCATTGATGTTGGCCATGGGTGTAGGTGCTCCGGCTCGTCGCGTGTTCAGCGTCTATAGTGACTTATTCTGTTTGAGCGGTCACCGCGCTGCTATGGCCAATGTGAGCGGGGCAGAGATGCCCAATTGCAAACGCTTCCAACAGAGCGCGGAGCCGCCTGTTCTCCACAACCAGGCAACGGAACACGTAGCCCTGGCGGAGCCGAGAGCCGTCTCCATTCAGGTAACGCGAAGCAAACGAGGACCGGGCGGACAAATGATTACGCAATCGCTGCGCGATGCCATTCCTGGCCTTGGGGGTCGAGCCGACATGGAGGACGTCGTGGCTCGGGCTGTAAATTATGTAGACGCCTTGTTCTTTCGGGGCAGCCAGCTCTCCTCGTTGAGCTGGGAACTTTTGGAGCGGCGCACGCATCAGATCGTCGAACAACGACTTGATTATCTCATTCTCTTCTCTGTCCGCATCCTTGATCATCTCTGGCCGTCCCGCACGTCTTGCCCCCCAGTGAATATCAATGATCCTTCTTGCCGCGCGCCAGCGCCACCACGGCCAGGATCTCGAACAGCATCTGCGCCGCGGCCTGGGCCGTGTTGGTGGTGGCGTCGTACTGCGGGGCCACCTCCACCACGTCGCCGCCGACCACGTCGAGGCCGGCGCAGCCTCGTACAAGCTCCAGGGCCTCGCGGGTGCTGAGGCCGCCGATCTCCGGCGTGCCGGTGCCGGGTGCGAAGGCGGGGTCGAGGCTGTCGATGTCGAAGGAGATATAGGTCGGGCCGCCGCCAACAACCTCGTGGATCTTCTTGATCACCTTGGGCACGCCGAGGCGCGCCATCTCCTCGGCGTGGATCACCGTCATGCCGCTGACGTAGGAGAACTCCCACAGGTACTCGGCACCGCCGCGGATGCCGATCTGGATGGTGCGCTCCGGGTCCAGCGCGCCCGCCAGCACCGCGTTGCGGAACGGCCCGCCGTGGTGGAACTTGGCGCCCTCGAAGGGCGGACCGGTATCGCAGTGGGCGTCGATGTGGACGAGTCCGACAGGCCGCTTGGCGCCCAGTGCCTTGAGGATCGGGAAGGTGACGGAATGGTCGCCGCCCACCGCCAGTGGCGTCGCGCCGGCGGCGGCGATCCTGACGAAGACCGCCTCGATGTCCTCGATGCTGGCATCGAGGCTGTAGCGGCTGCGGAACGGCACGTCGCCGATGTCGGCGGCCTTGACGGCGGTGAGCGGCGACAGCCTGTGCACGTGATGATACGGCCCGATGCGCTCCACCGCCCGCACCGCGCGGGGCCCGAAGCGCGCGCCCGGCCGATTGGTGACGCCGAGGTCCAGCGGCACGCCGATGAGCGCCACGTCGAGCCCGCCCAGATCGTCGCGCTGGAGCGCATCGAGGCGCAGCGGCGCGCCCAGAAAGCTCGCCACGCCCTCGTACGGCTTCGGCCGCCGGTCGGTGCCGGCGAAGACCGCCTCGATGGCCTTCCTGAACTCGGGATGGTGCGAGGCGTCGGGCTTGTCGGCCGGATACTTGGCGCGCAGGTCCTCAAGCTTCTTGCGGTCCATGGCGGCTCCATGGTGCTGGGTGTCGGACCCTCCGGGCCCTTCGAGCGGGACACCATAGGTGCACCGCCGCGATCGGTCGAGCCGCAGGCAGCGCAAAGGGCCGGCACGCCCTCAGCCCAGCGGATGTCCGGCAACCGGCGCCTGCGCAACGGTGTTCCCATTCCCGATCTAGACGCTCTTAGACGTTGCGCCCGCCGGGGCGCCAAGACAAGCTTACCGGTGCGGTGTACGCAGCAAACCCGGATCGCTGCGATGCACGGCTGCCGCGCAGCGGCCACAAGGCACGGCCTCCGTGCCACGGGCCGCGCGCGGCATCATTGCGGTGTACTGAAGTCATCGAGGCGTCCGGTCCACGACGCGTCAGAGCCTGAACCGTCCCTCGATGGGGTACGCCGGGTCGTTGTAGCCCGGCGTGGAGGGGTGGCCGGGAGCGACCAGGCTGTCGGCCAGGGCCTCGTCCTCGGCGGTCCACTTGTAGTCGAGCGCGCCGAGGTAGCTCGTCCACTGCTCGAAGGTGCGCGGGCCGGCGATCACGGAGCTGACGGCGGCATTGGCGAGCACCCAGGCGGTGGCCCAGTGCGCCAGCGTGGCCCCGCGCGCCTCGGCGTGCGCCTTGAGCTTCTCGGCGACGATGAGGCTCTCCGGGCGCCACTCCGTCTCCATCATGCGCTTGTCCCGGCGCGCCGCACGGCTGCCGGGCTCGGCGGTCTGGTTCGTCCGGTACTTGCCGGACAGCACGCCGCGGGCGAGCGGGCTGTAGGGCACGACGCCCAGGCCGAAGTGCCGCGACGCCGGGATCAGCTCCACTTCCGGCTGGCGGTTCATGAGGTTGTAGCAGGGTTGCAGCGCCACCGGCAGCGGCACGTCCATCTGCCGGCACAGATGCGCCACGTGGGCGATGTGCCAGGCGCGCACGTTGGAGAGGGCCCATTCGCGCACCTTGCCGGCACGGATCAGGTCACCGAAGGTGGCGACGATCCGCTCCCAGGCCGTATCGGCGTCCACACGGTGGATGTAGTAGAGGTCGATGTGGTCCAGACCCAAGCGCTTGAGGCTGGCGTCGGCCGACTGCATCAGGTGCCGGCGCGACAGGCCGGTGTCGGTGACCTTCGGTCCCGACCGCTGGCCCGCCTTGGTGGCCACCACCCAGTGGTCGCGCTTCGCCTTCGTTGCAGCGCCGACGATGGCCTCGGAGCGCCCCTCCGTATAGACATCGGCAGTGTCGATGAAGTTGACGCCGCTGTCGGCGGCATGGTCGATGATACGCTGCGACTCCGCCTCGTCGGTGGCGCCGCCGAACATCATGGCACCAAGGCAGATTTCGGACACCTTGATGCCGCTGGTGCCGAGCAAGCGAAAACGCATCTGCGCCACGGACAAGTCCTCCCCGGATAGTGCCGCCGCCCCTGCCCCCGAATATTGCGTGCAGGCCCCCCGCCGTTTCAAGCCGAGGCCGAACACAAGGATTTGACAGTGAACGGGGTCAGACCCTTCGCCTCGGACCGTATAAGGGGTCAGACCCCTCGCCTCGATGCTTGTTCTTTAACGGAAAGTCCGAGGCGAGGGGTCTGACCCCGCTTCATCCAACCCCAGGTTGAGAACCTACGCTAAGTGCCGCAGCACGAAGCGATGGACACCGCCGCTCTCGCTTTGCTCGACCAGAGCATTGCCGGTGCTCTCGGCAAAGGCGGTGAAGTCCGCCGGCGCCTGGGGGTCGTCCGACAGCACCTCCAGCGTGGCGCCCTTGGGCAGCTCCGACAGCGCCTTCCTGGCCTTCAGCACGGGCAGCGGGCAGGCCAGCCCTTTCACATCGAGGGTCTTGTCGGGCATGGGGGGAGGAGCCTCTCGCTAGCGGAACGTCATGACGGATCGGCCGCCTAGTTATCAACGGACCGCCGGCGCTGGCAACGGCATCGCCTGACGGTGGTCGCGGAGTCACAGCCCCGCCATGTCGGGCGCCGCTCACGGAACTGCCACTTGCGCGGGCATGGTGGCCAAGTCACCATGCGGCCTCCACAATTCACCCGCTTGCGCCACGGCGGGGAGGTCAACCACGCCACCGGCGCCGCCGCGGGCGCGAGCCACATCGAGGGGAGCCCATGGACGCCATTGCCGACCCGCCGCAGCGCTCGTACGCGTTCGGCCTGGAGCGGGCGGGCTTCCTCGGCCTCGGCTGGCCGCGGCTTACCATACTGCTCATCCTCCTGGTCTCGGTGGCAGCTGGCTTCGGCCTGGCCCGGCTCAAGGTGGACGATTCGCTCTCCGAGCTGTTCCGCACCAACACACCGGAGTTCCATCGTTACGAGGAGATCGACCGGCGCTTCCCGTCGAGCGAGTACGACGTGCTGGCCGTGATCGAGGGCAAGGACCTGCTGAAACGGCCGCAGCTGGAGGCCGTGCGCCGCGCCATCGTCGACCTGCAGCTCGCCGACGGCGTCGATGGCCTGGTCTCCATGCTCTCCGCCCGCGGCAAGCCCGACGAGACCGGCTACGCGCCGCCCATCGTTCCCGACGACCTGCCGCAGGACGATGCCGCCTACAACGACATCATCGCCAAGCTCAAGGCCAACGAGATCGTGGCCGGCAAGTTCCTGTCCGACGACGGCGAGCTGGCGCTCGCCGTCGTGGCCCTGGACCGGCAGGCGGTGGCCGAGCAGGGCGCCAAGCAGGTGATCGCCAGCATCAACGAGACGCTGGCCAAGGAGCTGCAGCCGGTCGGCCTCAAGTCGCACCTGACCGGCGCCCCGGTGATGCAGCTCGAGATCCGCAACGCGGTGGAGCGCGACCAGATCGTCTACAACGGCCTCGGTCTGCTGTTCGGCGCCACCATCGCCGTGATCTTCTTTCGACGCGTCTCGCTGATGCTGCTGGCCGCGCTGCCGCCGGTGCTGGCGGTGCTGTGGTCGCTGGGGCTGCTCGGCTGGCTCGACTTCAAGCTCAACCTGTTCCTCAACGTCATGACGCCGCTGGTGATGGTGATGGGCTTCGCCGACAGCATGCAGATGGTGTCGGCCATCCGCATCCGCCTGCGCGAGGGCGACACCAAGGCCCAGGCCGTCCGCTTCGCCGTGCGCGTGGTCGGGCCGGCCTGCGTGCTGGCGCACGGAGTGGCGCTGCTGTCGTTCACGGCGCTCCTCATGTCGCAATCGGCCCTGATCCGCACCTTCGGCATCGCGGGCGCGCTGGCGGTGTGCATCTCGTTCGTGGCCGTGATCCTGGTGCTGCCCCTGCTGGGGCTTTTCCTCATCCGCAACGAGCACAAGCTCGCCCGCGACCGCTCCCCGGCCGACCGGTTGATGGACGGCCTCGGCGCCCTGGTGGGGTGGATCGTGGACCGCGTGGTGCACTGGCCGGTCCTGACCACGGTGGTGGCGCTGGCGTCGTTCCTCTACTTCGGACACGCCTACCTGCAGCTGGAGCCGCGCTACCGCCTCGCCGACATGGTGCCGGACCGCGAGCAGGCGTTGGATGCCTCCAAGCAGATCGACAAGAAGCTCACCGGCGCCAACCCGGTGCACGTCATGATCGAGTGGAAGACGGGCGAATCGCTCTATGCGCCCGGCCCCATCGCGGTGATCGCCAAGGCGCACGCCATCCTGGAGAAGGAGGCCGGCCTCGGCAACGTGTGGTCGCTCGAAAGCCTGCGCCGCTGGCTCAAGGACGCCGGCGACGATCGCATCGAGACGGTGCAGCGCTACGTCAAGGTGCTGCCCGAGCACCTGGTGCGGCGCTTCATCGCCAAGGAGGAGAACGCGGTGCTGGTGACGGGCCGCCTGCCCGACGTCGACTCCAGCCAGATCCTTCCCGTCGTGGAGAAGGTGGACCACGCGCTCGACGGCCTGCGCAAGGAGCACCCTGAGTTCACCATCTCCGTCACCGGGCTGCCCGCCATCGCCGCCCGCAACAGCGCCCGCATGATCTCTCAGCTCAACGAGGCCCTGCCCCTGTGCGTGGTCTTCGCCGCGGTGCTGTTGGGCATCGCCTTCCGCTCGGTCTTCGTGGGGCTGGTGAGCCTGCTGCCCGGCCTCTATCCGGTGGCCGTCTCGGGTGCCATCCTGCGCTGGACCGACGGCGGGCTGGAGTTCGCCTCCGTGGTGGCGCTGCTCGTTGTGTTCGGCCTCGCCATCGACTCGCTCATCCACTTCTTCAACCGCCTGCGCCTGGAGGAGCGTGTCGAGCCGCGCGCCGACATCGCCATCCGCAACGCGCGTGTGCTGGTGGGGCCGGCGATCATACTGACCACGCTGGTGCTGGCATTCGGGCTCGGCGTGACGGTGTTCTCGGATCTTCCGAGCCTGCGCATCTTCGGCTTCGTCTGCGGCACCACGCTGGTCGCCTCGCTGGTGGCCGACCTCGTCTTCCTCCCCGGCCTCATCATGCTCGTGCGCAAGGTCTGGCGGCACAAGACGGCATAGAAGGTGTCAGCCGATCACCGGCTGCGCCGACCCTCGAAGACGAAACGGAGGGCGCCGCAGCGTTCCCTCCCCCCTTGTGGGGGAGGGACAGGGTGGGGGGGGAACCCCAGGCCTCGAATATCGGGGTGCCCCCCACCCCTAGCCCCTCCCCACAAGGGGGAGGGGAATCCGCGCAGCCGCTTGCATGTTCCGCTTGCCTGTCTCAGTTGGTCAGTTTCGTCTTAGACCCTCTGGGTCTGACACCTTGGCTCCAACGGATGATAGAGGAAATGGTGTCAGTCGATCGCCGGCTGCGCCGACCCTCGCTGCGAAACGGATCTCGCCGCAGCGCTCCCTCCCCCCTTGTGGGGGAGGGACAGGGTGGGGGGGAATCCCAAACCTCGAATATCGGGATTCCCCCCACCCCTAGCCCCTCCCCACAAGGGGGAGGGGAATCCGCTCGTTTCAGACCCGGAGGGTCTGACACCTCTACATCGCCCGTCTCGGCACGCTTGCCAGGAACTCCCGCAGCTGCTGCTGCCAGAGCCTCGCCATCCCCGTGGTGAGGTGGCCGCGCGTCGCCTCGCTCGCCGGGATCAGGTGGAGGCGGCCGCCGTTCACGCGTTTCAGCTCGCGCTCCATGATGCCGGTCTCGGGCGGATTGCGCTCGTCGTCGGCGGCGTTGATGGCGAGCACGGCGGCTTCGATGCGCTCCAGGCCCGGCGCGGGATTGTAGTCGCGCGAGGAATGCGACCGACATGCAAAATCAACGACTTACAGGCAATTGTCGCCCGAAGTCGTCTGCTGGAATATCAAGGCGTTAGATATGGATGTCGCCCAACCGAAGGAGGAAAACATGTCTGGAGGATCGCCAGGACCAATGCCGGCCCCGCCGCCGGACGCCCCGAAGCCGCCGCCGGGCGGAGATGCAGACGGGGAGGAGCATGGGCATGAATGAGTGCGGACATCCCGTCAACACG
>Ga0068862_100001245_pt1 | contig 23977 bp, 21 predicted proteins | sample KBSSwiS52_FD_66598 | JGI IMG/M metagenome (GOLD analysis project Ga0068862, IMG submission 66598) | Switchgrass rhizosphere microbial communities from Kellogg Biological Station, Michigan, USA - KBS Switchgrass S5-2 | ecosystem: Host-associated > Plants > Roots > Rhizosphere > Soil ... | reverse complement strand
GCCGTCGCGGTGCTTGCGGTCGGTCGCAAGGAGACCGGCGAGCCGCTCAACAGCGAGGACATGGCGCTGCTCTCCGCAGTCGCGGGACAGATTGCGACTGCGATCGAAAACGCGCGCCTCTATCGGCAGCTGCACATCAAGGCGTTCGAGCTCGATCGGATGCGGGCGTTCAATGAAAACATCCTCGAGTCGCTCGACGACGGCCTGCTCGTTCTCGACTTGAACGATCGGATTGTCCGCTGGAATCGCGCGATGGAGGCGCTGTCCGGGGTCGCAAAAGGTGATGCCACGGGGCGGCGGCTGGACGAGGTCTTCGATTTTCCGTTTGTTGAGACATTACGCGCGGCCAGGCGTGATTCGCCGGCGGGAACGACGTTGTCGCGCCTGCAATTCGGGCGTCGCACGGACGTCGGTTCGCCGCTGATCGTGAATGCCGCGATGGTGCCACTGCGCGCGGCCGATGGCAGCGGCATCACGACCGTCGGCACGATCGTGATCATCGAGGACGTCACACGACGCGTGCAGCTCGAAGAGCAGCTGCAGATTTCCGAAAAGATGGCGTCGATCGGATTGCTTGCCGCAGGCGTCGCGCACGAAGTGAACACGCCGCTCACCGGTATTTCGAGCTTCACGCAGATGTTGCTGGATGGCGCCGATCCGGATGATCCGCGCACCAAGGTGCTCGAAAAAATCGAGCGTCAGACGTTCCGCGCCGCGAAGATCGTCAACGGACTCCTCAACCTGGCGCGACCCGGCGCCGTCGCGGCGGCTGATGTGATGGTCGTCGACCTCAATACGGTTATCTCGGACGTGCTCTCATTGCTGGAACATCAGTTCCAGGTGCAACGCGTTACAGTCCGGCGTGAATTGAGCGAACAGCCACTTGCAGTGGCCGGCGCCGAACAGAAACTTCAGCAGGTCTTTCTGAATCTCTTCCTGAACGCGAAAGACGCGATGCCGAAAGGCGGGTGGCTGTCGATTGCGACGCGTGCGGAAGATGGGCACGTGGTCATCGAGATTGCGGACACCGGGTCCGGAATTCCCAGCGAATATTTGGGGCGGATCTACGATCCGTTCTTCACGACCAAGGCGATCGGACGCGGCACCGGACTCGGCCTGTCAATTACGTACGGGATCGTACGCGAGCACCAGGGCACCATTGACTGCGAGAGCAGCGTCGGCCACGGCACACGATTTTCGCTGAGGTTTCCGTCCGCGCCCGCCGAACGTCTGGCGCGCGCGGCGCAGTAATGCGATAAAGAACTGACCATGGCGCGTAACGGATCCGTTCTCATCATCGACGACGAAGAGATCATGCGCGAGATCCTCGAGGCGCTGCTGTCGCGCGAAGGGTACTCCGTGCGCGTGGCGTCGGCGGGATCCGACGGTGTTGAGCTGGCCAAGTCCGTACCGTTCGACGCGGTGATCGTCGACGTGATGATGCCGGGAATGGACGGCATGGCGGTTCTCGAGGAGCTGCGAAAGTTCGACGACGACCTCCCCGTCATCATGATCACGGCCTTCGCGTCGGTCGAGAACGCGATCGCCGCCATGAAGCGCGGCGCCTTTGACTACATCACCAAGCCGTTCAAGAACGATGAAGTCCTGGTAGTCGTCCGCAACGCCGTCGAACGCCGCCAGCTGATCGCCGAAAACACCGCGCTCAAACGCAACCTTCAGGCGCAAGCGCAGAATTTCGCAGGAATCATCGGCCGCAGTCCGAAGATGAAGCAGGTCTTCGACCTGATCATCCAGGCGGCGCCCAGCCGCTCGACGATTCTCATCACCGGCGAAAGCGGCACGGGCAAGGAGCTGGTCGCCCGCGCGATTCACACGCACTCCTCGCGTCCCGATCGTGCGTTCGTGCCGGTCAACTCCGGCAACCTCCCCCCTGAGCTCCTCGAGTCGACGCTCTTCGGCCATGTGAAGGGCGCGTTTACGGGTGCCGTGTATCCGAAGAAAGGTCTGCTCGACCTCGCCGACAAAGGGACGATCTTCTTCGACGAAATCGGCAACATTCCGCTCGAAACGCAGGCGAAGCTGCTGCGCGTGATTCAGGAACGCGAGTTCATGCGCCTCGGTGGCATGGAGACGATCAAAGTCGACGTTCGAATCATCGCGGCCACCAATTGCGATCTGAAGCAGCTGCTGGAGGCAGGGCGTTTCCGCGAGGATCTGTATTACCGCCTCCACGTCATCAATATCTACCTCCCGCCGCTGCGTCAGCGGAAAGAAGACATCCCGGTGCTCGCCCAGCACTTCCTAGCGAAATACGGCGAGGAGAACAACAAACTGAATCTCGAGCTCGCGCCGGACGCGCTCGACCTGCTGATGGAATATCACTGGCCGGGGAACGTCCGCGAGCTTGAAAACGTGATGGAGCGGGCGGTGGTGCTCGCGACGACGCCCCGCATCGGGCCGGAACTCATTCCGGATCACGTCCGTACCGCGCCGGCGTTCCAGATTCCGAAATTCGTCGTGCCGCCTGAAGGCATTTCCTTCAAAGACGTCATCACCAGCGTCGAGAAGCGGCTGATTGAATCGACGCTCGAGGCCGCCGGAGGCGTCCAGAAACGCGCGGCTGAGCTCCTTGGCATCAAGCCGACGACGCTCAACGAGATGATCAAGCGGTATGAAATCGGCGTGCGTCGAGCGCGGAAAACCGGGAGTGCATCCGAGGACGAAGAGAGCGTCTCAGCCTCGGGCTCGTACCAGGGTGACGAGTCGTTCAAAACGTCCTAGCACCGCGTCCCACCGGTAGTACTGCCGCACATACTGACGCCCGCTTTCACCGAGCTGTTCGCGCAGCTTGTTGCGGGTCATCAGCGTACGCAAGGCCTCGACGAACTCCTGCCTGTTGGCGTAATAGAGACCAGCGCCGGCACGCCGGCAATGTTCAACAGCCGCCGCATTCCGCGCGCACGCGAGGACCGGCGTGCCGACGGCGAAGCTCTCGAGAACGGACAGCGCCAGAGGATCGTCGGAGCCCGGCGCAATCGTGACGTCCGCTGCTTCGTAGGCGACCATGCGCTCGCGATCCGGAAGCACGCCCGCCTGCCGAACATACGGCTCGTCCGGCACCTTCATCATCTTCACGCCCATCAGCACGAGCGAGGTCTCGCCATCGTTTGCCGCATAGGCGTCGAAGTATTCGAGCATCTCTTCGCAGCCGTTGTCGGGTTCGATGCGGCCGCCGTACAGCACCATCGATCCGTAGAGTCTGTGTCGACGACGGAAAGGAAGGCCCCGATCAGCGCGGTCGTCATCCGGGTCGGCGTTCTCGTCGGCACCGTCGGCACCGTCCTCGTCGCCGACGGGCTCATCCGCCGGATCCTGCTGATGCCTCGGATATGCCTGGCGGTGCGACGGATCGATGCCGACCCCGACAAGCTCTTCGCGTGGCGCCGAGAAGCCGATGTAGGAGTGAAGAAGCTTGCGTTCGGCGCCCGATACGAGGCCAATCGCCCTCGCCGACGCGATCAGTTCCCGCCACAGGCCGAAGCGCAGGACCGGGCCAAGTCGAAGACACGGAAAGAGGACACTGCGTTCTGGTGCGACGGCGATTCCGTGCACCGTCGTCCAATGAATGAGCGAAAAGAAGATGAGCGCATCGTACGAACGTTGCTGCCGCTTGAGGTGTTCGACCAGTCCCGGGGCGGATGGCCCCAGCCGACGCACCCACTCCATCTCTTCGGTCCGCGAACGGGGGGCGTTGAGAATGCGCTCTGAGAAGTGTCGGAACGCATTGGCTTCGTGCGGCTGATTGACTGCGAACCGGCGTACCAGTACGCCCCGGATGCGATCCGCTCCCTCCGTGTACTCGTTTTTCCACGTTCGCTTGTCACGCGCGGTGGTCGTCAGCACCTCGACATCGTGACGGAGACTCAGCTGCTCCGCGAGCAGGCGACAGGCGTACTCCGCGCCGGTGGCGATCTCGCCTCCGTATCGCGGTGTGACAAGCGCAAGCTTCATGCAATCGCTCCCTGCCTCTGAGGCGCGGACCTTCCAGGTCCACGGTCATCAACATCAAGGGCGGGGCCCGTCGGCAACTCGTCCAGCACCTGCGCCGCAGGACGAAGAGACCGCAGCTTCCGTGCGAACCATCCAGGCACCCGTTCCATCCGGTACGTTGACGCGTTCGATGACAGGAAGGCAAACATGTCCAGGTATTTTCGTTCGATCACCGGCCAGCTGTAATGCTCGTCGTAGAACTTGCGGCCGTTTCGCCCCAACCGATCGACGAGCGGGTCGTCGGTAAGTACCCGCTCGAGCACAGCCCCGAATTCGTCGGCGTCGGCGTAATACAACCCGGCGTTGCTGCGAAGGCACTGCCCGAGCAGCACGTCGCAGTGCGCGTTCGCGATAACAGGTCTGCCAATCGCCCAGGCTTCCAGCGCGACCATCGACAGGCTTTCATAGTACGAAGGCATGATGAGCGCCGTCGCGCCCGCAATAATGTCGAACTTATCAGAATCGTCGACGAAGCCGACGTGCCTGATCGATGGATGCGTGGGGATCTCCAGAACGGCCCGTCCAATCAGGACGAGGGTGGCAGCATCACGACGGGTGGCGGCGTATCGTGTGAAGAAATCAAAGAGCTCCGCACATCCTTTGTTCGCGTCGATGCGGCCGACGTACACGACGTACGGACCGGTCAAACGAAACTTCGCCCGTGCGCGCGCAGGGTCGACGGAGGCCGGAATCTCTGAGCCGATGCCGACGACGACGCCTGGTACGTGATCGTTGGCAGCCGCCGCACGGATCAACGCCTGTTCTTCCGGCGAGTTGAACATGATTGCGCGAACGCCACGGAAGATCGGTCGGAACATCGCCAGTCCGATCGCTGGGTCGCGCTCGGCCGTCGGAACGAGCACGGCACGTTCAGGAACAATGCGCGCGCCGTGGTACGCATGAAAGTAGCGGGCGCAGAACAGGACCACGAAGTCGAACTCGTCGCGGCCGCGGGAGAGCCGCGCGAGTAGCTCAGGACTCGTGGGCCCCTCGCTCGTCAGCCAGTCGAGTTCGTCCTGGAGCGAATGTCGCCTGCTGAACACATGGTCGGAACGCAGGCCAAACTCCGCCTCGTTGCGCTCGCGCGACACACGGAACCGTTCGACCGCGATGCCGTTGACGTGATCGACTCCCGCAGTGAATTCGTTGCGCCACGTGAGGTAATCGCGCGCACACGTGGTCAGAACACGCACATCGGCGTAACGAGCCAGTCGTTCGGCGATGTATCGTGCATGCAGCTCGGCGCCGCCGTTGATGTCGGCTCCGTAACGCTGCACGACGATCGCAATCTTCATTCGTCGCGGTGATCGGGCTCCCCAGGTGGGGCCGGTTCCTCGTGGCGCGCTCCGGACTGGCTGTCAATCGGTTCGACCGCGGCGGGCTCGGACGAAATCATCGGCTCAGATGGGTGGGGCTCAAAGGATGCGGTCGGCGGCTCGAAGGTGGTCGGCTCAGACGAAGGGATCGGCGCAAGCGGCGTGATCGGTTCAGAGGGCGCAACCGCCGGAGACACCGCGATTGGCTCGGATGCCGCGAGTGGTTCCATCGTATTGATCGGCTCAGAGGCGGACTCCTCCTCGTATCCCTCGTCGATCTCACCATCCTCTTGTTCCGTCGCCGCGCCGGGTGCGAGAGGAGCGGTGGCGCTCGCCTCGGCAGGCACACCCGTCCCGGGTCCGCGCCGCCCGCGGCGACGACGACGACGGCGGCGAGATGGTTCGCCGGGCTGAACGGCGGAAACAACCTGCGGTGATGCGGCGGCGCTCTCGGAAGCGCTAATCGCGGGCGGCTGCGCTGGTTGAACTGCTTCCTGTGGGCGCACCCGGACTTGTGCGCCTTCCATGGAGCGCACGCGCCGCTCGTTGAAGTCGACTTTGGCCGCCAGAGATTCGACACGCAGCAACAGGTTGTGGGCGTCGATGCTGCCGCGCGAGACCTCGAGCGCGAGCCGCTGAAGGATCTCGTAGTGAAGCGCGTTCCATTCGGCTTGACGCCGGTCGCGTTCCGCTTCCCGCGCGGCGATTTCGGTGTTTAGACGCGACTGCAGGGCCAGCGCGTGGGCGATCGGCGTTGGATTGAACATCATCCGCAGCAGTGGCTGCAGCAGCTTGCGGATGAATCGGAGCAGCGCGTTCGGTGAATCGTACAGGGTTGATTCGTCGAACGGGTACGATGGCGCGCCGCCAGCAGCCACTGCATCGATTGATACGGAACGTTCTCCAGCGCTGCGCCGGAGTTGATCGAGCAACTCTGGCTTGAGGCCGCGCGGATCGAGAATCGCTTCGAGTCGCCGCGCGGCAAGCTCCTGAATCTGCTGATTCGAGAGGTCGATGCCGCTTCGCTGAGCGATCCGCGTGCGGATCTCTCGCATCACCTGTTCAACGTCAAGGCGGTCGGTTCGTTCTGGCCGGTTGCCCTGATCGGGCGGTGGCCCTTGGCGGCGCTCGGGTCCGCGCCGATCGGGACCGCGGCGGCCACGATGGAAATGACCGCGGCGTCCCTGGTTGTGATCCATCGGCATGGCGTCAGTACTTTCTAAATAGCTGACCCCACTCGGTTCGCATGAACTCTCGAATGCGGGCGCGGCCGACGGTCGGGTACCACACTGCGTCGTGATACACATTCGACGCAAACGGCGCCCACACCATCAGTGGCGAGTGCAGGAGGATGCGCTCGAGGGGGCGGAGAAAACCTTTCCGGATCATCTGGTCGCCCCAGATGACGAGAGATTTCCTGGTCTGGAATCCGAAATTTTCCGTCGACACATCGTCGCCCACGATTTCGATCTGACTGGGGTCGGCTATCCCCAGCCCTCTCTCGTGCGCCATGCGGAGGAACGGAATCGACAGCGGGTCGAAGCCCATCAGACGCGCGGCGATGGCATCGATTGCGACCGAATCGGCCGCTGCGAGGAGCAGGTTTTTCACCCGCGGAATCATCGTACGTGGTCCGGCGCCGTCGCCCGCGACGGTGCCGTCCATCACCGTGAAGACCGCCGGATGCAGCTCACGCTGCATGTAAAGCAGATCGACGAGCACTTCGTGCATGTACTTATGCGCGTAATGCCGCACTTCGCGAAGCAAGCCGCCGAAGGAGTTCTTGACTGCCCCGGTCATCACGGCATGACCGTGGGTTTTCACCGTCGGCAGATGCAGGATCTGCCGGCCCGGATAGATCGCTGGAATCTGGATGCCTTCGGGAAAAATCTCGTTCAGCTTCAGCAGCGGGCTCTTGAAGCGGTACACCTGCCAGTCGACCTCCGTCAAGGGCTGGAACGTGAGTCCATGCTTCTGCAGCACGGGTTCCCATCGATTGTTGCGGCATCCTTCACGGGGATTGGTGACGACCGTCTTGTTTTCGATTGGGATCAGCCGGTCGCGTAAAAAACCGTCTGCCAGCATCTTTCCAATCACGCCGTCGACTTGCCAGGGCTGCGACGAGCACGACGGAAAGTACTTTGTCCACGAGAGATTCAGCTTGATGAGCGTGTCACGGTCGCGGGACAGCGTGTTGCGGTAGCCTGCCAGGTCCATTACCCGCGCGTAATCCGCGAGAACGGTTTCTGGCCGCGTCCGCACGACAGCCACCCTCGCGGTCCTCGTGCGCGGCGACGCATCTGGCGTCGAGGGCGCGTCAATCGTTGTAACTGGAGACATTCATTTACCCAGCGGCGTATAGAGCAGCACGATGACGCTGGCCGCCCACAGCCCCACACAGCCCAGAAGCGGCCGATCCGTCAACAGCATGGCGGCGGGACTCCCGCCGCCCCGCTTCTGGTGCACCAGATAGAGATATCGGAATATCCCATAGAGAACAAAAGGAATCGTCAGGCCGAGCTTTCCCGTGCCGAGCCTTTCGGCGGTGTCGGCGCTCGTCGCGTATACGGTGTAAGCGATCAGCGTTGACGAGGTGACCACGCCGATCATCTGGTCGAGCAAATACGGCGAATATTCCTCCAGGATGCGCCGATGGTCCATGGCGCCTTCGGCGAGCAATAGCAGCTCGTGACGGCGCTTGCTGAGGGCGAGAAACAGGGCCAGCAGCGTCGTGCAGACGAGTAGCCAGTGACCGATGGGCACATCCACCGCGACGGCGCCGCCGACGGCCCGCAGGACAAAGCCGGCCGCGATCATGAGCACGTCGACAATGACGACGTGCTTGAGCGCTACCGAATAGAGGAGGAGCGCACAGATATATGTAGCCGCGATCAGGCCGAACCGCATGTTGATCGCGAACCCGGCCGCGATTCCGGCGGCGCCGAGAATCACACCGACGACTACAGCCGTTGAGACCGCAAGCTCGCCCGACGCAATCGGCCGTTCACGTTTCAGCGGGTGCTTCTGATCGGCTTCGCGATCCGCGACGTCGTTGAACAAGTAAACCGCGCCTGAGAGCCCGCAGAAGACGCCAAACGCGGCCAGCGCACTCGCAACGGCGGTGAGCTCCAGCAGGCGCCCGCCGAACACGACGCCCGCGAGCACGAGCAGGTTCTTGGTCCACTGTTCGGGCCGGATGGACGCGACCAGCAGTCCGGGAGTTGATTGGGCCCGGACGACCCGTTCCGGTGCGACGTCGAACTGCGCCGTTACACCCTCGCTGAGGCGGAGAAACTGCGGACGGCGTCCGCTTCGCTGTCGTACGTCTCGAAAACCGTCAGCAGTTTCGTGATCGACAGCAGGTCGGTGATCCGTTTGGTCAGGTTGAGCAGCTTGAGACTGCCGCCCTGCCGGCTGATCGTCGTGTAGGTGCGAACGATCTCACCAAGACCGGCGCTATCGATGTACGGCACTCCCTCGAGGTTCAGCACGACTTTCCGACGCCCTTGCTGCACGAGACTGTTGATCTTGTCCTTCAACAACTCGTCGCCTTCGCCGAGCGTCATCTTTCCCTTGAGATCCAGGACAGTAACGTCGCCCGCGGATCGTTCTTCGATCTGCATGGTTGAAGATTATAAGTGGTGAAAGGGCCAGACGTCGGCCTGGCCCCCGGTTGTTATAGCGGTGGCGGTGATCGGAGAGCGTTGAGCGGCTAACCGCCGACGCCTGCGAACTTCCGCTGCTGGAAGCACTCCTTGCAGAACACCGGGCGTCCCTGTGTCGGACGGAAAGGCACGGTCGTCTCCTTTCCGCACGCGGAGCACGTGGTCTGCGTCTCGATCCGATCACGCATCGAGGTGCCCGCAGTCACGCGGTTCGCCCGTTTGGCCTTGCACGCCTTACAGCGTTTCGGCTCGTTTTTGAACTGCTTGTCGGCGAAGAAGAGCTGTTCACCGGCCGTCCAGATAAACTCTGACCCGCAGTCCACACACCTCAGGGCCTTGTCCTGGAACTCCATCGGTCGCCACCTTTACTCGTCGTCGGTCCCGCTCCGCCGCCGCCTTACTCAGATTCGCGTCGAAGCTTCTTGCGATTACGCTTTCTCGCCAGCGCCTGCTTCGCGCGGCGTTTGTCGCCCGGCTTCAAGTAGAAGGAGTGCTTCTTGATATCCTTGATGATGTCTTCCTGCTGCACCTTCCGCTTGAACCGTCGGAGAGCGCTCTCGATGGATTCGCCCTCCTGAATCTTGACTTCAGCCACCCGGTACCACACCCCCCTTACTCGGGTTCGTTTCAAGGAGCGCCACGCGCTCCTGTTATGAGTTGCCCGCCGACGCGACTATCGCAAAGACGGTGACGGCCTTTGGAAAAGACCGAACATGCTACGCTATCACGGGCAGGCGCGGATTCTAGGGCGCATTACCTCGCCGCGTCAACGAAATAGTCCGGCTTTCCTTTCCTCGTGCTTCCATTACTCATTCCGTGCAGGGTTTTCGTTTTAAATTGTTGTCATTGCGGTAGTTAGCGCCAGCATCCATGAGAATTCTCGTCGTCGGAGGCGGCGCCAGAGAGCATGCGTTTGTGTGGAAGTTGTCACGCGAGCATGGTGTCCACACGATTCTTTGTGCACCGGGCAACCCCGGAATCGCGGAGCTCGCACGCTGTTTTCGTGCGGATCCAGCCAAGCCCGACACGCTGCTCGCGATTGCGAAACGTGAGCAGATCGATCTCACTGTTGTTGGTCCCGAACTTCCGTTGAGTCGTGGTGTTGTCGATCTGTTTACCGCAGAACGCCAGGCGATCGTCGGACCAACTGCAGCAGCAGCGGCACTCGAATCGAGCAAGGCGTTTGCGAAGGATTTCATGGCGCGTCAGGGCGTTCCCACTGCAAGATTTCGGATTTGTGATTCGGCCGATGTTGCACGACGCGAGATCGCACGCGGCGAATTCGGTTATCCGCTGGTGATCAAGGCCGACGGTCTGGCAGCAGGCAAAGGGGTTTTGATCGTCGACGATCGTGCGGCGGCGGAAGCGGTGATTGGCGACGTGATGGTAGGCCGCAAATTCGGCACCTCTGGTGAACGTGTCGTGCTGGAGGAATTTCTGTCCGGACAGGAAGCGTCGTACTTCGTCCTCGCCGACGGCGCATCGTACATGCCTCTGTCCTCCGCGCAGGATCACAAGCGGATTTTTGACGACGATCGCGGGCCCAACACCGGTGGTATGGGCGCCTTTGCGCCAAGTCCTTTGATCACGGCCGACGTCGAGCGCCGCGTGATCGAGACAATCGTCGAACCGGTACTCGACGGAATGGTTCGCGAAGGACATCCGTATCGCGGATTCCTCTACGTGGGGTTGATGCTGACCGACGAAGGACCGAAGGTGGTCGAGTTCAACGTCCGCTTCGGTGACCCGGAAGCCCAGGTGATTTTGCCAATGCTCGACGAGGACCTCGCCTCATTACTGATGTGTGCGGCGAACGGAACGCTCCCCTCGCGGCGCGCCCGGTTCAGCAGCGACGTTCACGTCGGTGTCGTGCTCGCGGCAGGCGGGTATCCGGAGAACGTCGAAACGGGGAAGATCATCTCTGGAATCGACGCGGCGCGTGCCGTGCCGAATGCCGTTATCTTCCACGCGGGTACTGCCAGAGAGAATGAAGACTTGGTTACCGCGGGGGGCCGGGTGCTCACCGTCGTTGGCCGCGGCGCCACATATCGGGAGGGGATCGACACGGCCTATGACGCAGCATCCAAGATCAGCTTCGAAGGCATGCAATATCGCCACGATATCGGCCGCAAGGCGTTGATCGCGACCCCTCAGGGATGACGCTGTGAAGTACGCAATCGTGACGTTCGGCTGCCGCGTGAACCAGGCCGATTCATTCGCGATCGAAGAGGAGTTGCGCCGACGCGGCGACGTGGCAACCGCGCCCGAAGATGCCGACCTGGTTGTAGTCAACACCTGCTCAGTAACTGCGTCCGCCGATCAGGGAGCGCGGCAAACCGTCAGGAGAATTGCCCGGACCAATCCTGATGTGAGAGTCGTTGTCACGGGTTGCTACGCGACCAGACGGCCCGAGGAAGTTGGTCAGCTTCCAAATGTCGTGCGCGTGGTTGTTAATAGTCGGAAAGACTCGCTCGTGACGCTGCTCGAGGCAGAAGGCGACCTGACCACCGCGGCGCGGTTCGGCGGCGGCGACGGCCCGTGTGGCCTCGCGCTCGAACCCGGCGTCGCAGGACGCACCGCGCTGACGCTGCGCGTGCAGACGGGATGCGACCAACAGTGCAGCTACTGCATCATTCCGACGACGCGTGGGACTGGACGCTCGCGGCCGATTGCGGAGGTGTTTCAAGAGGTGAGCCGGGCCGTCGACGCAGGGTATCGCGAGATTGCCGTGACCGGCGTTCACCTCGGTTCCTATGGACGGGACATCGGCGACGGGACCGATCTGACACGACTCGTAACGGCGCTGGGTCAGTGGCCGGTTGATGTGCTGTTTCGAATCAGCTCATTGGAGCCGATGGACTGTACGTCCGGGATCATCGATGCCGCGACCCATTCGCCGCGCATCGCGCCGCATTTTCATCTGCCGCTGCAGCACGGGTCCGACGTCGTGCTTCGTGCGATGAGGCGGCCATACAGCTCTGCCGACTTTCGGCGGGTCGTCGAAACGATTCACGCCCAGGTGCCGCACGCGGCGATCGGAACGGACGTCATCGTCGGGTTTCCGGGCGAAACCGACGAACAATTCGCGGCGACCGCGCGGGTGCTCGAGTCGATGCCGATCGCCTACGCGCATGTATTCCCGTACTCGGATCGACCGGGTACAGCCGCCGCGGCCCTCGACTCGAAAGTCGACGGCAATGTGATCCGTGACCGCTCCCGTATTCTGCGGGATATCGCAGCGGCTAGGTCGCGGGAATTTCGTCGAGGTCAGGTGGGCCATGCGATGAAGGCGCTGACGGTCGACGATGGCGCCTCCGTTGTGACGGGAAACTATCTGAAGGTGCGAATCAGTAATCCGCAGCCGAGAAATTCGTGGGTAGAGCTCCGGATTGTCAATGCCGATCCGTTGGAAGGATTCGTTGCCACAGAAACGCTAGCGCATTAGCAACGCCATCTGCTGGGCAGCCGATTTTTTAGAGCCCCCCTCGACAATCAGTTGACCGCACGCGGCGCGGATGTCCTGTCCACGGCTCTTCCTTACCGAGACCGTCAGGTGCCGGTCAGCGAGGATCTGCGCGAAGCGATCGACGGTCGCATCGGAAGGCCGTTCATACGGAATGCCGGGGGCGGGATTGAGCGGAATCAGGTTCACCTTGGCTTTGATTCCCGCCAGCAGTCTTGCGAGCCGCCGTGCGTCCTCGGCCGTGTCGTTGATACCCTTCAGCATCACGTATTCGAACGTGATGCGACTGCGCTTCTTCAGCGGAAAGCGTCTGCACGTTTCGAGAATCTCTGCCAACGGATACTTTCGATTCGGCGGGACGAGTTCGCTCCGCTGGTCCTCGGTCGTCGCGTGCAGCGAGATCGCGAGATTTGGCATCAGCGCTTCTCGAGCCAGCCGTTTCATGGCTGGAACGATACCAACCGTCGAGAGCGTCACGCGCCGCGGTGATACGGCGAGGCCATGCTCCGAGTGCAGCATCCGGAGTGCCTTCATCGTGTTGTCGTAATTGTGCAGCGGCTCACCCATCCCCATCAGGACGATGTTGAACGGGTGGTCGAGCATTCCCGTCGCCGCGGCAAGAACGCGCACCTGCCCGGCAATTTCTCCCGCCGTCAGATTGCGCACCAGGCCCATCTTGCCTGTCAGGCAGAAACCGCATCCCATCGCGCAGCCGACCTGCGTTGAGATACAGAACGTCATGGCCGGCGTGTCGGGAATGAACACCGCTTCGATGCGGCGCTCGTCGCGGAGCTCGAGGACGAACTTGCGCGTGCCGTCGACTGATTGGCTCTCGGTCACCACACGTGGTGTGATGACCTCAAACCCCGCCGCCAAGCTGGCTCGCAGTTCCTTCGAGAGGTCGGTCATCGCCTCGAACTCAACGACCCCACGTTTGTAAACCCACCTGTAGAGCTGCCGGGCGTGGAAGCGCTCGCGGCCGCGCGCTTCGAGCGCGCTCTCGAGCTCCTGAAGATCAAGCTCGGCCAGATTCACACGTGAAACGGTCATGCTATGTGCTGCATTTCCTGCAAGATGCAAGCGATCGATTTTAGCAAGTCGTCGAAGAGCGACCGACTTTTCTTGCGGCGCAATTCACGCGCGTGTTATCATGCGCGTGTTCTTCTAATTCCCTGTCAGTCAATGATTTGCGGCATGGACGCAAGCGCTGACGGACGCTGACCCCGACTCCCACGCAACCGTGACACAACCACTTATTGTCCGCGACGTGCTTCCCAATGGCCTCCGGCTTCTCACGGAACGGATGCCGCACGTGCGGTCGGTCAGTATTGGGGTCTGGCTTGCCCGCGGGTCGCGTCACGAGCCCCAGGCGCAAAGCGGTATCGCCCACTTTGTCGAGCACATGCTCTTCAAGGGCACGGCCACGCGGAGCGCCGAGGACATCGCTCAGACGATCGATTCAATTGGCGGCCAGATGGACGCTTTCACCGCCAAGGAGTACGCCAGCTATTACATCAAGGTGCTCGACGAGCATCTTCCACTGGCGGTCGATGTGCTGTCGGATATCGTCCGTCGTCCCGCCTTTACCGACGAGGACATCGAGCGAGAAAAGAAGGTCGTTCTCGAAGAAATCAAGATGGTCGAGGATACGCCCGACGATCTCGTGCACGAGCTCTTCACTGAAAACTTCTGGGTGGATCACCCGCTCGGCCGCCCGATTCTTGGCACGCCGGAAACTGTCGAGGCGTTGACCAAGAAGGGCCTGCGTAATTATTTTGAGACGGTCTACGCGGCGCCGAACATGATTATTGCCGCCGTCGGCAACGTGGAACATCAGCAGGTTCGCGGCCTGGTCGAGGCCGCCTTCGGGACCCTCTCAAACAACAGCACGGAGCTGTCGCAGGCGCGGCCACGGGTCGAGCCGCGCATCGTCATTCGCAACAAAGAGCTGGAACAGAGTCACGTCTGCCTCGGAACGAGCAGCTATCAACAGGACCACGCGGACCGCTATTCGAGCTACGTGCTCAATACCGTGCTTGGCGGGTCGATGAGCTCCCGCCTTTTTCAGAACATTCGTGAGAAGCGCGGTCTGGCCTATGCGGTATTCAGTGGCCTCAGCGCGTATCGCGACGCTGGTTCCATGACGATTTATGCCGGTTGCGCGAACAGCGCGATTGGCGAGCTCATCGACGTCGTCGTCGTTGAGTTGAAGCGGATCAAGGGAGAGATGCTCCCTGAGGCGGAGTTGCGACGAGCGAAGGATCACCTCAAAGGCAGCCTCATGCTCAATCTTGAGAGCACGTCAAGCCGGATGTCGCATTTGGCGCGGCAGGAGATCTACTTCGATCGGCAATTTGGTCTTGACGAAACACTGGAAGGCGTCGAACGGGTCACGCTGGAAGACGTGCAACGCGTCGCCCGCGACCTGCTGAAGGACGGGGCGCTCGCCGCGACCGTCCTCGGTGCCGTGAACGGGCTCAGCATTCCACCGGAGCGACTGTCGCTGGGATGATATCGAGGTACACGAACCCGGAAATGGGTCGCATCTGGAGCGACCAGCGGAAATACGAGACTTGGTTGCAGGTCGAGTTGGCTGCGGTCGAAGCGATGGCCCGTGCCGGGATCGTGGCTGAGGAGGCGGCGCGCGAGATTCGCTCCCGCGCCGCGTTCAGCATCGAACGTATCGAAGAGATCGAGCAGGTTACCCAGCACGACGTCATCGCATTCACGACCGCCGTCGCCGAGCGTGTTGGTCCTTCGGCGCGATGGCTTCATTTCGGGCTCACGTCATCCGACGTCATTGACACCGCGCAGGCGCTCCAGATGCGCGAGGCGTGTGATGTCATCCTGAAGGGTCTGAACGGCCTGATGGAGGCCGTTCGAATGCGCGCCGAAGAGCATCGGCGGACGCCGATGATCGGTCGTACGCACGGCGTGCATGCCGAGCCGATGACCTTCGGCCTGAAGCTGGCGCTCTGGCATGCGGAACTCGCTCGCGATCTCGTACGCGTCGAACGTGCCCGGGAAGTAATTTCCGTCGGCAAGCTGTCCGGCGCTGTCGGCACATTCGCCCACCTACCACCATCAGTTGAAGGGGACGTTTGTCGATCGCTGGGTCTCCAGCCGGCACTGGTGGCATCGCAGGTCATTCAACGTGATCGGCATGCCGAGCTGTTGGCGGCGTTGGCGATTACCGGTTCCACGCTCGAAAAATGCGCGCTCGAGATTCGTGGCCTGCAGAAAACCGAGATTGGCGAGGTCGAAGAACCCTTTGCGAAGGGCCAGAAGGGTTCCTCTGCGATGCCGCACAAACGGAACCCGATTGGCTGCGAACAGATCGTGGGTCTCGCACGATTACTGCGAGCGAACGCGGGCGCGGCATTCGAAGACAACGCGCTCTGGCACGAGCGCGACATCTCGCATTCTTCAGTCGAGCGCGTCATTGTTCCCGACAGCTTCATCGTCCTCGACCACATGATCCGGCGCTTCACGCGGATCGTCAGCGGGATGGTTGTCTATCCGGATCGCATGAAGGAAAACCTCGAGCGCTCGCGCGGGGTCGTGTTTTCAGGAACCGTGCTGCTGGAACTGGCGCGCCGCGGTGTGTCGCGCGAACAGTCGTACGAATGGGTGCAGCGCAATGCGATGCGTGCTTTTCATGATAAGCGAGACTTCAAAGATCTGCTGCTCGCGGACGAGGACATACAACGTGTGCTTCCTCGTGGCGACATCGAGCGGGCATTCGACCTCGGTGAGCAGTTGAAATACGTCGATCACATCTTTCAGCGTGTTTTCCAGGAGCATTCGGAAGTCGTCGGAGCTGGTGTAACCCGTACGGTCGGGAGGTAAGAGCAAAAATGCGAGCGCGAGTGTTTGTCACTCTCAAGCCGTCGGTCTTCGATCCCCAGGGAAAGACCGTTACCGATGCTCTTCACACTCTGGGATATTCCGCCGTGAAGGATGTCCGCCAGGGCAAATATTTCGAACTCGACATCGACGCAACCTGTCCCGACGAGGCCCGTTCCCTCGCCGAAGAGGCGGCAGAGAAGCTGTTGTCCAATCCGGTGATTGAAAGCTTTCGCATCGAGCTCGCCGACGGAGCCGCCGTATGAAGTTCGCCGTCGTCGTCTTTCCGGGATCGAATTGCGACCACGACGCGCATTACGCGGCGCAGCACGTCCTCGGCCAGCAGGCGGAGTACATCTGGCACAAGGAAACCACTCTCAAAGGCGCTGACGCCGTCATTCTTCCGGGTGGCTTTGCGCACGGGGACTACTTGCGCACCGGGGCGATCGCGCGCTTCTCGCCCATCATGGCGGAGGTGCAGAAGTTCGCGGCCGCGGGCGGTCCCGTGCTTGGGATTTGCAACGGTTTCCAGGTGTTGCTCGAAGCAGGCCTGCTTCCAGGTGCCATGCTTCGTAACCGAAGCTTGAAGTATCAGTGCGAGCACGTGTTGATCAAAGTCGAGCAGACGGATACACCGTTCACCGCGAGCTGCGCCGCGGGGCAGGTCTTGCGTATCCCGATTGCTCATGGCGAGGGCAATTACTACGCAGAGCCCGAGGTTATTGCTCGCCTCGAGCGAAACCGCCAGGTTGTGTTCCGTTATACAAACGCCGAGGGTGTTGCGACAGACGACGCGAATCCCAATGGATCGGTCGCCAACATCGCCGGGCTGTGCAGTGAACAGCGCAACGTTGTCGGCTTGATGCCGCATCCCGAGCGCGCGTGTGAGATGGCGCTGGGAAGTGCGGACGGCCTGATCTTGTTCGAATCCGTCATCAAGGCCGTAACCGAAGGCGTCGTCGCTGCAGCCCGATGACGATCAGCGACGACATCCTGCAGCGCCACGGGCTTACGCGCGAGGAGTATCAGCGAATCGTCGATGCACTGAAGCGTGAACCGACGCTGACCGAACTCGGCATTTTTTCAGTGATGTGGTCCGAGCACTGCAGCTATAAGAGTTCGCGCGTCCATCTCAAGACGCTGCCGACGACTGGATCGCGCGTGCTTCAGGGGCCGGGCGAGAACGCGGGGGCTGTCGACATCGGCGAGGGACTTGCCGCGGTCTTCAAGATCGAATCGCACAACCATCCTTCGTTCATCGAACCCTATCAGGGCGCCGCCACTGGGGTCGGCGGCATCATTCGTGACATTTTCACCATGGGCGCGCGTCCCATCGCGCTGCTCAATTCGCTTCGATTCGGTCCGCTCGACGAGCCGCTCGTGCGTCGGACATTTGCCGGAGTTGTGGCCGGCATCGCAGGCTACGGCAACAGCATCGGTATTCCAACCGTTGGCGGTGAGATCGCGTTCGACGAGAGCTACACGGGCAATCCGCTTGTCAATGTCTTTTGCCTCGGCATTGCCGCACACGACGAGATCATCAAGGGCGTCGCCTCCGGTGTCGGAAATGCCGTGTATTACGTCGGGGCGAAGACCGGACGCGACGGCATCCATGGGGCGACGATGGCGTCGGCGGAGTTCGATGAGAAGTCAGCCGAGAAACGTCCGGCCGTGCAGGTCGGTGACCCGTTCATGGAGAAGCTGCTTCTCGAGGCGTGTCTCGAGGTCATGAAGAGCGACGCGCTCGTAGGCATTCAGGACATGGGGGCTGCTGGCTTGACGTGCTCGACGTGCGAAATGGGGTCGCGCGGGGACGCGGGTGTTGACATCGACGTTTCGCTGGTTCCTCAGCGCGAAACGGGCATGACACCGTACGAAATCATGCTCTCCGAGTCGCAGGAACGGATGCTGATGGTCGTCAAACGGGGCCGCGAAGCCGAGGTCGAACGCATCTTCGAAAAGTGGGATCTGCATGCGGTACGCGTAGGCGAGGTGACGCCGGACGGCAAGCTGCGCGTACGACATCGAGGTGAGATCGTTGCAGAGATTCCGAACCGATCGCTCACCGACGACGCGCCGCTTTACCGGCGTCCGATGGCGGAGCCGACCTACATCAAAGAGGCGCAGCAGCTTTCGTTCGATTCACTCGGCAACCCGCCGTCGGAACGGGACGCGTTCTGGCGTCTGCTCTCCTCGCCGACGGTTGCAAGCAAGCGATGGGCTTACCGCCAGTACGACCACATGGTCCGCACCAATACGCTGGTCCTGCCCGGAATGGGCGCCGGCGTCGTCCGCGTCAAGGGAACATCACGTGCGCTGGCCATGTCAGTCGACTGCAATGGCCGATTCGTCTACCTCGATCCCTATCGGGGGGCGGAGCTGGCGGTAGCTGAAGCCGCCCGCAACGTGGCGTGTGCCGGAGCGTTGCCAATTGGTGCGACCAACTGTCTCAACTTCGGCAATCCTGAAAGACCCGAGATCATGTGGCAATTTGCGCGTGCGGTCGAAGGGATGGGGGCCGCGTGCCGTGCCCTCGACATCCCGATCACGGGCGGCAACGTGAGCCTGTACAACGAGACGGACGGACGCGCGGTCCTGCCGACGCCAGTCCTCGGCGTGGTTGGCCTGATTGAGGACGCCCGAACCGTTGTGCGTCGCGCCTTTCGGTCGCAGGGCGATACCGTGATGCTGCTTGGCGAGACGCGCGATGAGCTCGGCGGCAGCGAATACCTCAAGGTCGTCCATGGCGCAATCCGCGGCGTTCCGCCGGCGCTCGATTTGACCCGGGAAGCGGCACTTCATCGCGTGCTGATCGAGGGTGCTTCGGCAGGCGTGATTCGATCCGCACACGACTGCGCCGAGGGTGGGTTTGCCATCACGCTTGCCGAGTGCTGCATCGGCACCGGTCTCGGTGCGCAGGTCGACGTGCCCGCCGTCACCTCAGCAGTTGGCTCGAACAACTTTTCCGGCATCACCACGTTGTTCTCCGAATCCGCCTCGCGAGTTGTCGTATCCGTCGCGCCTAGTGCTGAGGCGCAGTTCAGCGAACTCGCCGCACGGCACAACGTTCCGTCCAGAAGAATTGGCGTGGTTCGTGGAACTCGTGTTCAGGTGGCGATTGATGGTCGAAGTACCCTCGACGAGTCGCTCGCGGACGTTGAGCAAACGTGGAATACGGCGATCGAGCGATATCTTGAGCCCGCGCGAGCTATTGCGTGAAACCGTACACTGATAAGTCTCAGAGCCCAGCGCTCGAACCACAGCCAGCAATGGACAAGTTCAAGGAAGAATGCGGCGTCTTTGGGATCTTCGGTCACGCGGAGGCCTCGAACCTCACGTACCTCGGCCTGTATGCGCTTCAGCATCGCGGCCAGGAGAGCGCCGGTATCGCTGCGTCGGATGGAGCGCTCGTCCGGCTTCACAAGGCGATGGGGTATGTGAACGAGGTGTTCGACAGCGAGGCGCTATCCAGGCTTCCCGGCTCCCTCGCTGTTGGTCACGTCCGCTATTCGACCGCCGGAGAAAGTCTGGTCGCCAACGCGCATCCGATCGTGGTCGACAGCGTCCACGGCCAGATTGCCGTGTGTCACAACGGCAACCTGGTGAATGCCGGCGAACTGCGGGACGCGCTCGTGCGAACCGGTGCCATTTTTCAGACCAACAGCGACACGGAGGTCGTGGTCCACCTCTTTGCCCGGTCTCGTGAGGAGGGAGTTGAGGCAGCAGTCATCGACGCCATCTCGCAGGTCCGCGGTGCATTCTCGTTTGTGATGATGTCCCGCGATCGCCTGATCGGCGTCCGCGACCCCCATGGATTCCGTCCGCTGGCTCTCGGACGGCTGGGAGATGCCTGGGTCGTTTGTTCCGAGACGTGTGCTCTTGATCTGATCGGCGCGACCTACGTGCGGGACGTCGAACCAGGCGAAGTCGTCATCGTCAGCAAAGCGGGAGTCAAGTCGATCAAGCCGTTCGGTCCAGCTCGCCAGTCGCAGTGCATCTTCGAACACGTGTACTTCTCGCGTCCGGACAGCTACGTATTTGGGGAAAGTGTCAACGAGGTGCGCACGCAGTTTGGGCGCACGCTCGCGCGTGAGGCGCCGGTTGACGCCGATGTCGTCGTCCCGATTCCCGACTCCGGCGTCTGTGCGGCGATCGGCTACGCCGAAGCGTCAGGCATCCCGATGCGAATGGGGCTGATTCGCAACCATTACGTCGGACGCACCTTCATCGAGCCACAGCAGTCCATTCGCCACTTCGGTGTGCGGGTAAAGCTCAACCCCGTCCGGAACATTCTCGAAGGCAAACGCGTCGTCCTTATCGACGATTCCATCGTCCGCGGTACAACGAGCCGCAAGATCGTGCGGATGGTACGCGGTGCCGGCGCGCGCGAAGTGCACATGCGCATCAGTTGTCCGCCGACTGTGTCGCCGTGTTTCTACGGTGTCGACACTCCGCGCCGTTCGGAACTGATTGCGGCGACGCATACGCTCGACGAGATTCGAAAATATCTTGATGCGGACAGCGTTGCCTACCTCAGTCTCGACGGACTTACCGCCGCGGTGCGCGGCGGTAAGTCCAAATACTGCACGTCGTGCTACACCGGCGTGTATCCGGTTGCGTTTCCACGAGATGAGGCTGCGTACCTGCAGCTCGCGTTGAAGCTCAATGCGGAACCAGCCGCCCCGGCTGATCAGCCGGCGGACGTCGCCGACTTCGCCAACGACATCGTCGTCGGTTGATGGATTACAAAGCCGCTGGCGTCGATATCGACGCGGGCAACGAGACGGTCCGCCGGATCCGCGGTCTGGCACGGTCCACTTTTACGGCTGGCGTTCTCTCCGACATCGGATCCTTCGGCGGACTGTTCAGACTTGAACCGGGCCGATATCGCGATCCGGTGCTGGTCGCAAGCGCTGATGGCGTAGGAACCAAGCTCAAGGTCGCGTTCCTTGCGGGCCGGCATGACACCATCGGGGCGGATCTCGTCAACCATTGTGTCAACGACATCCTCGTCCAGGGAGCTGAGCCCCTTTTCTTTCTTGATTACCTCGCGACCGGCCAGCTGTCCCCGAAGGTCGCCGAATCGATTGTCGGTGGCATTGCGGCTGCTTGCCGCGAGAACGGCTGCGCGCTGCTCGGCGGAGAAACCGCGGAGATGCCGGGTTTCTACGGCCAGGGCGAGTATGACGTGGCAGGCTTCATCGTCGGAGCCGTTGATCGCTCGCGCTTGATCACCGGCAGGACAATCGCCGTCGGCGATCTCCTCGTCGGTGTACCGTCGTCAGGGCTGCACACCAACGGTTATTCGCTTGCGCGGCGCGTGATATTCGAGCGCCTGCGGCTCGATGTCAGCAGTTACGTCGCCGAGCTGTCACGCACCGTTGGCGATGCGTTGCTCGAGGCGCATCGATCGTATCTGCCTATGATTCAGCCGTTGCTGGACGCGCGTCGCATCAAAGGGATGGCGCACATAACGGGCGGTGGGATCACGGAGAACCTGCCACGAGTACTTCCGCACGGAACCGCGGCGGTGATCGATCGCTCGGCGTGGGAAGTACCACCCATCTTCACCTGGCTCCAGCGAAGTGGCAGCATCCCGGACGATGACATGCTGCGCACCTTCAACATGGGGATCGGCCTCATCATCGTAACGGGGCGGGATCAAGCCGAACCGCTCATCGACGAGCTTGCTGCCCGTGGTGGCCACAACGCGTGTGTCATCGGTGAAGTCGTCCCGGGCGAGCCGCCATCGGTCGCGTACACGTAAGTGTCCGCCAATCGTCGCCTCGGCGTGTTGATCTCAGGCCGTGGCAGCAATCTTCAGGCGCTTATCGACGCAATCGCGAGCGGAGGGCTCAATGCGACGATCGCCGTCGTCATTTCAAACCGGCAGGACGCCGGTGGCCTCGAGCGGGCGCGGGCGGCAGGCATCGAAGCGATCGTCATCTCCCATCGCGACTTCGGATCGCGGGACGATTACGACCGCGCGCTCGCGAGAGAATTGCGGGCGCGAGACGTCGGGGTCGTCTGCCTTGCAGGATTCATGCGTTTGGTAGGGACCGAGCTCATTGACGCGTTTCCGAGTCGCATCCTGAATATCCACCCGTCCCTGCTGCCGGCATTCCCAGGGCTCGATGCACAAAAGCAAGCGATCGAACACGGGGTGAGAGTGAGCGGCGTCACGGTCCATCTGGTGACGGCGGAGCTCGACGGAGGGCCGATCGTCGTTCAACGCGCAGTGCCGGTAGTGGCAGGGGATACAGCGGAATCACTCGCCGCGCGCATCCTCGACGAGGAACATCGCGCCTACCCGGAAGCCATCAAGATGATCCTCGACGGTGGGTGGCGCCTGGAAGGACGCCGCTTCATTCCGGCTAAATCTCTGATTTCCGCCTCAACGTAACGATCGCCACTTCAGGCGGGCAGTTGATTCGGATGGGCACGTACACGGTGCCAATCCCTCGGCTGACGAACATCCATGTGTTATCTCGCGACCCGAGGCCGGACAGCACCGGAAAACGTCGGCGTGCCACTGCGCCAACGCCCGGAATAACGACCTGCCCTCCATGCGTGTGCCCTGACAGTACGGCCGGCACATCCAGATCTGCCGCTTCGTCCAGCCGTCTTGGATCGTGGGCGAGCAGCAACACCGTGTCGCGCGCGCGTCCGACGACACGCGCAATGTCGGACGTCTTTCGCGTCCAGAACCTGATTCCCGCGAGCTCAAGTCCCTCTCCGTGGATCTCGAGGCGGGTTCGGGCGTCCTTCAGAACCTGAATACCTTTTGCGGTGAGTGCAGCCGGCATATCACGGTCGTCATCGTGATTGCCGAGGATCGCGAAGACGCCGTGAGGTGCGGCCAGCGGCGCAAGTAGCTCCGCGACAGGTCCGACAAACGCGCGATCGCCCCAGGTGACGTAATCGCCGCCGAGCACGATCAAGTCCGGCCGAGCGGCAGTAACCAGATCGACAGCCGTGCGAACGTCTTCGGCCGATACCATCGCGCTGTGATGGATGTCGGTGACAAATCCGACGCGAAGACCGTCGAGGGCGTTGGGCAGACCCGATACCGGAAGCGTCGCATCCGTCGTTCCGATGTGGTGGCGTTCGTAGGCGACCCCGTACGCACCTGCTCCGGTGACGGCGCCAACCGTCGTTGCGACGATGCCCTTGAGCGCCGCACGCCGGGTGGCCAGCATACCGGGTTGTATAGTAGCGGCTGATGGACCTGTTCAGCGAATTGCAGTGGCGCGGTCTTGTTTACGATGCGACCGAAGGGCTGCAAGAGCTCGTAACCCGAGAGAAGCTGACGACGTACATCGGCTTCGATCCGACCGCGGCCAGCCTGCACGTCGGCAGCTTGCTGCCGATGGTTGCCCTCGCGCGGCTCCAGCGATTCGGTCATCCACCGATCGCGGTTATGGGCGGTGGCACAGGGATGATTGGGGATCCCAGCGGAAAAGCGACCGAGCGTGCGCTCCTGACCATGGAGCAGGTCGAAAAGAATGTCGCGGGAATTCGTCGTCAGCTTGCGAGGTTTCTCGATTTCGACGATCGATCGACACCAGCTCGCCTCGTGAACAACGCCGAGTGGCTCACGAAGCTGAGCGCCATCGAATTCATGCGCGATGTCGGCAAGTATTTCACCGTGAATTACATGATGGCGAAGGAGTCGG
>Ga0068862_100001236_pt1 | contig 24103 bp, 18 predicted proteins | sample KBSSwiS52_FD_66598 | JGI IMG/M metagenome (GOLD analysis project Ga0068862, IMG submission 66598) | Switchgrass rhizosphere microbial communities from Kellogg Biological Station, Michigan, USA - KBS Switchgrass S5-2 | ecosystem: Host-associated > Plants > Roots > Rhizosphere > Soil ... | reverse complement strand
CCAGGCCGGCTCGGCGCTGCTCACGGCGATCACCAAGACCGGCGGCGACAAGTTCCACGGCTCGGCGTTCCTCGAATGGCAGCCGAAGGCATTCATCACCAAGCCATTCTGCACCACGGGACCGTTCGACCCGATCAAGAAGTGCGCGAAGTCAGACTATGACCGCAAGCAGTTCGGCGGTGAACTGGGCGGTCCGATCATTCCCGGCAAAGTGTCATTTTACATTGCTGGCGAAGGCACGATCGAGAAGCTGCCCGGTGGCACAGGCAGGCTGGCGACGGGCCCGGGCGGCGCACCGATCTTCCCGACGAACGTCGTCGACCAGATCGTCGGCGTCCCGCGCAATTACGACTTCAAGCAAGGGCTGTATTTCGGCAAGCTGACGTTTACGCCGAGCCCGACCGAGACCATCAACCTGATGGCCTACGTACGGCGCGAGAACAATCTTAACGACGTCGACGACGTGGCGAGCCTCAGCCACGGCCGCACGATCCTGACCCACCAGACGCGCCTGCAGGTCCAGTGGCGGCACAGCTCCGGCAATTTCCTGAACCTGTTCAACGCGGCTTATGACCGGGCCACTCAATCCACGCCGGCGAATACGGAAGGCAACCAGTATGTTGTCACCAACACCCCGTGCAGCGATGCCCCGGGGTGCAGCAACTGGATGTTCGCGCCCGGGCAGACGAATGGCATCGTCGACTTCGGAATCAACGGCGGATTTGCCTACCTCGGCTCGCACTTCTTCACCCAGGGCGACAAGCAGCAAGGCGTCCTGTTCCGTGATGACGCCACGCTCCGGATGGGCAAGCATACGCTGAAGTTCGGTGGCCAGCTCAACTTCATCGAGTTGAATCGCAAGGTCTTCAACTTCACCAATCCCAGCCTCTTCTACTTCAATCCTGGTCCGACGGGCACGTTCGACGAAACGGTCGAGCAACCCGAAGCGGCGCTGATCGCGACTGGCGCCAACCCGACGCTCACGGCGAATGACGTTCAGCTCGGTTTGTACGTTCAGGATGAATGGAAGCCCGACGATCACTGGACGATCAACGCGGGGCTTCGCTGGGATTACGAAACCAACGCCAACAACAATGACTACACCACGCCAACGGCGGTCGCCGATGCGCTGCGCAATTACGCCGGCTGGGCGGCGCGCGGTATCGACCCCGAAGATTATATTTCCAACGGCCGCAACCGACCGGCTTATTCGAAAGAATTCCAACCGCGCCTGGGCATCTCGTACGACGTTCATGGTGATCGCGATCTCGTCATCTTCGGCGGTGCCGGCCGATATTACGACCGCAGCCTGTTCATCGAGGGTGCGATCGAAAAGATCACCAATTCCAATTACATCACGCCAGTTACCTTCTGCCCGCCGGGAGGCCCGCAAGTCGGCGGCAACGGTTCCAGCGTCGCGAATTGCGCGACGTGGGATCCCGCCTACCTAAATGACCCGGAGGGATTGCGAGCATTGGCGGCGTCGCAGAATGTTGGCGGTGCCGTTTGGGTTCTGCCGAACAAGATCAAGCCGCCGTATTCCGACCAGTTCGACATCGGCGTGCGCAAGCGCTTCGGCGACATCACAGCGACGGTGACCTTCTCGCACATTCGCTCGCGCAACCTGTTCATGTTCGCCCGCGCGAACTTCTACGAGAATGGCTGGTACACGCGGTTCGTAACACGGACGCCGATCGTCACGGACATCAACGGGAATTATGTCAGTGGCGGCGTCGTGACCGGATGCACGGACGGCGGCGATGCGTGGATCCAGGACAACATTCCAGGCGGCCTGACCAACGCTGACGGCTCAGCCGTTCCGACTGGTATCTGCGCCGCGCAGAACGGTGTGCTTCCGGGCTTCTCCGGCAAGCTCAACCGCGGTCTCGATAACGGTAAGGCGAATTACAACGCGATCTACCTGCAGCTCGAAAAGCCGTTCACGGATTCGACCCGCTGGGGCTTCACGACGGCGTTCACCTACCAGCGGGCGAAAACGAACGTTTCGCAGGAACTGAACAGCGACGAATTCTACAACGGCACCGGGTTCGGCGTGTATGGCACGACCAAAGTCAACGGCGTCCCCAAGTGGAGCTGGGTCACGTCCGGCGTCTATCGTGCGCCCTTCGGCATCATCGCTTCGGGCGAACTGACGCTCCGCCGTGGACCCGCGTTCGGCAACATCGCCGCGCCGTGGAACGGCGGCCCGGCCGCGCCTGATGGTGCGTGCTGCTACGGCAACCTCGGCGGCGTATTCTATCCCAAGCAGTCGATCGGCTATAAGCGGCTCGACCTGCGCGTAGCCAAGGCCTTCAAGACGCCGTGGGGCCACGAGGTCACGGTCGATTTCGAGGTGTTCAACGTCTTCAACTGGGTGAACCGCAACTATACCTCGTGGGATGCCGGTGGCGGCAGCCCGGCGCGGCGGACGGACAGCTTCACGCTCGCCAACGACCAGCGGCAATTCCAGGCTGGTATCAAATACAAGTTCTGACGCTTATGGATTGCTCGGCGAGGGGGACGGAGACGTCCCCCTCATTTTGTTTGGGAAGGGCGCGTGAGACCTGAACTTCGCCGCTTCGGCATCACCCAAAGTCCGGTCGTGGTGATCGATGACTTTAGCGGTGACTCGGAGCGGATCGCAGCGCTCGCCGACGCCCTCGCGCCTTTTCCTGACGTGACAGACGAATATTACCCGGGAGTCCGGCGACGGATAGAAGAACCGGACACGGAAGCTTGGTCATATCTCATGGCGACCTGCGAAGACGCGGCGCAATTCATCGCGGGCGCTTTTGACGTTGAAGGGTTCGATCTACTTCGCGGCAGTTTTTCAATGGTGACTGTGCAACCCGAGCAGCTGCGGCGGATGCAGCGCATTCCGCACTTCGATACGACCGACCCGAAATATTACGCGCTGCTGCATTATCTGCGCGTGCCGCCAGGATCCGGCACCGCCTTTTACCGGCAGCGCTCGACGGGTATTGAGGTGATCACCGAGGCGAATGTCGACCAGTTCGTGCGTACCGCCGAGAGCGAGGCGGTTCGGCTTCCGGCCGGTTCAGGCTACATCACCGGTTCGAACGACTTCTTCGAGCAGATCGGGGCCGTCGACGCCGTGCCTGACCGGCTGATCATCTATCAGGGCAGCCTGCTTCACTCCGGGATCATCCCGGAACGCGCGAACTTCAGCGCGGACCCGCGCGAGGGCCGGCTCACCGCGAACATCTTCGTTCAGGGGTATTAGCAATGCGGGCAAGCATCGCGTTCGGCATGATCGCATGGGCCTCGAACGGCGTCGCGGCCGCCCAGCAGCGGACCTACATCAACCCGCTCGACATCGATTATCGCTACAATTGGGAACAACAGAACGACGGCATCAGCTACCGAACCGGGGCAGATCCGGCTGTCGTGCGGCACAAGGACGCTTATTACCTCTTCGAGACATTGGCCGACGGCTACTGGCGCTCGACCGACCTCATCCACTGGGCCTTCATCAAGCCGAGCATGTGGCCGTTCGGCGGGATTGTCGCGCCCGCCGTGGCGTCGGATGGCGACCGACTGATCATCTGGCCGTCGATGTCGTTTACGCGCCCGGGCTCGATCCTCGTCTCAACCGCGCCGGAAACGGGGAAACTCGACTTTCTCGTCCGATCGATGCCCGACCTGCCGGACGCCGCGGACGATCGATATCCCGAGAAGATGCAGCCGGGCCAGATCCCCCCGGGGCCCTGGGACCCGGGGTTGCTGAAAGACGATGATGGCCGCTGGTATCTCTATTGGGACAGCAGCAACGTCTGGCCGATCTACGGCATCGAGATCGCGTTCGAGGACGGCAAGCTGATCTATAAGGGTAAAGCCACGCCCCTGTTCACGCTGCATCCCGACCAGCACGGCTGGGAGCGCTTCGGCCAGGACCACAGCGGGCTGCTCGCCAACGGCCAGCCGACCAAGCCCTATGTCGAGGGTGCGTGGATGACCAAGCATGGCGGGCGCTATTATCTGCAGTACGGGGCGCCCGGGACCGAGTTCAATGTCTACGGCAACGGCACGTACGTGTCGGACAAGCCGCTCGGGCCGTTCACCTACGCGGACTACAACCCGATCGCGTACAAGCCGGGCGGGTTCGTGCATGGTGCCGGCCACGGCTCGACCTTCGACGATGTCCACGGCAACTGGTGGAATACGGGCACGCCGTGGGTCGGCTACAATTGGACGTTCGAGCGGCGGATCAACATGTTTCCCGCGAAGTTCGAGGCGGACGGGCAATTCTGGTCGTCGTCGCGGTTCGGCGACTTCCCGCAATATGTGCCAACGACCAAGGTGGCCGATCCGAACGGCCTGTTCACCGGTTGGATGCTGCTGTCGTATCGCAAACCTGCCGTTGCTTCATCGATCATGAGCGAGTTCGCAGCCGACCGCGTGACGGACGAGAACCCGCAGACGTTCTGGGTGGCGTCGGCCAACAAGGCCGGCGAGACGCTGACGGTGGATCTCGGCTCGGCGAAAACGGTGCGCGCGATCCAGGTCAATTTCGCGGACTACAAGTCGGGCCGGTTCGACGACACACCGGACATTTACACCGAGTTCAACCTGGAAGGTTCGATGGATGGGCGGACCTGGACGGAGCTGGCCCGGACCGAGCCGCCGCGTCGCGACCGGCCCAATGCCTATTTCGAGCTGCCGCAACCAGTCCGCGCGCGGTTTATCCGTTACGTGCACGGCCATGTTGGGGCGGCGAACCTCGCGATCAGCGACCTACGAGTGTTCGGCAATGCCGATGGACGTGCGCCGGCGATTCCGTCGGGTGTCTTGGCCACCCCGCACAGCGACCAGCGGGATGCGACTGTTCGTTGGAAGGCGGTCGCGGGTGCGGTCGGCTACAACATCCGGTTCGGCACCCGGCCCGACCGGCTGACACAAACATACCAACTTTGGGCAGACCAGCTCGGTGCGTCGCCGACGAAGGATTTGCGCTCATTGAACGTGGGCGTGCGTTATTGGGTGGCGGTCGAAGCCTTCAACGAAAGCGGCGTGTCCAAGCTCAGCCGCGTTCTCCCGATCCGCTGAGCCAGCCGCCGGTGAAGCCGGCGCGCTGTAACCCGCGGCGGATCGCGGGGATGCGGCGTATATATTTCCAGACGAATTCGTCACGATGGTTCGCCGCTTGCAGCAGGATTGGTCCTTGATCGATGCCGAGGTAATCGGCCGCGACCCAGCCATGCACTGGGTCAACCGACCCGGTGCTGCTGCCGGCGTCGGGAAATCTGAAGCTCGGGTTGAAACTGTCCTTGAAGCCGTGGCGGTCAAACAACCCCGGTTGCTTCAAAAGCACCTGCGCGCACGGGATGACGATTTCGGGAGCGAAGGGCAGGGCGCCCAGCGCCGCGGATGCCGTCAGCGTTCCATCGTCGCGGCCATCCGGCTCACCGATCGGCCCGCGCGCGCTGTATCCGAAGAATTCACCTGTCCTGCCGTTGTAGGGAAGGCGGAAGTCTCCCGGCCCGTCACAAGCGGCCAGCCCCCACAAGCGCTTCGAATAACCTCGCCATTTCATCGGATTGGCGGCGCAATAGACATAGTTGGCGTAGGTCTCACGACGGCTATTCTCGAAATAATCGAAGCCGGCCTCGCGCATCACCGAGTCCCGGATGCCGCGGAAGTCGATGAAAATCTGGCTGTACTGTCCCGGGAACAGAGGCGCGAAGGCGACCCGACGGGTCGGCCCTTCGCCACGCCAGAACTTCGGATAGGGCGCGGTCCATTGCTCCCACAGGTTCGCGGGCGCGGGGTAGGTCGGTGAACCCAGAGCGAGGAGGTTGACGCACATGCCCTCATTGAAGCCGACCCAATTGGCGTCGATCAGCCCCTTTTCGGGGTGCCAGCCCATCGAGATGGCGGCGCGGCCGTCGGCGCGGAAGAAGTTCCAGTCGGCGCGGCGGTACAAGGCGTCCGACAGTTTCCGGATCTCGCGCTCGGCAGCGTCGTCGCGATTGTAATATTGGCCGGCGAACAGGACGCCCAAGAACAGGAGCGTCGTATCGACGCTCGACAGTTCGACCTGCTGGAACCGCTCGCCGGTCTGCATATCGAGGAAGTGGTAGAAAAACCCTTTGTGGCCGGCCGTTCCGGTTGGCGCCGGGCCCTGGGGCGCCTTCCAGAAGAAGCGCAAGGTGGTCAGCGTGAGGTCGCGGGCCTCGGCCCGCGAGCACCAGCCGCGCTCGACCCCGATGGCGTAAGCAGGAAGCGCGAACCCAACGGCCGCGATGCTGCAGAAGGACGGCGTCGGCCAGCGATCGGGGACGAGCCCGTTCTTGCGGTTCACCGTGTCCCAGAACCAGCGGAAGGTCCGCTCCTCGATTTGCTCGTACCAGTCCGGCAGGCGGGCCGGCGCGGCGAGCACCTGGCGGGGAGCCAAGGTCCCCGCGAGCGCCAGCGCCGAGCCGGCAAGCAGTTGGCGGCGATCGAGTTCGATCATGACGCGGTCGAGCCGCGCACCACGAGCTCCGGCGCGTGGAGCTCATCGTTTTCACCGTCTTCGGCGCCCTCGAGCCGCGCGATCAAGCGTTGGATTGCGCGCTCGCCAAGCTCGGCGATCCGGACTCGAACGGTGGTGAGGCCGAGGTGGCTGGCGAGCGGCACGTCGTCGAATCCGGCCACCGCGACGGCTTCGGGAACCTTCACGTGTGCACCGCGCAACGCCTCCAATGCGCCAATTGCCATCATGTCGTTGGCCGCAAAAATCGCGTCGAAGGGCTGTCCCGACCGCACAAGGCCGAGCGCGGCGGCGGCGCCGGACTCCTCGTAGAAGTTGCCCTGCACCGTTTCGCATTCGATTCCGGGCCGCGTCTTGAGTTCGCGAACGAAGGCGTCCGCGCGTTCCTCCGCGTCGATGTTTCCGAGCGGGCCGGCGATATGCACGATGCGGCGCCGGCCGATGTCCATCAGGTGCTGAGCGACAGCGCGAGCGCCGGCCGCGTTGTCGAGGTGGATGGACGGGCGGGCGCCGACTTTCGCGCGGCTGTTGACGAGAACCGCCGGAATTCCGCGCGGCAAGGCGGTCGCGAACTCTTCGTCCTCAAGGTGCGGGGCCATGACGATCAGGCCATCGACCCGGCCATGCATCGCCTTGATTACCGCCTGGTCGCTCCCGCTATGCCCGTGCATGTTGGACAGGAGCAGCAAATATCCGCGTGCGGTGGCGACACGATCCATGCCGCGCACGATTTCCGAGAAGAATTCGCCGTGAAGGTTGGGCAGCACGACTCCGATTGCGCCCGTCCGGGCGAGGCTAAGGCTGCGGGCGCCGGCGTGCGGGACATAGCCGAGCTCGTCGATCGCGGTTTTGACCCGTTCACGGGTCTGCTCGCTGACATTGTCGAGCCGGTTGAGCACGCGCGATACCGAGGCAACCGAGACCTGCGCCCGGCGAGCCACGTCGCGGATCGTCGCTTCAGCCATGGTTTCCATTCGCCATAGTGCGCTAAAAGACCGGGATTGCGACCGATTGCAAATGGTTCGTTGCTCGGCCATGTAACCGGTTACATTGAAGCTCGGACGGCTCGAATACAGTAAGCCGACGACCGTTCTTGCGTTCGGGGCTTGCGCGTTAGAGGGGAGAGCACATGCGGGACATGCGCATTTCGCGGCGGGCCGCGCTTATGGGCGCCGGAGCGGTTGCGGCCTGGGCCGCGAGTCCCGCGCGGGCATTGCTCGACGCCGCGGGTCAACTCACGATTCCAGGTTTCGTTGACGATCTCGTCGGCCGCATGACGCTCGAAGAGAAAGCCGGCCAGCTCAGCCTGATGGCGTCGGCCTGGGGTGGAGGCGTTGCCGCTTCGCTGAATCCGCCGGGGGCGGGATCCAGCTTCCCGCAGCAGGTCGAGGAAGCTCGCCAAGGGCAGCTGACCGGCGTCTTCAACGGCAACGGTGCGCGCATGGCGCGGATTCTTCAAACTGCCGCCGTCAAGGATTCGCGGCTGAAGGTCCCACTGATCTTCGCCGCCGACATCATTCACGGTCACCGCACGATCTTCCCCGTTCCGCTGGCCGAGGTTGCGAGCTTCGAACCGGACCTTGCCCGCAGAACCGCTGCGGCTGCAGCGTTCGAGGCGGCCGGAGCCGGCATCGACTGGACCTTCTCGCCGATGTGCGACGTCGCACGCGACCAACGCTGGGGACGCGGCGTCGAGGGTGGCGGTGAAGACGTGTTGCTTGGACAACTCTTCGCGGCAGCGCGGGTGCATGGGTTCCAGGGCGTTGACCTCAAGGCGAACGATCGCATGATGGCGTGCATCAAGCACTTCGCCGCTTATGGCGCCGGCGAGGCGGGCCTGGATTACAACACGGTCGACGTCTCGGAACGGACGCTGCGCGAAGTCTATCTGCAGCCGTATAAGGCTGCGTTCGACGCCGGGGCGATGTCCGGCATGGCGTCGTTCAATGAAATCTCGGGTGTGCCAGCGACCGGCAACCACTGGCTGATGACCGAGCTCCTGCGCGGCGAGTGGGGGTTCCAGGGTTTCATTGTGTCCGACTACACCGGCGACGAGGAGATGATCCTCCACGGCTTCGCCAAGGACGGGCGCGACGCAGCCCGACTCGCGCTGCTCGCTGGCGTCGACATGAGCATGCAAAGCGGGCTGTACCGCAAGCACCTGCCGGATCTGGTACACAAGGGCGAAGTGCCGGAGGCGGTGCTCAACCAATCCGTGCGCCGGGTGCTTGCGGCCAAGGCCATGCTCGGCCTGTTCGACAATCCATTCGGCCGCATTGACGAGAAACGCGAGCAGGCGCGGTCCCTGCTGCCGGCGAACCGTGCGCTAGCGCGCGAGGCTGGCCGCAAGTCGATCGTCCTGCTGAAGAATGATGGCGACCTGCTGCCGCTGCCGCGGTCGGGCAAGAAGATTGCCTTGATCGGTCCCTTTGCGGCGGGCGCCCACGACCTGGTTGGCCCGTGGGTCGTTTATGGTGACGACGCCAAGGCCATCGACCTCGCCACGGGCATGCGCGCGGCGCTGGCGGACAAATCCAGCCTCATCGTCGCCGAAGGGTCGGGCGTCGAGGAGGTCAAGCCCGGCGGCATCGAGCAGGCCGTTGCCGCGGCACGCCAGGCCGACATCGTCGTCCTGGCGATTGGCGAATCGCAGGGCATGTCCGGCGAGGCCCAATCGCGGACCGATATTGTCGTGCCGGAGCCGCAGCAGCAACTCGCCGAAGCGGTTGCCGCCGTGGGCAAACCGGTCATCGTCGTCCTCAAGCACGGGCGGGCTCTGGCCCTCGGGGGTGCGGTCGCCAACGCTCCGGCGATCCTCGCCACCTGGTTCCTTGGCACCGAGACGGGGCACGCGATCGCTGACGTCCTGTTTGGCGCCTACAGCCCGTCCGCGCGCCTCCCGGCAAGCTTCCCCCGCGCGTCAGGCCAGGAGCCTTATTATTATGCGCACAAGCCGACTGGCCGGCCAAACCCGCCCGGTCCGCTTGAAGCCTATAAGGCGCACTTCAGGGGCATCCCGAACAGCGCCCTCTATCCGTTCGGGCACGGCCTCACCTACGGCAGGATCGAATATGGCGGGCTTGAGCTCAGCGCGCCGACGATGGGAATGACGGGTGAGATTGTCGTGCGCGCGCGGGTTGCCAACCGCGGCAAGCGCGCCGCCGAGGAGGTCGTCCAGCTCTATACCCACGACCGTACCGCCAGCATCACGCGTCCGGTGCGCGAGCTGAAAGCTTTCCGCAAAATCGCGTTGGCGCCGGGGCAGGCAGAAACGGTCGAGTTTCGGCTTCGGGCAAGCGACCTGTCGTTTATTGGGCGAGGCAACAAGCCGGTCGTCGAACCCGGGACCTTTGATGTGTGGATCGCTCCATCGGCCGAGGCGGACGGGCTGAAGGCGAGCTTTGATCTGACCGCTTAGGCAACGCTCGGTTCGACGGGAACGACAGCGGCGCGGCCGGGCTTTCGGCCGATTGGATTGAACAGCATTGCGACCGCCGACAAGCCGAGGAAAACCAGCGGCACGACCGCAACCGTTGCGCGCATGCTGGTAAGCATGTTGGCGCTTTGCGCCGTGTTCGCGACGTAACCCGAGGATGCGTAGCTCCACCCGAGAATCACCGTGGCAATGCCGATCGCGATGCGCTGCAACAGCGCGGCAACGCCAAACACCGCGCCCTCGACGTGCAGGCCCGTAGTCTGTTCGCCGAACTCGATGGTGTTGGGCAACATGGCCCAGAAGGTGAAGTGAAGCCCGACGATGACTACCTGCATGCCGACCAGGAAAGCCTGCATGGCGATCGGCGTGCGCACATCGCTGACCGCGAATACGGCGAGGCCGAGCATCGCCGCTGCTGTCGCGGCCAGCCACAAGGTGCGCAGTCCGAAATAGCGCCCGGCCACCATCCATAAGGCGATGGCGATCGCGCCGACGGCGTTGATCGACGCGAGCGCGACCTGGCCGGCCTCGAAATCGTCCAGCACATATTTGAAATAATAGAGCACCGATTTGCCGAGCACGGTCACGGCGACGATCATCGCAATCATCGCTGCGTTGAGCGCGACGAAGGCCCGGTTGCGGACCAGGCTCGTGAGGGTTTCAATGAGGTTTGGTGGTAGCGGGCGTTCGGCGTCCACTTGTTCGCGGTAGGTCGCGCCGACCAGGATGAGGATCGCCGATCCCAGGATCGCCGAGATCAGCGCCGCTGCGAAATAGGCCTGAGAACCGCTCGAGCCGGTGAGCCAACTCCCGATTGGCACCGTGCCCAACGCCACGGCGACCGCAGCGGCTGTGCCGAACAGCATTCGTACCCCGGCGACGAACGCGCGGTCGCGCGCGTCGGGGCTGATCCGAGCGGACATTGCCAGATACGGAACATTCACTGCGGCATAAGCGGTGCGAAACAGGAGGTGAGCAACGAGCACACCGATGATCCCGAGCATGCCTGGCGCGGCGGGCGGCGCATAAGCGAGAACGAAAGTCAGGCCGAGCGGGACTGCGCCGGCGGCAATCAGCGCCCCAAACTTCAGGCTGTTTTGCCGGCGATCGACGATGATGCCAGCCACGAAGTTCGCCAGCCCGTCCCACACCGAGGCGACCGTGTAGACGGCCGCGGCCACGCCGATCGGGAGCGACAGCGCATCGCTATAATAGAAGAGGAAGAAGAGCATCACGCTCTGCCAGTAAAGATTGAACGCGAAGTCGCCGAAGGCGAAGAGCAGAAGCCGTGGCTTTGTCAGGTGGGCCAAGCTTCTCCCGCCGACCGGTTATGCGCCGCGCTCAGCCATGATCTGCGCCCGCCTCTTGCGCTGCACCTGCACTGGCGCCGGCGCGGGCCTCAAGACCTCGTTGCGGATGCAATTGTCAAAGCCGACCCAGTCGACCCGCTGGGCTTTGCGATGGGCATTGCGATTGCACAGCTGCACGCGCCAGGCCGCAGGGCCTTTCTTCCGCACATATTTGAGAGCGTGTTTGCGGGCATCGTCCTGCCGATCCATGCACCGGGCGTCCCATCGGCAGATGAATCCAATGTTGAGAAAGACAGGATCGTAAAGCGGGGGGGGCGCGTTCGACGTCGCGCTGGCTGGTAACGCGCCCACGACGAAAATCGCCGCGACGGCTGAAAGCCTCCACCTCACGCGGGTGAACCTGACAAACAGCTGATTCCGCCGCAAGAGTCTGGCGGCTTGGCGTCACATTATGTGTTGCCGGGTGATGCCAATCGGCAACGCTGACTAATCTGCATCAAAGCGCCCGCGTGGTTGTATCGGCACCAAAACGACGTTTCGTCGTTAATGGCGTTCACGACCTCTCGCGGCGGGTTCGATGTCCTGCGTAAGAGGTCGAGTTTCGAAGGGAGTTTCAATGCGCAAGATTCTGCTCGCAATGGCCGCGACGAGCCTGCTCGTCCCGGCGATGGAGGCGCCGGCTTCCGCCGCGCGCCATTATTATAACGGGAAGGTCTGGAAGGATTCGCAGGGCCGCTGGCGCTGCAAGCGGTCCAACGGAACGACCGGCCTGATCATCGGCGCCGCCGGCGGCGCACTGGTCGGCCACGCAATCGACTCGCACGGCGAGCGTGCGACGGGCACGATCCTGGGTGCCGTTGGCGGTGCGCTTCTTGGCCGCAGCATCGACCGGAGCCGCGTACGCTGCCGCTAACAGCCGGCATGCTGTATTGACACAATAATACACCGTGGGCTATCCTGTTCCGAACAGGTGGAGGATAGCCCATGTACTCACAACAAGACCTCGATGACGCAGTCGCCGCAGGGGCGCTTACCCCGCAGGCGGCGGACGCGCTTCGAGCGCACGTCGAAACCCAGCGTGCGACCGCCATCCCGGACGAAGAGCAGTTCCGGCTCATCACCGGCTTCAACGACATCTTCGTCTCGATCGCAGCGGCGATCTTGCTGTTCGCCGTGGGCTGGATCGGGCAAAGCATCGGCCAGAGCACGGGCCTGGTCATCAGCGATCATGGCGAAACTGGCCCCAGCTTCCTCGGGCCGCTCGCTGTTGCGGGTACGGCCTGGGCGCTCGCCATGTTCTTCACCGCGAAGCGGCGCATGGCGCTTCCGTCAATCCTTCTGCTGCTCGCTTTTGTCGGTGGTGCGCTAGCGACCAGCGGGTTCCTGCTCGTGCAGATTATCGGGCCGGACCGCTTCAATGGTGATGACCAATTGCTGGCAGCGACCGTAGGCGGCGTAAGCGCCGCGATTGCCGCCGCTGCGGCCTGGCTACATTGGCGCAGCTTTAGCGTGCCGATCACAGTCGCGGCCGGTGCTGCAGCCGTTGCCGGGATCTTTCTCGCCGGCGTCGTCGGCATCGTCCAGCCGCAGGACAGCGAAGCCGCCAAAAACCTGATCCTCGGCTTCATCCTGCTGCTGGGTATCGGCGTGTTCCTGTTCGCGATGTGGTGGGACTCGTCCGACCGCGCTCGTGTTACGCGTCGTTCAGACGTCGCCTTCTGGCTACACCTCCTGGCAGCGCCGATGATCGCGCACCCGATCTTCACGTTGATGGGCCTGAACAGCGGTTCCGTGAATACAGGCGAGGCGCTTGGCGTCGTCGCGCTGTACGTGCTGTTCGGCCTGACGGCGCTGGCGATCGACCGTCGTGCCTTGCTCGTCTCGGCCCTGGCTTATGTGCTTTTCGCGCTGACCGAGTTGTTCAAGCAGTTCGGCGCGGTTGAGCTCAACGTCGCGCTGACCGCATTGGTAATCGGTTCCGCGCTGCTGCTGTTGTCGGCTTACTGGCATCAGGCGCGGCGGCTGGTGGTTACGCGCCTGCCGTCAACTCTCCAGGCGCGGCTGCCGAACCTCGACCGTCCGGCGGTGGTTACCCAACCAGCCGCATAAGCCGGCGCTCGAGCGGGGCCATGACCGTCACCAGGTCGTGGCCGCGCTTGAGCACTTGGCCATGCTCGCCGAGCAACGCAAACGCCCCTTGCTTCACCCGAAGCGAGGGGCGCTTTTCTATGCGCACCTCAGGCCGCTCGGAGTGTCGGCGGTAGGCGGCGAAGATCGCGACCTCGGGATGAATGCGAAGCGCATAGTCGCGCCAATGTCCGGCAGCGACCATCCGGCCATAGAGATCAAGAATCCGCGTGAATTCCTTGCGGTCGAATGTGGCAATCGGGCGCCGGTCCCAGGCATTGGGGAACGGCGCGATGACGCTCAAGCGCTTTTGACCTTCGGCTGGGGCTGGCGGGCCGTCTTCAGCGCTTCGATCTCCGCTCGAAGCTCTTCAATCTCATTTTCCAGTTCGGTCAGGCGAGCTCGCGCCGGATCGCAATCCTCACCGCATGGGGTGCCGTAAGGCATGAAGCCCGGGCTGTAGTGAATGGCCTCGACGGGCACCGGCTTGGCTGGGATGCCGACCACGGTTGAGCCGGGCGCGACATCCTTGGTGACCACCGAATTGGCGCCAATCTTCGCGCCTTCGCCGACGTCGATCGGGCCCAACACCTGAGCACCTGACCCGATCACCACGCCGGAGTGAATCGTCGGATGGCGTTTGCCTGCAACCCCGGTCGACGGATTGGTGCCGCCCAAGGTCACGTTCTGATAGATGGTCACGTCGTCGCCGATGTCCGCGGTTTCGCCGATTACGCTGAACCCGTGATCGAGGAAGAAGCGCTCCCCGATCCTGGCCCCGGGATGGATGTCGATCGCGGTCAGGAAACGCGCAAAATGATTCACCAGGCGCGCGAGGAAGTAGAGGTGGCCGCCCCATAGCCAATGACCGACGCGGTGAAGCCCAAGCGCCCAGACGCCCGGATAGAACAGCACGTCCCAGCGCGAGCGCGCCGCCGGATCGCGGGCTTTCACGGAATCGAGATAGGCAATCAGGCCGGACTGCAAGCGAGGTACCTCATCGTTGTCGCGACAATCTAGGTCTGCCCCGGGACAAATAAAAGACGCGCTCGACGAACGAACCTGCTCATAGCAAAAATCGTCCTGCTAGATTATAGCGCCTTTCTTGATTGGAAACATCGATTAGATGACCGTTCACCTCCCGACCGTAAAACAGCTGCAATATCTCGTTGCCCTGCGCGAGCATGGCCATTTCGGCCGTGCGGCCGAGGCGTGTTTCGTTACCCAATCGACGTTGTCGGCGGGCCTGCGCGAGCTCGAGACCTTGCTCGGCGTCACCCTGGTCGAGCGAACGCGGCGTGTCGTCCGCTTCTCTGCGCTCGGTGAAAAGGTCGCCGACAAGGCTGTCCGCGTCCTGCGCGAAACGGAAGAGCTTGCCGAGCTGGCGCGGGCCGAGGGCAAGCCCCTGCACGGTGAGCTCCGGATGGGCGTCATTCCGACGATTGCGCCGTTCCTGCTGCCGGCGATGCTGCCGCGCCTGCGCGACGATTGGCCCGACCTGAAGCTCTATCTTCGCGAAGAAACGAGCCAGGCCGCGTGCGAAGCGCTGCACCGCGGCCAGCTCGATTGCGTGCTGCTCGCGCTTCCCTATCCGTGTGGCGACGTCGATGCAGCGGCGCTGTTCGACGATCGCCTGTTCGTCGCCTACCCCGATGGTGAGGCGCCGCACGGAGCATCTGTCGAAGTCGATACGATCGATGAGAATCGGATGCTGCTGCTTGAGGACGGCCATTGTCTCAAGGATCATGCGCTATCAGCGTGCAACCGACCGGACCTCAGGGCGCATGCGGCGATGATGGGTACGTCGCTGCACACGCTGGTGCAGATGGTCGACAACGGGCTGGGTGTCACCTTCGTGCCGGCGATGGCGATCGAGGCCGGGATTCTCGAGGGCACGCGAGTCGATGCGAAGCCGCTCCGATCGGATCACGGCTTTCGCCGCGTCGCCCTGATCTGGCGTAAGTCGAGCCCCCGGGACAGCGAGTTCCAGCTGCTCGCCGGCGCGCTTCGCCTGATCATCGGCAAGCTTGTGCCGGCTCAGGCAGACTCTTCACCGGCCCGAATCGCCGAACCAGCCTGATTCGTCATCGCCGCGGCGCCCCGGGGAGTGGGGAGGGGGCGCCGCGGCGGGCCGAGAACCGATCCTTATTCGGCCGGTTCGAACTCACGCTGTGACGCTACGTCCTGCGCGCTGTTGGCGAGGTCGAAGCGGTCGGCGTTCATCACCTTGGTCCACGCCTTGACGAAGTCGCGCACGAATTTCCCGGCGCAATCCGACTGGGCATAGACTTCCGCCACCGCACGTAGCTCGGCGTTGGACCCGTAGATCAGGTCGGCGCGGGTGCCACGCCAGCACTCGCCGCCGTTCGCACGGTCGGTGGCGACATATTCCTCGTCATTGCTGCCATCCACGGCTTTCCAGACGTTGGTCATGTCGAGCAGGTTGACGAAATAGTCGTTGGTTAGCTGCCCCGACCGCTTGGTGAAGTGGCCGTGGCCGCGCTCGCCATGATTGGCACCAAGCACCCGGAGGCCACCGATCAGCACGGTCATCTCGGGAACCGACAGGCCCAGCAGGCTGGCGCGGTCGAGCATCATTTCCTCGGTCTTCACCGCTAGCTTCTTCTGACCGACATAGTTGCGGAACGCATCGGCTTCCGGCTCTAGCCACTTGAAGCTGTCGGCGTCGGTTTGCGCGTCGGTCGCGTCGCCGCGGCCGCCCGTGAAGGGCACGTTCGTCGCGCCCGCCTTCTCGAGACCGACCACGCCGCCGAGGACGATCACGTCGGCCATGCTGAGGTTGCCGCGCAGTCCGTCGAGCGTGTCGAGGACCTTCTTCAGCTCCGCGGGTTCGTTGACGTCCCAGTCCTTCTGCGGCGCAAGCCGGATGCGCGCCCCGTTGGCGCCGCCACGGTGGTCCGACTTGCGGTAGGTCGAGGCCGAGGCCCAGGCAGTCTTCACCAGCTGGCTGACCGTGAGGCCGCTGTTCGCAATCCTGGTCTTAACTGCCGCGACGTCCGCGTCCGACGGCGTGGTGCCCGTCGGAATCGGATCCTGCCAGATGAGGTCTTCCGCCGGCACTTCCGGACCACGGTATCGAACCTTCGGTCCCATGTCGCGGTGGGTCAGCTTGAACCACGCGCGGGCGAAGGCGTCCTTGAATGCCTGGTGGTCGTTGCGGAATTTCTCGCTGATCGCGCGGAACTCCGGATCGCGCTTCAGCGCCATATCGGCGGTGGTCATCATCGTCGGGACCTTCTTGCTCGGGTCCCAGGCCGCCGGGGCCATGTCTTCTTCTTTTTGGTTGATCGGCTGCCACTGGTTGGCGCCTGCCGGCGACTGCACCAGCTCGTAATCGTAATCGAGCAGGAGCCGGAAATAATTCTCCGACCATTGGGTCGGGGTGTTCACCCAAGCCCCTTCGATGCCGCTGGTGACAGTATGCTCGCCGATGCCACCGCTCTCGTGGCCACTGACCCAGCCGAAGCCCTGCGCGGCGAGGTCGCCGCCCGCGGGGGCGTTGCCGAGCAGCGATGCATCGCCGTTGCCATGCGCCTTGCCGAAGGTATGGCCGCCCGCCGTCAGCGCGACCGTCTCTTCATGGTCCATCGCCATTCGAGCGAAGGTTTCCTTCATGTCGCGGGCCATGCCGGCGTCGTCATGCGGGTTACCCTGCGGCCCTTCGGGATTGACGTAGATGAGGCCCATCTGGATCGCGGCAAGCGGACCTTCCAGCTCATGCAGGCCATGCTCGGCCGAGATCCGCGTCTGCACGCCCTGGTTGACCCATTTTTCCTCCGAGCCCCAGTAGATATCCCGCTCGGGCTCGAACACGTCGGCGCGGCCGCCGCCGAAGCCGAACACCGGACCGCCCATGCTTTCGATGGCGACATTGCCAGCGAGAATGAACAGGTCGGCCCAACTGATGCTGTTCCCGTACTTCTGCTTGATCGGCCACAGCAGGCGGCGGGCCTTGTCGAGGTTGCCGTTGTCCGGCCAGCTGTCGAGCGGCGCAAAGCGCTGCTGGCCGCTGTTGGCGCCGCCGCGGCCGTCAGCCGTGCGGTAAGTGCCTGCCGCGTGCCACGCCATGCGGACGAAGAAGGGGCCGTAATGCCCATAGTCGGCCGGCCACCACGGCTGGCTGTCGGTCATCAGCGCGGTGAGGTCGCTCTTCAGGCTTTGATAGTCGAGCTTGTCGAACGCCCCGGCATAGTCGAAGTCGGCGCCGAGCGGATTGGACGCGCCGTTAGGGTTGAGGATTTCGGTCGCCAGCATCTCCGGCCACCAATCCTTGTTGGTGCGGCCAAGGAGCGCGCGGATACCACCGTCGCCACGCCCCATGGGACAGGCGCCCATCTCGCCGGTTTTCGCGTCCATTATTCCACTCTCCCAAATCGATGTCGCCTTGCCCTAGGCGGGCAGCGAGGGAGCCGGAAACAAGGAAAGTTCGTCAGTGAAAGTCGGAAAATCGATTAGTGCGGCTCAGTCCAGGTGCTTGAGGCCGGTGCGCAGGTAATCGTAGCCGGTGACGAGGGTGAGCGCCGCGGCGAGCCAGAGGCTGAATATCCCGACCATATGGACCCATTCTTGCGCCGGTACCGCTCCGCCGAGAATGAGGGCGCCGAGCGAGATGAGCTGGAACGCCGTCTTCCACTTGGCCAGCCGGCTGACCGGAACGGAAATGTTGAGCGGCGCGAGGAATTCGCGAAGGCCGGAGACGATGATCTCGCGCAACAGGATGACGAGAGCGGGGATGATGTGCAGGCCGGCAATCTCCGGCACGGGGTTCGCCTTGCGGCTCGAGATCAGCATCATCAGCACCGCCGCGATCATGATTTTGTCGGCGATCGGGTCGAGGAACTGGCCCAGCCTTGAGATTTGCCCTTTGGCCCGGGCGAGATAGCCATCGAAATAGTCGGTGATGCCGACCACGCAGTAGAGGACGAAGGTGATGGCGTAGTCGAGCGGCGCCGGCCGCCACAGGAGGAAGACCAGGATCGGCACCGCCAGGATGCGCGAGAGCGTGAGCAGGTTCGGCAGCGACAGCATTGTCCTGCAATGAGGCGTTATAGCGTTTGGCCTCGTGCGCAAAGGTGGCTATGCCCATCGCCAATCCCGATAACCACCGGCGCGGTCTCCGCTTGATTCAGAACGTCACCCATTTGTTGCGCGCGCGGCGGTTCCTGCCGTTGTTCACAACCCAGTTCCTAGGTGCCTTCAACGACAGCCTGTTCAAACAGGCGGTCGTACTGTTCGTAACCTATCAACTGCTCAAGGATCCGACGAAGGAGTTCCTGTTCAGCGGCATCGCGCAGGCGCTGTTCATCGTGCCATTCTTCCTGTTTTCGGCCGTGGCCGGCCAGCTCGCCGACGATCATGACAAGGCGCGGCTGATCCGGATCGTGAAATTCTGCGAAATTGGCATCATGCTCGTCGGCAGCGTTGGGATCTTCCTCGCAAGCAAGACGGTGATGCTGGCCGCGGTCGGGCTGATGGGCATCCACTCGACGTTCTTCGGCCCGATCAAATATGCGATCCTTCCCCAGCATCTGCAGAAAGACGAGGTGCTGGGCGGCACCGGTCTGGTGGAGGCCGGCACCTACATCGCGATCCTTGGCGGCACGGTCCTCGCCGGCATCCTCGCGCCGTCGCCAGCGACTGCCGCGGCCGTAACAATCGCCATCGCGATCCTGGGTTTTTACGCCGGCCGGCAGGTTCCGCCCGCGCCGCCTGCAGCGGAACGCATTCCATTCGATCACAATATCATCCGCGCTTCGATCGCGCTCGTCAGTGGCACAATGCATATCCGCCGATTGTTCCTGGCGATCCTGTCGATCAGCTTCTTTTGGACGATCGGCGCGGTTTTGATCTACATCTTCCCGCCGCTGGTGAAGAACGTGTTGGGGGCCGACGCCCGCGTCGCGACGCTGTTCACCGGCATCCTGTCAATCGGCATTGCGATTGGTTCGATTGCCATCAACCGGCTGTTGAAGAGCCAGGTGTCGGCCAGGTTCGCACCGGCCTCAGTGATTGCAATGGGCGGGTTCGTCCTGTTGTTCTACTTCGTCTGTCTCGCCTGGAGTAAACACAGCGAGGCGCAGCTCACGACCCTCGGCAACTTCCTGGTCCATCCGATGGCCGGCCTGCTGATCGTTGCGCTGCTCGGTGTCGCGATCACCGGCGGGATGTTCGTCGTGCCGCTCTATGCCTTTTTGACAACGACCGTGCCGAAATCCGAGACCGCGCGCACGGTCGCGGCCAACAACATCGTCAACTCCGGCGCGATGGTCATTGGCCTCGGACTGGGCATTGCGCTCAGCACCTTCGGGGTTGGCCTGGGCCAGCTTCTAGTGGTGGCGGCGATGTGCCTGATTTCGGCCTGGCTCGGGTGGAAGCTCCACCTGGCCTGCGATTAAGGTCCGCCCCTAGGCGAGGTAGGCCGAGACGAAGATAAAGCCGGCAAGGAAGGTCATCACGAACAGCCGGACGTCCGCCGCGAGTTGCGATGCCGCCCGCGGCGGGACCGCAGCGGCCTCCCGGCTGAGACTGCGACCGAAGGCCATCGGGTGCATGGCAAAGGCTGGACGAACACGCTGCATGGCAAAACCTTAACGCCGTTTTTACCATGTTCACAACTATCTTGGACGGAAGCCGTGCCCCTGCGTCCCATGACGGGACGCGGGCCTTCTTCGGCAGTCTGAAATGGCCTAGCCGACCGCGCTGAGCGAGGGAGGTTCGCCGCGGTCGGTGCGGAGCGTGAGGAGATCCGTGGCCTGCTCGGCCGGCATCGCCTTGCCGAAATACCAACCCTGGCCGACCTGGCAGCCCAGCATCAGCACGGCATCGTAGGCCGCTTCGCTTTCGATGCCCTCGACGCACACCGGGACGGAGAGCGCGCTCGCGAGTGTCGTCACGGCGCGGATGATCGCCATGCTTTCCTTGTTGCAGTGGATGTTGGTGACGAAGCTGCGGTCAATCTTGATGACGTCGAACGGCAGCGATCGCAGGTGCGAGAGCGACGAAAAGCCGGTGCCGAAATCGTCGAGCGCCAGCCGGACGCCCTGATTCTTGAGGCTGGTGACGATCGAGCGGGCAAGATCGAGGTCAGCGAACAGCGAACTTTCGGTCACCTCGACGACCAACCGGTCGGCCGGGAAGCCGCTTTCCGACAACATCCGGACGATCCGCTGGGCGAGCCAGCCGTCGGCGAACTGAGTCGGCGAGATGTTGACCGAAATCTTGATCGATGGGTCCCATTGCGCGGCTTGGCGAAGGGCCTCACCGATCACCTGTTCCGACAGGCGGCCGATGACGCCGATTTCTTCGGCGATAGGGATGAACACATCGGGTGCGACGATGCCGGACAGCGGGTGATTCCAGCGCGCCAGGACCTCGAAGCCCACGATCTCGCCGGTGCTGAGATCAATTTGAGGCTCGAAATAGGGAACAAACTGACCGTGCTCGAGGCCGAAGCGGATCCCTTGTTCAATTTCGCCCTGAGCAATGAGCGCGCGCTCCATGCCGGCGTCGAACCAGACGGGACGGGCGACGCGGCCGCTTTTGGCGCGGTCCATGGCGATGTCGGCGCGGCGCAACAGGTCCGGAATACGGACGTCGCTGGCCGCCGAGGCGGCGAGGCCGGCGAAAGCACCAACCTGGATCATCCGTTCGTCGAGGAGGAACGGCCGAGTGATGGCGCGCAGCGCCGCTTCGGCCTGCAGGTCGGCGCGCGGCAACTCGGCCGCGTCGAGGGTGAAGGCGACGGCGAATTCGTCGCCGCTGAGGCGGGCGATCACCATGTCCGGGCCGAGCACTTCATTAAGCGAGGCGGCGATCTCACGCAGCAGGCGGTCGCCCATGTCATAGCCATGCTGATCATTGACCGCCTTGAAGCGGTGAATCTGAATGGAGACGATGACTAGGCTGTCGCCGCGCTGAGCGGCTGCTTCGCGCATCGCGTCTGCGCGATCGGCGAAACCCTTGCGATTGTAGAGGCCGGTCGCGCTGTCGGTGCTGGCGAGCACTGCCGCCCGGCGCTCGCCGTCGGCACGTAGCTCTGCTTCGTGCTGAAGGTCGACGTAGCGACGCCAGCCGAACAGGATCAGAACCACGTTCAGCGTCAGCGCCGTGCTGGCGATGCGGATGTCCGGACCAATCTGGGGTCCAACGATCCGCAGGTGCTGGAAGAAGGAACTGCCGTTCCAGATCAGCAGCATCACGGCGGAGATGAGGATGGTGAGGACGAGCGCCTCGCGCCGCGCGTTGAGCAGGCGCGACCGCGGCTGGCGTGTCTCGTGATGATCTACCGCCGGTTCCACACCGAGCAAATAACCCAACAACGATTAATAAATTATCCCTCCGAAGTGGAAGGAATCAGAGGGTTTTCACCACGGTTTGGTTGGTGGTGATGGTGCGGACAGCGGGACTCGAACCCGCACGCCCTTTAGGGGGCAGAAGATTTTAAGTCTCCAGCGTCTACCGATTCCGCCACGTCCGCATCGGTCTAGACCGTGCCCGCCCGCCTCCCGGCCGACGGTACGGCAATCATAAGACGCCGTCGCCCTCGAGGAGGTTGAGCCGCTCGCGCATTTCCTTGCCCGGCTTGAAATAGGGCACGCGCTTGGCGTTGACTGAAACGGACTCGCCGGTGCGCGGATTGCGCCCGACTCGTGCATCGCGCTGACGCGTGGAGAACGCGCCGAAGCCGCGGAGCTCGACCCGGCCGCCCTTCGCCAGCTGGTCGGTGATTGAGTCAAATACAGCGCCGACCATGCCCTCAACTTCGCGTTGGGTAAGGTCCGGAAAATCGCTGCACAGCTTCTGCACCAATTCGGAACGGATCATCGGCATCCCCGCTGAAGGTAATTAGCGGCCCAAATCCCCCACTCGGGCCACCACTCGGGACTCACGCTGTCAGGAAACTAGCAACGGCGCAAGCCGGATTACGCGGCGCCAATCGAAATTAGCGCCGCGTTTCCCGTTACTTCTTCTTGGACTTCTTCTCGTCCGGTTTCTTCTCGTCGGCGTTCTCGTCTGACTTCTTTTCGGCCTTCTTCTCAGCCTTTTTGTCAGCCTTGGCATCCTTGGCGGTCTGGGCGTCCTTGAGCGCCTGACCGAGGATGTCGCCGAGCGACGCGCCCGAATCGGACGAACCATATTGCGCGACGGCCTGTTTCTCTTCGGCGATCTGCATCGCCTTGATCGAGAAATTCGGCTTCTTCGAACGGTCGAAGCCAATGACCATCGCATCGAACTTCTGGCCGACCTGGAAGCGCTCGGCGCGCTGCTCATCGCGGTCGCGACCGAGATCGCCCCGCTTGAGGAAGCCAGTCGTGCCATCGTCGCCGACCTGAACGTCGAGGCCCGCATCCTGAACGGCGCGGACGGTCACGGTAACCGTCTCGCCCTTCTTGACGCCACCCGCTGCCGAAGTGCCGCCGCTCGCGACCGCACCGCCGGTCCCGCCGCCTTCGAGCTGCTTCATGCCGAGGCTGATGCGCTCCTTTTCGACATCGACGTCGAGCACCTGCGCTTTGACCGTCTCGCCCTTGCGGTGGAGTTGGAGCGCTTCCTCGCCCGAAACCCCCCAAGCGATGTCCGACATGTGGACCATGCCGTCGACGTCACCTTCGAGGCCGACGAAGAGACCGAATTCGGTCGAATTCTTGACTTCGCCCTCGACGACCGAGCCGACCGGGTGCTTATCGGCAAAGGCCGACCACGGATTTTCCTGCGCCTGCTTGAGGCCAAGTGAGATCCGGCGCTTTTCTTCGTCAACCTCGAGAACCTTCACGTCGACTTCCTGAGACGTGCTGACGATCTTGCCCGGATGGACGTTCTTCTTGGTCCAGCTCATTTCCGAGACGTGGACGAGGCCCTCGATCCCGGCCTCGAGTTCGACGAACGCGCCATATTCGGTAATGTTCGTGACCCGGCCGCGGAACACACCGCCGACCGGATACTTGGCCGTTGCGCCTTCCCATGGATCGCTCTCGAGCTGCTTCATGCCGAGCGAGATGCGCTGCGTTTCGCGGTTGATGCGGATGATCTGCACCTTCACCGTGTCGCCAATGTTGAGCACTTCGGACGGGTGATTGACGCGCTTGTAGCTGACGTCGGTGACATGGAGCAGGCCATCGATGCCGCCGAGGTCAACGAACGCGCCGTAATCGGTGATGTTCTTGACGACGCCATCGATCACCTGGCCCTCGGCGAGCGACTGGATGAGGCCGCTGCGCTGTTCGGCGCGAGTTTCCTCGAGGATCGCACGGCGCGAGACGACGATGTTGCCGCGGCGGCGGTCCATCTTGAGGATCTGGAACGGCTGCGGAAGATCCATCAAAGGCTGGACGTCGCGGACCGGGCGAATGTCGACCTGGCTGCCGGGGAGGAAGGCCACGGCGCCGCCTAGGTCGACGGTAAAGCCGCCCTTCACGCGGCCGAAGATCACGCCTTCGACGCGGTTGCCGGCTTCGAATTCCTTCTCGAGCTTGTCCCACGCGGCCTCGCGGCGGGCTCGGTCGCGCGACAGCATCGCTTCGCCGGCGCTATTCTCGACGCGGTCGACATAGACTTCGACCTCGTCGCCAATCTTGAGCTCGGCCTTCTGGCCCGGCGCGGCAAACTCGCGCAGCGGCACGCGTCCTTCGCTCTTCAGACCGACGTCGATCACCGCCATGTCATTCTCGATGCCCGTAACGGTGCCCTTCACCACCTTGCCTTCGAAGGCTTCATTCT
>Ga0068862_100001234_pt1 | contig 24113 bp, 18 predicted proteins | sample KBSSwiS52_FD_66598 | JGI IMG/M metagenome (GOLD analysis project Ga0068862, IMG submission 66598) | Switchgrass rhizosphere microbial communities from Kellogg Biological Station, Michigan, USA - KBS Switchgrass S5-2 | ecosystem: Host-associated > Plants > Roots > Rhizosphere > Soil ... | reverse complement strand
GACCCTCGAACCGGACCCTCGAACCGGACCCTCGAACCGGACCCTCGGACCGGACCCTCGGACCGGACCATCGCACCCCGCACCGTCGCACCCTCGAACCGCTTGCGTGTTATCAGCGTTCTAATGCGCCGTGACCACGACCTCGTGATGCTCGCGCGCGAGACGCCGGCGCATCACACGCGCGCGGGCGCCTTCGATGTAGACGTAATAGACCGGCGTTATGTAGAGCGTCAGCAGCTGCGATACGAGCAATCCACCAACGACCGCCAATCCGAGCGGCCGGCGTGATTCGGCGCCCGCACCCAGACCAAGCGCAATCGGCAACGTCCCCACGAGCGCGGCCATCGTCGTCATCATGATCGGCCGGAAGCGAACGAGGCAGGCTTCGTGAATGGCTTCGGCCGCTGACTTGCCCTGTCGCTGCAACTCAACGGCGAAGTCCACCATCATGATGCCGTTCTTCTTCACGAGACCGACGAGCATGATGACGCCGACAAACGCGTACAGATTGAGTTCGGTCTTGAACAGCATCAGCGTGAGCAGCGCGCCCAGGCCCGCGGCCGGTAGACCGGAGAGAATCGTCAGTGGGTGCGTGAAGCTTTCATATAGCACGCCGAGCACGATGTAGATGACGACGATCGCCATCGCCAGAACCAAGCCGAGTCCGCGCAGCGAATCCTGGAACGCCTGCGCCGTGCCCTGGAAGGCGAGGTTGATCGTGGCCGGCAGAGTCGAGGCGGCCATCGACTGAATCTCGTTCACTGCATCACCGAGCGCGAACCCGGGTGCCAGGTTGAATGAAATGGTAACCGCCGGGAGTTGACCGAAGTGGTTCACCTGGAAGGGGCCAACAGCGGTCTTGACCGTCGCGACCGATTCGAGCGGAATCAACCGCCCGCTGCTCGCGCGGATATGCAGCAGCGACATCGCCGCGGGATCGCGCTGGAACTGCGGAGCGACCCGGAGGATCACTTGGTACTGATTGTTCGGCGCGTAAATCTGCGAGACCTGCCGTGTGCCGTACGCGTTGTACAGGGCGTTCTCGACCTGTGTGGCGGACAGTCCCAAGGTCGAGAGCTTGTCGCGATTCATCTCGACCGTGACTTGCGGATTGTTCAACTGCAGGTCGCTGTTGACGTCTTCGAATCCTGGTGTCTGCCGGATCTGGGTCTCAAACACCGGCGCCCACTTGTAGAGCTCGGACGTGTCCGTGTCCTGCATGGTGAACTGATACAGCGAGCGGTTCTGGCCGCCACCGCCAAGGTTGATCGGCGGCTGGTTGACCATGAATGTTCGGATTCCTGGAATCTCTGCGAGCTTGGGACGCAGCGACGCGATCACCTGATCGACCGTGACGTCACGCTGCTCCCTCGGTTTCAGCTCGACGAACATGCGTCCCTGGTTCGAGCCGCCGGTCGCGTTGTTCCCCATCTGTCCGACGTTGACGCCCGCGCTGGCGATGTTGGGATCCTGCAACAGGACATCGGCCACCTGCAGTTGATGGCGCACCATTTCGTCGAAGCTGATGCCTTGCGCGCCTTCGGTGTTGACGTTGAATCGCCCTTGGTCTTCGCTGGGCAGGAAGCCCTTTGGCACCTGAATGAACAGGTAAACGGTCGCGACCATCAGGCACACCGATACAGTCGCCGTGATGAAGCGGTACCGCAGGCTCACGCGAAGCGTCCGGCTGTAGAGCCCGCGCCACGAATCGAAGACGCGCTCGAACAACCAGTAGAGCCGGCCATGACGCTGGTCGCGTGGCGGGTGCAGGAAGCGACTGCACAACATCGGCGTCAGGCTGATCGACACGAACCCGGAGATCAGAATCGCCGCCGTGATCGTGATGGCGAATTCATGCAATAGGCGCCCGACAATGCCGCCCATGAACAGCACTGGAATGAACACGGCCACAAGGGACAACGTCATCGACAGAATCGTGAACGCCACCTCTTTCGAGGCGTCGTACGCGGCCTGCATGGGGTTCTTCCCCATCTCCATGTGGCGGACGATGTTCTCCAGCATCACGATCGCATCGTCGACGACGAAGCCGACCGAGAGCGTGAGAGCCATGAGCGAGAGGTTATCGAGGCTGTACCCGAGGAGGTACATCACGGCGAACGTCCCGACCAGCGAGCACGGCAGCGCAAGACTTGGAATGACCGTCGCCGAGAGATTGCGAAGGAAGATGAAGATGACGAGAACGACCAGCGCCACCGTGATCATCATCGTGAGCTTCACGTCGTGCACGGACTCGCGAATCGTCAGGGCGCGATCGCTGCGCACGTCGAGCGTGACCGATGCCGGCAACTGCTCGCGGATGGTTGGCAGCAACGCCTTGATCCGCTCCACCGTCTCGACAACGTTCACACCGGGCTGCTTCTGCACGGGCAGATAGATGCAGCGTTCGCCGTTCTGCCAGCTCGCCGTCTTGTCGTTTTCGACGCCGTCGTAGACATGCGCCACTTCGTCCAGCCGGACGGGCAAGCCGTTGCGATAGGCGATGATCGTCGGTCCATAGGAGGCCGCCCGCATCAATTGCCCGTTGGAGCGGACGACAAAGGTCCGTTCACCGTAGATTGTGCCGGTCGGCAGGTTCGAGTTGGCGGTGTTGATGGCACTCGCCACCTCGTCGATGCCGATCGATCGCGAGGCCAGCTCGCGCGGGTCAACGTCAACCCGGACGGCAAATTTCTGCGACCCGAAGATGTTGACCTGCGCGACACCGCTCACCATCGAGATGCGTTGCGCGACCTGCGACTGCGCAATCTCATCGAGCACCGCGAGCGACAGCGTCGACGATCGCAGGACGATGAAGAAGATCGACTGATCCGAAGGGTTGACCTTCTGATACGAGGGCGGCGACGGCATCTCGGGCGGGAGCTGCCGTGAGGCGCGGCCGATCATGGACTGGACGTCCTGGGCCGCGGCGTCGATGTTGCGGTTGATGTCGAATTGGATGGTGATGTCCGTGCCGCCCTGCGTGCTGGTCGAGTTGATGCTCGTGACGCCGGCGATCGACGTGAACTGCTTTTCGAGTGGAAGCGCCACAGACGCCGCCATCGTCTCGGGACTGGCACCGGGCAGCCCGGCGCTGACACGGATCGACGGGAAGTCAACGCTCGGCAGGTCGGCAACCGGCAGGACCTGGTAGGCGAGACCGCCGAACACCAGAATGCCCAACATCAGGAGCGTCGTAGTGACCGGCCGTTTGATGAAGATTGCCGACAGATTCATGGCGCTCCCCTGCGATCGTCCTGCGGCTTGGCTTGCTCCGCCTGCTGGTTGTCACCCTTGACGCTGATGCGGCTTCCCGGCACGAGTCGCAGGTGCCCGTCGGTCACGACCGTCTCACCCGGCTGGACGCCACCGACTGCGAGCACGGTTTCTGCACCGGTCGCTCGTTCGACGGTGACTGGCCGCATCTCGACGGTCTGATCGGACTTCACCGTAAACACGTACGTGCCCTGCTGCCCGGTTTGGACCGCAACCGATGGGACGACGATTGCCTTTGGATCTGTGGTCAGCGTCACCACGACGTTGACGAATTGACCGGGCCAGAGGCGCCGATCGGTGTTGGGAAAGGTTCCCTTGATGCGAATGGTTCCCGTGTTCTCGTCGACAGCGTTGTCGACGAACGCAATCCGACCGACCGCACCGGGCCCATCGTCGTTGGGCGGGGTCGCCGTCACGCGCAAGGACCCGACCGCCATATACCGCTTGAGGTCGGAGAAGCGCGATTCGGGAATCGCAAACGACACCGAAATCGGCATCACCTGGTTGATGGTCACGAGCGGCGTCTGGTCGTTGGCGCGTACGAGGTTGCCCTCGTGCACCATGAGCGCCCCGGTGCGGCCCGAGATGGGTGCCTTGATCGTCGCGTAGTCGAGCTGCACGGTCGCGTTCTCAACGGCGGCCTTGTCAGCGCTGACCGTCGCAGCCAGCGCACTCATGTCTGCGCGCGAGGTGTCGACCTGCTCGCGCGTGGCGATGCCGCGCTTGGCGAGATCCTCATACCGCCTGTTCATCAGCACGGCGTTCTCGGCCCTTGCCTCGTCGCGCTCGAGATTGGCTTGTGATTCTCGCAAGGCGAGTTCCAGCGGACGACGATCCAGCGTGAACAGCACCTGTCCCTGCTGCACCTCGTCGCCTTCCGTGAAGTTGACCTTCTCGAGCTGACCCGTGATCTGTGAACGGATTGCGACATTCGAGAAGGCCTCAGCCGTCCCGATGATGCTGATCTCGATCGGCATCGGTTTGTTGACAACGGGTGCCGTCGTCACCGGCACAGTCCCGCCGCCGCCACCGCGGCCGCGCCCACCTGCGGCTGGCGCGGCGGCCGGGTCTTCGGCGGTGCAGCCGAGCGCTCCTAGCGTGACAGCTGCAGCGGCAGCGGCAATGGAAACAGATCGAATGAAGCCCATGCGTGGTTCCGAGCGCGATATGAATGCGATCTTACCGGCGTACGTGTCCTGTTTTACCGGCCTAGGCCGGGCCTTGTTCTTACCGGTGTCGGCCGGGTCTTGTTCTTCAGACCCGGCACTCCACACAACAAGACCCGCCCTACGTTTACTGTTTATTCCAGCTGTCTGCTTACTGCACAGGCTCGATGCGAAGCACCGCGCCTTCCTTCTCGTCGGTCAGGAGGTAAAGCAGCCCGTCGGGGCCCTGACGGACCTCGCGAATGCGCTGCCGCAGTTCGACCAGCAGCGATTCGCGGCGCAACTCCTCCATTTTCTCATTGAAGAGAATACGTTCGAGGTGCCCCGTACCGGGAATCTCGCCGGTGCGCAGAGCCCCTACGAAGACGTCGCCCTTCCACTTGGGAAACTTGTCGCCGGTGTAGAACGCCATCCCCGACACGGCAATCGACGGGACCCAGAACACCAGCGGCGGCTCGAAGCCGGCGTGTCCCGGAATCTCCGACTGCCACGGGCCCGTGTATTGGCGCCCGTAGCTGACAATAGGCCATCCGTAGTTCTTGCCCGGTTTCAGGATGTTGATCTCATCGCCGCCGTTGGGCCCGTTCTCGTTGAGCCACATTTCTCCGGTGCTGGGATTGACGGCAAGACCAAGTGAGCTGCGATGACCGAGGGTGTACACCTCGGGTCGATGATTGGCTTTGCCGACGAACGGGTTGTCCTTGGGAATGCCGCCCTGGTCAGTGACACGCAAGACCTTTCCGCCCTGCGTGTTCGGGTTCTGCGGATCCTTCGGATCCTTTGGATCGGTGCCGGTCGTCGTGATGTAGAGCATGCCGTCGCGACCGAACGCGATCCGGGACGTGCCGGCGCGATCGAGCACGAGGATGTCCTTCACTTCGGTCAGCGCCTTGCCATCGAAGCGGCCGCGCGCAATCGCAACTGTCTGGCGCTTCTCGTCGAGCGGCTTGGTGTACGACAAATAGACAAGTTGGTTCTGCGCAAACTGCGGATGCAGCGCGATGTCCATGTAGCCGTGGACCGCTCCCGGCAACCCCGACTCACCCGCCCAGTACGATGCCGGTGCGCCTGCCACCGGTTGAGGATCGAGCACGTCGTGTCGAATCACTCTCAGGCGGCCTGCCCGCTCGGTGATCAACATCGTGCCATCCGGAAGGAACGCCAGCGCCCACGGATACTCGAGAGCGCGGGTCACGGCGGACACGCGTATGCGCTGACCTTCACCGGTATCGAACTCGACCGGCTTGGCCGGCAGCTTGTGACCGGCGAGGCCGGACGGGGCGACCGGAATGCCGCCCTTGAATTCCACATTCTGCTGGCCGGCTCGTAGATGGACCCCGAGCGCGACGACGGCCAGGACGGCAAGAACCACCCAACGGCCGTGTTTGTGCGGCAAACGTGGCTTTCTCATAGCGCAACCTGCCCCCTGTCTATCTCGCAATGCCATCCGTGCCGGAGGATCAGTATAGGCCGTACGGGCGGCGGTCGGGGCGTGGGGCTCGGGCCCGGCTGGTGTCAGGCAGTGAATCGTGAACGGGGTCCGGGACTCGGGGCAGGCGGACAGGTGTCAGGCAGTGAATCGTGAACGACTCGGGGCTCGGGACGCAGTACGGGTTGCAGATCCCGGCTCCCGAGGCAGAATATCCGTTCACGATTCACTGCCTGACACCGAGCGCATGGCGTCTTCACTGACCTCGCCCCCCGAACGGACCGCCGCCGAAGCCCGTCGCGTAGCCCTGGCGGGCGGAATCGGCACCACCATCGAGTGGTACGACTTCTTCATCTACGGCACAGCCGCCGCCGTGGTCTTCGCGCCACAGTTCTTTCCACAGGTGTCAGACCTCGCCGGGACGCTCGCCGCCTTCGGCACCTTCGCGATCGGGTTCATCGCGCGTCCGCTGGGCGGCGTCGCGATGGGTCACTACGGCGACCGGCTTGGCCGCAAATCGATGCTGGTCTGGTCGCTGATGCTGATGGGACTTTCGACGCTCGGCATCGGTCTGCTGCCGAACTACTCGCGACTGGGCGTCTGGGCACCGCTGCTGCTCGTGGCGTTTCGCTTCGTCCAGGGGTTCGCACTGGGGGGCGAATGGGGCGGTGCCGTGCTCATGTCGGTCGAGCATGCCCCGCAGGGGCGCCGCGGGTTCTACGGCAGCTTCGTCGCCCTCGGCCTGCCGGCCGGGATCATCCTCTCGAACCTCGTCTTCCTCGTCACGTCGAGCGCAGTATCTCCCGCCGCATTCGCGGAATGGGCGTGGCGCATTCCCTTCATCGCCAGCGCCGCACTCGTGATTGTGGGGCTCTGGGTCCGGATGGGTCTTGCCGAGAGCCCGATCTTCGCGGAGATCGTCAAGACGCAGCGTGCGCGCCGCATGCCGATCGTTGACGTCCTGCGTCACGACGCGCGCGCTGTCTTCCTCGCCGCAGGAAGCTACATCGGTATCAGCACGCTCGGCTACATCGTCATCGTCTACTTCGTGTCGTATGCGACGCGCGAGCTCAAATTTCCGCTGACCACGACGCTCGCGCTGCTCCTGACGGCCGCAGTGATGTTCGCGGGATCGATCCTTCTCTTCGCGACCTGGTCGGATCGTTTTGGACGACGACGGATCATGCGGTGGGGCAACGGCGCGCTGGTTCTGTGGTCGCTGGTGTTCTTTCCGCTGGCGGATACGCGATCCGTCGTGCTGGCGGGATTGGCGCTATGCGGAATCCTGGTGATTCAAGGCGCGTACATCGGTCCGCAACCCGCGGTCTTCTCGGAACTCTTTCCGACAGCGACGCGCTACAGCGGCGCATCGCTCAGCCTGACGCTCGGCACCATTCTCGGTGGCGCAGTTTCTCCAGCGATTGCAGCTGCCTTGTTCGGCGCAACCGGGAACTCCTCTCTCATCACGGTGTACATCGCCGCGATGGCATTCATTGCCTGGCTCTGCACTCTGGGGCTAAAGGAGACATATCGAGACGATCTCGCTCGATAAAATCGCATCACCACGAAGGCCACGACGAGTACGAAAGCGCAACGAGGCTGGTCAGATGTAGCCCAATTCCAGCGCCTTGAGTACCGCGCGCGTGCGATCGCGAACACCAAGCTTGGACAAGATGCTCGACGCGTGGTTCTTCACTGTCCCTTCCGCAGTCCCCAGCGCCTCGGCGATCTCGCGATTGCTGTAGCCGCCCGCCATCAGGCGCAGGATTTCCAGCTCACGTTTCGTGAGCGGGTCCGGCGGACTGAGCGCGTCGAAGTCGCGTCGCACGTGCTCGAGGCCCTTGAGGACGCGCTCCGTAATCGCGGGGCGAATGATGGAGCCGCCACGTGCGACTTCACGAATGCCGTCCGTCAGTCTTTCGAGCGACACGTCCTTGAGGAAGTATCCTTTCGCGCCAGCCCGCACCGCATCGAGCAGCGCCTCGTCATCGTCGAACGTCGTGAGCACGATCGTCGGCGGCAGCGTCGACGAGCTTTGCAGCGACCTCAACACGTCGACGCCGCCCTTTCTGGGCATGCGCAGATCCAGCAGCACGACGTCCGGCTTCTCGCGTTGAATCACCGTGACGGCCTCATCGCCGTCTGACGCTTCCGCCACGATCGACACGTCAGCAACCAACTCCAGCAACGAGCGAATGCCCTGCCGCACGAGCGTCTGATCGTCGACGAGCACGATGCGAATCATGCGACTGCAGCCGTCGGAAGAAAACCACGGACTTCGAATCCCGAGCCACGAGCCGCGCGGAATTCGACGTGTCCGGCGTAGTGTTCGAAGCGTTCCCGCATGCCGGTCAGGCCATTGCCGCAGGACACGACGTCAGTACCCTGTCCGTCGTCGCGCGCGTGCAGCACGATCCCATCCGGCCGCGCTTCCAGCCGAATCCACAGGTTCCGCGCCTGTGCATGCCGAGTCGTGTTGGTGACAATCTCCTGCACACATCGAAGCAGCGTTTCGGCCCGCGATGCCTCGTCGACGACCAGGGATGAGGGGAGATCGAGATGCAGGGCCAGGCCTGCCTGCTCGACCGTCATCGCGCGAATCGCCTGTGCCACATCGAGCTGACTCGTCTCGCGCAGCCGGCTCACGACGTCTCGCACGTCACCAAGCAGCAGACGCGTGATCGCGTGTGCTTGTTGAATATGCGCGGACGGCCTGCCCTGTGAGAGCCGCGCGGCGACATCGAGCTGAAGGCTGAGCGCCGTCAGATGATGCCCGAGGGTGTCGTGCAGATCGCGCGAGATGCGCAGCCGTTCCTCGACCCGGCTGGTCTCGACGAGCATCGCCCGTGTGGCGAGCAGCTCGGTATTGGTCGACGCCAACTCAGCCCGCGCCGCTGCCTCACTGCGTACGAGAAACGAGCTGGCGGCAGCAAACAGCATGAATCCACCCATGGTGAGACCGAAGGTCAGCGCCTCGGTCCACGAACGATCGATGGCGAAGAGGATCGCCACGTTCGTCAGCATGAGCGCTCCCAGGATCGACCAGATCCACGGTGCCCTCAACGTCGCGTGAGGATGCGCAGATGCACCGGGACTTTGCGACTGGGTCAAGTACGGAAGACATGCGGCGATGATGACGAGCAACGCCGGGGTCGAGTTCGTGCTGTGCCCGGACACGACCGGCAGCATCACAACCGCGATGGCCGTCACCATCAGGATGGCGACCAGAGCCGGCGGGGCGTAATACCCGAGCAGAGGACGGATGCTGCCAAGGCCAAGAAAAGCCGTCAGGGCCGCACCGTATAGCGTATAGGCCGCCATCCAGACGACCGCGGGCCAGCCCGTGAACTGACCCTGCACAATGAGAACGATCTGGGGCACGGCGCACATGAGCCAGGTGGCCAGTGCCGCGACGTTCAGCCACGTTCCCCCACGCACGTCGTCATTGTAGGCGCCGTGCGCCATTCACACACATGCCGGAAGTCACAGATCGACCCCGTGACCTCCGGCACATGCATCACACGCCGGGCCGGCGCATCATGTGTGCATGCTGACTTCAGTCCTCTACTTGCACATCGCAGGCGGTACGGCCGCCTTGCTGTCCATGCTGGTTCCGCTCGTCACGAAGAAAGGCGGCCTGACGCATCGGCGCGCCGGCTGGGTCTTCGTCACCGGCATGACGATCGTCTCGATCACGGCATTTCTTCTGGCTGGCGCACGATGGCTGACCGATCCCACGAACCAGGGACGCGAGGCCGGAGCCTTCCTCTTCTTCGTCGCCATTCTCACTGCCACCAGTGTTTCGGGCGGGGTGCGAGCGCTTCGGGCGAAGACACGAAAAGCCGTTCATCGGAATGCGTGGGATATCGGGTGGCCGGCGCTGCTCACGACCTGGAGTCTGGGTGCCGCCTTCTACGGTTTCAGCGCTGGTCACCACCTGTTCACGGCGTTCTCGATGATCGGCCTGTTCGTGGGCGGAGGCCAACTGGCGTATTGGCTGACACCACCATCGCACCCGATGCACTGGTGGTTCGAGCACATGGGAAGCATGTTGGGGTCGTGCATTGCCGCAACAACCGCGTTCCTCGTCGTCAACGCCGGCCGGCTCGGCGTGGAAACCTTCTCGCTGTTTGTGTGGCTCGCGCCAACGATCGTTGGCGTCCCGACGATCGCTATCTGGACTCGGTACTACCGGCGGAAATTTGCACCCGCCGCGCGTGGAATCAAGGGCGCAACTGTAGCGGCGGGTCTTTAGGCGTGAACAACGCGTCAACTCGCAATTCCCAACGCCCAATCTCCAAACGTGCCGCCGTGTTTGGGAGTTGGAGGTTGGGAGTTAACTACTCGCTTCGCAGTACAGCTTGCGGATCGAGCTTCGTGGCGCGGCGGGCGGGCACGTATGACGCGACCGTGGCGATCGCGGCAAAGATCAGCGGCATCGCGAAAAATGTCGTCGCGTCCAGCGGCGTCAGCTCGAACAAGAGGCTGTTCAGGTACTTCGTCACGGTCGCCGCAACAGCGACGCCGAGCACCAGGCCGACGATCGTCAGGATCGAACTCTGACGCAAGACCAGGCCGAGCACCGTCGTCCGTTGCGCGCCGAGCGCCATGCGGATGCCAATCTCGTGCGTCCGCTGCACCACGCCGTACGCCACCATGGCGTAGATGCCGCAGACAGCCAGGAGCAGCGCTACACCACCGAATATTCCGATGAGCACCATCGAATCTCGCGGGGCATCCACTTGCCGGGCGAAAAACGTGTCCATCATCTCGACTTGCGTCACCGGCAGGCTGGCATCTACATCCGCCACCGCTCGTCTCAATTCGGGCACGATCGCCGACAGCGGCTGGTTGATTCGAAGCATGAAGGTGATGTTGACGCGGCTCTGCCCGTACGGCACACGCGACCGCAACGATTCCTGCATGTGCGGCACGTATAGTCCGGGCGCGATCGAGCGATCCCATCGGCTGGCCGGTGTGTCGCCGACAATACCGACGATCTCGCGCGGCTGCTCCCCGGGCACAATCGTCACGACGACACGTTGCCCGATCGGGTCCTCGCCCGGCCAGAAGCGCCGAGCCATCGCTTCGTTTATGATGGCCACCGGCGGCGCGTCGCGATTGTCGCGCGCCGTGAACTCACGCCCGCGTATCACCGGCACTCGGATCGTCTTGAAGAAATCGGCAGTCACGAGCGAGTAGTTCACGAACGGATCCAGCGTCCGCGCCGCCAGCCCCGCGTCAGGCCCCGGACCACCGCCTTCCAACGGCCGTCCCTCGATTTGGAATGGCGCCTGCATTGTGGCGCCCGACACAAGAGGAGCGTTCGTTCCTGCCACAGATTCGACGCCCGGTATTGCTTGCAGCCGCTCGCGAACGCGATCGAACACCTGCGAGGGAATCGGACTGACCTCGAGCTGGATGGCTCCTCCTTGATTGCCGACCTGGCGGAAGCCCTTGTTCGCCGGCACACGCGTCTGGAACCATACGACACGGTTGGAGTCGAGTCCGAGGTTCACTCGCTGAAGCTGCCAGAAGCTTTTGATCAGCAATCCAGCGCCGACCAGCAGCACCAGCGTGAGCGCCACCTGCGCCACGACGAGCGCGCTCTGCACGTGCCGGTGTCCGCGGCCGCCGGTTGCGGCACCCGCGGCCGCGCGGAGCGGCGTGACGAGAGACGGTGGCGAGACGCTCAGCACCGGCACCAATCCGAAAAACACGCCGGTCAGGACGGACACCACCACCGTGAACACAAGCACGCTGGCATCGACCTCGATGTGCTGCACGCTCGAGAGCCACTGCGGAGACGCGGCGACGATTGCGCGCACGCCCAGCCACGCGAGTGCCACACCAACGAGCGCTCCCGCCAGTGAGAGCACGAGGCTCTCGGTCAGGAAGAGGCGAACGATCCGTGAGGAGCTTGCGCCAAGGGCGAGCCTGATGGCGACTTCCTTTTGTCGTGTCGTCGCGCGGACGAGGAGCAGGCCTGCCACGTTCGCGCAGGCGATGAGCAGCACGAACCCAACGGCGCCCTGGAGCACAGTCAGAATGCGCCGCAGATTCCCATACAGCGCATCTTCGAGTGGCTGCACGCGAATACCCCGCCCTTTCTGCGGACCGGGATCTTCCTCGGCAAGTCTTGCGGCGACGCCTTCGATGTCGGACTGCGCGCTCTGCATCGACACGCCCGTCTTCACGCGCCCGACGATGGTCAGGACGCGATTGACGCCGCGCGCCTGCACTTGAAACGGACTGAACGAGCTTGGGAGCCAGAAATCAGAATTCGCATCGAACACGCCAAAGCCCGGCGGCATCACGCCGACGATGACGCTCGGGCTGCCATCGAGCATCATCGTCTGCCCCAGAACCTTGGGATCAGCCGAGAACCGCGTCCGCCACAGCCGATCGCTGATGACGACCACACCGTCGCCAAATCCCACCTTGTCTTCGTCCGGAGAAAAAAAGCGGCCAACCTGCGGCTGGACCGCAAGCGCGCGGAACAGCGATGCGCTGAATCGCGCTCCCGACAATCTCTCCGCCGGTTCACCGTTGCGCTCCGAATCCACGGTGCTCTGCCAGCCGAGCATCGTCCCGACGGCATCGAACGCCCGATTCTGATCACGCCACGCGAAGTACTCGACGATGCGAGCACCTTCGACCGACTGGCGGTCGCCAGCCGGCGTGGTCCAGATGAACGCGAGGCGGTCTGGATCCGGCAGCGGCGAACCGCGCAGCGACGAGGCGCGCAGCACGCTGAAAATCGCCGTGTTCGCCCCGATTCCGAGAGCCAGCATCACGACGGCAGCGACGGCAAAGCCCGGGGAACGGGCGAGAACGCGGAACGCGTTACGAACATCCTGCCGGAATGTCTCAGTCATTGTCTCCTCACGGGCAAAGCGGTAAATCTCAAACGGTGTGCCACACGGACGCAAGGCGGGTTATTCAATTTCCGCGAAAGGAGTGGCCGTCGAAGGGCTCGAGCCCGGCAGGGTGGCCGCTTGTGGGACGAACTCGTCCGCGAGCGTACACAAGTAGAGGCGCGTCTTCAGACCCGCCTTGGTGACCCGACCGTGGAAGGGCTGAGCTACGTCGTTGGCAGCTTTTTCAACGAGCGGGCGATCTGGGTCACGCGCTGCCCATACTCACGCGCGGCCGCGATCGGATCGGCCGTATCCGCGTTCGCAGGAACGACGAGCATGCCCGCGCACGCGGCCGCCGCGTAGACTGGCCTGAGCGTCGATTCGTCCTCGCCGGGTGCAAGAGGAGCCGCGATCTTTCCGGCCATCGGCGCGACCGATCGCAGTGACGCGCAATACGATTCGATCTCTGCGCACGAATCAGACGGTGTAGCAAGGACGATGACATCGGCCCATTGGGGGTCGGCGGGACGAGGCACGACGTAGTCCCGGTTCATTCGATCGAGATTCTCGCGCCAGGCTGGCGTTGCGTCGATCGTTTTGGCGTCGGCCTGATCGGCGACGCGCCGCAGCCGGATATTGGCCCTCGCCTGAATCGCGCCGACACCAGCAGCAAGCGCGAGCCGTTCCGCATTCCCGTAGCGGGAGTAGAAGACAACCAGTACGTTGATGTCGGACATCGCTGCTCATCCGTGTCAATTTCCAATTACCAATTTCCAACTCCCAATCGCATTCGGGTTTTTCGCGGCACCTTTGGGAGTTGGAAGTCGGAAGTTGGGAGTTGGGAGTTGGGAGTTGATCTCGACCGTCAGGCGAGATCGAAAAGCAAGACCTCCGAGTCGTTATTATTCGATCCGCGCAGCCTGAGCGTTGGTTCCTCGCTCACGGCCAGGCCATCGCCTTCCTTGAGGGCGAGTCCATTGACATCGATTGCGCCGGTGGCGCACTGCAGCCACGCATAGCGTCCTGGCGGTATCGAGTAGTCGATCGAATCATCAGCGCCGAGCACCGCGGCGTACATTCGCGCATCCTGATTGATGAACGCGGCCGGCGGATTGGCGCTCTTGTCAGGACCAGCTATCAGACGCAACACGCCGCGCTTTTCCGACGGCGCGTAGGCAAACTGTTGATATGACGGCTTGAGATCCTCGACCGTGGGAACGATCCAGATCTGGAGAAAATGCGTGGGTGAGGTCGCCGACGCGTTGAACTCGCTGTGGATCACGCCGGAGCCGGCGCTCATGGCCTGCACTTCGTTCGGCCCGAGCACGTGCTGTTCTCCCATGCTGTCTTTGTGCGCGAGTCCGCCCTCGAGCACGTACGACAGGATCTCCATGTCGCGATGTCCGTGTGCTCCGAAGCCCTTGCCTGCGGCAACACGGTCATCGTTGAGCACACGCAGCGACCTGAATCCCATGTGCTTCGGGTCGTGATAGTTGCCAAACGAAAACGTGTGATAGCTGTTCAACCACCCGAGATTGGTGTGGCCGCGGTCCTCGGCTTTTCGAAGCGTGAGCATGCCCTCATACTACCGCGTAGGCCGGGTCCTGCTCTTTGGACCAGGCGGGTCTACGCCGCCTACGCGCGAAGTGTAGGCCGGGTCCTACGACAGCGTAGGCCGGGTCCTGTTCTGTGGACCCGGCACGCTGGCGGGTCTGCAAAGCAAGACCCGCCCATAGGCGGCAGGTCCTCCAGAGCAAGACCCGGCCTACGATTCAACGTCAGACACGTTACGCCGTGAACGTGAACGTGTCTCCCGACAATGTCGCGGGGAACTGTGTGAGCGCGCGGTTGGCAGGGCCGTTGGCGACTTGACCGGCGGTCGTGTACTTGGAGCCGTGACACGGGCAGACGTAAAGCTGGCCGTTGAAATGGTCGACCGTGCAACCCTCGTGAGTGCAGGTGGCTGTGAGCACCGTGACAGTGGTCGTCGAGCTCCGAAACGCGAGAAAACTCCCGAGCGACGACTGGACCAATGCCGCGCCGCCCGCAGTTGCCAGCGCGCCAGTCGCGGGAGCCGAGACGGTCCTGCCGGAGACGGAGCCGTTAACGACGGCGAGCGCGGAACCTTCCACGGGAGTCGTTGGCGAGGTCGGGTTCCCACCATTGTCGCCCCCACCACCGCACCCGGGCAGGAACGCACCCACTGCGACGAGCGACGCCGCCTGACAGGCGTGAGCGCAGAATTGCCGCCGCGTCGGTTCGGGAACCTGTGGGGAGGATAACTCGATGACCATTGGCATCTTTCGCTGCGGTGTTGTCACAGTCGCTCCTTATAGAAGATTGGACCTCATCGGCAATAGTCGTGCCTGTAAGGGACGTCACGAGTAGCGGGAAAACTTCGGCGCCGGAGTGGCCCAGGTTCAATTGAACTGACGCAACCGTCCAAAAAAATGCACGCGTCGATTTCTAGGAGACAAACATTCTTGAGCTGTTGCGCGGCAACTATCTCGCATAGACTCGCGCCACATGCCGAAAATTCTCGCGCTGTCTTCCGCCATTCCACCCCATCGTATGGACCAGGCGTTCGCGCGCCGCGAAATGGCGCGCATCTGCGAGGGTCAACCGCACCTCGAACGGCTGATTCCGGTGTTCGACCGAACGGGTGTCGATACCCGCCATCTCGTTCACGAACCCGAGTGGTATCTGGAGTCGCGCTCGTTTGAAGAGCGCAATGAAGAATACGCTGCCAGGGCGCTCGAGCTCACACAGCGAGCCGTGCGCGCCTGCCTCACGCAATCAGGAACGGCGCCCGGCGAGATCGATCACATCTTCGTGGTGACCACAACCGGGCTGACGACGCCGAGTCTTGACGCCTTGCTGGCCAGTTGCCTCGGACTGCGCGCCGACGTGCGGCGCTCGCCGCTGTTCGGACTGGGGTGCGCAGGCGGAGCCGGCGCATTGATCAGGGCAGCCGACGTTCTATCAGCTCGCCCCGGTGATCGAGCGCTCGTAGTCTCGGTGGAACTTGGAAGCTTGATCTTCTCGAAGCAGGCTCAGACGCCAACGGATCTCGTCGGCGTCGCCCTCTTCGGCGACGGCGCCGCCGCGGTCCTCATGGGCGGAGACGACACGCCTGGCGAAGGCATCCGAATCGCTCGCACGCGGACGCATCTCTTCAAGGACTCCCGCCATCTCATGGGCTGGCGCTTCACTGATGATGGGATGCGGCTCGTGTTGTCGCGCGACATCCCGTCACTCGTTGGATCGCACGTCGCGCCGGTCGTCCAGGACTTTCTGCGCGACGCCGGGCTCTCGATCGCCAACATCACCCATCACATCCTGCACCCGGGTGGCGCGAAGGTGATGTCCACGTATCGGTCGGCGCTCGGCCTCTCTGATGAGGCGCTGTCGATCGCGCGCGAGTGCATGCGGCAGTTTGGCAATCTGTCGAGCGCGGCGGTGCTCGTGATGTTGAGCAACCTGGTCGCCAGCGGCGTGCCGCGACCCGGTGATACCGGTCTGATGCTCGCGCTCGGCCCGGGGTTCGCTGCCGAGATGCTGGCCATCGCGTGGTAGCGGACGTTGCAATCGCCGGCGGCGGGCCCGCCGGCGCTGCGCTCGCGATCGAGTTGGGGCGGCGTGGTCTTCGGGTCAATCTCTATGAGAAAACCCGCCATCCACGCCTCAAGGCATGCGGCGAGGGACTGCTTCCCCACGGCGTCGCCGCGCTGAGCGCCATTGCGGGATTGCCCGAGGCTCCACGCGTCCGCGGATTGAGATTCGTCGCCGGCGGTGCGTCGACCGAGGCGGAATTCCCCGACGGGTTCGGCATGGTCGTTCGTCGTGACTGGTTCGACGCCTGGCTCTTTGAAAAGGCGGGAGCGACTCCCAATGTCGACGCACGCATGGGCACGCCGTACCGATCGGAGGGCGAGCGTTTCGTCGTCGGCGCCGACGGACGTCACTCCTGGTTTCATCGCCGGCTCGAGGCGATACGACCAAGGCACGTCCGCGTGGGCCTCTCGGCTCACGTCATCGGACTCGATGAGATCGACGACCGGGTCGAGGTCTTCTTTCATCGTGAGGGTGAGTTGTATATCGCGCCGACCGGGGGCGGCGAGACGCTCGTAGCCGCGCTCTTTCATCGCGACCGTTTTCGTCGCGACGGCATCTCGTATCTGCTCGAGACGATCCCGGCGGTCCGAGATCGCGCCCGGCGGCTCGAGTTCACGACGCCGGTCCTTGCCGCATCGCCACTCGGACTTCGCGTGCCACACATCGTCGACCGTAACCTGCTCCTGATCGGCGACGCCGCCGGTGCACCGGATCCGATCACGGGTGACGGCATCGCCATGGCGATGGCATCGGTGAAACCGGCCGCCGATGCGATCGTCTCCGGCGATCTGGTCGCGTACGAACGCGTGCGGCTGGCAATGGGGCGCAATGCCGATCGTCTGGGACGCCTGCTCCTGGCCATCTCGCGCGCCGAAGGACGCGCCGCCACGTTGTTGCTCCGAAAACGCTCCCTCGTGACGACGCTGCTCGACGTCGCGCTGGCGAGACGACCGCTGGATGCCAGGACGGTGCTGAAAGCTGCCCTGTAATGAGAATCTTCGAGAGCGACAGCGGTGCGATGGTGCGACGGCGCGAGGGGTCGAAGGTGCCGTGCGCACGTCGCACCGTCCGACCGCATGTGCCCTGCTCGCTCCACGCCGACAACATGAGAGCACGTATCTACCAGCCCGAAATCATGGACGAGGAGACCGTCGACCAGGACACGGCCGATGAGATCTATCGCTACCTTGCCGCGGTCAACCGGCTCTTTGGTGGTGTCAGAGGCACAATCGCTCGATTCGAGACGTTCAGCCGCTCGTGGCGCCCGGGCGAGCGCATCGAGGTGCTCGAGGTCGCCTGCGGCGCGGCCGACGTGCCGAGAGCGCTGGTCGCCTGGGGACGCGCTCGCGGATTCGATCTGCGAGTCACCGCCACCGACATTCTTCCCAGCGCCCTCGACTACGCGCGACGCGCTGGACCGCCCGAGACGCGCCTGCGCCTGGTGTGCGCCAATGTCGAGCACCTGCCGATCCGAGACGGCGCCGTCGACTACGTGACCTGCGGCCTTTTCTTCCACCACCTGACGGATGCCCAGATCGTCGCCGCGCTCAGGTCCTTTGATCGACTCGCGACCCGCGGCATTGTCGTCAACGATCTCGTGCGATCGCGACGTGCCTACCTGTGGACGTGGCTCTTCACCCGCCCGTTTCATCCCATCCTCCACCACGACGGTCCCCTGTCGATCAGAAGGGCGTTGAAACCGGCAGAGATGGAAGACCTCGCCGCCGATGCGGGCCTTTCCTGGCTCAGCGTGCAACGGCACTTCGGGCATCGCATGACGCTGGCTGGGCAGAAACACTGAGACCCACGCTTCCTGACAGGGAATTCAGGATCTCTTCAGTTCCATCGCGGCCTCGTCGCGGGGTAGCATCCGCGCAGGGTTACGCTACGCCTATGCTCAAACGCTCGCTAATCTTCATCCACCGTTGGCTGGGGGTCGCTCTCTGTGTGGTCTTCCTCCTGTGGTTCCCCTCAGGAATCGGGATGATGTATTTCCCGATGCCCAGCGTGACGCAGGCCCTTCGCCTCGAGCGCCTTCCCGTGCTCGACGCGTCCAAGGTGACGCTGTCGCCGGCGGAAGCCGCGGCCAAACTGGGAGCGGACCCCGACGATCTTCGCCTGAGTTCGTTCGACGGCCGGCCTGCGTACCGCGCCGGGCGGGGCGACGGTGGTCCGGTTCTCTATGCAGACACCGGAGAAGAACAGGGCGAGGTCTCGACAGACATGGTGCAGCGCGTGGCATCGGCGTGGACGGGCCAGCCAGTCAGCACCGCGTCGGTTGAAGAAGTCACCGAGGCCGACCAATGGACGCTCCAGACTCGGCTTGGGGAGCTGAGCCCGGTGTTCAAGTACTCGTGGCCAAACGGCGAGCAGGTGTACGTGTCGCAAGCCACAGGAGAAGTGGTGCAGTACACGACGACGGCATCACGCATCGGCGCCTATCTCGGCCCCATCCCGCACTGGTTCTACTTCACGCCGCTCCGGAAACACGGGCCCGAATGGAGCCGCGTCGTCATCTGGTCGTCAGGCATCGGCACCATCGCGGCAATTGTCGGTGTCGTCATCGGCCTGTGGATGTACTCGCCGTCGCAGAAATATCGATACGCCGGCGCATCGACGAGCATCCCGTATCGCGGTCAGAAACGATGGCATACGGTCTTCGGGTTGATCTTCGGCGTGGCGACGGTGACCTACGCGTTCAGCGGCATGCTCTCGATGGACCCGTTTCCGTCGTTCAACGATCGTGTGCAACAGCGACGTGGCGGCGGTACTACGAACATCTTCCGCGCGCTCCGCGGCGAGCTCGACCCGGCGGCGTTCGACGCGAAGCACCCGCGAGAGGCACTCGAGCAACTGTCCCCGCTCCCTGTCAAAGAACTGGAGTTGACGTCATTCGCCGGTGATGCGGTCTACCTCGCCAGGCTTGCGGACGGCGAAACGCGCGTCGTCCCCATGAAGGGTGCGCCGCACTCGGGATTCGATCACAAAGAGATCGTGCGCGTCGTCTCGGCCGCCGCGGAGGGGCGCATGACGACGAGGGTGTTGAACCAGTACGATCGCTACTACCTCGATCGCACCCGTCGCCTTCCCTTGCCCGTGGTATTGGCCGAGACCACCAGCGAGGATCACACGCGCTATTACATCGATCCGAGCACGGCACGAGTCGTCCAGACCTACAACTCGAGCAACTGGGTGAACCGCTGGTTGTACAACGGGCTGCACTCGCTCAATTTCCCGTGGCTCTACAACTACCGTCCGCTGTGGGACATCGTCGTGATCACGTTGATGGTCGGAGGCACCGCCCTGTGCGTCACCTCGCTCGTGCTCGCGTGGAGGGTACTGGGGCGCAAGTTGGCCAGGGTCCTCAACGCGAAGAGCGCGGGCGAGGCGACGCTGTCCGAAGACCTCGCGTGAATCGCGCGTGACCGCTGAACTTCCGCTCGCGTGCAGCGTGCGCGAGTGTGGTTTGCCGCTCGCGCGCCGCGAGCGTGCCTATGTCTGCGCGGCTGGTCATTCTTTTGACATCGCGCGCAGCGGCTACGTCAACCTGCTCCAGCCGCAAGATCGCCGCTCGCTGAAGGCGGGCGATTCGAAAGCCGCCGTCGAGGCGCGAGCCGCGCTCGATCGCGCCGGCGTCGGACACACAGTCATCAACGCCGTCATCGACCGAATCGCCGCCCTTCGGCTCTCTGACGATGTCACGGCTGTGGATCTAGGTTCCGGCTCCGGGGAAATGCTCAGCCTGTTGTGTCAGGCGTCGCGGGTCCATGGAATCGGCATCGATCTGTCGGTGGCGGCCGCGGACTCTGCGGCGCGGCGCTTCCCCGAATTGACGTGGATCGTGGCCAACGCGGATCGTCGACTGCCACTCCGCGACAGCAGCGTTGGTGTCGTCCTGTCGATTCACGGCCGGCGGAACCCTGCCGAGTGCGCGCGCGTCCTGACGCCCGCGGGTGTGTTGGTCGTCACGCTGCCGGCAGCGGATGACTTGATTGAGCTGCGGCAGTTCGTACAGGGGCGAGGCGTGGAACGAGACCGCGTCGACGGAATGCTGCACGAGCACAACATCGGCTTCCAACTCATGGAACGCGTGCTGGTTCGAGAGAAGCTGACGCTCGAACGCAACGACCTTCTCAATTTGCTCCGCGGCACGTATCGTGGCGTGCGATTCACGCTGTCCGATCGCGTGAACGCGATGCCTCAGATGGAAGTGACGTTGAGTTCGGAGTTGTGTGTGATGAAACGAAAAAGGTCCGGCTAAAGCCGGACACTACGACTACGGATGTAGTGCCCGATTCAGCCGGACCAACGAAATCCCGAGCCCCGAGGATTACGAGCGGTGCCGGAGCGCCACGTAGATGTCCGCGTTCTCGCGCGTCACGAGCAGCAACGCCGGCCGCTCATGCGACGCCGCGAGCGCCGACTTCAACTGGCTCGGCGTCTTCACGGCTTCTCCGTTGACCTGGCTGATCACGTCGCCAGGCTGGATTCCCGCCGATGCCGCTACACCATCCGGATCGACGTCGCGGACGACGACGCCTTCCTTGCGGTTCGGCAGGCCGAGCTCACGTGCCACCTGTGGCGTGAGCGATTCCACGCTCATGCCGGTCGGGCCAAACTCCGGGCCGTCCGACTCGCCGTTGTCGCGCGAGGCTCGCTCCTTCGCCGGTTCGAGCGTGCCGAGCGTCGCACGCATGGTCTCGGTCTTCCCGTCGCGAACGACCTGGAGTTCAACCGTCGACCCCGGCTTCGTCGAGGCAATGCGGTTCCGGAGGGCATTGCTGTCGCTCACCTTCTCGCCGTTGATCGCGGTGATGACATCACCCTGCTTGAGTCCGGCATGCGACGCCGCACCGCCAGGCTCGACGCCGCTCACGAGCGCTCCGCTGGTATTCGACAGCTTCAGGCTCGAGGCGATATCGGAGGTCACGCTCTGCACCGTGACACCCAGCTTGCCGCGCTCGACGCGACCCTCGGTCTTCAACTGGCTCATGACCTCGCGCGCCATGTTCGACGGAATGGCGAAGCCAAGGCCGATGTTGCCGCCGGTCGGCGTGAGGATCTGCGAGTTGATGCCGACGAGCTCACCATTGACGTTAATCAACGCGCCGCCCGAGTTGCCCTGATTGATGGGCGCATCGGTCTGGAGGAAATCCTCATAGCTGCCATCGCCCACGCCGGTCGCACGGCCCTTCGCGCTGATGATTCCCATTGTCACCGTCTGGCCAACGCCGAGCGGATTGCCGATCGCCAACACGACGTCGCCGACACGCACGTGGTTCGAATCTCCAATCGCGACAGTCGGGAGACCCGTCGCGTCGATCTTCAGCACGGCCAGATCGCTTGCTGGATCCGCGCCCACCACCTTGCCGTCGAAGACGCGCTTGTCTGGCAGCTCGACGCGGACCTGGTCTGCGCCATCGATCACGTGATTGTTGGTCAGGATGTAACCATCAGGCGTGGTCAGGACGCCCGATCCCAGACCCGACTGTCGGGGAACACGCTGCTGACGGGGAAGCTGACGGCCAAAGAAACGGAAAAAGTCGTCGTCCGGAAACTGCGTTGGGACGATCGACGCTTTCTTCTCGACACGAACGGTGACGACCGCTGGCGCGACCGCATCCACGATTGACGCATACGACGTCGCGGAGTCAGACCCCTTGAGTCGCGGTGTGTCAACAGGTCTGGCTGCCGCCTGCGCGGCAGAGACCACCGCGTTCGGCGACTGAGCTAACCCGATGTTGTACCCGGCGATGGCGACCATCGCGACAAGCACCGCGCCGAGTCCAGCGCGTGTCAGGGCGGGCCGCCGAGGAACATGGAACATGGCTCTCTACTCCTTTTGTGCGATCCGGTTTCGGCCGGCGGTTGAATTCCGCCGTCAAAAACCGGTCACATGAAGTAAGACGAACCACAACCTTGCCAAGTCGTGACACGAACATTACATGCGTGTAATGGAAGGCCCCGGTCTGTCGATTGGCAGTCGGATGGTAAAGGTCGACCCGCGTCCTGGCTCAGCCGAGACGTCCACCGCGCCGCCGTGGGCGACCACAATCGCGCGAACCAGACTCAAACCAAGCCCAAGCCCGCGCTCTGTACGACTCTGATCGCCCCGATATAGCCGTTCCCAGACACGTGGAAGATCGTGCTGTGCGATGCCAATACCGGTGTCGGTCACATCGATACGCGCGAGGATTCCATCTCGGCGCGCTTTGATTTCGACTCGCCCGCCTGACGAGGTGTACTTGATGGCGTTGTCCATCAGGTTGGCCAGAGCCTGACGAAGACGCGTAGCATCGGCCGGCACCGTCAGTCCGGTCTCGATATCCGTCGATACGTCGATGCGCTTGTCTTCGGCGATGTTCTCGTAGAGTTCGACGACCTCACCAACGAGCGGCGCTATCGGCACAGCGGTGACCTCCAGCCGCATGGTCCCGGTTTCGGCTTCCGAGATGTCCATCAACGTATCGAGCATCGCCAGGATTCGCTCCGACTCTTCGAGGCTCGTCACCAGCGCTTCGCGGTGCGCCTGCACATCGTCCGTCTGCAGGGCCCGTTCGGCAACACCTCGCAGCCTCGTCATCGGGGTTCTCAGGTCATGCGCGACGTTGTCGAGGGCGTGCTCCATCCCGCGAATGAGCGTCGTAATGCGATCGAGCATCTCGTTGAACAGGGCGCTCAGCTCGTCGATGGCATCACGCTCCTCGCGCACCGGGACGCGGGCGTCAATGCGACCCGTCCTGATGATGCCGCGAACAGCGGCAATCAGCTGCCGGATGGGCTGCAGAGTGGAACGCGTGACGATCACGCCACCGGCGAGGGCCAACGCCACAATCACGAGCGAGATGATTGCCAGCACGGTGCGATAACGCGCGAGCAACGCTTCGCGATTCTCGCTGCTCTTGCCGACCTGCAACAGCGTACCGTCGGCCAGGTGCGCCGACGCGACCTCGAGCCGCGCCGTGCCCGACTCGGACAGGATCTCCTCGAGCCCACCGAGCCCGCGCAGGCGACTGACATCGAAGTCGCTCCACGCGTAGGGCGCGCTCAGGAACAGCGTTTCCGACGTTCCCCGCACCACGCGCACGAACATACGCTCGCGCCGACCCGACCGCTGCTCGATCTCCACAGCGTCGGCGAGCGAGCGGAGACCACCCTCGGCGTATCGCTCCGAGTACTCTCGCAAGGTGGAAATCACCAACTGCTGATCGCGTTCCTCGAGTGAGGCGGCGAGCAGCCGATAGGTCAGCAGGACGATCGCAATCGAGGTGACGACGAAGACGACGGCGTACCAGGCAGCGAGACGGAGCCCGATTCGCGGGATCGGTTCCTCGTTCTCCGGGTGAGGCGCCGTTCCCATCAGCTGGCCTTGAGGACGTATCCGACACCCCGCACCGTGTGCAACAGCTTGGGCTCGAAGTCGCGGTCGATCTTCTCACGCAGGCGCGACACGAGGACGTCCACCACGTTGGTGCCCGGATTGAAGTTGTAGCCCCAGACGTGCGAGAGGATCATCGTCTTGGTGAGCACGCGTCCCTGGTTACGAAGCAGATACTCGAGCAGCTCGTACTCACGCGGGCGCAGGTCGATCGCCCGTCCATCCCGCTCGGCGCGTCGGCTGAGCAAGTCGAGAGACAAGCTCCCCAGGGACAGCCGTGTCGGTTCGGTCTGCCCGGTCGATCGCCTGATGAGCGCCTGCAAACGCGCCAGCAGTTCTGCAAACGCGAACGGCTTCGTCAGGTAGTCGTCGCCGCCCGCCTGCAGGCCGCG
>Ga0068862_100001233_pt1 | contig 24115 bp, 43 predicted proteins | sample KBSSwiS52_FD_66598 | JGI IMG/M metagenome (GOLD analysis project Ga0068862, IMG submission 66598) | Switchgrass rhizosphere microbial communities from Kellogg Biological Station, Michigan, USA - KBS Switchgrass S5-2 | ecosystem: Host-associated > Plants > Roots > Rhizosphere > Soil ... | reverse complement strand
CACGGCGCACGCTGCCGCCGGTGGTGCAGTTCCGTTTGCCGAGCGGGCGCGTTGTGGACGCTGCCGTAACTTCGTGCAGTTGCGGCAACTGGTGGACGACCGACGAGCGGGTGTGTGCTCGGTGCGGCTGCTTCGTGGGTGCGCTTCGCAGGCGAACCGGCTAGGGTCTGTTTGCGGGGGGTCGTGCTCTCCGATCGTTCCCCCCCTGTCGGAGTACTGGCACGATCCCCCCGTTCTATCGGCGTCCGCTTGACGACGCCGCCGCCGTCGACCTAGCTTCGAGCTGGGAACGATCGGACGGAACTCGAGAGCAGGCGCGGCGGTTTTCGCTCGTCGCCTTGCCGCTGGCGCGTTGCTTCGGGCAACGTCCGATCGCCCCACTCACATCGAAGAAAGGGCGACGAGATGGCCAACGACGGCAAGCGATATAACGTCTGCATCCCGCGGCAGTACGAAGACGGAAACGGCAACAAGAAAACCCATTTCTGGCAGGTGGGCACCGCGTTCCCGCTGCGCGAGCAGGAAGGATTTTCGGTCAAGCTCTGGTCGAAAATGCTGCTGACTGATCAGCTCGTGCTGTTCGTGCATGAGGAGCGCGAACGACCTGCGGGCGCTCCAGCGCCGGCACCGCAGGACGACGACATACCCTTTTGATCAGCGCTAGCGAGCGCGGCGCGTGCGCTCGGGCTCGTCGAAGTCGTGCCCAAAGTCCTTGGGCATCTCGGCGTCGAGCTCGAGCGGCACCTTTCGAGATCGGACGGGACGACCGAGGGGCACGCCCTTGCGGTTGTCCGCCATGAGCTGACGCAACGATGCCTCTTCGATGAGCCGCTTTTTGCCCGGCTTGATCGTCGAGATTTTGCCGAGGAAGATCCAGTAACGGACGGTCGAAGCGGTGCAGCGGCACAGCTTCGCGACCTCGGCAATGGTGAAGTACCCCACGAGAGATCTCTGTTGTAATGGGAGAAGGAATCCGCTGCAACCGCGTGCTGGGCATGCCTTTTTCGGGGCGCTTCGTGCTCGGCATTTTGGAGGGGTCGAAGGTCACCACCTGGCGAGACAGAACGCGTGCGGACGTGGGCGCGCTGCTCTGGGTGCGTGAGACCTACACGCGGCTCCCAGGTGGGCAAGTGCTCTACCGCGCCGATCAGCACCTGGAGGATCCACAGCTGCGCTGGCGTCCGTCCATCCACCTGCCTCGCAAGCTCGCGCGGATTTGGCTCGAGGTGACGGGGCGCGAGCTGCGCTGGCGGAGCCAGGCAACGGCCGCCGACGCGGCGGAGGCAGGCTTTCCCGACCTGGCCTCGTTCCTGGCCTACCCCATGCCCGAGCTGTGCTGTGTGCTGCGCTTCCAGCGCTGCGAGCCGCCGCCGGTGCGCCAACTGTCGTTCCCCTTCCCCGAGCCGCCGGGAGGGCTCTAGGGGGCCAGCAAATCCCCCGAGAGGGGAGGGGAGGGGGGCCCGCTCTACTGTCGAGCGGCGGAGCTTTCGGGGTAGACTGAGGGGCGATGGCTGAGGCGGTGTGGTTCAAGTGCAGGGGGTGCGGAGAGCCGGCGGGGTACTACCCCGAGGGGCATCGAGTCGACGGCTGCACGGTACCGCCGGGCGCGGTGATGCACAGCAAGCCGGAGGCCGACGTAAACCGTCGGCCTGTTGCGTGCGCGCTGTATCAGCGCCTCGAGCCGGGCGAATTTTGGGAGCTGCACAAGGACGACGCGCCGATCGAAGGGCCCGAGCGCATCGAGCTAGCGCCGAACTTGCCCGGCGGCGTCGTTGTGATCGTTGGCTGAGGAGGATCCATGGTCCGCACGCTCTACTTTTCCAAAGAGGGTCAGCACCGGCGCTCGTTCTGGCGCTGCGCCGTCTGTCGCGCGCATCACAACTCCAAAGACGGCGACGGAACAATGGTGATGGTGGGCAACGTCTGTATGGGCATGATCTGCGGTGACAGCTGCCCGCAGGTCGTCCGCGAGGCGATCGAAAAGCTGATGCCGGACGCGGTGCCCGACGTGGACGAGAAAACCGGGCAGCTGTTGCGATAGGAGTCGAGCGAAATGTTTGCGGTGCAAGTCGGTCTCTCGGGAGCAGCGGCGAAGCGACAAGCCAAGTCGCTCGCGAAGATGCGCGCCAAGATGGTGCAGGACCAGCACCGCGCCGAGCTCGCGCGGCTGCGCACGCTGATCAAGGCGGCTCGCCAGCGCCGACGCGAAGCGCTGGGCAAGGCGGTGCAGCAATGCCGCCGGCACCGTCTCGACGTGCGCGAGCGGGTGAAGCGGTATCGAGGCGTGGCGCTGGCGATGCTCCGCAACGACGTAAAGGCGATGCGGCAGGCGGCGCGAAACCAGTGCCAGGCGCGCAAGCACCGGATCCGCTCTGCGGGCCACAGCGCGGCCGAGCGGGCCCGGCGTGAGCTCGTCGAAGCGCGCCGGCTCCAGGGGCAACTGCAACGGCTCGAGCAAGCGGCGATGCGCAAGCGCGCCCGGCTGGTGTCGGGCAAGGAGCGGGCGCAAGAGTCAGACGATGCCGTGCGCTCGAATCTGCCGAGCGAGCTGCACGGAGTCTGGGCCAAGGTGAAGCGCACGATCAAGGCGGGCGAGCGGACCACGCGCACCGAGGCCTTTTTGCAGTGGGCGGAGTCGCATCCGGAGGACGTGCTAGCCATGCAGTCCAACGACGCCGATCGCGAAGTGCGCCAGCTCGTTCGCGAGCACGAGCGCCTAGAGCGCCAGCGACACGTGCCGCGCAAGACGACCGGCGCGGAAGCGAAAGCACTCGAGGCGATCGGCCTCGCACCAAACAAGGCAACGGCTCGGCGCCGAGCTGCGGCGATCGGGTGGGAGGATCCGCCATTTTGAAAACTGATGAAGCACTCTCAGACCTGCCAGCGGCCGACCGCGCGATCCTCTACGCGGCGAGCGCGCTGGACAACTCGATCGCCGAGGCGTTGAAGGAGATGGATCCGCAGGCGTGCTTTGTGGCGCTGGTCATGTCCGCCGCGAGCTTGCTCGCCGACGTGCCGGCGGACGAGCGCGAGGCCTTCATTCGGGCGGCGCTCGACGCCGCGGGAGATTGGAACTGATGGCCTCTACGACGCTCAACATGAAGCCGGGCCGCTACTTCGCCGGCATCAATCGACCCTGGTACGCGAGCCAGGATGCCGTGCGCGCCGAGATCGGCAAGCGCCTCGGCCTCACTGAGATCGTGTTCTACCCGCGGTCCACCAAGCTGCCCGCCGGCATCGACCCGAAGAAGCTCGATCCGCGCTACGGCGAAGACTGGGACGAGTGGGTTGCTGCCCGCTACACCGGACCAGAAAAGCAGGTGACCACCGATCGCCTCTGGGCCTGGGTGCTTCGCGCGAACGACTCTGGCGCCGCTGCGTTGCCTGCGCTGCCGCCGCCACCCGTCCAAAGTAGTGCAGGAGCCGGCGGCGTGCTGGTGGTGGTCGGCGGCCTCAGTGCGCTGGCGTTCTCGATCTGGTTTGCTCGTCGCGCGGCGTGAATGGCAAAGCGTCGATTGAAGCGGGGGCTCCGCACGGTGCCTTGTCCTGGCTGCGGGCGGGCGGTGGTGCTGGAGGATGCGACGTGTACGGTTCGCCACGCTTCGCCGATCTGCGCGGTGTTTGAATCGAAGATCAGAGCGTCGGGGCTCAAGCCTCGATTTGAGCCATGGGAGGCAGCGGTTTCGGTGAGCAAGGGGCGCACGCTGTGAAGGGGCAAGGACCGGTCGAGTTTATCGAGGAGCTTCGCGGCTACCTCGGATTGTGCCCGCTGCCCAAGGAGCCCGAGCCGTCGCGGAAAATCTGCAAGTGCGGGCGCAAGCACCGGTGCCAGGGCGACGTGTGCGCCCGCTGCGCTGGCTTTCATGCGTCGTGGAAGCCGCAGAAGCACGAGCTGCAACCATGAGGTTTTACCGACTGAAGAAGCGGCCGCCGACCGTGGACGAGCTGCGGATCGTCTTCTCGCTGGTGGCACAGCAGCTGCGGCACGGAGGTTTCACGAACGAAGAGATCTGCGCCCATGGCTTCATCCCGAACCGGACGCCGGCCGAGGTGGAGGCGTTGTTTTTGGAAGGGGAGAAGCGCCGGCCGAAGCTCTGCCTCGAGCAGTGTTCGCAGTTTCCAGCGTGCCCCTTTTGTGCGGACCGCTTCGAGATGATGCGGCAAGCTCAAGAGAGCTACACGGGGCCGAAGGCATGAGCACTCGTCGATTGACGCGCTACCCGATCGCGCTGTGCAAGGGCCGATCGGAACACCTCCTAGAGGCGTACAACCCTGGTTTTTTGAAAGCGCCGCACCTCGAGATCGTGCGCTTCCTGGTGGCCAGCGACTGCGACCCCGAGCGGCGGATCCTCTCGGCGACGGTCGGCGATCGGCCGCTCTTGCCGATGGAGCTTCCGATCCGCGCGCACCATTTTTTCGCGGGCAACGCGCTCAACGTGTATCACTACTCGTGGCTCGCCAAGCAACGGCTGCCGTGCTGGGCGGTGGATGAGTGGGTGCGGGTGCAGCTGGACGGACCGGTCTCCGGGCTCGGCCTCTTGCTGGCGGAGCCCGAGGGCTGGCAGCTGCCGACGTTCGATCGGGTGCCGAGTGCGCCGCTCCAGTGCTCGCGCTGCGGCAAGCACGAGCGAGAGCACGTGTGGATGTGTTCGCACGGCCACCGGCTCGAGCGAGACGCCGAAGGCCTCCCGCTGATGGTGTGTCATGGCGACGGCGCGACGCTGTTCTGCCCTTCTCTCGAATCGATGAACTGAGGACCGATGGCAAAAGCAAAACTCACTAAGGGCTCGGCGACGGAAAACATCGTGATCGCGGTGGCGCGCGTCGACTACGACGACGACCACGACGGCGCGAGCTTCATGGTGCCGGAGCAGCGCCGAGCAGCTCGGAAGCTCGCCGCCGATGGCTTTCTAAAAATCGTGAAGGACGAGCGCGACGAGGTGATCGCGAAGCTGACCGCGAAGGGGCTGCGGCTCCAGAACGCGCGCCACCAGCTCGCCGCCGGCCGCGAACGACCGGAGCGGACGCCAGCACAGCGGGCGCGGCTGGCGAAGTTCATCGACGACAAGCAGCGTGGGCTATGAAGCTCGCCGATCTGCGGGAGCGGCGCCGGCTCCAGATTTTGCGGCAGGCGCAGCTGGCCCGGTCCACGCTGCGCGAGCAACGCTCCGAGGTGGCGCGGATCGTCTCGAGCTGGAGCCGCATTGCCAAGAAGATCAACGGAGCTGTTGCCCGTTACGAAAAGTCGATCGAGGACTCGAGCGGGTGGCCCGAGTTTGATGCTGGGTTTGGTGACAAGCTGAAGGCCTCCGATCTGCTGACCTGCTTAAAGGACTGCCAGGATTCGGAGCAGCGCTCGCGACTCGACGAGCTCGACGAGACGCTGGCCGCCCAGGTGAAGGAGTTAAAGCGCTCGGCGCGCAAGAGCGACACCCGCCGAGCGCGGCAGGTGAAAAAGCGCGAGCGCAAACAGGCGCGGCGGGCGGCCAAGAGGGCTCGCGTTCCTGGGTGAAGCGGTGACCCTGGACCCATGATAGAATCCCTCAAATGCACATCGTTAAAAGCCTGAAAGAACACCGCGATCGGGTGAAGCAGCTGCGCAAACTCGGCTACCGAGTGAAAACGATCAAGCTGCCGAACGGCGACCTCGTGACGCTGACCAGCAAGAAAAGGTTTGTCTGTCGCGCGCACCACTGCACCTGGATCCGCGATGCCGGCGGCGCTCCAGCGGTGCCGATGCCGAAGACGAAACGCTGAGACGTGGCAGACCTCGAGGACGCTCGCGCGCAACTGCTCGATCTGATGATCGGGCAGTACTTCCGGAGGTGTGCCGCGGAGATGTTCGATTGTGCTCTGGAAATGGCGGCCTACCCGTTGATCGCTGACTGCTGGCTGACGAAGGCAGCACACGCCGAGTGGATCGCAGTGCGCGCCGAGCGAGGTGAGATCGCGTGGGGTGGTCGAGTGAACCGCTGCGATTTCAGGCAAACGGCGACCGATTTCGACGCTTGACGAAGTGACGATCGATCCGGCATCTTCGAGCCGGGAACGATCGGAAAGGTACTACGTCAAAAATGAGAAATCTAAACGCTCCGGAAAACTGGCTGGGTTGGTTGCGCGCGTGCTTGGGTGACCCCGGGAACCCGATCCGCTTGCCGAGGCCCGTGGACGATGGCCGAGGCCCGAAGAGTCGGGCGCGGCCTACCGCGGTGCTCGGGATGCTGACGGGTCAGGACGTGAAAGCGCTGGGCGCGGTGGCTTGCTGCTGGGCGCTCTACGCTGGCAGTGATCACAACGGGCAAGCAGCGGCGCTCGTCGCGATTCGCGCTCTGCTTCGCGGCATGCAGAGCAAGTGCCACATGTTTGCGCGCGAGCTGATCGCGCAATCGATGGACTGGAACGATCGGGCTCGGGTGTGGCCGATGGTGATGGATCCGCCACCGTCGGGCCCGGGAACGTCACTCGCTGAAAGCCTGATGGGAGTCGGCGAAGCGTTGCGAGAGATGGCCGCCGAGGAGCGAGCCACGCCGCCGCCCGGTCGCGGTTTTGGATTCATGGGTGCCGGCGAGATGGCCGATCGGGTGGGCGGGGCGACGCTGTCTCGAGCTCGAGCCATCACGCACGCTCGCGAGCTGCGCACGGTGACGGTGTCCAAGACGGCGCCGGCAACGTGGCTGTGCAACTCGTGCCTGGCCGTCGTGGAGGGTACCGAGGAGATCGCCGACCGAGAAGGCCACGCGCCGTGCCCCGAGTGCGCCGACGAAGTCTTGTGCGCGTGCAGGGACTGCCTCGAGCTGGTGCCGGTGGTGCAAGGACTGCCGACGATGGACGAGCGGGTGCGCGCGTGCCACTCGGCGGGCTACGGCTTCAAGCTGAAGCAGGCGGCGCGGGGCTGAGGTGAGCGAACTTGCGCGGCGCATTCTGGATCTGACTGCCGACGGTCGGGACGTAAGCGTGCGCCGCGCGAGCTTCGTATTTTGGGGCGAGGGCCACAGCTTCGACGCGCTCGTTTTGGCGTTCGCTGAGCTGCTGGACGCCGAGCAGATCGAGCGCTCGGCGCCGGGGCGGTACCGGCGCTGCTACGGGGCCGGGTGACGCGGCGAGAGTCGCTGGACTCTCCGGAGTGGCGCAAGGTGCTGGCGATGCTGCGAGAGCCGGGTTTCATCTCGCAGATCCCCGGCCTGGACAACGACGCGATCCTGGCGTCGTGGTTGCTGCTCGGGCGGTGGTTGCAGGTTCACCCCTCCGACGCGCAATTGCAGAAGGTCAATCGAGCGCTGGCGGCCGAAGGGGCGAAACGCAAACCCTCCTAGCGGGGCACCCGAAGGAATTGAAAGCGATCCATCCCTAGCTCTGATGGGTCGGCGGCGCCTCCCTCGGCCTGGTTCATGAAGCCGAGCAGCGTTCCGGGCGGTGGCACGATCGTTCCGTCGGCGGTGTCGTGCTCGCTGCGCAGAATCTGATCAATGAAGAACTCGAACCGCGCGTCGCTGACGCGCACGCACCGCATGTCGTAGACCTGCCCGAGGACCCAGCGCACCGTTGTTTCGCGGATGGTGGACACGCCGCCCGAGCGAGAGCCGGTGAGCAGGAAGGGGCTCAGCGCGGGCGCTACGGCCACATAAAGCGACTCGTCGCCCAGCTCGACCGCTGCCGCGTCCTGGCCGAAGCCGAACCGAGTTACGCCGTCGACCGCGTTCGGAAAGATCGGGCCGTTGAAGGTGCCGCGCCACTCCCAATAGCCCATCTGTTCGAGGAGCAGGCCCGCCGAGCTCGACGGCCTCGAACCGAGATACACGCCAAAGAGGCCCGTTGCTGCGGCCTGGAGTTTATACCAGCCCATCATTTCCGCGGTGCTCGGCTGGAAGCGCAGATCGCCACCTGCGCCGCTGTCGGCGACGTTCCAGTTGCACTCGCCGACGTTGGCATTGCTGCTCGCGCTGGTGATGACGGCGGCCGTGCCGCCCATGAACTCGTCGGCGACGGTGCGCGGCGCTAAGTTGTTGATGAAGGCGCCCGAGCCGACCAGGCGCGGGCGAAAGGTTGCTTCTACGTCGGGCATGGATCCTCGTTGTGGGTGGGGGCCATCAGTGCATCGCGATCCAAGTGCCGAGCGCGCCGACGATGGCCAGGAGCAGGAAAACGAACCACTGCCGGCCGCGGATCTCGAACAGGGTCGAAAGGCTCGAGCGGCGGTCAGAGTGGCGCGGGCGCGGCATCAGAACAGGTTGGCTCCGCCCTGGAGCGATGCCGTGTAGACATCGATCACAGGGGCGCCAGCGATGCCCACCGGCGTATATTGCACGGTGACATCAGCCAGGCCGTCGGAAACCACGAGCACCACGTCCTGTGCTTTCGTGCCGAGGGTCGTGAGCACGATTCCCGCGGTGACGTGGGTCTGAGCGCCGAGCGTCGGCGTCGACCAGGAGATGGTGCGCGTCGCAGTGCCAGCGCCGGCCGCGGTGCGAACGACCAGCGGCGCATACACGGCATAGATGCCGGGCGCGTGGAAGTTGGCGACGAGCACCGTTTGCAGCGTCGAGACGACGGCGGCAGTCCACCCGATCTGATGCAGGCACGGCGACCAGGGGGCGTCTTGGATGAAAACGCCGTTTGTCGCGACCCAGAGCGCGGGAGCGAGCCGGCTGTAGGTGAACGCATCGACCACGATCTGCACGGTGACGTTGACCGAGCCGCCGCCGAAATGGGTATTGAACGCGCGGAAGTCGCTGCCGGTGAAGGCTCCAGCGATGTTGCAATCCCGAAAAGTGATCGCGTTCGCCAGGCAGTCAGCAAAGAAGTCGCAGCCGAAAAGCTCCGCACCCGAACCGACTACATAGGGGTTGGTGACCGTGAAAAATTCTGAATCGTGCGCGTTGATGCCGCCGGTCGTGCCGCCGTCCACGCAGCTCGAGTTATCTGCGAGCAGCGAGGCCGCGACGGTGAAAGTTCCACAGCTCGAGTCGATCAGCGTGAGGATCTGAGCGGAGATCGCCGACGTGGATTGCGTGCCTTGAAAATACACGTCGGACGTGCTGGCGACGGCTCCGATCTCCGACACGTTGACCAGGGCCAGCGGCGCGACTGCGTTGATCGAGCAGGCTCCGCAGTCTGCGCCTTGAATGAGTGACCCGAGCCCAAACAGCGTCAATTTGGTCGCGCCGACGTTGATCACTTCGGCGGGGTAGACCCCGGGCGCAAGGACGACCGTTCCTTGCACTTTGGCGGCGAGCGCATCGACGGCCGTCTGGATCGCATCGAAGGGCGCTCCCTCGCTGCCGTTCTGATCGGCGGTGGGAACGAGCGTGCCGGGGTCGACCCACATCGCTTCACTGAGGGGAACGACGACGGCGCCATTCGGGAGGAAAGGGCCATAGCCGGGCAGCCGCGGGCGAAACGAACCTTCTACATCGGGCACAGTGCCTACTTTCTTGGGTGGTTGGTGGCGCTCAAAAGAGCGGCAAGATCGCGCTGCCCGTGAGCAGCGAAACGGCTGCGGTGCCCGGTATCTCGAGCACATCGACAACGAGATGCCCGATCGGATCGTCCGCTGGGTGGAACTCGTCGACGTGATCCACTTCCCATGTGCCGTTGTCGAGCACGTAGAGATGCGCGGCCAGGGTGGGCACTGCCTCCTGGTACTCCGCGATCACGCCTTCCCCCCCGAAGCCGAAAGGCCGCCGCTCGAACGTGTGCCCCTCGATCTCGACCACCGACGGCAAGCCGTCATGCAGCCAGGGACCAACGCGCAGCGGGATTTCGATCAATGGCTCACTCCGCGCCGGGCGGGGCCGTGGCTGCCGCTGGCGCTGGGTTGAAGAACTCCCCCAACTCCATAACGGCCGCCGGGTGGAGCGGCGCTACCGGGCCAGCGGGCGCCGCTGGCGGGGGTACGTGGGCAGCGGGCGCCGGTGGAGCTACACCCGGCACGGCGACGAGCAGGCTCGGATCGACGGCGCTCGGCCGCACTGCCACGTCAAACGGAATGCTCGTCTCGAGCTGCTGGCCGCCTGTGTAGAGGCTCACGTTGCGGGCGGTGGGCATCGGCGAGCGCTCGCGCGCCCAATGCGGCAGAGGGGCCGCCGGAGGGGCTACAGGGGCCACGCTGGGCCCGGTCGAGAGCGGAATCATGCGGCCGCTGAGCAGCGCCAGATCGGCGGCTAGCGACGTGTCGGCGGGAGCGTCGGCGGCCAGCTCCTCGACGAGCTGAGGGCGGCCGAGCTGGAGCGCGGGCGCCAATTTGGGCAGATTGCTCGGCGCTTCCGTCGCTGGCTCGAGCAAGAGCGGGAGCGACGTAAAGCGTCGCCACGTGCAGACCACAAACGGGCCCTGAATCGCGAAGGCATCCAGTTTCCAAGGGGTCGAACGTCCGTCGTTGCTGAACTCGGGCACCTGCGGTGCAATTGGTGTGCTCGGGAGTATTTTATGACGAGTAACCAAAAGTTCAATCATATCGTGCCCTTGCGAACCAGGGCTAGAGGCGGTTTCTGCTGGATTTTGATGGTTGTTCACAAAAAACCCCTTGACAATTAGGATTTACTTTCTCGGGATGATGGCCGATCTTGCGTGGAATGTCATCCGGGCAAATCGTCTCGTACAAGGACCGCGCGAACCGCTACCTCGCGCAACTGAAACACCTCAAGGAAGCGAGCGCCGCGCCGCTCCAGTCGATCATGGTCACAGCGAGCGGTGCCGTCGGTGGCATTGCCGCGGGTGCCATCGACGCGAAGCTGCCGAAGATCGGACCCGTACCGGTGACCCCGGTGGTGGGTGTGCTCTTTGCGGCCGGCGCAGCACTCAACGCCGAGCACTCGTGGAGTCAGAACCTCAACGCCTTCGGTACGACGATGATCGGCGTCGCGCTGGCGAAAGAGACGTTCGACATGATCACTCGCCCCTGAGCGGGGCGCCTCAATCCGTCCGAAAAACCGCCTCACGTGGCCGCCGAGCGGACGCCTAGCGCGTCTCCATCGGTAACCCTTCGTGGCTCCAAGAGCCGAGCGCACAGCGCCCGGCAACTGTGAAGCGTTGGCGCGCTTCAACGCTGGCACTGCCAGCGAGCGCCCGCATCACGAAGGAAGCACGACCATGGGCAATGGCCTCTATTTGGGCAATGACCGCCGATTTTTTCTCGGCGAAGACCTCGACGACGTTTTCTCGGGAGACGACGACGACGACGATTCGATCTCGGGCGACCGGGAACAGATCATCGGCCTCGAGCAGATTCTAGGCGCGCTGGCCAAGGCGAAGAAGAAAGCCAAGAACCGCGGCGGCGTCGATCGCAACATGCTGGCGCTGCTCGCGCTGGCCAAGCAGGCAGGCGGCGCGGCGACGCGCGAGCTGCCGCGTAACAGCAACTACGAGCAGCCGCTGCCGATCCCGCCCACCCCGTTCCTGGCGGGCCAGGCGCTCGACATCGAGCTGCGACCGCAGAGGCTGTGCCGCGTCGAGCGCCTGGTGTTCGACTCCCTCGTCGCTCCGTTCTTCCGCATCCTCGATCTGAAGGTGGGTCAGACGACCCAGTTTATCGCCTCGGGCGCCGTGCCCGCGTCGATCTTCTCTGAGGTGGCGGTGGGGATGCGGCTCAAGGGCGACACGGCCAACTTGGGCAACACCGTTGTTTTGAGCCTTCAAAACATCGACACCGTAGCTCGCACGGCGGGCGGCGCGATCATCTGCACCGTCATCAACTGATCAGCGCTCGCCAGCACTGAGACCCCCCGGGTTGGCGCTCCCCTCTCTTTTGGGAGGGGGGCGCCGCTCGCTTGCCTCTCCCCACCTATGCGCGTTCTGACCTACATCGACCCGTCGATCGCCAGCACGCCGATCGAGCTTGCGGCGCAGTGCCGCGCGAAGCTGTTCGACGTGGTTCGGTCCAACGTGGACCTGATACGAGCGCAGCGGCGCAAGGGCAGGCCGCTTCCCTCGATCTACGAGTCCGGGGTATGGTTCACCCGGGAGCCCTGGTGCGGGCTGTTCGAGGAGTTTGCAGACATCGCCACGTGCATCCGGCGCGGGTGGTTGGACTGCGACGACGCTTGCGCCTGGCGCTGCGCTGAGGAGTGGGACCGAGGCAACACCGATGCCGGAATCAAAATCTACTGGAGGCCTCGGACGGACGGAGGCCTTCGCATTTTCCACGCCCAAGTGCGTCTTGGCCCCGGGCGGATCGAGGATCCATCTCGGCGGCTGCCTGGAGGCTGAATGCCATTTCTCCCCCTACTTCTGATCGGTGGCACGCTGGCGGGTGTCGCTGCGCTCGCGCTCGCCAACCAACCCGGCGCGGGCAAGGGCGCTTTCGACGTGATGCCGCCCAACTTCAGCGGGCCGCCCGTCGGCGCTCCGATCCGCGTGAAGGGCAAGAGCGGGCGCATTTTCGAGGTGAGCGGCTGGCGCCCGGTGAACGGCGAGACGTACCAAGTTGCCGTGCTCGACAAGAAGCCGGACACCTGGATCGCGTACTTCTCCAACAAGGAGAGTGGGCGCCGTCGACTGTTCCGAGCTGCGGCGAGCTCGACCGCGGAGCGTGACTCGCTCATGAGTGATTTTGGGGTGACCGCGTGACCGGCGGACGCGCTGCTGGCTTCGCCATCGGTGGCGTCTTTGTGCTCGGTTCGCTGTTCTGGCTGGTGAAGGCGACCGCCGACGCAGACAACGCCAAGGGCAACCAGACGCAGGCGAGCCGGGCAAAACGAGCGGCTGATGCCATCGCCACGCGCGACCCGAACGTGATGCGTCGGGTCGCCGATGAAATGGATCGCGAGGGGGCCAAGGACCTCGCCGAAGGCCTGCGCATGGCTGCCGATCTGGCGATCGGACAACGCGAGGCGAACCCGTGAAGGGAAGCGGCGCAACGGCTGCGGTGCTGGTCGGCGGTGGGCTGATCGCGTTGCTGGCGCTCGCCGGTGCCACCAACAAGCCCGAGCCGGTGACGCAGGCGCCGACGCAGGACGTTCTGGAGCGCATCGTTGCCGCCGTCGCCAGTCGCAACCCGGCGGTGATGCGCCGCGAAGCGGACGCGCTCGAGCGGGGCGGCTACGCCATCCAGGCGAACGAGCTGCGGCGCGCTGCCGACCTGACTACGCAAATCCTCGCCGCGACGAGCCCGAGCGGCGGGGGGCAGGTGATGCAGGGCGACGACGAGCTGGCGGGCGACGACGACCCGATCCCGCTGCGGGCGCCGTCGGTGCCTCAACCCTTCTCGCCGCTGCCTGGCGTGCTGGATGAGGAGGTGATCGCGCCCGACGTGGATCCGCTCCGCATCCAGGCGCAAGCGCTGTTGCTCAACCTGGAGCGCAACCCGCTCGGCAAAGAGGATCGGCGGCTGGTGGCGGACTTCCAGAAGCACAACCGCTTGCGCGCCAGCGGCAACTACACGCCCGAAACGGCGCTCACGCTGGCGGAGGCCTACGGGCTACCGCCGCCGCCGCCCTACTGGCCCACGAAGGGGCGCAAGCGCAGCAAAGCCAACTACCGCGCGAAGCTGCTCGCGCTGGCAGCACAGGACCCCCAACGCGCCGAAGAATTTGAAAGGGCCGCGAACGTATGAGCTACCCGATCGACAAGCACCGCGGCGAGTACGGCGGCACCAACCTCTGGTGGGATTCGCCGTTTCCCTGGAGCGCGGCCTACCCTCCGAACCCCGACTGGCTCTTGCCCACTTCACCCCCCACCCTTCAACTGGCAGGCGATATGCTTCAATCGATCATGGCGGGCGACGACGAGCTTTCGGGCGACGACGAGCTTTCGGGCGAGCTGGCGGCGATGCTCGGCGCCGACCTGTCCGACGTGCTGCACCTGGGCGCCGACGACGAGCTTTCGGGCGACGACGAGCTTTCGGGCGACCCGGGCGACGTGGTTCGACTGTCGGGCGACGAGATCGATCAGCTGGTCGAGCTGGGTTTCTCGTTCAAGAAGTTGATTCGAGGAGTCGGCAAGATCGCGAAAAAAGCGCTGCCGATCGTCAAGGCGATCGGGGTCGTGACGGCCTTCGTCATCCCGCCGGCAGGGGTGGCGATCACGGCTGCGGCCGCGGGCGCCGACAAGTTGATCAAGGCGGCCGAGAGTGGCGGCAAAGCTGCGAAGACGGCTAAAAATGCCGTCAAAGCGACCAAGTTGCTCGCGTCGAAGGGCGACAAGACCGCGATCGCAGGGCTCGGCGTGCTGGCGCGCGTGCAGGCCGAGCGCAAGAAAGCCGGCGTGCCGAAGGGCGCGAGCCATCCGAAGCTGAAGAACGTTGCGATCCCCCGCGGGACGCTCACCAAGACGGTCAAGGTTGCACCGGCCACGGCGGGCAAGCCGGTGCAGGTCACGCCCGTTACGCGGCCCGCTGCGAAGCCAGCCAACCCAGCAGCGGCGGGCGAGCGCGGGTTTTTCGTTTCCCTCGACGGCCGGATCCAGCGGCGGGGGGTCTGAGTTTTGCGCCGTCGTCTATCACCCAGCGAAGTCAAGAAATTCGCGAAGGAGATCGAAGACGAACTAAATTCGGACGACTCCACGCGCGAAGCGGTGGAAGGCGCCTGGACGGGCCGACCTGCGAGCGCGGCGCCGTCGATCATCGGGTACCAGTCGGCGCCCGATATGGCTTTGCTCGCGCGGGCTGCCCAGCAGGACATGCAGATCACGCACTGCCAGGAGCAGATCGAAAGCCTCGAGAGCCAGCGCCGCTGGCTGCTCGGTGGGCTCGGCGTGAGCGTCGCAGCGTTCTTGCTGCTCGTGATCAAGCGCAGGCCTCGCACGACCCAGGGGCTAGCGCCGGCACGCCAGCAGCAAGGCGGGATGCGAGCATGAGGCCGGCAGTCCGATCTGGCCTTTCCGTCCGAGCCGCGCGGGAGCCGGGAGCGATGGGCCGCCCTGTCTCTCTGGGGCCGCGCCAGCGGCCCGTGCCGCCGGAGGCATCCTCGCCCGAAGGGCGAAACAAACCGGAGGTGGCAGCATGAGCAGCGCAATCGTTTCGGCAAGTGGCCTTCAGGCTCCGCCGCACATCGGCGACAAGAAGCGGGCCGCGGTGGAAGCGCTCTGCCTCGAGCCCACGTTGGGCTGGTGGACGGGCAACACCCAATTTGGAAATCGCCTGTCGCTCGACATGCCACCGGCTGCGGCGACACAGATCGACGTGCTCGACTCGCGCGAGTTGCCCGGTCCGCCGCGCTCGTTCGGTGCCACGTTGTTCCGCAACCCCCGCCAGCTGTTGGGAGCCAACCTGTTGCCGGTGGTGGGGCAACAATCCAACGTGGCGCGCAACGCCGAGATCTACGCTCAGATCACCTATGGCGCGGGCGGGGTCAGCAACACGTTTCTTATGGACTGGTGCAACGGAGGATCCTTCGCTCTCCAGGCCAACACGATGCGCATCGCCGCGTTGACCTACGCGCCGAAGCTGCCTGCCGATTTCGGGGCGTACGACAACCGACGGCAGTTCAGCGGCGTTTCGCAGCTACAGCTGGGCGCAACGATCGGCATCGATGGGACGCCGCCGCCGCGGGCGCCGACGTTCACGACTCAGTTGCAGCTGATGCCGATCGCGGACGTGTTGGGCTTGCAGGTGACGGTGCCACCCTTCGCGCGGCGGGTCTGGCCTGTGATCTCCGTCTTCGATGCGGTGGGACCGACGCCGCCTTTCGACGGCCTGATCCTGAGCGAGTATATCATCGAAGCCACCGGCGCGTTTAGCCAGTGGCAATCGTACACCCTGACCGCGGAGATCATGGCCAACGGCCTTCCCGTGCCGGGCCCCGTCGACACCTACGCCATCAAGCCGACGGTTGCCGTCCCCACGTTCGCGATCCGCGTCGCCTTCGTTTTTGAGCTCGGACTCTGATGCATGCCGAGCCTTTTGGACTTTCCCGGGCTGCGCACGACGACGCCGCGCTTTCGCGCGCTGCTCGTCGAGCTGACGCGCGAGCGCGGGTTAGATCCGGACAAGGTCTCGGCGATCATCTCTCTCGAGAGCGGCTACCGGGCGAACGTGCAGAACGCGCAGGGCGCGCTGGCGCTCGGCCTGATCCAGTTCATCAAAAAATACTTTCCGCCGATCGCAGCGGCGGCAAAGATGCAGGTCACCTGGGACGACCTGCGAACGCTGACGGCAGAGGAGCAGATCCCGCTGGTGCTCGCGTTCTTCCGTCTGGTGGGGCTCACCTCGGAAAGCTCGGTGACCGACTACGCCGTCGGAACGTTTCTGCCGACGCAGATCGGCAAGCCGTTGTCGACGGTCATCGCGCGCAAGGACTCGCACGAGTACTTGCCCGGCACGAAGCTTTTCCTCGGCACGGTCTACGCCTGGAACTCGAACCTCGACACCGACCAGGACGGCGAGATCACGATTCGGGATTTGCACGATCGCGTGTCAACGCTGTTCTGGGACGCGCGGCGCAAGCCTCCGATCCTGGTGTCGGGAGACACGAGCGAAACGCCGGGCAAGTGGGGCTTGGCGCCTCTCGCGCTCGGCCTCACTGGTTTCGGTGCCTGGATGCTACTCCGGCGCTGAGCACGAAAAGGAAGACGACCCATGGCAGGATCTAAAGCGGTGGCGGTAGTGGTGGGAGGAGCGGCGCTCGCTGGGATTGCTGCGCTCGCGCTGGCAGGCAATGCGAAGGCGGCCACGCCGAGCGGAGGCGGCAAGCCACCGAAGCCGCCGCCACCCAAGCCGCCGAGCTCGACGACGGCGCCCAGCGCGGGGCAGGTGCCCGCGGGGCAGCTCCCCGGGCCGTGGGCGCCTCCCTACGTCGTGCCGAGCACGGTGCCGGGAGTGCCGGCGGTGACGATCACGCCGGGCAACCCGGGAGCGCAGGCGAACGAGCTGGCCGCGCATCTGTCAGCGTTGCAGCTATCCAAGGGCGGCGTGGGTGGCGCGCGAGGGCACGAAAACAAAACGCTCGTCAAGTCGTTCCAGCAGTCAGCGCCGCCACTCACGGCGGACGGCATGGCGGGCCCGGCGACGCTGATCGCGGTGGCTCGCCGCGGGACTGGCGTGTTGCCGCTGGTGATGTACTGGCCGAAGGGCGCCGACCAGAAGACGGTCGCGACGTACCGCACCGCGCTTCGTGCCATCGCCAACGACGCGCCGGCTGCCGTCGCTGATGCGTTGCGCGCGTCGGCCGATCGAGAGAAGGGCCAGGCACTCGGCGTCGCAGCGCCGAAGAAGAAGTAACGTTGCACATCTCCGAACAGCTCCAGCAAAATACTCGCCCGCTCGTCGTCAACGGCTCGAACGAGTGGGAAGGGTGGCCCGTCGCTGCACAGGTGAAGGTGCGGCTCGGGCTGACACAAGCGCAGCTCAACCAGCTGATAGCGACGGGCAAGCTCACGCGGTGGAGCTGCCCGGACGGCTCGAACCGATTCGCTGAGTCGGACATCGACGAGCTTTCGGAGGAAGTGAAGGACCAGCAGCGGGCGCGCGAGCAGAGCCAGACGAGCAAGGAGCGAGAGCAGGAGCTTTCCAGCATCCTGTCGCGCGCGGTGTCACTGCTGAAGATTTCGCAGGAGCACACCGAAAAGCTGTTCACGATGATCAGCTCCCCGATCGATCGGGGGACGACGTTCCTGCTGAAGATCAACGACCAGCAGGCCAAGCGGATCCAGAACATGGAGGCGCAGCACGAGGAGATGCTTTCGACGCGCGAGACGCTGTTGTCTCAGGCGCACGAGCGCGAGCTAAAGGCGCGCAAGACCGAGATCGCAGGCGCGAACGTGCGCCACGCCATCGACCAGATCAGCGCGGCGATCGGACCGATTGCAGGGCAGATCCTCAACAACCTCGGGCTGGGCTCGCTCGCTGGCAAGGCACACCCGGGCCTCGAGCTTCTCCAGAGCATCGATCCGGCGATGCTCAATTCGCTGATACAGCTGGGCATGCTGACGCCGTTGCAGGTGAAGTTGTGCCGGCAGATCTGGCCTGATTTGGAGTGGCCCGAGCCGCCGCCGGCGGCGACCTCGGAACAGCCGCCGCCGGCGCCGGCGGCGAGTACTCCGCCGCCGAGCTCGGCGGCGTCGTCGGGCCCGAGCGACGCGCCCGACGTGAGCGCTTCGCCGAGTACTTCCGCCCGAGCGACGGCGCCCCGGGCAACGACCGACCGTGCGCCGCGACCGCGCCGCACCCGTAAAGGAGACACGAAGAAATGACCACAGGAGCACAGCGGCCGGGTTCGTCCGGCCCTTTCAGCAGTCAGGCGGTCAACGTCCTGGCGTTCAACATGGCAAACGTCGTCGCTAACACAGCGGTGGACGTGGCGCTGACGGTGCCGGGCGCCGAAGTCGGCGACTCGATCATTGTGACGCCGCTCGGCACGTGGCCCCCCGGGCTCGTGCTCGGTCCGCACCGCTGCCTAGTGGCGGGCACCGTGCAATGTCGCGTCGGCAACTGCACCGTTGCCGACATCGACCCGGCCGCGCAGGACTATCAAGTCCTGCTGTCACACGTGAGGCAGTAGCCAGATGAAGACGCGAGGACGCGCCATCGTTGGCGCTCGCCGGGGGGCAAGATCTGGTGCGGTGTCGGGAGCCGGGCTCGCGCTCGGTTCCCTGGCGCTGCTCGGTGGGCTCGGGTTGCTGGCAGCCGGCGCGAACCGGCGGCAACGCGAAGAGGTGGCGCCCGGCGGCGATGGTCTGAACGACCTCGACCGGGAGCTCAACGCGCTCGGGCTGACGCGGGAGAGCTACGATCCGGGCATCCAAGGGGAGCCGGGCGGGCCGTCGCTGCGCCTCGAGCAAGGGTCAGACGGGATTCTGCGGCCGGTGATCACGATGCCGGCTGAGGACCCCGTGGAAGTGCCGGCGCGGCGCTGATGGGCTTCCGGCTCGCCGTCGACCGAGGGGCAACGGCGAGCCGCGAAGTGCTGGGTGAGGTGTGGGTGGAGGTGGTGCGGGTGCCGGGGCACATCCCACAGTCGGTGCAGGTGATGGGTGATAGCGTGAGGCTTTTTTTGCATGAGAGAGCGTCGAACGAGCCTGGACAGGCTCCAGCGCTACACCTGACGGGTTACTTGAAAGGTGTTCCATGAGCCTCGCTTGTTCGGAAGACGCGGCCGCGTGGGGCGCTGCAAATCGGGTGGAGCTTTACCCGGACCAGCAGCAAACCTGGGTGCTTGCGACGGTGGCGGACCGTGGGAACCCTGATGATCTGGATTTAAAGCGGCAGGCTCGGGCCGTCATGGCGCGTTGGTTTTCCGACGCGCCGATCACCGATCTCGGCTCGCGCTCGGGCGCTGCCGATGAAATCGCGGTGGGTCCGCCCAGCTCGACCCAGCCTCAGCTACGCCAGACGCTTCAGAAGTGGACCGAGCTTCCCGGACCTTTGCCGTTGCTGCGGGCCGGAAAGCTCGTATACGTTCCGGTCACTTTCTCATGGCGAAGCCGCGAAACCTCGAGACCCTGGCCCACCCGGCGCGTTGCGCCGTGGGGCTTCGGGGGTCCGTGCCAGGTGGACGCGGATTGGATCCTGATTGCGGTGGGCGATCGGGACGTGGCCCCGCCGGAGGTGTCGACGGCCGAGCGCATCGAACAGGCGCTCACGCCGCCGCAATGGATCGGGGCAGCGTTTGTGCTGTTCGGTGTCGGTTATTTGGTGACTGCGTTCCGAAAGTAGGGGCTCGGACGCCCTAGCGTGCGGGGGTCACGCCTCGCCCGAGACAGGGCGGCCCGTCGCGATCGGCGGACCGCGCGCTAGGGCGCCCGAGCAAAGCGAAGAGACGGGAGGGTTGAAGTGGAGCCGTTAGAACCGATCGATCGAGAGCTGGGCGAAGTGCTCGACCGGCACGGCAAGCGGGGAGTCGAGCGGGTGCTTCAGCTGCTGGCGTCCGCCTGGACTCAAGCGCAGCTGATTCGCATGAGCGGGCCCGAGCTGGTGACGACGGCGATCAAGGCCTGGCGCGAGCGCCCGAAGGGGCCAGGGCTCTACGGTTCATGACCGGAACGCTGTGCAGCTGCGGCGCCGAGCTGGGTGCGCTCACCGATGAAGCACATGCGGAAGGTTGCCCGAACCGACCGAGTGTGCGTGTCTCGCGACCCTTGCCGCCGACCATGCCGCCGCCGCCCCGGGTGAACGACCTTCTCGATTTCGTCGATCGGGAAGGCCTCGATCTGCTCGTGCATGCACCGCGCTCGGCGGCACAAGCCGAGTGGACCGTGTGCGCGTGGGACAACGAGGAGCCGAGGCTTTCAGCGATCGGCACGCAACGCACGTTTGCGCTCGCGCTGGGCGAGGCGATCGACAACTTCTCGCGGGTGGCGGACAACGACGCGCGCGACCTCGGTCCGTCGTCGACCATGCCGCCGCCGCTGCCGCTGGTGGGTGGGGGCGGCTGATGTTCGACGTTCGAGGGTGGGTCGAGCGGCATTTCGCCGTCGGTGATTGGCTGCACCAGGGAGCCGGGCGCGGCCCGCTCTTCGGTGCGCTCGAGCAAATCAATCGGCGGCTCGACGAGCTGGGCCACCAGCTGCTGAGCTTCAACGACGCGCGCAACGGGGCGCCGCTGCCGACGATGGTCGCGTGTCTCTGGAGCGACAACGGAGCGCCGCGCGTCCTGTCCGAAACGGTCTGGCTGGCGTGGGGCGAGGCCCAGCAGATCACGATCCCGAGCATGCTGCCGATCCCGCGTGAGTCGTGGGTGGTGGCGCTGGGCCCGGCGATGCTGCGATCGGTGCAGGTCGGAAATCAGTTGCAGGAGTGCAGCGGCGGATCCTTCGCCGGCAAGCTGTGCGTGCTGCATGAGCCGGTGTTGCTCGGCATGCAGCTCTGCGCGCGGATCGAGCAACCAACCCAGGGGGTCACCTATCGAGCGTAGGTCGAACAGCTTCTAAGCTGGCTTCGCTCGGTGCGGTGTATCTACCCCCGCCGCGCTCCCGCCTTCTCTGCAAGGGTCTCGCAAACTCAACAGAGCAGACGGGAACGCGACGGGCCCGTACCTGGGAAGTCGAAACCCAGATCCTTCTACACAAAAGCGCTGCGCCGTCCTGACGTGACTCGGGACGGCGCATCTCGGCACGCAGCCCGTGCCTTATCCCGATCGAAATACTGAACCCTCCGCACCTGTCAAGCAAGTCGAGCGCCGCGAAAGCGGTTGCAGGGCTTTTGTCAGTGCGGCCGGGCTCGGTAGGGAGTCCAAGGCGGACGTGTGTCGCGCTGCGCCGAGTGCGCAGGTGTGGCGACGTTGCACAGCTGAAACGGGACGGTGCCGATCTGCAGGACGCTCCGCCGCCGAGCGCGCGGGAGCCGGGAGCGATGGGCCGCCCTGTCTCTCTGGGGCCGCGCCAGCGGCCCGTGCCGCCGGAGGCATCCTCGCCCGAAGGGCGGAAAACCCGGGCGGTGTCAACCTACGATCGAGCCGCCGACCCGTAGGGGTGAGCCGCCCGCCGGCATGTCGATCGGGGCTGCCCGCATCGATATTGACGGCGGAACGCAAGGGACGCTCCGGGCGCCGAAGTGTCCCCCCCCTCGCCGGGGGTTGTCGCGTCCTGTCGCATTTGCCCCGCCCGGCGCGCTGCCGCCCGCCAGCGGCGCTCGCCGACGCGAGCGCTCGCGCTGGTGTCGGCTTCGCGCTCGCGCGCTGGAGCGCCAGCCAGGCGCGGCCCTGGGCCGTCGAGACGCCGACCGCCGGGGGGCATCCATGATCGCGGTCCAAAGGGAGCCGAAAAACCGCGGCCGCGCGTCCGGGCCTGGGCAGATCGTAAAGAATTCATCCGGGGAACGCGCAAGCGTTGCCCAGGTTAGCCCGACCATTGGTTCGGGCCCCCAACCCAGCAGCGCCATGGGTGCCCGCCTCGCCAATGGCCTCCGGGGCGTTTGGGGGCCGGAAGGGAAAGCACAGCGTCTTTGCCGGCTGAAGCGAATCAGCTGCGACGTGCAGCTGGTGGAAACCACGGGCCCGAACGGCCGCCGGCTGTCGTACCTCGGCGTTCACACGTGCAAGTCGTCGCTGTGCCCGCTGTGCGCGCCGAAGTGGGCGGCGACGCGAGCCGACGAGATCACGCAGGCCGTCACCAATTGGGGGCCGGAGCGCTGCCGCATGGTGACGTTCACGATGAAACACCACTACGGCATGGCGCTCGCGCTCCAGCACCGGCTGCTGTCGGCGGGAGTCGGGCAGCTGTGCAGCGGACGCGCGGGCGCTGCGCTGAAGCAAGCGCTCGGCGGCAAGCCGGAGTTTGTTCGAGGGCATGACTGCACCTGGAGCAAAGAGCGCGGCTGGCACCCGCACATCCACAGCGTCTTTTTTTTCCAGCCTGCCCCGCGCGACCTGGACGATCGAACGCTGACGGATTTGATGGGCGACCGCTGGCCTGATGCGCTCGGCGCTGGGCTGCGTCGGATGAAGCGCGCGTGCGCTCGCGTGCTGGCTCGCACCGGTGACCCGATCGAGTCGATCGCTCGCCTGCTCGAGCTCGACCTAGGCGAGCCGCGCGAAGCGTCGAAGGCTCGTCGATTCGCGAAAAAAGTGCTCAAAACGCTCGGGCCGTGGGGTGATGGATCCTGCGAGAAGGCTCGCGGCTGCGGCTGCCCGGAGTGCGTCAAGGTCCGAGTCCGGCGCGTGTTCGGGCGGCACCTCGTGCCCCGGCGCGGTGATTTCGTCGAGGACGTGCGCCGCGTCGCTGGGCTGCTCGACGCCTTCGACCAATTCAACATCAGACCGACCGAGAGCACCAACGGCGTCCACCTGGAGCAGCTCCGCCACCAGAACAAAGCGAGCACCTACCTCGCAAAGCTCGGGCTCGAGATCGCGTGGAATGAGAGCAAGCAACCCAACCGCGTCAACGGGATTGATCACTATCCCTATTGGGCGCTCGCGCACCTCTCCACGATGCACGGGCACCCGCTACGCCAGCCGGCGCGGCGCGCGTGGGGCGAGCTGTTCCGTGCAACACGCGGCACGCAACGGATCGTCTTCAGCTCGCGCGAACGGCTCGGCCTCGGACCGGATCCGTACGCCGAAGAAGATTTCGATCCCGACGCGCCGCAACCCGAAGAGTGGAAGCGCATGCTCGGATCGATCCACGGCGGCACGTGGGACCAGCTGCAAAAGGCACAGCGGCACGGGCTGCTGGTGACGCTGGCCGTCGCGTTTGAAAAGAACCTGATCGAGGGGCTTCCCTACGTCGTGCCCGCGGCCGGGCTCCACGGCATCCCTGCCAACCGAGGCCCGCCGCCGCGCTACGAATCCCCCTCGCCGCTCCTTCGAGCGAGCCGGATCGCAACCGCGGAGCAACGCGGCAGGGCGCTAGCCTGCCTGCTGATGCAGGTGAAGCTTCCCGATCTGCACGTGGATCCCATTCGTTGGGCCTCACACTCTCCAGTAACGGTGGAGGATTTGCAGCGCCGGATCGAGCAGGCGAAGCAGCTGCGTTTCAACTATCAGATCGACTGGTGATCTGGCAGGCTCGAGGCTCGCCGATGGCACTACCGCCCGCGCTCGCCGCTGTACGTCTCGCGATGCTGGAGGAGTCGGAGAAGTTCCGGGCGCTCAACGACGAGGAGCGCGCCGGCCTCTACGGCATCAAAAATCAGCGGGTGGCGCTGGCGGTGCTGGCAGCGCTGGACGGGTTGGTTGAAACGCTCGACACGTTCACCGAGGAGCAGATTCCGCGGGTACGGCTGATTCGCTTGCTCGCGGTCATCAACAGCGTAAAGGCGTTGATCGACCAGCTGCCGCCCGTCGAGCAGATCGCCGAAGACTGGCCCGGCACCGATCGGGCTGTCGAGTACTTCGGCAAGGTGGCCGAAGAGATTCAGCGACTGAGGCCCGGCGTGGAGCTGCATTGATGGGAACGACGACGGCGAGGCCGACGGCAACGGGCTTTTATTGGATCGAGTTGCAGATTCGATCGGGGCCGCCGGTGGTCGAGCGCCGCGTTGCCTGGTGGATGGCGGGGCTTTGGTTCCTGCCCGGGGATAGCGAGTCTCACCAGCATAGCCGGCTGTTTCGGGTGCTCGCTGGTCCGCTGGAGCCGCCGCCATGATGCCGGGCGACGACGACGACGACGACGACGGCAAGCCGGGTCGACGGTTCATGGAGGCGGTCAAGCAAGCGGCCTGGGAAGCGGTCTGCACCGAGATCGACACTCGCGACGCCTTCGCGCCGGGCACGGGGCTCGGGGCAGCGCTGGCGCCGCTCTACGAGTT
>Ga0068862_100001220_pt1 | contig 24248 bp, 21 predicted proteins | sample KBSSwiS52_FD_66598 | JGI IMG/M metagenome (GOLD analysis project Ga0068862, IMG submission 66598) | Switchgrass rhizosphere microbial communities from Kellogg Biological Station, Michigan, USA - KBS Switchgrass S5-2 | ecosystem: Host-associated > Plants > Roots > Rhizosphere > Soil ... | reverse complement strand
TGGTGGGCGCACAAGGACTCGAACCTTGGACCCGCTGATTAAGAGTCAGCTGCTCTACCACCTGAGCTATGCGCCCTAAGATTACCGCCTCTGCCTTGGCAGGGCGCACTTAAGGGGGCACCCCTTAGCATTGCGCCGCTTTGCCTGTCCAGCGGGACTCGCTCACCACAGCGGGCCGTATTCCTCGCGCCTGATGCGGGTCGCCCGGTTGACGTGCGCGTTCAGCACAAAACCCAGCCCCGCCATCATGGTCAGCATCGAGGTGCCGCCATAGGAGACGAGCGGCAGAGGCACGCCGACTACCGGAACCAATCCGGTCACCATCGCGATGTTGATAAACACATAGGTGAACAGGCAGAGACCCATGCCGGCGGCGACCAGCCTCGGGAAGGTGCTCCGGCATCTCAACGCCATATAGGTAATGAACAGGAGCACGAGAAGGTAGAGCGCAAGCAGCGAGAGCGCGCCGATGAATCCCATCTCTTCGGCGAACATGGTGAAGATGAAATCGGTGTGCTTCTCGGGAAGAAAATTGAGCTGGGCTTGCGTGCTATGCATGAAGCCTTTGCCGGTGAGCCCGCCCGAGCCGATGGCGATCTTGGACTGGAGGATGTGGTAACCCGAGCCAAGCGGATCGCGGTCGGGCTCGATCAGCGTCAGGACGCGTTCCTTCTGATAATCGTGCAGTTTCTCCCAGACATGCGGCAGGACCGCAATGATGCCGACAAGGCCGCCGATGAAATAGAGCCAGCTCACGCCAGCGAGAAACAGGAGGCCGCAGCCGACGATGGCAAACAGCGCGGCGGTGCCAAGGTCCGGCTGGCCGAGAGCGAGAATCGTTGGCACGCCGATCATCAGCACCGGGGCCAGCACGGCGTCGGGACGCCAGATCTTCTCCGGCGGAAGCCACTGATAGTAGCGGGCGATCGCCAGCACGAGCGCGATCTTCATGATCTCGGACGGCTGAAAGCTGTACTCTCCGAAGCCGAGCCAGCGCTGTGCACCGCCGCTTTCCACGCCGATCAGCGGCACAAGGGCGAGCAGCAAAAGGACAATGAAATAAAAGGGATATGCCACACGCATCCAGGTGCGCAGGTCGACCAGCACGATGGCGAAGATGAGCGCCAAACCAAACCACAGCCGCAGAATATGCCGCGTGGCCCATGGCTCGAGCGACCCCCCTGCCACCGAGTAGAGGGCCGCCACGCCCACCACCGCGATGGCGACGATCAGCACGACGAACGGCCAGTTGAGCAGCAGTAGCCTCTTGCTGAGCTTGAGCTGCGGCCCCTCGGAGGCTTCGGCGAAGAGCATGCTCATCGGGCGCTCCCCGCATCGGCCATGGCCGGCTCGCCGGCCTGCCGATCGACGACGAACACAGGCTTGCCCGCGGGATCGCGTAGCAAGAGTTCGGTCATCACATCATGGACGACGGGGGCTGCCGCTTGTGCCCCGTAGCCGCCATGCTCGACCACGCAGGCAACGGCGTAGCGTGGCGCGTCGACCGGCGCGAAAGCGATGAACAAGGAATGGGGCTCGGCTTCCCAACCCGTGGGTGGGCGCTTTGCCCCCTTGCTGAAGGACTGCGCGGTTCCGGTCTTGCCCGCCATCAGCACTCCGGGAAGGTTGAGAGCAGAGCGCGTCGCCGTGCCTTCCTGCTCGTTCACCACCCCGCTCATCCCGCCCCTGACCAGTTGCAGATATGTCGGGTTTATGGGGAGCGGCGCGGCAGGCACTTGCGTCTCGTTGGCATGTGAGCAGATGAAACTCGGCACGATCGACTTGCCAGAGGCAATCCGCGCCACCACGACGGCGAGCTGGAGCGGCGTCGCCGAGACATAGCCCTGGCCGATACCGCAGCTGATGGTCTCGCCAGGATACCAGGGCTGATCGAGTGTCGCGCGCTTCCAGGCGGTGTCGGGCATGATGCCCTGCTTTAGACCAGCCAAGCCGCAGTCAAAGATCTGACCGAGACCGAGAGCGCGCCCGGTCACGGCTAATTTGTCGATGCCCAGCCGGTGCACCGCCTCGTAGAAATAGCAGTCGCAGGATTTTTTGATGGCGTCGTGCAGCGCGATCGGCCCGTGGCCTTTCGGCTTCCAGCAGTGGAAGATATGACCGCCGAACGGAAAGGCTCCTTTACAAGTGATCCGCTCCTCAGGCGTGATGACGCCTGCGGTAAGCCCCGCAAGCGCAGTCACGACCTTGAAGGTTGAGCCAGGCGGATAAAGACCTGCAGCGGCGCGGTTGTTGAGCGGATGGTCGACACCTCTGACCAGAGTTACCCAGCTCTTGGGATTGGCTTTGAAGGAGAGGTCGTTGGAGTCGAAGCTCGGATTCGAAACCATGATTAGCACGCCGCCAGTCGTGACATCGATCGCCACCAAAGAGGCGCGCCGATAGCCGGAGAGCCGGTCGAGGGTGAAGGCTTGCAGGTCGCGGTCGAGGGTAAGAACCACGTCGTTCCCCGGTTCGCTCGGCGTCGAGCCGAGCTTGCGGACGATGCGTCCATGCGCATCGACCTCGTATTGGATCGTGCCGGGCTGACCCCTGAGCTCGCGGTCGAGGCCTTTCTCGATCCCGGTTTTGCCGATGCGGAATCCCGGGATTCGCATGATCTTGTCCTCGTCGATCTCGCCCTTTCCGGCCATGCCCACATAGCCGACCACATGGGCCACGGCGCGGGCTTCCGTGTAACGGCGGGACGAGGCCCTGTCGGTCTGCACGCCGGGCAGCTGCGGGGCGAGCAGGTTGAGCAAGGCGAATTCGCGCCAAGAGAGGCCTTCGCTGACCAAAATGGGGAAATAGTGGTTTTGCCGCCGGGCCGCCCTGAGTACGCGGTCCCTGTCCGCCGGCGATACCGGCGCAACGGTGGAGATGGCATCGAGTGTCGCCGCGAGGCTCATGCAGAACGCCGGCACCACGATGACGCGAAGATTCTCCTGATCTCTTGCAATCGGCGCGCCAGAACGGTCGTAAATCGTGCCGCGCATCGGCGCCACGAGCTGAAAGTTCAGCCGGTTCTCATCGGAGAGCAGCCGATACTCCGAAGATTCTTTGATTTGAAGCTGGCGCAGCCGCCAGGTGAGCAGGCCGAACAGCCCCGCTTGTCCCGCGCCGATCAAAAGCGCGCGCCGCGAGAAGCGGTTGCGCAGCTTCTTATCCTGGTCGCGCGGCATCATGTTTGCGAGCTTTGGTCCAATCAGGAGGGTGCGCCACGAAACACGGCGGCGCAGCGAGGGCCCGAAGCCGCGCGATTTCATGCTCGTCCCCGATAGTTGGCACGCGCGCCGAGCGCGAAGCTCCCGCGCTCGATCCAGCGAAGGCCCTTCACCACTACTGGGAAGAGGACGACAGAGGCTGCAGCGCCCACGGCAATCGGCCACCAATCGACCCAGCGCAGAAAGTAGGCGGAAGCCAATAACCAGCCGAGGAGCGCAAGCCCGGGAGCAAGGCAAGCCCAGAAAAGCCACAAAGTGACCACTTCGGGGCCTGCGCCGAAGTCCTTGGCGTAGCCGCCGGCGCTTGCGCCGATGAGGGTGAGAAGGGCCCAGAAGCCAAGCGGTCCTCCGCTCACGATGTCGGTGAGGAGGCCGAGCAGCATCGCCGCGAGTGCCGACAGCGTGGCGCCGGGAAGCGCGCGCCAGCAAAACACCATCATCACCACGACCAGGGGCAAGATGAACGTCGCATCCGCCGGAAGGCCCCAGGGGACCGCGGTTGCTACCACTGCAAAGAGCACCGAGAGAATGGGCTGCATCGTGCTCATTGCTGCGTCTGCGCCTCGACTGACGCTGTGCCTTCCGACCCGCCGACGGTTTGTTTGACGGTTTCGACCGGGGCCACTTCGCTTGGCACGATCGGCGGCGGTGGTGATGCGATGGTGAGTGTTTGTTCAGGCGCAGGCGGCGGTGCCGCTGCCACGGCGGGTGTTTGATCTGTCGCAGACGGCGGCGATGCGACGGCGGGTGTTTGCGCGGCCGTAGGCGACGGTGCCGCTGCCACGGCGGGAGTTGCTTCAGGCGCCGCCGACAAAGCGCGCGGATCGGGGAGGACCGGCGGATCGGTGGTGGTCAAAGTGGGAGTATCGAAGAAGAGCACGCTCACCGCATCGAGCGAGCTAAGCTCGGCATGGGGCCTTACCCTGTAAGCGCCGGGCGAACCGCTGACCACGCCGACGTGGAGACCGCGTGGCAGCACGCCATCGCTCCCGGAAGTGTAGACCTCGTCCCCGGGATAAAGCTTGGCCCCGTCGGGCAGGAAATCGAGCCTGAGCTCGGCGCTGTTGTCGCCCGAGGCGAGCGCGCGCACGCCGGCCGGTCCAACCAATACCGGGATCCGGCTATTCAAGTCGTTCAGCAACAGCACACGGGCGACCGACGCGCCGGCGTCGACCGTGCGGCCGATCAGACCGTCGCCATTGATGACGGCGTAGCCAATGCGCACGCCATTGTCCCTTCCGAGATTAATGAGCGCGCTCCTGAGGAAGGGACCCCGCGCATCGGCAATTACGCTGCCCGTCACGTAATGGAGCGCAGGCTCGTCGACCGCATTCAGCAGCAGCCGAAGATGTTCGACCTTGTTTTCGAGCGACTTGGCGCGCCACTCCCACTGCTTGAGTTCCTCGTTCTCGGCCTTCAGGCGGTCGATCTCGGCAAAAGCGCCGGCGTAGGAGCGCGCATGCTCCAGAGCGTGGCGGCCAAGAATGGCAGGCATGGACGCAGCTTCGAGCAGAGGCGCCGATAGGTCGACAAAGTCGTCACGGACATTAACCAGGAGTCCGTGGCCGATTCGGCTCAGGACCAACAGAACAGCACACAGGAAATAGAGCGTGAAGGAAAGCAGCTCGACCGGCCCGCGCCATCGGCTCGGCCTCGGCCTGAACGGTGATCTAGCCCCGCGCATCTTCGCGTCTCACGTCAAGGAAACGTCGCGACCTCGCGTTTCCTTCAGTCTAATTGGGGCTTGCGGCTCCTGCGCAATCCCTTGGTCGTTGCCTGGGCCTCAGGGCTTGATCAGAAGATCAGCCATGTCGTTAATTTCTTCGAGCGCCTTCCCGGTTCCTCGCACGACACAGCGCAGAGGATCCTCGGCGATCCGGTATTTCACCCCCGTCTCATAGGTTAGTCTCGCATCGAGTCTTTCCAGCAGCGCGCCGCCGCCGGTCAGCCAAATGCCAGAGTCGCAAACATCCGCGGTGAGTTCTGGCGGCACATCGGCGAGCGCGGCCCTGATGCCGCCCACGATCTGCTGAATAGGCAGCGTCAAGGCCTCGGCGATGTCGTGCGGCTCGAGCATAATCTCGGTGGGGAAACCGCGCTGCAAGTCCCGACCCTTGATATGGATCGACACGCGCTCACCGTTGGCCTTGGCGATGGCGCAGCCCGACTCTTTCTTGATGGTCTCGGCAATGGTCGCGCCGATCAGCACGTTGTATTTGAACCGCACATAGTTGACGATCGCCTCGTCGAAGGCGTTGCCGGCGGCCCTGACCGAGCGCGAATAGAGTACGCTGCCCATGGAGAGAACGGCGATATCGGTGGTGCCGCCGCCAATGTCGACAATCATCGAGCCACGCGGCTCCGCGATCGGGAGGCCTGCGCCGATCGCGGCCGCAACCGGCTCCTCGATGAGAAAGACTTTGCGCGCACCGGCCGACAGCCCCGCTTCATGCACGGCTCTCCGCTCGACCGGCGTGGCACTCGCCGGCACGCAGATCATGATGCGGGGGCCCGTGAAGCCTCTCCGCCGGCTCACCCGGCGGATGAAGAGCTTGATCATCTCTTCGGCCGCGGCGAAGTCCGCGATCACACCATCGCGCAGCGGCTGAATGGTCTCGATCTTGCTCGGCGTGCGTCCGAGCATGCCCTTGGCTTCGTGGCCGACGGCGATGACCCTGCGCTCGCCACCTCGCTCAGTCACGGCGACGACGGAGGGTTCGTCGAGAACGATGCCACGTCCCGGCACGTAAACCAGCGTGTTCGCTGTACCTAGATCGATGGCCATGTCGCTTGAGACAAGGCCCAAGGCTGAGAACATTCTCTCGCCCCAAAAATCGGCTTACCCGCGCGGGCAGCCATCAACGCCACGTCACTTGCGAGCGACAGATGGCACTGCCGATCCATCGGTTTTTGGCTGTCTGTCGAGCGCGCCGCTACGGCGTACTTTGCTGCAAATTGCAATTGCAAGCAATGCGTCTGAGGCCTGTTTTACAAAAACAATTGGCTTGGGCTGACCGGCTGGCCGGGCCCGCGGGAACCAAAGTCCAAGGGGCCAAGAGGCAGTCCGGTTGACGGGGTCCCTTAAGCTTTCAGGGGAATAGGCCGCTCCGCCATCAGATTCCGAGGAGGTGGCTAAGGCGGCCGCCAGATCGCCGGCCGTTTTAACCTTGAGTCGTACTTGCCCGAAAGCCCGATTCTCGGCCCGGTAGCGTCGGAGATACCGGCATTTGGGCTGCCGTTTTTCAGCGACAAGCCTCAGGACGCGAGCATCGTCTCGGGCTTCCTCCGTGCCTCGCGGGCAAGGAGCTTGTTGAGCGCACTGACATAGGCCCTGGCCGACGCGACTAGGGTATCGGTGTCGGAGCCCCGGCCGGTGACTGTCTTGCCGTCGGCCTCGAGCCGCACTGCCACTTCGGCTTGCGCGTCGGTTCCTTCCGTCACTGCGCTCACCTGGTAGAGCGGCATGCGCGCCTCGTGCGGCACAATGGCTTTGATGGCCCGGAAGGTGGCATCAACCGGGCCATCTCCAGTCGACTCATGGGTCTGCTGCTTGCCGTCGACGTCGAGCGTCAGCGTCGCCCGCTGCGGGCCGCCAGTGCCGGCGATCACCGTCAAGGCAACAACCTTAATGCGGTCGTGCGCACTTGCGATCTCTTGATCGACCAGAGCCTCGAGATCCTCGTCATAGACGTGCTTCTTGCGGTCGGCGAGCGCCTTGAAGCGCACGAAGGCGTCCTCGAAAGCGTTGTCGCCGAGCTCGTAGCCGAGCTCCTTCAATTTCTCGCGGAAAGCATGACGCCCGGAGTGCTTGCCCATGACGAGAGAGGATTCCTTCAGCCCGACGCTCTCTGGCGTCATGATCTCGAAGGTCTGAGCATGCTTGAGGACGCCGTCCTGGTGAATGCCGCTCTCATGCGCGAACGCGTTCCGTCCGACGATGGCCTTGTTGTACTGAACCGGGAATGCCGTCACGCGCGACACGAGCTTAGAGGCACGCGTCAGCATGGTGGTGTCGATGCCGGTCCAGTACGGCATCACGTCCGACCGCGTCTTGATCGCCATTACGATCTCTTCCAGAGCGGCATTGCCCGCGCGTTCGCCCAGCCCGTTGATGGCGCATTCGACTTGACGGGCCCCTCCTCCAACGCCGGCTAGAGAGTTGGCGACGGCAAGCCCGAGATCGTCATGGCAGTGGGTGGAGAACACGATGCTGTCTGCGCCTGGCACCCGCCCGATGATCATGCGGATCAACTCGGCGAACTCGTCTGGCGTGGCGTAGCCCACCGTGTCGGGAATGTTGACCGTGGTGGCGCCAGCCTTGATCGCAGCCTCGACGCAGCGGCAGAGGAAATCGTGCTCGGTGCGGGTTGCGTCCATTGCCGACCACTCGACATTGTCGGTATAGCCCCGCGCGCGCGTGACCGATTGGGTGATCCGCTCCAGCACCTCGGCCTCGTCGATGCCCATCTGATATTTGCGATGAAGCGGAGAGGTGCCGATGAAGGTGTGGATGCGGCCGCGCTTCGCCGGCTTGATCGCGTCGGCGCAGATGTCGATATCCTTCATTTGCGCGCGCGCAAGACCGCAAATCACCGAATTCTTGGCGCGGCGTGAAATCTCCTGCACGCTGTCGAAATCGCCTTGGCTCGCGATGGGGAAGCCTGCCTCGATAATGTCGACGCCCATCTCGTCCAGCACCTCGGCGACCTCGAGCTTCTCCTCGAAGGTCATGGTGGCGCCGGGGCATTGCTCGCCGTCGCGCAAGGTAGTGTCGAAGATGACGACGCGGTCGCGTTCGTTGCGCGGTGCCGCGGTCTTGTGGTGATTGGACTTCATAAGTCTTGTCCTTAGGGCTTTGCGGCCAATCTAGCATGACCGGCCAGCGAGTTGGATTTTCTTGGATTTATCTTGCCATCCCCTGAACGCCCGACCCGCTTGAGCAGGTTCCGCTGGAGCTCAGGGGCGTCTAAGGACGAGTTTCAGAATGAGCGCGCGAGCGGAGGGGCGCGCCAAAGCGCCATTCTTTGCCCCAATATGCCTGCAAGCGGCCAGCATCAAATCACCTGTCGTTTCGGCCGGGAAGATAATTGGCTGAGCGAGCGGGAGCAAGCATTTCGGTCTGCAGTCAGATTGGCGCGCTCGGTGGGGCGGCATGAATGACCGAGCGCAGAAGCTCGCTGCCGCCGGACCACAGAATCTGAACGCCTAGGCAAAATAGAATGAAGGCCGAAAGCCTGACCGCGATGTCAGTGCCTCCCGGTCCGAGCAGCCGCTGGACTCGATCCGCATAGGCAAAGCACACGAATATGGTTACGGAGATCACGACGACAGCCGCAAGACTGGCCAGAAGCGAAAGGACCTCATCGGTAGAACTCGCGTAGGAGGCGCGACCCAGACCGAGGCTGATAACAACCGCGATCGTTCCCGGGCCCGTGGTCAAGGGCAGTGTCAGCGGATAGAAGGCCTGGTCCAGTAGATTGGTTTGCGGGGGCTATCGCTAGAGGCTTGGCTCTCCTTCTGGCTGCCTTCGTTCAGGAGCTTCCATCCCGAGACGGCAACGATGAGGCCCCCTGCGACCCGGAGCACCGGTATCGAAATGCCATAGAATTCGAGGATCAGTGCGCCGAGCAGCAGAGAGCACAACAGAACGAAAAACGAGTTCCTGGCAACGCGCTTGGCGAGAAGGCGCCGGGTTTCGGGCGAGGCTCCGCGTGTCAAGCCCAAGAAGACCAGCGCCGATCCTGGCGGGTTAACCACCGGAAAGATCGCGGCAAGCACGAGAAGGAAGGTGTTAAGGGCGGAGTTCATGCGAGGAACGGCGACCGGCGCCGCGATTGACAACTTTCAAACCTCTTGCTTCCTTCTGCTGCGGCTGGCCTTGGGTGCAGAGGCCAGAGGTTCAGTTCCAGGAAGATCGACGTCGAGCTGGTTGATGAAGATCAGCACGGCGAGCACGGCGACATAGAAGCGGAATGCGGCTTCCTGTCCATTCCACGTCGCCGACTGCCACATGGCGAACCATTCACCGGCAACCACCATGAAGCCGAAGAACCAGACGAGGAAGGCAAGCGCCGACGCGGCGATGACGTAGGTTTTTGCCCGGTTGAAACGCGCGGCTGGTGCGTTACGGGCCTTGAAGAGGCGGATAGCGCCGGCGAGATAGAGAATGCCGGTGATGCCTTCGGCGACAATGATGGCTGCGTAAGCTGCGCGCCAGAGCACCGGATTGGTGATCGACCGGTACATCAGCGCGTTGCCGGGATAAGTCGTGTCCATGCTCATCACGTGCTGCACGAACAGGTAGTTCGTGCCGTAATCGGTTATGTTGTCGAAGGTGACGAGCAGGCAAAAGGCGGCAAGCACCAGGCTCATGATGATCTTGGCATAGCGCGTGATCAGCATGATAAGCCCGGTTCACCTGTACAGATCATTTCATTGGGCGAGCTTCGCCAAAGCTCCCTGGCAATCGGGCGACAGCGATGCCTTGTTGCTCTCGAGGCAGCGGAGCTGACGGCCGTCACCGTATTCCACGCCAGCGCAATAGGCAGCGAGATTCTTCTTGAGGCATTGAAAGGCCTCAGTCCCACCGCGCGGTACGCCCCAGCATTTCGCCATGAAATCGGACCGCCAGTTGGATTTGACGGCAGCGATCTGGTCCTCGCTTGGCTGTTGCGCTGCCGCCTGACCGGCACCACACAGAGCCGCCGCCAATACGAGGATGCAAATCGAAGTCGTCTCTGCAGACGCAAAGACCCTCATCAAAATCCTCCCCAATATCAAAGTTTCAGTTTTTGCTTTTATCGACCAGCGCCCGCTCGGCAATCCACGGCATCATGGCGCGCAGGCGCTTGCCCACGGCTTCCATATCGTGGTTGTCGCATTTGGCGCGCATCGCCTTGAACGAGGTCTGGTTGACGCGGTTCTCGAGCATCCAGTCCTTGACGAACTTGCCGGACTGGATGTCGTCCAGGACCTGCTTCATCGCCTCACGGCTCGCTTGGCCCACCACCCGCGGTCCCGAGACATACTCGCCATACTCCGCCGTGTTTGATACCGAGTAGTTCATGTTGGCGATGCCGCCCTCATAAATGAGGTCGACGATAAGCTTCACCTCGTGCACGCATTCGAAATAGGCCATCTCCGGCGCGTATCCAGCAGCGACCAGTGTCTCGTAGCCATTCCGCATCAGCTCGACCAGCCCGCCGCACAGCACCGACTGCTCGCCGAACAGGTCGGTCTCGCATTCCTCGCGGAACGTCGTCTCGATGATGCCAGCCCGGCCGCCCCCAATCGCCGCGGCATAAGAGAGCGTCAAGTCGTGGGCATTGCCCGTCGAGTCCTGGGCAATGGCCATGAGACACGGGACGCCGGCGCCGCGCGAATATTCCGCACGCACGGTGTGACCTGGACCCTTGGGCGCAACCATGCACACATCCATGTCTGGACTCGGCTCGATCAGATTGAAGTGGATGTTGAGGCCGTGGGCAAAGAACAGCGCCGAGTCCTGCTTCATATTGGGTTTAAGATCGCGCTCCCAGATCCCGGCCTGGAGCTCGTCGGGGGTGAGCATCATTACGACGTCAGCCCATTTGGCGGCGGCAGGCACGTCCATGACTTTGATGCCGGCCTTTTCGGCCTTGGCCGCGGACTTTGAGCCTGGCCTAAGACCAACGGCAACGTCCTTGACGCCTGAATCGCGCAGGTTCAGAGCGTGGGCGTGTCCCTGGCTGCCATAGCCGATGATGGCGACCTTCTTACCCTTGATCAAATTGAGATCGGCATCCCGATCGTAATAGACACGCATACGAATTCCCCTGCCCTAATGTCTCCCGGTTACGGCTCCGCGGCGTTTGTGCCGTCCGACCAGCCAAATAGCAAGTGGTGAGCTACATGCGCTCGGGGCCGCGCGAGATGGCGGCGAGCCCCGTGCGCGAGACTTCGACCAGGCCGAGGGGCTGCATCAGCACGATGAACTGATCGATCTTCGATTGCTTGCCGGTAATCTCGAACACGAAATGCTCGGTGGAGGCATCGATGACCTGCGCGCGGAAGGCCTCGGCGAGGCGCAAGGCCTCGACCCGCTTCTCGCCTTTGCCTGCGACCTTGACCATCGCGAGCTCGCGCTCGATGGGGTTGCCCTTGACGGTGAGGTCGGTCACCGAGTGCACCGGCACCAGCCGCTCGAGCTGATGCTGGATCTGTTCGATCACCATGGGCGTGCCGGTGGTGACGATGGTGATGCGCGAAAGATGCGCCTCGTGCTCGGTCTCCGACACCGTGAGCGACTCGATGTTGTAGCCGCGGCCGGAAAATAGCCCGATAACGCGCGCGAGCACGCCTGGCTCGTTGTCGACGAGCACGGTCATGGTGTGCGTCTCGAGCTGTTCGTTGCGGTGCTCGAGCGGGTAGGCCGATCCGGGCTGTGCCATTAGTGCCCTCCCCCTGCGTCAGCCTCGCTGGAGTTATGGGATCCCTTCGCGCCGCCGAGCTCGATCATCCGCAGCGCAGTGGCGATGAGGAAGATCGAGGCGGGCAGCACCAGCATCGGCCAATCGAATGGCTTGTCGAGCTCGGCGGTACCGACCAACACACGGGCAAAGATGACGATGAGGACCACGATCACCACCTCGTCAAAAGTCGCCTTGAGCTGGCCGACGCCCTCCACCTTCATCCAGTTCGGTAGTCTGCGCCCATAGCCTTCGGGCAAACTGAACACGAGGCCGATGGCGATGCCATAGGCGAAGATCACGAGGACAATGCCGAACAGGAACGCGTCGACGGCCTCGAGCACGGGCACGACGACCTGCTGGCCTGCGAAGAAATCGTGCCAGGCGTGATAGAGGAACGAGCTGCCCTGAAGGAACATGAGCAGCGCTCCAACCATGGCGCCAGCCGAGCCGATCAGCATGATGGCGCGAAGCCCAAGCAGAAAACCGAGCACGCCGTGCATCGCTATACCATCACCTTGCCTTCTTCGGTGATCGCGTTCTCGATGTCCTCCTCGGTGAGGTCGTCGCCCATCAGCATGTGATTGTGCGCCTCCCCGCTCGGAATCATGGGGAAGCAATTGGCGTGCTTGTCCACCCGGCAATCGAAGATCACGGGCTTGGGCACGGCGATCATCTCGCGGATGGCGTCATCAAGCTCGGAAGGCTTCTCCGCCCTGATGCCGACCGCTTGATAAGCCTCGGCGAGCTTCACGAAATCCGGCAGAGCGGCAGTGTAGGAATGCGAATAGCGGCCGCCATGCAACAGCTCTTGCCACTGGCGCACCATGCCCATGTACTCGTTGTTCAAAATGAAGATCTTGATCGGCAGGTCGTATTGGGCCGCCGTTGACATCTCCTGCATCGTCATCAGCACCGAGGCCTCGCCGGCAATGTCAATGACCAGCGAGTTCGGATGCGCAACCTGCACACCGACGGCTGACGGCAGGCCGTAGCCCATGGTGCCGAGCCCGCCAGAGGTCATCCAGCGGTTCGGCTCCTCGAATTTGAAGAACTGGGCGGCCCACATCTGATGCTGGCCGACTTCGGTGGTGATGTAGGTGTCGTAATCGCGGGTCAGCGCGTAGAGGCGCTCGATCGCGTATTGCGGCATGATCACGTCGTCGCGCTTGCGATAGTGCAGGCATTTCCGTGCGCGCCAGCGGTCGATCTCGGTCCACCACGCCTTTAGCGCGGCCTTGTCCACCTTTGGCTTCTTGGTCTGCCATGCATCGATCATCTGCTGCAGGACATGCGCGCAGTCGCCGACGATAGGCACGTCGACCTTGACGTTCTTGTTGATCGACGAGCGGTCTATATCGACATGGATCTTCTTCGAGCCCGGCGAGAAAGCATCGACGCGCCCCGTGATGCGGTCATCGAAGCGCGCGCCGATGCAAATCATCACGTCACAATCGTGCATGGCGTTGTTGGCTTCGTAGGTGCCATGCATGCCGAGCATGCCGAGCCACTGCTTGTCGGAAGCGGGGTAGGCGCCGAGGCCCATCAACGTCGAGGTGATGGGGAAGCCCGTCATGCGCACAAGCTCGCGCAGGCGCTGGCTCGCCAGCGGGCCAGAATTGATGATGCCGCCGCCGGTATAGAACAGCGGCCGCTTGGCGTGCGCCATCAAGTCGATGGCGGCTTCGACCGCGCGCTCGTCGCCAACGGTCCTCGGGTTGTAGCTTTTGTGCTGCGAGTTGGTGAGCCCGGTATAGTCGCCGCGCTGAAACTGGATGTCCTTCGGGATATCGACCACGACGGGACCTGGGCGGCCGGTGCGCGCGACGTAGAACGCCTCGTGCAGGACGCTCGAAAGAGAATTGACGTCCTTGACGAGATAATTGTGCTTGGTGCAGGGGCGAGTGATACCCACGGTATCGCATTCCTGGAAGGCGTCATTGCCGATGAGATGCGTCGGCACCTGTCCGGTGATGCAGACCACGGGAATCGAGTCCATCAGCGCGTCCGTCAGGCCGGTCACGGCGTTAGTCGCGCCAGGGCCCGAGGTCACGAGCAGGACGCCGACCTTCCCGGTCGAGCGCGCATAGCCCTCGGCAGCATGGGCCGCGCCCTGCTCGTGGCGGACGAGGATGTGCTTGATCCTGTCTTGCTGGAACAGCTCGTCATAGATCGGCAGGACCGCGCCACCCGGATAGCCGAAAATGTGCTCGACGCCCTGATCGGCGAGAGCCTGAAGCACCATCTGGGCGCCCGTCATTACGCGCGACATCTCTAGTCCCACTGACAAAAACCGGCCCAGCGCCTCGCGGCTTCCGGCCGGTTAAAATCTAAGGAGTGGCGGAAAAGCCTTAACAAGCGGCGCACCCTAAGGCTTGGCCCAGAAAGGGTCAATGAAGAATGCGAATGAATGGCAAGGTTAGCCGTCATTTGCTTTCCATAAATATCGTTTTCAGCGGTCTAGCTGTGCTTTTCTTGCGCATAGCCCCTTCGTCGATACGCGGGCTGATAGAACACGGGTGGACAATGACGGCGCTTACGCCTATGTGGCTACCGCTTCACGGATCGCGCGGCAGGTTTTGGCGTTCGGCGATACCTATAGTCCTCTTCCACCCTTCACTTCATGCCGCAGTTCCAAACAGAGCTTGCTGCCGCCAATGGTACTGAGATCGGGGCGCGCTCGCCCCATACTTTCTGGGCGCTGACCCTCGGAAGCATGGGCGTCGTGTTCGGGGACATCGGGACGAGCCCCCTCTATGCCTTTCGGGTCGCCTTGGATGCCGCTGCAGAGCCAAATGGTATTGTCACGCGCGAGATCGTGCTCGGCGTGCTGTCGCTCATCCTTTGGGCGCTGATTCTCGTCGTCACCTGCAAATACGTGCTCATTCTGCTGCGCGCCGACAATAAAGGCGAAGGCGGCACACTGTCGCTCATGGCTCTCGCTCAGCATGCGCTAGGCCTGGGCCGCATCCGGTTCGGCATGTTCCTTCTCGGCATGATCGCGGCGTCGCTGTTCTACGGCGATGCGCTGATCACCCCTGCCATCTCGGTGCTGTCGGCGGTCGAAGGCTTGGAGGTCGCGGCGCCCCAGCTCCAACAATATGTGGTGCCGCTAACCGTGATCATCCTCGTCGCGTTGTTTGCTTTGCAGTCGCACGGCACGGCGCGCGTTGCGTCGTTTTTCGGACCAGTGATGATACTCTGGTTCGTGACGATCGCAGCAGCGGGGCTTGCCCATGTCGCCGACGACCCTGGCGTCTTGGCAGCGCTCAATCCGCTGCATGCCGCCCGCTTTTTGTCGAGCCACGGATATATCGGCCTAGTTACGCTTGGCGCCGTGTTTCTCGCCGTCACCGGCGCAGAGGCGCTGTACGCCGATCTCGGGCATTTTGGACGCAAACCGATTCAGACGGCGTGGCTGTTCCTAGTACTGCCCGCCCTCGTCATTAACTATTTCGGCCAGGGTGCGCTCGTGCTCGCGGACAATAGCGCCATCGCCAATCCATTCTACCGCATGGTGCCCGAATGGGCGCTCTATCCCATGATCGCTCTCGCCACCGCGGCCACGATCATCGCAAGCCAGGCAGTTATCACCGGCGCTTTCTCCCTCACCAACCAGGCTGTGCAACTCGGGTTACTGCCGCGGCTTCAAGTCAAGCGCACCTCGCCGACCCAGGCTGGCCAGATCTACATTCCCCGCATCAGGGCCCTTTTGCTGGTCGGCGTCATCATGCTGGTCTTGATGTTTCGCTCCTCGACCGGGCTCGCCTCGGCCTATGGGGTCGCCGTGAGCGGCACCATGCTGGTCGATGGGCTGATGGGCTTCATCGTGATCTGGAGGGTGTGGAACTGGTCGCTTGGGGCGGCGCTCACCCTGATGCTGCCCTTCATGGTCATCGATCTCATCTTTTTCAGCGCCAACCTGCTCAAGGTACCGCAGGGCGGCTGGGTGCCGCTCCTGATCGGCGGCTGCCTTGTCGTGGTCATGCTCACTTGGCGAAAGGGCGCGCACATCCTTGCCCAGAAGACGAGGCGTTTGGAAATGCCGGTGGAAGAGCTGATCCGCATATTGGAGAAGAACCCCCCGCCCCGCGTGCCCGGCACAGCCGTATTCCTAACTGCCGCTCCCGAGAGCACCCCGACCGCGCTGCTGCACAGCCTCAAGCATTACAAGGTGCTGCATGAGAACAATGTGATCCTGACCATCAACATCGAGAATTTTCCACGCGTCCCGCCGCAGGACCGCGTGGTCATGGAGAGCATCGGCGATCATTTCATGCGCGTTATCCTGCGTTTCGGCTTCATGGAGACGCCGAATATCCCCAAGGCGCTCGCCATCGCCCGCAAGGCCGGATGGAGCTTCGACATCATGTCGACCTCGTTTTTCTTGTCGCGACGCGCACTCCGCCCCGACGCGCGCTCGGGCATGCCGGCATGGCAGGACCGGCTCTTCATTTTCCTCGCGCAGAATGCCGATGATGCATCGAGTTATTTCCAGCTCCCGACTGATCGCGTGGTCGAAATCGGCACCCAGGTCACTGTTTAGCCGCACGCGCGTTAAGTAAGTCGCACGTTGAATGACCGGCACGCGATATGGATATTCCAGGATTGTTTCGGTCTAATTCGCGGTCGAGAGCAGGATTTTGCGCGGCCGGTTACGTTGTATGTCCCTGTCCACCCGCGGCTAGTTTCTCACCACTCCCATGGCACAGGATGCCAAAGCCAGCAGGCTCTGAGTCAGAGGCGGCGCCGACTCGCAACTTCTTGGCGCTCATGCTCGGCTCGATCGGTGTCGTCTATGGCGACATCGGCACGAGCCCGCTTTATGCCTTTCGCGAGTCGGCACTGGCGGCGACTGGCCACAATGCAGCGGCCAGAGAAGAGGCGATTCTCGGCATCCTCTCGCTCATCATCTGGGCGCTACTCCTCATCGTCACAGTTAAATACGTGGTCATCCTGCTCCGCGCCGACAATAACGGCGAGGGCGGCACCCTGGCTTTGATGGCTCTCGCCAGTCGTGCGCTCGGAGGAAAAAGCTTCACGATCATACTGCTCGGTATGATCAGCGCCGCGCTGTTCTATGGCGATGCGATGATCACGCCCGCGCTATCGGTGCTGTCGGCTGTACAAGGGCTTGAGGTGATAGCGCCGGCTTTCGAGCGTTTTGTCGTTCCGCTGTCCGTCCTCATCCTGTTCGCCCTGTTCGCGATACAATCGCGGGGCACGGCAAGGATCGCCGCTTTTTTCGGCCCTATCACGCTTGTCTGGTTCGTCGTGCTCGCCATCGGCGGGACATGGCATATCGCGCAAAATTTGACCGTGCTCGCAGCCTTCAATCCGCTTCACGGTGTGAGCTTCCTCTTTAGCCACGGCTATATCGGGCTGCTCACTCTTGGCGCCGTGTTCCTCGTGGTCACTGGCGTCGAGGCGCTCTATGCCGATCTCGGCCCAGTTCAACTCGGCCTCCTGCCGCGCCTCGATATCCGCCATACTTCGGAGGCACAGTTCGGTCAAATCTACATCCCGCGCGTCAACACGCTGCTCCTGATCGGCGTGGTTCTTCTCGTCGTTCAGTTCAGGTCCTCCGGCGCGCTTGCTTCGGCCTATGGCATCGCAGTGACGGGCACCATGGTGGTCACGGCGGCCCTCGCGTTCATCGTGATCTGGAAATATTGGAAATGGCCGATCTGGTGGGCGGCGGCGCTCATGGTGCCGTTCCTCCTAATCGATCTCACCTTTCTCGGCGCCAACCTGCTCAAGGTTTTCAGCGGCGGGTGGGTGCCGCTCTTGATCGGCGCCATGGTGATGGTGGTGATGCTCACCTGGCGCAGGGGGGCGCGCATCCTTGCCACCAAGACGCGACGTCTAGAGACGCCAATCGACAGCCTAATCCAGTCGCTCGACAGGAAGCAGCCGTACAAGGTCCCGGGGACTGCCGTGTTCCTCACCGCAGATCCTTCGAGCGCGCCGACAGCCCTGCTGCACAGCCTCAAACACTACAAGGTGCTGCATGAGCAAAATGTCGTGCTCACCATCATCATCGAATCCACGCCCCGGGTGGCCGCGGCCGACCGCGTCACCCTCGAGCCGCTCGGCAAGATCTTCACGCGCATTCTGATCCGTTTCGGCTTCATGGAGACGCCGAACATCCCGAAGGCACTCGCGCTCGCCCGCAAGCGCGGCTTGAGCTTCGATATCATGTCGACCTCGTTCTTCTTGTCGCGGCGAGCGGTACGCCCGGACCCAAAGTCGGGGATGCCGGTCTGGCAAGATCGGCTGTTCATCATCCTCGCCAAAAACGCCGATGATGCGTCGAGCTACTTTCACCTTCCCACCGACCGGGTGGTCGAGATCGGTACGCAAGTCACGGCGTGAGGAGGCGGGCCTTTGTGGCTTCGACCGCGGCGGCGGCATCGGGAAACCACTCCCAGTCGGCCATATAGCGCCTGAGCCAGGTCATCTGCCGTTTGGCATAGCGCCGAGTCTCGGTCTTGGCCTTGGCCTTGGCCTCCTCGAGGCTTGCGGCGCCAGCAAGATAAGCCCTCAACTCACGCACGCCATGAGCGCGCATGGCTGGAAGGCCATCATCAAGCGCGAGCGCGACAAGAGCGCGTACCTCATCGAGCGCGCCGGCCTCGATCATACGATCAAATCTCGAGTCGATCGCGGCATAAAGCGGCTCGCGCTCGGGCGCGATGACGAGCTTCAGCGCGGTATCGGGATCGAGCAGAGGCGGCGCGTTCGCCCCCTGCCACTCGGCGAGCGAGACGCCGGTCGCGTCAATCACTTCAAGCGCACGCACGACCCGTTGCGTGTCGCTCGGCCTGACTTTGGCGGCGATAGCAGGATCGCGCGCCGCAAGTTGAAGATGAAGCGCGCCGGCTCCGAGCGTCTCCGCTTGCGCGCGCCAATGGGCACGGGCCTCCGGCGGAATGTCGGGAACAGGCGCCAAGCCCTCAAGCAAAGCCTTGAAATAGAGGCCTGTGCCCCCGACCAGGATCGCCATCCTGCCAGCGCTTTGCGCCTCTGCGATCGCGTCCGACACATCCTGAAGCCAGCTTCCAACCGAATACGCTTGGCTCGCAGAGATCGTGCCGTAAAGCAGGTGCGGAACCCGCCTCATCTCCTCCTGCGCAGGCTGCGCCGCGAGCACCTCGAGCTCGCGATAGACCTGCATCGAATCGGCATTGATGACGGTACCGCGCAAATCCGAAGCGAGCGCAAGGGCCGTAGCAGACTTGCCGCTCGCCGTCGGCCCGCCAATGAGAATTGAAGAGGCCGTCAGGGCCTAGCTCGTCGGCACGGCGACGAATCGGAGGCCGCCTTTGGCGTCGGACAGCAGGAACAGGACCGACTTGCGACCGGACTTCCTCACCGCGAGCAGCCGCGCCTTGACGTCCTGCGGTTGCTTCACCTTCTCCTGCGTCATCTCGACGATAACGTCGCCCGGCTTCACGTCTTTCTGTGCCGCCGGGCTGTCAGGCTTGACCTCGGTGATGACTACGCCTTCCACCGATTTGCCGATGCCATATTGATTGCGCAGCTCGTCGGTCAGCGGAGCTATGGACAGTCCGAGTACATCCTCCTTCTCGACGTCGGCTTGGGGTTGGCCCTCCTCGCCCTTGACCCCATCGGCGGCTTCCTCGTCCTCGGGCAATCGGCCGACCGTGACTGTGACGTCCACCATCTGGCCCTTGCGCATGAGCTCTATTGGCACGGCCTTGCCGATGGCAGTCGCAGCAACGGCGCGTGGCAGGCTGCGCATGTTGTCGATGGGCTGCCCGTCGAATTTGAGGATCACGTCGCTTTCCTCGATGCCCGCAGCGGCGGCCGGGCTGTCAGGCGAGACCTTGGCGACCAGAGCGCCCGCTGGCTCTTTGAGTCCCATGCTCGTGGCGATCTCCTCGGTCACGTTCTGCACATGCACGCCGAGCCAGCCGCGCCGCGTCTCGCCATATTGCTTGAGCTGATCGACCACCTGCACGGCGCTGTTCGAGGGCACGGCGAATCCGATGCCGATCGAGCCGCCAGTCGGCGAGATGATCGCCGTGTTCACGCCGATCACCTGCCCGTCCATGTTGAATAGCGGGCCGCCGGAATTGCCGCGATTGATGGCGGCGTCGGTCTGCAGAAAGTCATCGTAAGGGCCGGCATTGATGTCGCGTTTGGTGGCGGAGATGATGCCGACCGTGACGCTGCCGCCGAGGCCGAACGGATTGCCGATGGCCATCACCCAGTCGCCGACCCGCATCTTGGATGAGTCCCCAAACGTCACTGCCTTGAGCGGTTTCTTCGGCTCGACCTGAAGGAGAGCCAGGTCAGTCTTAGGATCGTGGCCCAAAGTCTTCACGACTTTAAGCTTGGTGCCGTCGGTGAAATTGATGATGATCTCGTCGGCACCCTCGATCACGTGATTGTTGGTGACGATGAGGCCTGACGGGTCGATGACAAAGCCGGAACCGAGGGAGCTGACTTTGCGCGGCAGGCCCTCCTTGTCCTCGTCATCGAAGAAATCGTTGAAGAACTCCTCGAAAGGCGAGCCCTTGGGGCCGGGCCCGGTGGGGCTGCTCTCGGCATTGCCCTTCAATGTCTGGGTGGTCGAGATATTGACTACCGTATCCTGAAGACCTTCGGCGACATCGGCGACCGACTCGGGCCCACGCGCGAAGCTCGGCGTGGGACCGAGCGGTATTCCGGCAAGAAGTGCAAAGCACGCCGCCGCGAAACACCAACGCCTAAGGCGAGGCATGGAGAGAAGGGCCTGAGTGCCAGCCGCCATCGATTGAAGTCTCCTTACGTCGCTCGTCGCCATCTAAACTCCCAGTGCGGCCATCTTAGCGGAAATTGCCAAGGGAAAGCACTCGCACGCAGAGCCGCGCCAAGCACTAACCGCGGATGAGCCAGATCAGGACTACGCCCGCGGCAACGGCAAGAGCCCCGGCGAGCCTGAGCGACGTCTCAGGAATATCCGCCGTTGCTTCGAGCATCTTACGCCCGAACCGCGGCGCAAGCGCCCAGAGCGAACCCTCGATGACGAGAACAAGCCCGAACGCAACAGCGAGGTCGCTCATGTCAGAGGCGCCGTCCCTATCGCGCCGGCCGCGCGGTCCTAAGGCACCTGCGGGCCGCGCGGAGGCGCTTGATCGGCCGAGACGTCGTGCTGCGGCTTTGGACCTGCGCCGGCAGCAGCACCTTGCTCTGGCTCCGGGCTTGACCCGTTGTTAGTCGGCGCAACCGGCTTCTCAGCGGGCTTGGAGGGCTCTGGCGAAGGCACGGGGCCCGTACCCTGGCCGGCCTTTCCCATGTCGTTATTGAAATATTGGAAGAACTGCGAGTCGGGGCTCAGGAGAAGCCTCGTATCATCTGACTTCAGTGAAGCCTCGTAAGCCTGCATCGACCGGTAGAACGCGAAGAAATCGGGATCCTTGTTGAAGGCATCGGCATAGATGCGGTTGCGCTCGGCATCGCCATCGCCGCGGATGCGCTCGGACTCGCCGGTGGCCTCGGCCTTGATCACCGTCACCTGACGGTCGGCGTCGGCGCGGATGCCGCGCGACGCTCCCTCGCCTTCACCCCTGATTTCCGCCGCCTGCTGTTGGCGCTCGGTTTGCATGCGTCGATAGATTGCTTGCATATTGGCCTCTGGCAAATCGACGCGCTTGATACGAACGTCAACAACTTTGACGCCGAACGGCTCAGCCTCTTGGTTGACCTGGCTGGCGATGGTGCGCATTAGCGCCTCGCGTTTGTCGCGCACGACAGCGACGAAGCTTGCGCCGCCAAGCACGCGCCGCAGAGACGCCTCAAGCACGGCGCCCAGCCGCGAATTGGCGGTTTGCTCGTCGCGCACGGCCTGGAAGAACAAGAGCGGATTAACGATCTTGTAGCGGGCAAAAGCATCGACGACGAGGCGCTTCTGGTCCGATGCGATCACTTCCTCGGAGCCCGTGTCGATATCGAGAATGCGCTTGTCGAAATACTCGACGTTCTGGACGAACGGAATTTTGAAATAGAGGCCCGGGCCGGAATTGTCTGAACCGAGCACATTATCGGAGCGAGGCTGCTGGCCTCCGGTCTCCACTGCGGCGCCTTCCTTTGCCGGCATCAGCCCGCCGGGCGCGTTGATGACACGGATCGGATTGCCAAATTGCAGCACCAACGCCTGTTGGGTCTGCGCGACGGTAAACAGGGAAAGATAACCCACCACCGCGGCAATCCCCAGCAACACAAGAAGGAGGGTGAATGCGGCGCGGCTCATTGCTGCGGCTCCGGGCTTGGCGTGCGCTTTGAAAATTCCGGGAGCGGCAAATACGGCACGACCCCTGGCCCGGCTTTCTGGTCGATGATCACCTTGTCAGTGTCGCCGAGCACGCGCTGCATGGTCTCGATGAACATGCGCTTGCGGGTGACATCGGGCGCGAGCTTGTACTGGTCATAGACTTTGAGGAAGCGATCAGCCTCGCCCTTCGACTCGGCGATCACCTGGCCACGATAGCCCTGCGCCCCCTGGAGGATGCGCTCGGCATCGCCCTTGGCTTCCTGGATCACCTTGTTGGAGTAGCCTCGTGCCTCGTTCTGGAGCCGCTCCTTATCGGCGCGCGCCGCTTGCACGTCGCGGAAGGCGTCGATCACCTGTTGCGGCGGGTCCACCTTCTGTAGTTGTACCTGCCGGACCAAAACGCCAGCGCCGTAGCTGTCCAGCGTTTGTTGCATCAGCTCCTGCACCGAAGCTTCGGTCTTGGCGCGGGCCTCGGTCAGGATCGGCTCGATGTCGCTTTGGCCGACGATCTCGCGCATGGCGCTCTCGGCCACGTCCTTCACCGTGCCTTCCGGATTTTGGATATTGAACAGATAGTCGGGAGCGCTTTTGATCTCCCAGAACACCACGAAGTCGACATCGACGATATTCTCGTCGCCGGTGAGCATTAGGCTTTCCTCGGGCACGTCGCGTACGGCGCTCGAGGCGTCGCGCCCTTCTAAGGCAGAAGAACCCCGCATGCCGATCTCGATGCGATTGACGCGGGTGACCTTCGGCAGCTCGACCTGCTCGATCGGATACGGCCAGCGGAAGTTCAGGCCGGGCGGGAGCTGGCGCACATACTTCCCAAATCTGAGCACGATGCCGAGCTCCTCGGGGTTCACGCGCACGGTGAAGCCGAAGAAACCGATCAGCGCGATCGCGACCACGGCAATCAGTGCACCCAGGGGTCCGCTCATGCGGCCGCCAGGCATGGCCTGACGGATGCGGTCCTGGCCGCGCCGCAGGATCTCCTCAAGATCAGGCTGCTGGCCGGGTCCTGTGGCACGCGGGCCCCAGGGACCGCCGCCACCGCCCTTCCAACCGCCGCCCCCGCTTTGATTGCTCCAAGGCATGATGAATCGTCGTCCTGATGTAGTGTGAAGGGTGGCGCTAAAGACCGACCGTGAGGAGTGATCAGCTAAAGAGAGAGACTAGCTGCATCAAAATGGCGGTCCTGCGACAAGGATCGGCAAGGGTTATAGGCCAGTCACCGGGGCGGTGCAATGCAGGCGCGGCCTGAGCCGCCTACCAACGACTAGGCCGCGACTGGCAATCGCTCCCATGTTTCAGAAACTCGCCGAGCATCGCCTGCCAGCGCAGACGAAGGATTTACGAGTATCTGAAACGTGAAGTCGTACTGATCGGTCGAAGACCGAGCCACCTCGATTCGCCCAGCTTCCTTCCACTGACTGAAGTCTTTGTCAAACCACGCGTTGCCTTCGACTACAGCGTGAATCTGAGTGAGATAAACGAGATCGACGTCGTTTTGGAACAGGCGAAAAATCTCCGCGCCTCCGATAATGACGACTTCATCAGTGTGTCGCCGTTGGGCCTGGGCGTCACCAATCTTGAGCGCTGAATCCCGATCGCGAGCCACTAAGACTCCGGGTGGGGAAAATCCTGGATCACGTGTGACTACGATGTTGTCCCGCTTGTCTAGCGGACGACCAATCGCCTCAAAGGTCTTCCGGCCCATGATGATGGGTCTCTCAAGCGTTAGGCGACGAAAAAGCTTAAGATCGGTTGGTAGTGACCAAGGCATACCCGTCTCGCATCCGATTACGAAGTTCTCGGAGCGGGCTATGACGAAGGACCGGATCATTTGGGTCTTTGCCCCTCGTCTTTTTGCGCGTCTGCTGGGCATGCCGCTCGCATGCGCGATGCGATTCGCATAGGCAAACCAGATTCCTTCTGGGACATGGGCGCGTCAAGCATAGGGGGAAATGACTAACAGCTTACTCTCAAGACTCACACCGCCACCTTGGCGCTGATGGCGGGATGCGGGTCGTAGCCGACAAGCTTGAAGTCCTCATAGGCAAAATCGAACAGCGAACGCACCTCCGGATTGATCTCCATGCGCGGGAGCGCGCGCGGTAAGCGCTTCAACTGCTCGTCGGCCTGATCGAGGTGAGTGAGATAGAGATGGGCGTCGCCGAACGTGTGGACGAACTCACCAGGCTCGAAGCCCGTCACTTGCGCCATCATCTGTGTGAGCAGCGCGTAAGAGGCAATATTAAAAGGCACGCCGAGAAACACGTCGGCCGAGCGCTGATAGAGCTG